>Ga0126304_10001712_pt1 | contig 10441 bp, 7 predicted proteins | sample Plot25_FD_92538 | JGI IMG/M metagenome (GOLD analysis project Ga0126304, IMG submission 92538) | Serpentine soil microbial communities from UC McLaughlin Reserve, CA, USA - Plot25 | ecosystem: Environmental > Terrestrial > Soil > Grasslands | place: USA: UC McLaughlin Reserve, Lake County... | reverse complement strand
GCAGTTCTCGAAGAGAATGGTCCCCCTGGTTGAGACGCGCAGGGTCCTAAGCCTTTTGTACTGACTGAATGCTGAGGGCTCCTCTCTCGGAGAGGTTCACCCTTTTCGAGAAAGGCTGTAATGCGCAGCTTGAGGTCCTCAATGTCGGTTTCAAGGGCGCGAATCTTGCGCTGCTCCGATGTGGATCTGTAGAGCCACACTAGGAAAGTCTCTTTAACGATGCCCTCATTCTCAGGCTCTATCTTCTCTGCCCACGGATGCTTGCGTCTGCGAGCGAACTCAATCAGTTCCTCAACGTCAGGCATGTACTTCTGGCGCCACTGTGCCTCGAGGTGGGCTCGCTGTTCTTCAGCGGCCTTAAGCTCAGCGCTTAGCTTCTCTAGCTCTTCCTGGTAGCTGGGTATCGAGCCTGGCTTCGCTGCTATCTTTGCCATCTCTGTCCTTCCTAGTTGAGGGTCGGAGCCCAGTAGGACCCCCACCCAGAATAGTGCTTAGTCCCCTTCGGCGCAGCGGCGGCAGAGGCAGCGCTGATGGAAGCCAGGCGCAGGGTGCAGTCGAACGAGGGACGGGATCGGTGAGTGCTAGCTTCGCTAGTCGAAAGGAGGAGCGGGATCGCGACCGCTCCTCAGAAGGGGAAGCCGTTGTGTGTAGGCTTTTCGGTCAGTCTACGCAACGTTCTGGTCATTCACGATAGGGAATCTTTATCCAGACCCACTACATCTTGTGGAAGCATCCTATTCATGAGAGCGGCAAAATGCCGCATAGCAGTAGCCCGTAGGGAAGGATATTCAGGATGGTGGATATGGACTTCCGAGAATTCCCCTTCCACGCACTCCGGTGAATATGGGCAGGAAAGGCTCCTCGGTCGTGCTAGAGATGGCGGCAACGATGCCGCAGATCTTCCTGAGCGGCCGGGGATTAGTTCCCCCGGCCGCCTGAAATAGTCTTACTGCAGGCCGGTCTTGAAGGACCAGGCCATCTGTTGGTTGCCGCTCGTGGTCGGATTCTGGTCGAGCGGGTTGCCCGTCACATCCTTAGCCTCCGTGGTAACAATCGCCTTATACTTGGTGCTCTTCGCCAAAAGCGTCGTAGAGGTCCCGAAGGGGTTGAGCGTAGCCTTTAGGCCATCGGTGCTTGGGGTCACGGTGGCGTTGGTTACCTGGGTTGTGCTCCCATCTGTGTTGACCTTGAAGAGCTTGAAGGTCGCGTTGGTGAGCGTGCTCGGATCCATCTTCTCGGAGAAGGTGGCCGTCAGGTTGGCGTTGCGCTTGACCCCCGTCGCGTTGTTGGCCGGCGTGACGCTGCTGACCTTGGGAGAGGCGCTGTCCACCGTGAGATTCCGCTCGGCTTCGTTGTTGCCGTACACGTCGACGCTGCCGAAGCGCACCGACCCGAGCTGGGAGGCCGGAACCTCGATCTCGCCCTCCCACTTCCTCGGCTCCTCCTCACCAATGCGGTAGTAGGTGGCTTGGACCCCGGAGTCGTCCTGGGCGTTCGCCGTGAGGAAGAAGCTCTCCCCGGAGCGGCGTGCGTTCACGGTGGTTACCGGCGCCGTCTTGTCCAAGGGAACCTCTCCGACTGGCGGCGGTGGGAGCGCCTGGTCGGGACCACCGAGGGTGACGCTCGTCTGCTCTCCCGGGCGAATCGTGACCTCACCGTCGGTCGGCTTGAACGCCACCGGGTCTAGCTGCTGGCTATTCTCCACGCGTGTGACCTCTATGGCAACGTCTTCGCCGGAGACCGAGATACTCACGGGCTCGTGGTCGTTGGTCACGATGAGCGTCTGCCCCTCGCCCTCGATGACCTCCACCAGGCCCTCGGCTTCCGCTTGCTTCAGGGGCATCGTCCTCGTTTTCTCCTCGACCTTTTCGAAGACCTGCGCGCCATCCATGTCGCCGTGGATGATCGTCCCGTTTCCGTTGGCACCGCACATCATGTTGTCGACGCTGTGTGTAGAACCCCAAAGCAGGAACTCGACGAGTTTGTCGACGACCTTTGCCTGGGCAAGCTCGTCGTGCACGACGCCGCACGTGTAGCTGATGGGCACTCTGCCCTCTGCGTCGGCCATAGCACTGACCAACGGTACGGTCGCGTCGCCGTTTCCGAAGGCCCACGTCGTCTCATCCAGCCAAGGTTCTGGATTCTCCGTAACCCTCGTGGGAGTCAGAAACCCAGTGCCGACCAAGACGCGGTAATCGACGCCGTTGACGCGACCGTTGGCGTCGATTTTCGTGGCGAAGCTGTCGAGATAGTTACCGTGGAGGCTTCGGGCGTTTTGGGCAAGTTGCCAGTTGCCGCCAGGATCGTCAAGCGAAGCGATGGCATTCAAGGTGCCTTGGACGTCCAGCGGATTTCCACCGTTGCGGTTTGTGTAAGTCAGCCAGCCGCGAGTCGCGCTGAGGTAACTATCGCTGGGGAAGATGGAATAGAGCCCGCTTGAGTTGCGCGCGAAGAGCCTGCCCTCGTCGTTGTCGATGATGAGGTCCAAGGCACTAAATGTCGGTGAGGTTTGTCCATGTGCCAGCATTCCCCACGCCTTGGGAGCTCCCCAATAAGGGGTACCGAGAGTCACCACCCGCTCGACCTTCTGAGCTCTGGAGGGGTCATCGATGTAGCGGCGTGTTACCAGGCCGCCCATCGAGTGGGCCAAGATCGCCACCTGGTCATTACCCGTCTCGCTCAGGGCCCTGTCGACCATCTGGTCCAAGCCTTCAGTCGCATATTCGGGACTCTTGCGCCAGTCGTACGGGTAGACGTAAACACGAGACTTAGTCGCAGTGCCCATACTGAGGCTGGCGAGGCCGCTCTTGTAGAAGTCCTTTACCACCACATCGAAGAGTCCGGTATCAATGGCGATTTCCTCGAGCAGCCCACTCACCTGGGGCACGCAGGTGAAATCGGTAACTCCATCTACCTGCAATCGTAGGCTACCCAACTCAGGAGAGGGTATGTCCGGCCATAGCTCGTTCTCACCGCAGCTGAGTTTGCTGCCCATAAGGGCAGGGACCAAGATCACGGGAGGAGGCTTATCGACTGTCCAAGTATGCTCAGCGGGATCAGTCTTTTCGTCTGTAGTAGGGTTTATCGCTCTGACCTGGAAGCGGTGCTCGCCATCGACCAAGTTGTCGTACAGCTTGGGCGAGCTGCAGAGGGCCCAATCGTGTTCAATAGGCCACTCGTTATCGACCTTCCTTAGATCCTTACACTCAAACGCAGTGTAGGCAGCGTGATTAGATTCAAATTCGAATCTTGCCCAATCTTCTGATTTACCGGCCGTATAATTTTTGATTGTGGTAACCGGCTGCGGTTGCGGACCACACTCCTGCCTGCCATTAACGATGACCTTGAAGGTAGTGCTCGACTGTTTGCCGGATTTTGTGTCGCGGGCAGTTATCGTGACCGGGTATTCTTGATACGTAGGAACGCACTCCGTCACTATCTCCCAGTTCCAAGTCCCGCTGTCAGGACTACCGTTCTGGGTCACGATGCCGTAAGGATTACCATCACGGGACGCCGAGATCTTAATGTCCGTGGCGCAGTCGTTACAAACTATCCCATAGGTACCGGAATTCCTTGCTGTATCCCCCGCCATCACCGTTATCTCCGCCTGGTCTGCCGTTACTGTGGGGGGGGGAACAAGCGTAGGGTCACAAGTCGGGTCTTCCCTGGGACAAGTCAATGCCGCAGTAGCCGCTCCTGGGAACGTCGCGAGCGCGAGAGCCAGGGCGACCAACAAGCCCGCCGTCGCCGTGACGACCAAGAAGAATGCTTGCTGCATGGGCACTCCCTTCACCTCCGAGGTCCGGGAGCTTATGCTGCTTTCGAACGATTCGGTGCGCATATCTATTTTCCTTTCATTCGTGTTTCGCCTAATACTCGTCATGAAATCGCCTTGCTACGTGCACTTAGATCTCCATCTTTGAATCACCTCTCTTTCATCCTCTTTCACAGTCGGACACTCCCCTGGCCCTGCTAGAGCGCACAACAACAAGCCCATCAAAAGGACCCGCAAGCAGCGGCCAGAGCTTGCCTAATGCTTCACGCTGCAACCCTTGCCGGATGCTCCAGGCTAACTATCTCTCTTCGAGCAGAGCGATCCTCAACAAAGAAGCTCTCTGGCACTATCGGGAACTTCACCCGGACGTTGCCGTTTGGGTACCGCTCCTCCACTAAACTCACCGCTCGCTCGATGCTCTTTGCCTGAACCCCCACATCGAAGTGGGCGGCTCCGCTGCTTACCTTGATTGAAACCTTCACCATTTGAGGTCAGTCCTTTCTTCATCACCCTTCTGATGTGGGCAGAGAGCGTGGTTTCAGGCTATTAGCCGCTCTGCCGTGCCCTCCCTGCGCAGCTCGCTGATCCTTACGCCCTTCGATACCAGCACGGTGTTGATAGCCCCACCCAACTCGGGTTCGGCGTCGAGCAGGAGCGCACCGTCCTCAAGGCGAACCACATCCACCATCCTGTGGGAGATCTCCTTGGCCCACTCCAGGGGCTCGGCCCTCACCAGCAAGCCTTCTTCTCTTCCGTTCTCCTTCATCGTCCGACACCTCCTCTTTCTCTCCTCAGGTTTGGCCGCCTGGCGTCTCACGAGAGCCTGACAGCGGCGGTGGCCAGATTGCCTAGCCGGGACCAAAGCCCCAGTTCCTCCGGGCGCGGCCTGCGGTGTGCTTTCGCCCGATGCTCGAGGTGGCGTCTTTGTGCTTCCTGCAGGGCCTCCTCGCGGTTGATCCTGCTCAATGAATGGATCTGGTAGGGATGCATCATTGCTGCTCTCCTTTGTGTCGCGTTTCCCGTGTTGGGTACGTCATGGGAGCAGCATAGATGGAGGGTGTTAGCTGGGCGTTATATGAAGGCCCTAAAGCGTAGGTGGTTCCACCTATTTTCTCGATTCAGCTAAAGCGATTGGCTGTAGCGCATGGGAAGCCTGGAGCGCTTGGGGAGCGTGGATCCTCCTAACGGTACTTTGTTGAAGTAGGAAGAGCCCTGTGCTCCAATGGCGAGGTAAGGAGGTGTCACCATGACCAGAAGGCTGCCCGTGGTCTCGTCCCCAGGCCCCTTGGAGGACTACGCGCTCCGCTTCGACGATCTGTTCCGCGCTCGCGCCCAACGCGAAGGCTTTAGGCGCTACCTTGAGGGATTGCTGCTGCCGGCCGAGCGCAACAAGACCCTCACTGCCCTGGCCAACACCGAGCCGGTGGCCGGGGCGCAGCGAAAGGAGGCCCAGCGCTTGCAGTGGTTCCTCTCTGAGTCCGGCTGGGATTAACAGGAGCTCAACGGGCGCCGCCTCGACCTCCTGTTGGAGGACTCGGCGACCGCGCCTAACGGGGAGGGTGTGCTGATCATAGACGAGCATGGCGACCGCAAGTGGGGCAAGAAAACCGCCCACGTTGGCAAGCAGTGGTTAGCCAACATGGGCTAGACCGAAAACGGGGTGGTGAGCGTCAGTAGTGTGCGGGCCGACGAAGGGGTGTACTACCCTTTGGAGGTCGAGCCCTACACGCCCAAGCACCACTTCGAGGGTGGCACTTCCGATCCGCGCTTCCGCACCAAACTGAAAATAGCCCAACAACTCGTAGAACGCTCGGTCGAGACGGGCTTGCCCTTCCGGGCTGTGGTGGCAGACTCCTTCTACGGCGAAGACGAGGGGTTCAGGCAAGCATTGAGCAAGCTCGGGACGGGATACGTGCTGGCGGTGAAAGAGTCGCACTCGTGGTGGCACCGAGAGGGGCAGATCGGAGCGCTGTGGGAAGCCGCCGAAGCGGCCGGATGGAAGGACGCAGACGATCCGGGGCGGTGGAGCAAGGTGATGCGCGCCTATCGCGATGGGCACCAAGAAGAGTGGTGGGCTTTGGAAGTCGAGGCGGGACCCTACGGCCCCGAGAAAGCGCGAAGGGCCTTCGTGGTCAGCACCGATCCCCAAAGGCTGCCCCGCCTTCTCACGTGGTACCTGACGACCAACCTGCCCGCTCCCGGCCATCGCCTGGCGCGGGAAACCGAGGGCCAACCACTACTGGCCGCCGCGAGCGTGGCTGAGGTGGTGAGGCTTTACGGGTTGAGGATGTGGGTGGAGCAGAGCTACAAGCAGGTCAAGCACGCCCTGGGCTGGAGTGCCTACCAGGTGAGGACCGACACAGCGGTCCGCCGCCACTGGCAGTTAGTGTGCTGCGCCTTTTCGTTCTGCTGGTGGGCGTATGGGCGCTTGCCGACCGACGACGGGGAGCAATCGGCCGAACATCAGGAGGGGGATCTACTCGCCTGGCCAGCGAGAAAGGAGAGGAAGGAGGCCCTTGTTGGTGTCTTGGCCGGAGGCGTTGAGAGCGGTGAGGGGCTGGCTGGAACCGTGGGTGATGCTGTGGCGCTACTGGAGAGCGTTCTGCGAGCTGCCCCCGCCGACGGAGCTAAGAGCGCTGCTTGAGCTGGTGTACTCGGGCCGAGGACTCTACCTCTATGTCCGTTAACAACAAAGTACCGCTAATCGGGGTTGGGGGCGAGCAGCTCTTGTTGTGTTGCCCAAGCCGCGATCTCAGTCCTTGAGGTGCACTTTAGCTTACGTAAGATCTTCGAGATGTGGTTCTCGATTGTGCGCTCGGAGAGGTAGAGATCTGAGGCGATCTGTCGGTTGGACATGCCTTGGGCTACCATAGCCGCCACTTCACGTTCCCTGGCGCTGAGGGGATCGGTAGTGGGGGGCTGGTCCGTTTCCTCGCCGGCCGGCAGCCTGTCAGGGACGACTTCCTCGGAGAGTGCATACTCTGCAACCTCTTCTGCAGACATTGCCATCCCCTCCGAAAACGCCGCTTCCCACTCTGCCTCGTTCAGTTTGGCACGTGCGGCGGCCACGCCGCGATCGTAGTGCGGACGGTTCGTAGGAGGTAGGGGAGCACCGATGGCATCCCGCAGAGCCTCCGCTGCTCCGTACAGCCGCGCGGCCCGCTCCCCCTGCCCCTTCGTCCCGGCTATGACTGCGAAGCTATCCAGAGCGTGACCTACCCACTCCCAGTCCCCTACTTCTCGGACCAGCGCCAAGCCCTCCTCAAGGAATCCCGCCTCCTCCTCGTAGTCGTCGCCCTCGTAGGCTGTCACCATCCCCAGCCAAACTAAGTCGCGGGCGACGGTCCATTTGTCGTCCATCTCCCGAGACACAGAAACTGCTTCCATACCCAGCGTTCTCGCCTGCTCGTAGTGGCCCGAGTGTAGCGCGACCTCTCCTAGATTATGAAGGGCATAGACGATAGTCCGCTTGTCCCCAAGTTCGCGGGATAGCGCCAGCGCCTCTTCAAAGAAGGGTCTCGCGCGCTCATGTTCACCCTGCTCGAGATCTTGAACCCCCACACACAGAAGCGCGAAGGCAGCGTTGGCCTCGTCCCCCAGTTCCCGGTAGAGTGCCAGTGCCTGCCCGTGGAAGAAGGTAGCTTGCTGGTAGTGACCCCGATGCCAGGCGAACGTCCCCGCCTCACTCAGGGCCTTAGCTCGCGTGCTCCCGTCAGCGTGGTCGCTCTGGCGTAGAGCTGCTTTGATCCACCTGCTGCCCTCCTGATAGTGAGTGCGTATTTCCCAGAAGCGTGCCAGTGCACCGGCCAGCCGGAGTGCCGTCTCGGGTGCTCGCTCCAGCGACCACGAGAGTGCGGCCCTCATGTTGTCGTGATCGGTCTCGAGTCGCTTCGCCGCCTCTTCCTGTTGCGCTCCCGTCAACTGCGGTGCGGCCTCCTCGGCCAGGGTGAGGAAGAACTCAGCGTGCCGGCGCCGGAAGGCATCGGCCTCCCCGCTCTCCTCCAATCGCTCTCGGGCATACTGCCTTACCGGCTCGAGCAGCCTGTAGCGCTCCACACCTCTCGCACTCACCTCGGCAACCACCAAGGACTTGTCCACCAGCTTGGAGATAAGCTCGAGAACGTCCTCTTCCCCAACATCCTCGTTAGTACCCATCGCCTCCTCGGCTGCCTCCAAGGTCCACCCACCCGCGAAGACAGATAGCCTACGCAACAGCATCTGTTCTTCTGCGGAGAGCAGGTTATGGCTCCACTCCAAGGTCGCACGCAGCGTCCGCTGGCGCTGAGGAGCACTCCGGCTGTCTCCTCTCAAGAGCCTTAGGGAATCCTCTAGCCTCTGTGCGATCTGCTCTAGGGAGAGCGCCCTAACCCTCGCCGCCGCAAGCTCTATTGCGAGAGGCATCCCTTCGAGCCTGCGGCAGATCTGCGTCACCGCCCCGGCGTTCTCTTCGGCGAGCTCAAAGTGGGGCGAACGCAGCTTGGCTCGCTCCACGAACAGCCGCACCGCGCCGTAGCGCTCAAGCGCTCCTGTGGCAACGGGCGTTCGATGAGCATCTGGATCAGCACTAGGAACGGAGAGCGGATCCACCCTCCACACAAGCTCTCCCTCAAGGCTCAATGCTTCGCGGCTGGTGGCCACAACCCGCAAGTGCGGGCAAGAGGAAAGGATGGCGTCCGCAAGTTGGGCCGCCGCCTCTATCAGGTGCTCGCAGTTGTCGAGCACCATCAGCAGCTTCTTCTGGCGCAGGGCATCGACGAGAGCTTCGGTTAGCTCTCGTCCTGGCTGCTCGGGCGCATTCACGGCCTTGGCCACCGCTTGGGGTACCAATGCCTCCTCGGAGAGCGGTGCCAGCTCCACCATCCATACTCCGTCGGGGTAGGCTCCAACCAGGTCCCTCGCCACCTCCAGCGCCAGGCGGGTCTTGCCCGACCCCCCTGCACCGCTGAGCGTGAGCAGCCGGGTCATGGCCAGCTGCCGCTTGAGCTCGAGCATCTCCCGCTCTCGACCTACGAAGCTGGTCCTCTGGGCTGGCAGGTTGTGCGCCTGCGCTCCTCCTCCTGCGGTTTGCTCCGTTGGAGAGCCAGCTGCCTGGGTAGGGTCTCCTGGGAACCTTCCTGCCGCGATCTCCTCTCTAAAGGCGCGGGTGGAGGCACTGGGCTCCACGCCAAGCCCGCTAGAGAGCGCTTCGGAGAGCCTCACGTACTGCCTCAGCGCTTCTTCGGATCGTCCAGATAAGGCGTAAAGACGCATCAACCCCACGTGCGCCTCCTCGTTGGTGAGCTCCTCAACCAAAACCCTCTGAAGGGTCTGAACGGCCTGCGCCAAATCCTCCTCCGCCCTACGCTCCTCATACAACCTCGCGAGCTCGACCGCCAGAGAAAGAAAGGTTTGCCTAAGCTCTTGACGACGGCTCTCAGCCCACTCCTCGTAGCGATCTTCTGGCAACAACTCCCCTGAGTAAAGCTCGATCGCCACCCGGTAGGCGGCTGGGTCTTTGGAGCGGCGTGCGGTGTCCGCTGCTTCCTCGAAGGCCTCTACGTCTATCCAGAGCTGTCCGTGTGGGCACATGAGCAGCTGCTCGCCGCTAACACTAAGGTAGCCAGAAGCGATCTCTGGGTCGGGATGGAGTGTGCGGCGGGCGACGTGGAGGGTTTGTCGGAGGTTGTTTGAGGCAGCCTTCTTGCCCGACTCAGGCCAGAGGAGGTCCATCACCCGCTCGCGGTGAAGGCGGTGCCCAGGAGCTAGAGCGAGCAGCTTTATGAGGCTCGCAGCCTTCCTGAGCCGCCAGGCGCTCTCATCAACCTTGCGCTCCCCCACTGTCACTGAAAAGCCGCCCAGTAACCCGATACGCACGGCCCCGGATTGCTTAGCGTGTCCCTCAGCTATTAAGGTGTTCGCTCCAACCCTCATGCATTCCCTCCTTAGGAGATCTTCCACAACTCAGGATCGACCACGACCCGCGAGGAAGCTTCCATGCCTCTCGTTCCATACCAGGAGCCAGTGGGCCTGCAACAATGGCTTGCTACCCTCCGATTGCCCACGCGCATGCGTCTTCTTGCGGAGAGAGAAGATCGATGAACTGCTAAGCTCGTGCGGAAGATGTTGCTAGTAGTGGACCGCATTCGCTCCCTCTCCTCCCTATAGAGGCGGAGCATCGGTGCCCCGCCGCTGCTGCTGTTCGACAGCCCGGCTACCTCCCAGCTGGGAGGCCCTTAGGCTTTGCGCCGCTGCCTCGCGGCACGTGCGCCTCTATCGCAGCGCACAGATGCGCGTGCATGCCTACATCATTACCAATAGGCGATGAATCCGCAATGATTTGCGAGTGGGGAGCAAACGGTGCACAGCTCGTGGCCGCCCCTTCAGCGAGGGCCCAAGAAGAAGCCACATCGGGACGGTCCTATGGGCTTGGTTTGCAGGGGAGCCATAATACTTGCCTGAGGTATCATCGGACGGGATGCGCAGGATGCCTCATACGCGAACTTCCTAGAACTCCGTTTAGGCGAAGTTCGCATTCTGGGGATTCTCGGAAGTTCGCTTTAAAAGAATTCTCGGAAGCTCGCCCGGCCGTGTGACCGGGCGCTTCACTTTACACTCGCTTTACACTCTCACAGTCGTCGGCGATGCGTCCTTTGTGGCGCTCCCTTGCGGAAGCGTAGACTACATCAT
>Ga0126304_10001711_pt1 | contig 10445 bp, 9 predicted proteins | sample Plot25_FD_92538 | JGI IMG/M metagenome (GOLD analysis project Ga0126304, IMG submission 92538) | Serpentine soil microbial communities from UC McLaughlin Reserve, CA, USA - Plot25 | ecosystem: Environmental > Terrestrial > Soil > Grasslands | place: USA: UC McLaughlin Reserve, Lake County... | reverse complement strand
GTAATCATTGCCTCTTGTTTTAAGCCATTTTAGGTGTATTTCTGCTGCTTCTGCAAATCTTATGCTTCTCCATGTTTCAGAGATATTTTCTGTCTTTTCCATGTTTGTCTCAAAAACACAATCAGATAATCCTATATTTTCGATGAAACTATGAATAATATGCTCTACTTCTACTTGCAGATAATCGAAAAAGTATCTATTTGGTAATCCAATAGATAGTTTCTTGTCTGTAGTTTCTGAGAGAATTTTTCTATAGTCAGGAACACCTTCATTCTCTGTAAATGGATCAAATTGATCCTGGCCTGCAATAGTCTGTAATACAACAGCTGCATCCCAAGCACTTCTAGTTATGCATCCTACATGATCTAGAGAAGGTGCTAAATCCATAACTCCGTATCTACTGATCCTTCCATATGTAGGTTTTAAACCTACAACGCCACATAGTGAAGATGGAACTCTAATAGAACCACCTGTATCAGTTCCTAAAGACACAGGTACCATACCTGTTGCAACTGCCACAGCAGATCCGCCGCTAGAGCCGCCAGATATCTTGTCAATATTCCATGGATTTTTGGAAGCACCGTAATGAGGATTCATACCTGTTATGCCAGAAGCAAATTCATTTAAGTTATTTGTACCGATGAGAATGGCTCCTGCTTTCTTCATTCTTGCAACTATAGTTGCATCTATTTTTGAAATATTATTAGACATAATTTTTGAACCCGCTGTACATCTAACTCCTTCTGCAGAGATAATATCTTTAATTGAAAATGGAATACCTTGTAATGGTCCACGATCTATTCCCTGCCTGATTTCTTTTTCAGATATTTCAGCATCTTTATATGCTCGCTCAGTTATTATACTAAGAAAAGAATTCAAAGTTGGATTAAATTCATGAATTCTTTTTAAGCAAACTTCAACTAAATCTATTGAGGATAAATCTCTATTCTTTATTCTCTCTGATAATTGCTTTATGCTGGATAAAGAAGTGGTCGACTCTTTTACCATTATTCAATATTATCAGCAACTTTTAAAATATATATTTCTAGATTTTTCAAAGGCTGACTATGAATTAGCGGCAAATAATAGCAAGAACACACCAATGTATAATATCGCATCAGAAGTATGTCGGTATGTCAGATAACTAGACACTATAAGTGTCAAATGCAAAGCAAAGACTATAGAGATAAATAGTAACGCCTTCTTACGAATTACATATACGAAGTTGAACAAAAAAGATGAAGTAAGTACACTGTTGAAGCTATACGATATCTATGATCGTCATAGAGAATCCATTCTTTGGTTTCTTCATAAAATTGACGTACAAAGCTACGAAGAATATGAACAAAAGTATCAAGGAACAGCAGAAGGCTTATTTCACTTTACAGCAGTTTGTGGCTTTTTTGAGTTATCTGGTGTACTAGTTAATTCACGATTGATAGATCAAAATATGTATTTTGATGTTTTTAATCCTACTCCTTATTGGCAAAAAGCTAAATTGATTGTAGAAGGTATGCGAAGAGAAAGGCCTCACATATATGAAAACTTTGAACTACTAAATAAGAAAAGGCTAATGTGGACAAAAAGAAGGAGAAACAAAATAAAAATTTCATAATAAGATCCTCGTAGTAAAGTCATCTCTCATTCTTTTGAAGAGTCATAAATGTACAACCAAGTTTTTATCATAAAAATGCAATTATATATATAAGTATATATATATATCTTGAATCTAATTTAAATAATAGCTATAGGTTTACGCTCTTTTTATGATCAGCAAAATCTAAAGTATAATAAGACTGTATACTTTTAATACATCAATGGAAGAATTTCTTCAACAATGAATATTATCAAAACTGAGCGTACATTAACAGCCAATCCTTCTTGCATCATTTAAATTATATGTATTGAATCAATTAGACATAAATTCAATCTCTCACTACTATGCTTATTCAATCACTCTTATTAGTTTCCCGAAAACATATCTCTATTATGGTAACATAATGGGTTTACTATAGTTAACATGCAAAATATGCCATAGTTTCTTTCTTTTTATTAATTTTTCCAACTGATAAAACAAATATTCATAAAGAAATAGATATTAAATTAACAATCATGTATTGAGATTTTATTTTAAGTTGTAAATCCATAATGCTTGTCATATGAACTTAGTGTACCATCGATAGCGGTTGAATAACAAGAAAACAAATGATGATTAGAATAGTAATAACAACACAATTAAATGACATGAATACTAAATGAACATATTGCAGTAACAGCTTGTAACAAAATAAGCAGACAAATACAATCATCCTTGAGGTTCTCCTCACGTGCTAAAAAGAAAAATATCTATTTTAAAAGAGAATTGTACTATTATAGAGAGGAATTTTAACGAAAAAGAGTATACTGTATTACTTTCCTCTTTTAATAAGAGAAACACATGATGAAGTTAAAGAGGTTATTAAGCAATGAAAGAAACATCTCACGGTACCGGGCAGATAAGATTACTACACCATACATCAACAATTGGTACTGCTGAAATGGTGATAGCAGTACAGTACCAAATAAATAGATTGATGTAGGATTAACACATTTTATTTTTTGGATATTATAGAATTAGATAAGAGAGGACTATCGGACTATTTGATTCATATAAATATATAATTCAAAAGCTTGGAAGATGAGCTAGTATATGACAGTTATAACTAAAACAACTCAGATTAAAACAAGAGGTGAAAATGACATGGTAGACATTACCGGACAAACATCTAAAGCAGTTGAAGAAAGTAAACTGGAAGATGGAACTATTACAGTGTTTGTTTCAGGTTCAACTGCAGCGGTAACTACTATAGAATATGAGCCTGGACTCAAACAAGATTTTCCAAGAATGCTGTCTAGAATTATACCAAAAGATATCGAATATGAACATGATAATACTTGGCACGATGGAAATGGACATTCTCATGTTCGAGCATCCTTGATAGGACCTGGCTTAACTGTTCCATTCAAGGAAGGTAATTTAATGCTGGGCACTTGGCAACAAATAGTCTTGTTAGAAACAGATACAAGGCCTAGAGAACGCAAGATTATATTGCAGATAATAGGTGAATAAATTTGGAAAATAAATATATGCTGTTTGATCCTAAATCATTCTTTAAATAAAAGCAACCAAATATAGTAATGCTTTTTTTCCTATCTGATGTTCTCTATATTCAGCAGCCTCTGTACACATATTACTTTTCATCTCTTTTTACTGGCTGGTAACTTTCGGAAAGTGTAAAGGATTCATCAGGATCGCGACAGTGTTGTCTTCCTTTATCAGTAATACTAATTCTCTTGTCAGGATATTGTATTATATATCCTAGCTCATCTCGAAAAAACCTTATGGCCAAAGGTGCGATTTGGTCTTGATCAAATGCTGATAGATCATCATTATCTTTCCAAAGTTCATCTACAGTGAACATAGTAGATTGACCTTTTCGTTTAGCATCATCATGTTTTTCACAAAGTATTTTCATAAAATTTGCTCCTATAGTGCGTCTGTGATTTTCGTATAGTTGTAAAGTGGTATTATCATCATTTGACATTTTCCATCTCATATAAATATACTCTCTTTTATGATATAAGGTTTGATAATTCGATATTTCCTAAGTCTTCATTCTATGCTATATTTCCTTCGGGATAAAACTTGCATTCTGGTATACATATGCTATCATTGGAGCCATATCCATCATAACCATTATCATGTGTGTAATATACTAACTAGATTCGTAAAAGTACCCCATTAATCTTCAATCTTTGCTTTCATCAAATTATTTGAATTTTTGAATAAGAAGAATTACCAAGCCATGCTATATAATAGTCGGTATTTGTCAACGATACACCTATATTCTCTAACTCTCATAATCCTATATCGTAGAAAAGTGATATAGAATCTTTGACCAGAATAATTCTAAAATCTTATTAATCTTTATTTTGTCAAGATAGGTTATGTCTTCTGCATCTTTCTTATAAATATTCATTAGGAGATTTAAATTGGTGCTTATTAGTACGTACAATAGAGAAGATAACCATTATCTTTAGAAAACTACATGCTACGTCTTTATATATATACTGTTAATATCTTTGTATCTTTTAGATGAATAACAAAAAACACTTTATTGCAATCGTGATAGCGCTAATAACTCTAGCTACCAGCCTTCTTATGGCTGTAGATGATGGAGTCCAAACATTGCAAAATAAGCTTGTATTCGCTCAGATATCATCGTCTGCCTCTTCTTTCTCAGCTGTACATTTAACAAAAGATACAACTAACTCTTATACTATATCTTCAGGATTTACTAGTATAGGAACATTTGATACTACATATACAATATTAGGTAGTATTACTTCAATAAAAAATGCAACAGATCTAATAATATCTACAATTACAAAAGATTATGATAGCACACCAACGATAGGCTATGTGAGAGTCGCACCGCAAAAAACTGCTCAAGGAGAAGCAAGTTCTTCTTCTTCTTCTCCTTCTTCTCCTCAGCCATCAACCATAGCAAATCCATTTGCAGATAAAGCAACCATAAATCAAAGCATTACAACTGAAATTCAAAAAGCTATCACGTCAGCTGCGAAATCTAATTTTGTTAATCTGGAAATCAAGTGTCATTTTGGTATGGATCTTTCTGACTGGAAATGTAGTAGTCATGACTTGCTGGGATGATGTTTATGGATTAGATTAAACGTCCGAAATTTCTTTTTTATTGATATATCTTGTATACGGATACTATGCAAAGGAAGTAGATGTCGATGATTTACTTGCGTAATTTACTATGGATATATAATAATCGTATCAATATATTATTAAAGATTATTTATAAGATAATCTGCAGTTTACTTTTTTTAGTATTATATACCTTTATTGTCAGAATCCTTTCTTGACAATCAGAGATTGTACGAGAAAAAACTATAGCCATAAGACTTTTTGAAATGGTCCAAAAAGTATTACAGTTATGTTCGTTCAATTATTTATGTGTACTTCTCTGCTCTATCATGGCTTTTTTCAAATTCTATTTTGAAATTGTACAAGAAATTCAATTATAGTCTTATGGTTGGTGCTAACCACAAGGTTATGAACTTCGATAAGAAATGCCATATCTTTGCCGCTTTATTTATTATCGAGGCTCGGTGGGATTTGAGTTTTGCTGAAAGGTTTATCAGATGTCCAATACTAAATTACCTTTGATATAGTTTAAGAATAGGAAGATTCTGAGTTTTCACTGAAAACTATGAAAGTAATTAAATCTAGGTTATTGTTTGATGGTATTGATGAGAAAAGAGATTGTTTCATAGGATTTGAGAATGATGAAATAAAATATGTTGGAAATAGCCAACCTAAAGAAAATAGCGAGATAATAGCAGAAGGAATTGTCGTTACACCAGCATTTATAGATTCACATAGTCATATTGGAATGGTGAGATCGGGTGAGCCAGATAAGGAAGAAGAAGCAAATGAACATATGAACTCAGTCTACCCGTTGGCAAATGCATTACATAGTATATACATGGATGATCCATCTTTCAAAGAATCTGTCGAAAGCGGCGTTCTTTATTCAACGGTTTTACCAGGTAGCGGAAATATCATAGCAGGGAACGCAGTCCTTATACGGAATTTTGTTCAAGATATTGGTCAAGCTCATATCATGGATGTTGGAATTAAAGCTGCTTTAGGATATAATCCTCGAAGTACAGTTGATTGGAAAGGGAACAGACCATCAACACGGATGGGGGCTGTAGCAATATTACGAGAAAATTTTATTAAAGCAAAAAAATTACAAAAGCTCCTAGAAACAGAAAAGAAAGTCATAGATGAAGTAGAACCGTTTACTGAACTGTTCATGGATATACTTTCAAAACGACTCAAGATGATGGTTCATGTTCATAAAGAAGATGATATCATGGTCTTGCTTCAGCTAATAAAAGAGTTCGGAATAAAAGTTATTGCAAACCATTGTGTTGATGTACATAGAGAAGAAGTTTTTACAGCATTAAAAGCATCTTCTGTACCAGTAATCTATGGACCCATGGATTCATTTCCTTACAAGGTAGAATTGAAACACGAAAGTTGGAGAAATTCAGAGAAATTATTAAATTCTGGTGCAAAATTCTCTATTATGAGCGACCATCCTGTTATTCTTCAAAGAAATATCCTTTATAGCTTAAGGCATCTGTTACGGTTTGGTCTATCCAAAGCTGATGCAATATCTAAAATTAGTAAGGAGGCTGCGGAAATTATTGGTGCACAAAATATAGGACAAGTCAGAGCCGGCTTTAAAGCATCGATAGTTGTTTGGAATGGAGATCCGTTCTCGCTATCTAGTTATCCTATATTAGTGATTGGGGAAGGAAGAACGGTTTATGAAGAAGAGTAGTCAATGCACTTTTATACTTTGTAATAGTATGAATGCATATTCCAATCGATATAGTTTTTTTACTATTTCTTCATATTCTGTTTTAACGGTCTTTTTGTGATATATTTAGATAGAGAAGAGTCGTATTTTTATTGAAGCAAGAGAACATAATGAACAATACAAGTTAATCAGTTCCTGTTTTTATATCACATGTTTATGATCTATATTGGTTGTCATTTCGGATTAAAAAATCGATAGTGAATTCATAAATTCTATGAAATCCACAGTATGTACTTGCTTTGTTTTGTTCCATATAGCTTCAAACTTTGGCATGTATTCATTGCCGTTGCAAGAGCTATCCATCTTTATAAAACATAACTTTTCATTTATCATTTTTGTTTTATAAGGATAAAATATAAATTCAAATAAATCTATGAATGCTACTATAATATAGTATTCATCTGGAGTATTGACTAGTGCACAAGCAAGACTTCACTTGGCTATACTAAAGACTAAAAATTGCATTTAGCTCCAAAGTTGCGATATATTGATTATAGAGGAATACAAAAGTCATCAATTCGATTAAATGAAAAGTCAGATTAAAAAGTAATTGAGGCTAATATAATGTTCAAAGTAATACACTGTATATTGTTGTCAAGTGAACTATTTGAAAAATAAGAGGCGCTTAGAGATGGGAACCGCTTACCAATGACTAGTTTGAATGTTATGTTCTAATCAAGAAACATATCTATGGAAAGAGACCACATTATCAAGACTAGAAATTCCAATTTTTATAAATAAGTAGCAGTAGCAGCTTTAATAGGAAAATAATACAATATTATTAATGGCTGTACAACCTTTTTTATTCGAAGAATATACTTATATGGCTTTTCTGCATAGAAATTTCTAATAGCTAACAAAGATGCGATATTACATTAAATGCAAGCTAAATCCTAAAGAAAGACAAAGATTATCTGACTCTATTAAGACAGGTTCACTTGCACAAGGTAAAATATTCCAAGAAGGCATGCATACTACATTAAGAGAGGCGACGATAGATGAAAATGATGTAGTACACTTTGTTGAAATCTGTTATTGCTTGGAAAGTGGCCTGTATCCTATGGCAATGGAGATTCCCGTTTTGAACAAGTATTTTGATAATATAGTAGAAGTAAAAGATGCCCGCCTAAGGTACCAATGCACAATGGAATGTGAGTTTTGTGATTGTACTCGCAGTATAAAGCTTCCAGGAGAATTATTGGCCAATGAACTGGGTCTTAAAATAGATGAATCAAATAAAAAGAACTTGGTAGATATAGGTAGAATAAGACTGAATAGGAAAAAGCAGAAAGAAAGTATTGAAGGGTTGAGGAATATATTATCAAACATTAATAATGACAATAATGATGATAATAACAACATTAACATTAAACCGATATTCTCAGGAGCTGCACTTTCTGGTATTTTTGCAATATTTTATGACGGTATTGACTACTTTAGAATAAAAAATATTCCAGACACTCAAGAATCTCGCCAAATGCTCCATACTATAGGCTTAGAATTATATGATAATGTGGATTCTATGAAGTCAGCGGCGAGAAGATCTCTTGCGAAAAGTGACAAACGTTCAAATGTTGTCTGATGACTTCAAACTGTACAGCATTTTCTCAATCTGTACGTTGTGATGAATTAAAAACATTTTATGTGACATCTTCCTCTTAATTATTCACCTTATTATCGATGATCCAACGATAAGATACCTAAGCCTGATACTGACTTACAGCTCTTATCTGCAATTTCCATTTGCATCTCTTATACATACTAGTCCTATCATATTTACAGAGATTGTTTATCCGCTCTAGTATTAGAAACTAACTAAGTTACATATTGCTATCTAAATCAATTAAATTCTCATATATTAGATATGAATATGACAAGAAATGTATTAGAAACTAAACTTTTGTAGTCACAAAAGCAGAATTATACATTATATAATTAAAATTAGGAATTAATGAGATTTTTTATTCATCTAATGCTATGAGTTTACTTGTGTATACAGTTTATGTATTTAGTGTCTCTATTTTTTTGCTAGCGAATCAACCGTAATGAATATAACAATAATAGCAGTATGATGTGAATCTTTCTCATTAAGCCTTTTTTACTTTCTCTGACAAGCGTAGTTAACACCTATATCAAGCTAGAAGACTTAACTATATGCATCAACATATCAACTGCCCTGAATATTCTCTGCCCTAATTAAGTATTTTATCAAAATGGGCCGCAGAGTTTCTGAACCGTTATCAATACGAGTTTTGGGCTCAATTCTGTGAAGCAAATTTATTATATAAGACTCACATGTTTATCAAATGTTCAGTTAGGGTTGCCTCTTGATGAAAAGGCCCCCAACTTTTTGACCGTTAGAAACCTGACCACATCGTTATCCGAGTAATTTTTTTATTTCATCGCTAGTATCGGCATCACCAAGTTTTTCTTTTTCTTCTTATTCGATAATATGCTAAACCTTATCATAGTGCTCCTTTCGATAGTGTGCCAGAAGGTGTCTATTGCAAGAGAATATGCCTTTATATTTCTCTTCATGACACGGCGGTTGGGTTCCAAAAAACTAAGACAACTTGAAATCTGCCTATACTCTTTTGTTAGAGTAGGAATAACTAGTCTTTTCTCTATTTTCTCTGCTCTTCTTTCTCTTCTACAAAACTCTTCAACATAGTTACACCAGGTTTGAAGAAGATATCTAATGTCCAATCAGCCATTACTCTTATCTTCTTTTGGAACCTAGGAAGATTAGCTAAATAATAAGTACGCCATATCCACCATGCTATAAACCCTTGTACTTCTATTCCTAGTAACGTACCAACTCCATTTCTTTTTCCAATAGTTGCCATCATTCCTTTTGTTTTATAATCAAATATTTTTCTATTTTTCTATTTTTCCTTCTATCATAGAAATTATATTGTTTGCTACAGCCGTTCCTTCCCTTATTGCGTGCTGTGCTGTAGGCGGATAAGGATATCCTGTATTCGGATCTATTATGAATGCATAGTCTCCAACAGCAAAAACACCTGGATATCCTTGAACTTCTAAGAATTTATCGACAACTATGCGGCCACTCTTTTTGTCGTGTTCACAAGGTAGTTCTTCTGTGGCTCCCATAAGGGCTCCTGCATATTGAACAATACTTCCCTTCTGAATGAAAAGTCTATTTTAAATTCTGAAATTGGAGTAAATTCTTTTTTCTCCTTTTTTCTCCTGATCTTCATCTTTTTCTATATTGCATACAATTTATAATAAAAGGATCCTTTAACCATCTTCTCCAGTTATGCATAATTTTACACAATTATAATGAAATTTTACTCAACTTCTCAAGCTAAAGTCTCAATTAACTGCTATTAGATCTTTCTCATGGTGTTCAAGTAACCTTTGCTTCTTTACTTCTGTAAGTCTATCAAAATCTTGCTTATGAAAGACACAAAATCTTTTCAAGTTTATATCAAACTTTGAGGGCATCGACAATTCATGCTTGACAAGTTCTTCTACTTTGTTATAATGAAAAAACGCCCCGGCATCAGCAATTACAGAAATTCCGCTCTTGCCTAAACTTTCAGCTTGCTTTAGTAAGTTTTTAACATATGAAGGATGATCCAAATCAAAAAAACCTTCCACAGAATCAATAATTACGAGAGAACCATCGCTTTCATATTTTTCTAAATCCCTAGAGATCTCATGGATCGGTAATAAAAAATTTCCAAGATTGGCAACAGTTTCATAATATGAAAGGATTAAAACAATCTCATTATTATCTTCAATTTGAGATTTGATATAGCCTGAATAAATCTCTCTTAGCGTCATTATATCGGGATAAACAATGATATAGTGAGCACCGTATTCTGCTTGTCTTAATTGTTCTAGAATATTTCCAGTATTACCGTATATGACATTTTTGAGCATACAGAGACAACCAAATGATGCATCTACTGACATTTTAATCTATACAGACTTTCATTTAGAAAATAGCTTCGAAGC
>Ga0126304_10001709_pt1 | contig 10452 bp, 7 predicted proteins | sample Plot25_FD_92538 | JGI IMG/M metagenome (GOLD analysis project Ga0126304, IMG submission 92538) | Serpentine soil microbial communities from UC McLaughlin Reserve, CA, USA - Plot25 | ecosystem: Environmental > Terrestrial > Soil > Grasslands | place: USA: UC McLaughlin Reserve, Lake County... | reverse complement strand
ACGGGCGGGCAAATCAACGTCGTGACGAAATCGGGCGGCAACCAGTTTCACGGCTCGGTTTTCGAATATCTGCGGCGCGATTCGCTCGATGCGCGCAACTTTTTCGACAATGTTACGCCGGGCGTCAATAAAAGCAAGCTGACGCTCGACCAGTTCGGCGGCTCGGTCGGCGGTCCGATTATTAAGGACAAATTTTTCTTTTTCTTTTCTTACGAGCAGTATCGCGGGCGTTTCGGTCTGAACTTCGTCGAAGCCGCCCCGAGCTTGAGCCTCGCGCAGCCGGGCGCGCTGATTCCCGGAACTTCGACGCCGGTCAACCCGTCGATTCAACCGTTTATCGCGGCATTTCGTTCGCCGGACGCGACCGTTGTTCCGAATGCTTCGGCAACCAACGGTTTCGAGATTCTGCAATTGCAGGCGGACGAAAAAACCGACGAGAAATCTTTTGCTTTGCGGCTCGATTATCAGCTCAATCAGCTCAATAAAGTTTATTTCCGCTTTTTCCGCGACCAGGGCAAAGACATCGCACCCGAAGGCATTTCGGGGCGCGTCGTGACCATCGCAGCCGTACCGCAAAACGGCGTCCTCGGCTGGCAGTCGATTTTGAACGGCAGCGGCTCCCTGATTAACGAATTCAAGCTCGGCTACAACGGCGCGCGAACGCGCATCAACGGCGCGGCGCCGACCGTCGGCGGAGTCGATTTTTCAAACCTGATTCTAAATATCAGCGGCAGTGTCGCCAACACCGGCATCGCCGGACAAGGAACGTCGTCGGGCATCTCGATTCCGGGCGGACTGGTCCGCGCCAACTCGGCAACCAACGGGCGCGGTCAGCCGTACACGCCGTATTCAATCGGCTTTATCGACAACCTCAGCTGGATAAAAGGCAGACACAACGCCAAATTCGGCGGCGAAGTCCGCCTCATACGGCTTTACACCGACCGCCTCGGCGGGACGACTTACACGTTCTCGAATCTCGCCGCATTCCTCGCAAATTCGCCGGCTTCCGTGCAGTATCTCGGCGACGTCAGCGCGCCGAGCGCATTTAACAACGGCTTGACGGGCGAGCGGCTCGCCGAGCAGGAATATTACATCGTTTACGGTCAGGACGAATGGAAAGCGCGTCCCGGTTTTACCTTGAGCTACGGCTTGCGCTACGAATATTACGCGCCGCTGCGTGAGAAAAACAACGGGCAGGTTTTGTTCGACATCGCGACCGGAGAGCTTCGCCCGTCAGACGAAGCGGCGTTCAAATCGTCGAAAACAAACTTCGGTCCGCGCGTCGCGGCAACCTGGTCGCCGAACGTTGGCGGCGACGGATTTTTCGGCGGCGGCAAAACCGTCTTTCGCGGCGGTTTCGGCATCTACTACGGTCCCGGACAAACCGAAGACCAGATTCAGCCGATTGAAAGCGACCGTGTTTCATCGACCATTTCGAGCGGCTCGCTGCTCGCTTTCCCTGCCAACATCGCGGGAATCGTCTCAAACTTTAACAACAATCCGCTCAATCGACAGTATCAGCCGCGCGCTTATTCGAGCGAATACAAAATCCCCGAGCGCGTCTTCCAGTACAGCTTCTCATGGCAGCAGCAATTGCCCTACGACCTTGTTTCGACCGTCGCGTACGTCGGCAGTCAGGGACGCAATTTGTTCTTAAGAAGCGTCGCCAACAAGATTCTTCCCGGCGGCGCGACGGTTCTGAACTCGGCAACGGCATTCCCGACCGGCGTCGGCGTTATCAACCGCGCCAACGCCGCCGGACAAGTAACGGGCGTGACGACGGTGCGTGAATTCGATATCGTCAACAACGCGGCGGCGTGCGGTGTGTCGGCGACCAATCCGGTCTGCAAGCCGTTTGCCGAAGTCGATTATAAAACGTCGGGCGGCGATGACCGGTATAACGCTTTGCAGTTTTCGCTGGTGCGCAGCTTCAGCAGCGGTCTGACGATGAATATGCAGTACACCTACGCGCACAGCGAAGGCACGACCGCCGGTTCGAACGAAGCACGCACCGGCGCGCAATTGGACAACTTCGAAGCCGACCGCGGGCGCAACAACTTCGACATTCGCCACACATTCAACGTCAGCGCGCTCTATGAGCTGCCGATCGGCAGCAACAAGCGGTTCGATTTCGGCAAAACCGGCAACTTCCTGCTTGGCGGCTGGCAAATCGGCGGTATCGTCAATGCGCGCTCGGGCGTTCCCGTCGAAGTTCTGGTCGTGCGTCCCGATGTCGTCGTCCAGTGTCAGCAGGCTGGCGGATGCCCGAACGGCACGGGCGGATTTTTCGCGAACGGCTTGACTGCCAACCTGCCTTCGTTCGGCACGAGCTTTCCGGCTCTGCCTGCCGGCTTCGTCGCGGTCGTCAACACGCCGGGCGGCGGCGCATCGCGCAACATTCGCCGTCCGAATCCGGTCGCGGGCGTTAACCCGTATCTCGGCAACGACCGCAGCTTTATCGATCCGGCGGCGTTTGCAACGCCCGCGCCCGGCACGTTCGGCGATTTCCCGCGCAACGAGCTGTCGGGTCCGAGCTTCCGGCAGGTTGATTTCATTGTGGCGAAAAAATTCCGCTTCTCGGAAACGATGAATGTCGAATTCCGCACGGAAGTTTTCAATATTTTCAACACGGCGAATTTTACCAACCCGTCAACGACGCTCAATAACGCGCTGCCGAACTTGAGCTTTAACACAACGACCGGCGCTTACTCGGCAAGCACCTCGAACACGCTCCAGCCCGGACAAGCCTTCACGCAGGGCGCGGCAGGTTCGACCTTCGGACTGCTCCGCTCGACCGTCGGCAGAACCGTCGGCTTGGGCACGAACCGCCAAATCCAATTTGCTTTCCGGTTCAATTTTTAGAGCAAGGGGCAGGTTATCAAACAAAAAGGCGACGGGAAACCGTCGCCTTTTTGTTTGTGCTGAAAAGACATTATTCATCACACAATAAATTATCTTTCGTCCCTTGCGGGACTCTGATTATTTATTCACCGAACCCCGCGATAAATCGCAGGGCTATTGGCTTTCATGCGCTTCATGGAAATCTGTCGCTATCTTCGATAGCTCGAATCAATATGGTCTTTACCATAGACTCGCGCCTGTGGCTATATGCTGTCGCTCGCTAAAAAAACGATCCTTTTAGAGACAATTTTTTACATCGTTCTATGGTGGCCTAGATGCTCTTCTTACAATCTGCTTGATCGATGCCGGCTAACGCCGTCGACCGCCGCCAGCACTCGGTCAAGTGCCAGCGTCCGTTCGTCGTCGGGCATCGCCGCTTGTAATTCCGTCGAGAATTTTTGCGCGTCTTCGCGCGAAAGCGCCGGGAACTTAATCTCCGTAATTTTCATCGGGCTGAGCTTGACGAGCCTTTCGTCGAGCGCGACATTCGTTGCGGCTTCGATTTTGATCGTGCCGAGGGCGGCTTGTTTGCTGCTGGTCGGCGTGTAGGCGACCTCCGCCCAGGCGACGGCGCGCTTTCGGTCTTCCCAATTGGCGATCTGCGGCTCGTAGACGATCGCGCTGCCGCTGGCGAGCTTGTAAGTGCGCGGAAAATTGCTGCCGACTGCCTGCTGCACTGTGGTTTGCCGGTTATCTTTGAGCGGAGTCGGCTGAGTCTGCACGGTGACGACTAAAATGGGCGAAACGACCATCGCCCATACCGTTAATAAAGCTGTAAATGAACGATAAAATACTGTATTTTTAGACATAACTCGCTCCTTCCCGGCGGAGTATAACTATTAGCTTGCCGACGCAAGGTAATGAAAACATCTGAGAAAACGTTACTCGACAAAGAATTAAACATTTCATCGAACTGCCGCTAAGATTTCATCTCGCGACGCGACCTTCCTCGTCCATTCGTGCGAGATTGGCATTGATCCGCTCGATATAGGTGAGCGTCCCTTCATGACGCCACTTCGGCACATCGGGAGCCACGGTCGTGATACTTAACCAGAGCGACGGGTCCAATATTTTTGTCCGCGCCACGCCCTGTGCGCGCAGCAGCGTTCCGCGCCCCGCGTGATAACTCGCCATCATGAATGGCTTGCTGTCGCCGTCTCCCTGCTGTTCGATCCACTGCAGATATAGTTGGCGGTCGTAGTAAATGCCCGCCGCGATATTCCACTCGGGCTTATCAATCGACGACATAAAAGCGCGCGAAATTGTTGTGAAAAATCTCTGTGAGATACTCGAAAGACTAAGGATTGTCCAGGGTTTTAGTGCTCAAACGAAATTTCCCAAACCCGGTTTTAGATAGCTGCGGTTTAAAAAACTTTTCCGAGCGAGAAATATATTTTCCCCTTTCCGCCCTCGCCAAAGCTCGTTCCAACCATCACCGGGCCCAGACTGGTGACGACGATGATGCTGCCCGTCACATTGGTGTAGTGTCTCGACCAGTCGAATTTATTGAACGCGCCGCCGGATTCGATTCCACCAAGCAAATAAACTTTACCCCCGATTACTGAAGGCAGCGTGTAGATTTCCCTTAGATAGCCGCCCTGCGTCAACACAAAGTTGTTGCCTGAAAACTCGTTTCGGCGATAAGCGCCGAGGCGTCCGATGCCGCCGAGTTGAAAAGTTTCGGTCGGCGCGGCATTACGGTCAAAGGTTGTTCCGCCTGAAAAGCCGGCAAAGACAATCCCCTTTTTGCCGAGAGGATGAAAACCGATCAAACCGCCTTCGGCTTGCGGAAATCCGCTGAGCGCTCCCGGACTATTGAAAAAATAACGCCCTTCGCCGTATGCCCGAAAGCCTTTCGTCGGAACAATCGAATCGTTCGTCGTATCAAGCTCATAGCGCGCAAAAATGCGTTTTTGATTGCCTTCAAGCCGGTTCAGATCAATGTCACCAAGCCGCGGCGCGGCATTTATATGATTCAGGTCAAACCCGAAGCGTATTTCGCTTTGACGGAAAGTGTAACCCGTGTCAATCCCCGCACCGAAGCGTTTGACGCGGTAATCGGCAATGCGCACGGTGTCATTGAAAAAGCTGCGTATCCGGCTGTCATAATAAAGGCGCGGCGCAATGAAAAATCCGGTTTTGCCGATTGGTTTGTATAATTCGCCTGCCAGCACGGTTTCTGAACCGAATTTCAGGTCGGCGCGCAGTTCGGAGCGAAATCCGCCGATGTCAAAAAACGTGAATCTGCCGCCCAAAGTGGTGAAGACCTCGTTTTCGCCGCCCGTTTCGATCCTAAAATTCGGCGTCATTACAATCGGACCGCTGGATTTTTCAGCCGCCCGAATCGTGAGCGTATTACTGTCGTTTATTCGATTCACCCCGTAGCCGAGGGTTTCCAGTCTGCCTTCTCCCCGGATTTTGTTAAGCTCTCTTTCGAGTTTTGGAGAGTCAATTGGCTTACCGACATTATTTTCGAGTTTATTTTTGAGAGCGTCAACCTGAACTTCCGGCAGGTTAGCTGTCGTCACGGCTAAACTTTGCGGGTCGGGAACTTCCCCTTTCCGCCGGGCATTTTTTTGTGCCGTGTATTCTGCCCAGGACGCGCCATCGAGCGAAAGATTTTTCAGGACCGCAGATTTCGCTTCCGCGCCTTTGTAACCGAGTTCGTAAATTTGGTTCCCCGACTTAAAATCAAACAACGTGTAAGTGCCGAGGTCGGGCGCGATAATGATGTCCGCCAACGCCAAATTACGGCGGTCGTTGCCGATCAGTGCAACACCGATGCTTTGCGATAAAACGCCGCCCAGCGATTCGAGAGTTTTCGGGTCGGTGGAAAGCGGCGTGCCGATGTCAACGGCGATGACGATGTCCGCGCCCATCTGTTTGGCAATATCGGTCGGGATGTTATTGACCAAGCCGCCGTCGGCAAGAATTTTTCCCTCACGTTCGACCGGGGTAAAAACTCCGGGAATCGCCATCGTTGCCCGCATGGCGGTCGAAAGCGAGCCGCTTTCTAAGATTACCGCCTCGCCTTTTACCATATCGGTCGCGACGGCGCGATAGGGTATCACCAGATCGTCGAAAGTTTCCATATTCGGATAGGACAAGGTCAGACGGTCGAAGACCAAGCCGACTTTGTGACCCGAATTGAGCCCGCTCGGTATGCGAATGCCGTTTTTTAAACCGAACTCGATGACGTTCTGATTTTCACGCCGGTCCTGTTTGCGGCGAAAGCTCATTTCATCGTAGGCGGGAGTCGTTTGCAGGACCTCGTCCCAATCGATTTCTTCAATGATTTTCCGCAGCTCGGCGGGTGTTTTGCCCGTCGCGTAAAGTCCGCCGACAATCCCTCCCATGCTGGTTCCGACGATGTAATCAACGGGAATCTGATTCTTCTCAAACCATTCGAGCACGCCGATATGTGCAATCCCGCGCGCCCCGCCGCCGCTTAAAACCAAGCCGATTTTCGGTCGCTTTTTCAGTCCGGCGACGGTCTGCGCAAACCCGAATTGAGCGCACAGAAAACCGATAAATAAAAATAATGTAAATAACCGGCGGGTATTCATAAGTTTATCTCCTTGAACATTCATATTAATCGGCAGCGTCGCGAGGTGGTTCCGGGCAAGCATCTGGCTAATAGAAAACCGATAGGATTGGCATTACAGGGTTTGTAAAACCCGATTAAAGTTATCAGCCGGGTATTTGGCGGAGAACTGTCAATTTTGACAGGAAGACCGGGAAAACTCCTTAGCCGAACTTCTCGTTTTGTTTCAGATTGGCTTTAGCGAAGTTTCTGCTAAAGCAAAAGGATGATTGATATTTATTATTTATTCGGCTAAAGCTATTTGTTTTTGATAATGCTGTCCACTAGCTAAAGCAAGTGGCAATTTAAATCAAAGAAATCATTTAAGCAGTCATGCGAAATTAATATATAGAATCGAGAAGCTGTTCAGAGTCCAAACTTCAATCTGCTCTCGCCTGCGAAGCGCGGCGGGAAAACACGCCGAAGCGTGGATTCTAAACAGATTTCTAAAACAGCCTGAGCCCGAGTTTTTGGGTTTCTTCCAGTTTATCCAGAAAATATCGGCGGGTGATTTCTTCGGCGCCGAGAACTTTGAAATGCGGCGTCATGACCTGTATATCGAGCCACGTTGCGCCGCGCTCCCGGAGATGCTCGACAAGGTGAAGAAGCGCGAATTTCGAAGCGTTCGAGCGCGTGTGAAACATGCTTTCGCCGCAAAAAACGCCGCCCGCGTCAACGCCGTAGAGCCCGCCGACCAGCTCGCCCGCAGCGTCCCGGACTTCGACGCTGTGCGCGTCGCCCGCCGCGTGAAATTCGCAGTAGGCGCGGATGAATTCCGATGTTATCCACGTTCCGTAACCGTCATTTCGGACGGCGCGTGCGCACGCCCGGATGACCGCTTCAAAATCTTTGTCAATGGTAAAGGTGAACGCGGTTTTCTTCCATTCCCTGCGCAAACTTTTCGGCAGGTGAAGATTTTCGAATTCTAAAACCGCGCGGTATTCGGGACAGTACCACGGCAGCGGCAGCCCATCGACGTGCCACGGGAAAATGCCGCGCCGGTAAGCGTTGCGCAGATTTTCAATCGTCAAATCACCACCGAAACCGATAATGTCGCGGGCGTTGTAGTAATAATCGCCGAACAAAACCCATTCGGTAAATTCGTGATAGCGCGGATTCGGAAATTTTATCTTCGACATTTTCGCAACAATTTTGAAAAATCACTGTGTAACGAAAATAACAAACTTCGGAGGTAAAATAAATGAAAAAATTCATCGTCAATCTGTTTTCAAATCGTTTCGGAATCGTTCTGGCAGGATTGAATCTTTGCTATTTTGCGGGTAAAAGCACGGCGACAATACATCAGCCGTTCGGGACAATTTTCGGCTGCGCAAATTTTCCGGCAGCGATTTCAAGTCTTCTGTCAGTCGAATTCATCAAGATTTTCGCACATACAATTTCCTTTACGACCGAAATAATGCTTGCCAAAACTTTCTTCGCTGTCTTTATTGCCCTGCAATGGCTTTTCATCGCGTGGATTTCCAGAACGCTTGCCCGAAAGCTTCGCCCCCGGGAATTATAAAAACTCTCGGAATCTAAAAACCAATCGTTAAGCCAGCCGGCTATGATCGCGAAAAACTTTAAATATAACGAATCGCGGTCCTAGCCGGCTGGCTTAACGAGAACGTCTTATTTTTTCTTAATTCATTCGATTTCAACCGCTTTTTGTGGTATGAATTAACATTTCGGTTTAAGGGAAATCGAATGAACGAATGAAAGAAATCAGCGTCATCGGCGCGACCTCGTCGCTCGGCATCAATCTCGTTTCGCTTCTCGCCGAAGGCGGGTATAAAGTTTTCGCCGCGTTTCGCGACCTCAAACGCGTGCCGGACGCATGGCGCGAAAATTCTTCCATAATTCTGCAAAATCTTGATTTGAGCCGCGAAACGGATTTTACCGATTTTTGCCGCCCGCGAGTCGTCTGGCTCGCGCATCTCGAACAGGGCAGATTTAACGAGCGCGAAACGGAAGTTAATCTCGCGCCGTTTGAAAATTTTCTCGCGCAGGCGCAGGATTCGCCGACCGAAAAGTTCGTCTTTGTGTCGTCCGGCGGCTCGGTTTACGGCGAGCCCGTGTTTTTGCCGATAACCGAGGAGCATCCGCGCCGTCCGCTATCGTCCTACGGGCGGGCAAAACGCGCGCTCGAGGACAAGCTTTCCGAATTCGCCGGAAAGACGAATCTCAAAACCGCCATAATCCGCCCGGGAAATATCTACGGATTTGAAAGCCCGCGCCGCGCGAGCAAAGGAATCGTCGCCGCATTTCTCGCCGCGATTCGCGACCGCGAGCCTTTTACATTGATTCACAAAGGGCAAACCGTCCGCGATTTTATATATGTCGCGGATGTCAGCCGCGCTATCTCAGCGGCAGCCGAAAGCCCGCGAAAAGAAATCGTCTGGAACGTCGCAACCGGGAAAGGCACGGCGGCGCTGGAAGTTCTGGAAATGATTCTGGAAAAATCCGGTTTTTCAAAGCCCGATTTCAAACATATCGAAAATTTCAGCTCCGACGTCGGCGCGAATATTTTATCAATCGACCGAATCACCGCCGAGTCCGTTTGGCGTCCCGAAATAACGCTCGAAGAAGGGATTTCCCGAACCATCGAAAACTGGAACCGCGCCAAAGAGAGCTTTTCTCAAAGTTCCGAGTCCCGCCTTTAGGGGGCAGGTCCTGGTTTCAAGTTTCCGAGTTTCCGAGTTAGATTTGTTTTAACCCGCGAACTCGGAAACTTGAAACTTAAGAAAGTAAGCCGCCCGTTAGGCGGGACTCAAAACCTTAGCCGATAATTTTGCGGTAAATTTCCAGATATTCGGGCGCGATTTTCTCCGCCGTAAATTCCCCTGCCAGCGCGCGGTTATTAGCCTTCATCCGGTCGCGCAAATCCTTGTTGTTGATAAGTTCGGTGATTTTTTCCGCGACGCTTGCGGGATTTTTCGCTTCGCAGAAAAGCGCGTTTTCACCCTCTTTCAAATAATCGGCGGCGGCCCGGATGCGCGTCGTGACGACCGGCAGACCAAATTGCAGCGCGTTAAAAATCACCATCGGAAAACCTTCGATGTGAAACGTCGGGAAAACCAGCAAATCGCTTTTGCGGTAAAATTCCTGCACCTTTTTTTCGCCGACGTGACCGTGAAAATTGACAAATTCGCCGATTTGCAGAGACTCTGCCGAGCTTTGCGCCGCCGCGCGCGTTTCGCCGTCGCCTAAAACATCTAAAACAACGTCAAAACCCTCCGTGCGCAGGATTGAGACGGCGCGAACGGTTTCGAGCAGCCCTTTGGTCGAAATCAGCCGCGAGACGAAAATCAGGCGGAAAGGCTTTTCAGCGGAAAAGTTTTCCACAGGTGGAAAACTTTCTTGAGGAAAAATCGTCAGCGCATTTTTGACGACGAAAAACTTTTCTTTCGCAAATCCGAAATTAACAAACCCGCGTTTTTCTTCCGACGACAAAAGCCCGATGCCGTCCGCATTTTTAACAAGGCGGCGAATCAAAAAAGAAAGCGCAAAATTTGCCTTTTCAAGCAATTCAAGGTCCGAACCGTGAAATTTGAGAAAGATTTTCGCGCCCGCGCGTTTAAGCCAAACGAGCGAAAAAGCATCGCGCAAAATCGATTTCGTTTCAAACGACGTATTGATATGCAGTAAATCGAAGCTCTCGGAGCGCAGGATTCGCCGAAATTTGGCGGCGGTTTTCCGGACCTGTCGGACACGCTGAAAAATCGAGATTTTTTCGGCGTTGTCGAAAGTATAAATCTCTTCACGCACACGGACGCCGAGATTTTCCAGTTCGCGCAAAAACGGCGGCTCGCACGCCGTGATGCCACCGCGCGCCGTTTTTTCGGGCATCGCGACAAGAATTTTCAGGTTTTTCTCATTGGATTTCAAACTATTGATTTGTAAAGTCTTTTTAAGCTTTCGAGATGCGCTTCGATGCTGAACGTCGCCCGGGCAAAATCGTAGGCGCGGTT
>Ga0126304_10001708_pt1 | contig 10453 bp, 7 predicted proteins | sample Plot25_FD_92538 | JGI IMG/M metagenome (GOLD analysis project Ga0126304, IMG submission 92538) | Serpentine soil microbial communities from UC McLaughlin Reserve, CA, USA - Plot25 | ecosystem: Environmental > Terrestrial > Soil > Grasslands | place: USA: UC McLaughlin Reserve, Lake County... | reverse complement strand
TAGAGCTGCATCCGGTCTTGCTCGTGAGAAGCGCCGGAAGAGGCGCTGAATTTCGCCATTCTCCCAGGCAACAAGCAGCTGGCTGGCGTTGAAAATAGAGGAGTAGGTGCCACTAATGATCCCGACCAACAGTGCCAGGACAAACAGACGCGTCGAGCCGCCGCCAAAGAGCACAAGCGCCAAGAGGGTGAAGATAACGGTCAGCGATGTGTTTAGGGAACGAACGATCGTTTGCGCCAGCGAGTAGTCGACGATCCCCTCGAACGATTCGTCGGGATGCTTCGCCACATTCTCCCGAATGCGGTCGAACACGACGATCGTGTCGTGAACGCTGAAACCGATGACCGTCAGCAAAGCAGTAATGAAGAGTGCGTCGATTTGAACGTTGAAGAGCAAGCCCAAGATCGAGAACACACCCAGGACGACAAGCACGTCGTGCAGCATCGCCACCAGCGCAGAGCTTCCGTAGAGAAGGGGGCGTTGCGTATTTCGGAAGGCGTAGGCCATGTAGAGGAGGATGCCGACCGAGGCAAGCGCGACGGCGAGAATCGCGCGATTGCGAATCTGCGTCGAGACCGCGCCGCCCACGGTGGAGTATTCGCGTTCGGTAAACGCACCCACAGACGATTCGAGTGCCTGGGTCAGCTCCATTTTCCGGGGGGAACCTTCGGGGACCACCGGCATGCGGATCAGGTAGGTCTCATCGGTTTCCGGTCCCGAGCGTTGGACGACTACGTTCTCGACGCCGGCGTTGTGGAGCGTGGTCTCGATCTCGGTCGCGGTAGCCGGTTGCGAAAATCGTACTTCCCATAGCGTGCCACCGGTGAAATCGATGCCCAGCTTGAGACCCGAGAAGATCAGTGAAATGAGGCCAGGAATGATGACCAGGAGCGAGATGGTGAACCAGAGCTTTCGCTTGCTCGCCAGTCGCGTCATTGCGGCAATAAACTCCTCGCGTCCAACGGTCCGCTAGTCGGCTGCTACGGCCACAGTCGAAGGCTCAGCCACACTCGGACCAAACCAGAGACGGGGATCGACGGGCGCGATCGCGACGAGAACGCGTAGCAGCGTTCTGGTTACGGTTATCGCGGTGAACATGCTGATGACGACGCCAATGAAGAGCGTCAGCGCGAACCCGGTGATGATAGACGTACCGGTGTAGTTGCCAAACAGATACAGAATGAACGTGGTGATCATCGTCGTGATGTTGGAATCACGGATCGACGGCCATGCATGGGCAAATCCGTACTCGACCGCCGCTGCCAACGATCTGCCGAGGTGCAACTCTTCTTTGATGCGGGCGAAGATGAGCACATTGGCATCGACGGCCATGCCAATGGAGAGGATGAATCCGGCGATGCCGGCAAGGGTCAGCGTCACGGGGAGCAACTTGAAAATAGCGAAGACGACCGCGGTGTAGATGAGCAGGGCGATCACCGAGATCAGGCCCGGCACCCGGTAATACAGGATCATGAAGAGCGCCACAACGCTAAGCCCGATCACTCCGGCCAAGATGCTCTTGTGTAGTGAGTCCTGACCGAGCGTGGGACCAACGGTCCGGCTTTGGATCACGTCCAGAGGGACGGCCAAGGCGCCTGCTTTGAGCTGGATGACAAGGTCTTCAACTTCAGTCGGAGGTACGCCTTCGATGATTCCCTGCGTCGAGATGGCGCCGTTGATCGTCGGCGAAGAGACGACATGCTTGTCAATGACGATCGACATGGGCTGGCCCAGGTGACTGCTCGTGTACTGGAAAAACTTACTCGAGGCGTCTCCCTGCAACTCAAACCCGACCACTCGATTCATGCCCGTGTTACCAGTCGTGACATAGGCATTCTTGAGGTCGGCACCACTTATGATGGTTTCGTAGACCGGGCCATCTGGGGTGCCAGTGCCGGCGACAGGGGTCGCCGAGACCGGGGTTGCGCCAGGCGTCGCGTCAGGCGCGACCGCCTCGGCACCGACGGCATCCTCCGCTGGTCCGAGCGTTGTGTTGACCTCGGTTCCAGGCGGTAGGTACTGCCCAAGCGGATCGACGATCTCGAGTAGCGCGGTCTGCTGCAGGATCGCGATCGCTTGTTGTGGATCGTTGACTCCTGGCAGCTCGATGATGACCTGATCATCGCCCCGCGTTTGGATCAGCGGCTCGCTCACGCCAAGACCGTTCACCCTGCGCTCAAGTGTTTGGCGGGTACCTTCCAACGTGTCTCGATCAAGTGTCTGGCCCGCGACCGGGCGCGCTTGCAAGACGACCTGGAGCCCGCCTTGCAGATCAAGACCGCGGTGAACAGGATGCGCAGCCCGGAAACCGCCGATGTCGAAATCTGAACCGGGGAGCGAAATCCAAGTGGAAACTATGGCCAGCACGACAATGAATGCCAGGGTCAGCCAGATTCGGTTCCGCAATCGACGATCTCCACGGCTTCAGGGCGACATTGCAAAGGGCAACGCGAGACGACATAACTCTTCGGAAACTCGCGACGGCGCGCAGTATAGGAACGGGGCAGAGAGCGGGTCAAATGATTGCCCTAGTGTTTTGAGACACAAGGCACATTACCAGATTCGACTGCGCTCCGAGAGCGCCAAGACATAGCCTCGACCCATTGCGATCACGCTTGTTGACGAATGTGACCCAGGGCATCAGCATCGGCATAGACACCTTTGGTTGACCCTCGTACACCAATCACGCTGGAAGGAGCCAATTTTGGTGAGAACACCTGCCGAGTTAACCCCGAGAGACCTTATTGCAGAAGCCATCGAGCACTGCGTGTTCCCCCTTGCCGCGGTCGAAGACGTTCAACGCGATGGTCCTAACGTTTACGTGCGCGGCGATGGAGTGCGTATCACGGACATCGACGGTCGGGAATACCTCGACATGATGAGCTCGCATACTCGGGCCAACTCACTCGGGTACGGCAATGCCGAGATCGCCGCCGCGGTCGGCAAGCAACTGGAGCAGCTTCACTATGTGGGAACGGTCACCAATCTGGCGCCGCCGACCATCGAACTCGCCGCGAAAATCGCGGATCTAGCCCCAGATGGTCTTTCAAAGGTCCTTTTCGTCACTGGCGGCTCCGAGGCGGTGGAGGCCGCCATCAAGATCGCGAAGCAATACCACGCGTACTCGGGGAAGCCACGCGCCAACAAGATCATCTCGCGCTGGAACGCCTATCACGGCGCGACGATGGGGGCGCTCGGTGCGACGGACTGGCTCGGTACGAGGCATATCTCAGAGCCCGGCGTTCCCGGCTACTCCTTAATTCCTGGCCCAAGCCGCTACCGTAACCCATTCGGCATGGAAGAAGAGGCGTACTTCGCGTTCTGTGCTGACTACCTGGAGCGGCAGATAGAACATGAGGGCCCCGAGTATGTGGCGGCATTCATCGCCGAGCCAATAATGCAAGCGCACGGTGTGCAGACCGCGTCTGAGGCGTATTTCGGGCGCGTTCGAGAGATCTGCGACCGCTATGGCGTCCTGCTCATTGTCGACGAGGTGATCACCGGGTTCGGTCGGACCGGGGCCTGGTTTGCCAGCGAGCACTACGGGATCCAACCAGACATCATGACGATGGCAAAGGCACTGACGGCCGGCTACATGCCGATGGGCGCTGTGATCGCGCGTCCGGAGTTGATCGACGCGCTCCCCGTTTTCCGGCACGTGCACACATTCAGCGGGCACGCCGGTGCAGCCGCAGCGGCCAACACGGTGATCGCCATCAAGGAGCGAGATGGGCTCATTGACAAGGCGCGGCAGAACGGCGAGTACATGCTTGATTCCCTGCGCGAGTTCCTCGACCCGCATCCGATCGTGGGACAGGTGCGAGGCCAAGGGATGTGGCTCGCGGTCGATTTCACCGCGGATAAGGAGACTCGTGTCCCCTTTGAGGACGATACGGTGCGCGCGGTGGTGCGCCGCATGTACGACTATGGCGTGATCGCCAGCCCTATTGGTACGGCGTTCGAGCTGGCGCCGCCGTTGATTGCCACGAAGGCTGATATTGACGAGACAGTTCGCGTGGCGGCACAGGCGATCGACGAAGTTGCCCAAGAGCGGCTACTGATGTGACGGCGCGTGGGCGCGCTCACTGAGCGCGCTCCGAATACAGCCCGTGGTGCTGGATGTATGCCTCGACAGGCGCCGGCACCAACCCATGAATTGACTTGTGCTCTCTAACGCGACGCCGGATTTCCGACGATGAAATCGCGATCTCTTCCATGGGCACTACATGCACACGATTCCGCACCCCGGGAACCTGTAACGCGACCGACTCAAGGTCAGCCTCGACCCCGGGGCGGCCGGCAACTGCCAATTCGGCGACGCGCAGGATTCGCTCCGGGTCGTGCCAGCTTGGGAGGTCGCGCAGTGAGTCCTCGCCCATCAGGAAAAAGAGTCGCGTGGGAGTGAAACGCTCGGCGAGGCACTCGAGCGTATCGGCCGTATACGATGGTCCGGAGCGGTCGATATCGACCTTGCTGATCTCATCATGCGGCGAACCAGCGAGCCCGAGTTCGAGCATGGCGAGCCGGTCGCGGTCGCTACTGACGATCTGCCCAGCCTTGTGTGGGGGGCGGCCGGCCGGTACCCACAAGACGCGATCGAGATCGAGCGCCCGGCGTAACGCGTTGGCGATGTGAAGATGGCCGTTGTGAATCGGGTCGAAGGTGCCGCCAAGAATCCCGACACGTCCTGACTGCTCAGGTTTCGTCACAATGCGCCAGCGGTGCTCTTGGTCGCGACGGTCGCCTCCGGAAAGAGTGAGCGCAATCGTTCAATCACATGGTCGTCGATGCGAATTCCAAGATCGTGCTCGACAGTGACTTCGATGTCCGTGCCGTCGGGACTGGACCGGATCACCTGGACAACTGGAGCTCGGTGCGAGAGGTGCGGTGTGCCGAGCAGCGAGGCGATGATGGCGTCCTGAATTTCCGTAGGAGGTCGCTCGATCCCCAACGCCGAGTATTTCTGGCGATCGACCATCCCAACCGACGAGTTCTCGATGATGCTCGAAAACACGACGGTATTGGGCACGATGAGGCGGTCGCCGGCCGCGGTTCGCAACGTCGTCAAGCGAACGCCAACCTCTTCAACGCGGCCCTCCGCTACGCCGACACGAACGTAGTCCCCGATTCGGAACGGCCGCTCGATTAGAATGTAGACCCCGTTGACGAATCCGCGGCCGACATCCTGAAGCGCGAGGCTGATGCCGAACGTGGCGGCGCCAAGTATGGCCGCGAGCGCCGCCCAGCTCGTGCCAACAATGGCTAGGATGACGGTCGCGCCGAGAGCGTATACGGCGAGAGTCGCCGCCCGGCTCAGCAGGGTCGCCACCTCGGCGTAGACCCGACCGGCGGTTGCGGCTCGGCGCACCCAGGCTCCTACCCAGTGCGCGATCCCAATCGTGAACAGGACAAGGATGAGGACCTGGATGACTTTGGCCACTGTCTCAGAGGCCCGAGGTTGGTCCAGTCCCAGGGCCGACCTGACCTGGTCCCAGAACGACGCGACGTCCACTAGTCGACACCTCCGGAACCTGTCATGCGGCAGGGGATTGTACCAATGCCGGCGGCCAGCGCGGGGGAATCAGTTACCGGGTCCGCATCACCGATTGCTATAGTGCCGGGGAAGTCCGCCTGACCGGTGTCGAGGGTGAAACTCCGTGTTTGATTACCACGTTCACAGCACGTTTTCGGTCGATTGTGCGATCCCGATGGAGAGTTCATGTCGGGCCGCAATTGCCGCAGGGGTTACGGAGATTGCGTTCACCGACCACGTCGACCACGTTCCGGCCGATCCCGGCTATGGCTACTATCGGGCCGACGAATATCTGCGCGAGGTCGATCACGTTCGCGATCAGTTCAGCGGAGAGTTGACCGTCCTGCGCGGGGCAGAGATCGACTTCAACGAGGGAACGACGGAGCACGTCGAACGATTCGTTGCCGACTATGGCAAGGAGTTCGATTTCGTCATCGGGTCGGTGCACTACGCGGCCGATGGCGCAATGATCTTTCCGGACTACTTTGGCCCTCGCACGCTGGACGATGTGTTTCTGCCGTACTTGGGGCAGGTGCAGAAAGCCGTCGCAACTGGATGGTTCAATGTGATCGGACACCTCGACCTGCCTAAGCGGTATGCGCCGAAAACGCATCGCGACTACGATCCCGCTCGTTACCGGGAGCACCTGATGCCAATCTTCGACGCCATGATCGAGTGCGGCGTCGGTTTCGAGATCAACACCTCTGGTCTGCGGCAGACGCCGAAAACCAGCATGCCCGGACCGGCGGTGGTCCGCTGGTATGCAGATCGAGGCGGCCGCCTGATCACGACTGGAACCGATTCCCATGCGGCGCAAACCGTGGGAGCGGGTCTTGAGAAGACGCTGAGCATGCTCACCCTGTGTGGCATCGACGCGGTGGCCTCCTTCCGGCGTAGAGAGCCCACGCTGGTACCAATCGATACGCTGCTGCCGAGGGAGTGCTGAGACGGGCGAACCAGAACGCCCCAGAAACGCGCGCGGGCGCGCCGGAGCAGCCGGGTCTCGATACGCTTCTGTGCGAGCAGACGCGGGTGCGGCGAGCCGTGCGTCGCTGGCGCCAACGTCGGCAAGAAGCGCACGGCGCGCCGTCGATCAGGCGGCAGGCCGGTCCGCCCCGTTGTTTTTGACGGCGGTTCTCTCACTCACCGGTGCATTGGATGCGCTCCGCTTACCGACGGGGTCATCACCAGTACGCATCGGTTTCGTCGTCCTCGCGCTCATGATCGGAATTGGGTTGACCGTCGCCATCGACCGGCCGGGTCCGCGACCTTACTGGCAAATGACGCTCTTGGCCACGCTCGTTCTTATGCCGGTAGTGGCGCTCCAGGCGTCGGCATCGCGCGTTCCATTCGTGGCGATCTCGCGCGGTTCAGCGGGACCGCTGCTGTGGCTGACGGTCGCGACATGCGTCACGTTGTTCGGCTTATGGCTCTTTGCGGCGCATCAGTCGAATCAAGCCCCAGAGAATGGATCGTTGCTGTTCCTACCGGCAGCCGTGCTGGTGCCGGCGATTCTTGGCGCTCCCGGTTCGCTCGATGAGACCTCCGCACTCTCGATGTTGGGAGAGTCGTGTCTGGTCGCTGGTGTGTGGATCTTTGCGCTGCTGCTCGCTCCAGCGAGCTGGCGGCCGATGGCGGGGGGAGTCGCGTTGGGCGCTCAGTTTGTCGTGCTTTGGATGATTGGTCGGGGCCCGGTGATCGGCCATGACGGCGGGACGGTGGTTCCGGCCAGCGCGGCGTTGCTTCTGGCGCTGACCACCTTGCTGACAGTATTGACCCCTCTGGGGGCGCTCTTCAGCCGCAGATTCGTGCAGACCGTCGAAGAGCAGACCGGCGGGCCTCGGTCAACGAACGTCCCTGCCAGGGGAGCCCGCCGGCCCGAGGCCCGCTAAAGAGGTCGGTTATTGGAGCGGTCAAGAGAGACTGGAGATGTCCCCATGGCCATTGAGCGGGGGCAGGCTTGGATCGCCGTCGTCGTCTTTCCGCTCAGCGATAGTCATGGTGGCGACCATCTCATCGCGGTCGAGCTTCATCAGGGTCACACCCTGGGTCTGCCGCCCGATCGTCGGGATCTGAGAGACCGGCAGCCTGATGACCTTGCCCGAGGTGCTCATGAGCATCAGGTTATGATCGTCGTCCACCATCCCGGCGCCAACGATCTGGCCCGTGCGCGTCGTCAGCTTCATTGCGGTGACACCTTTTCCGCCGCGTCCCTTGGTGATGAAGTGATCGGTGTTGGTTCGCTTGCCGAGTCCCTTTTCGGCCACGACAAGCAGATCCTTGCCCGCTACCACCGCTTCAGAGGCGATGACTCGGTCTCCCTTGGCCATCCGGATGCCGATCACTCCAGCGGCCGGCCGGCCCATAGGTCGCACGACCTCTTCGCGGAAGCGGACCGCCTGCCCGCCCTGACTGACGAGCATGATGTCGTCCTCACCGCTCGTCATCCGCACCCAAGCCAGCTCGTCCTCCGGGTCGAGACCGATTGCAATCAGGCCAGATGAGCGAACTGTCCGAAATTGATCGAGCGCGGTGCGCTTCACACGTCCCAGTCTGGTCGTGAAGAAGAGGTAATGACCCGAGGTGTAGTCACGCACTTTCATCAGTGTGGTGACAGTTTCGTCCGGCTGCATGTTGACGAGGTTGATGATCGGGACGCCTTTGGCTGTGCGTCCAGCATCCGGTAGCTCGTGGACTTTGAGCTGGTAGACCTTGCCCCGGTTGGTGAAGACCAGCAACCAGTCGTGGCTATTCGCGGCGAGGATGTGCTGGATGGCGTCTTCGTCACGCATGGTGACACCGGTCACGCCGCGGCCACCGCGGTGCTGAGTCCGAAACACGCCGTCGACGCTGCGCTTGACATAGCCGCGCGTTGTCAACGTCACCAGCACGTCGACTTCCGGGATCAGATCCTCTTCTGAGAGGGCGCCGGAGATGTCCTGAATTCGGGTGCGGCGCTCGTCGCCATATTTGTCCTTCAGGGCGGCCATGTCGTCGCGGATGACGTTGAGGATCAGCTTCGGGTCCGCTAGCAACGCTTCCAGTCGTTTGATCTCGGTCCGCACCTCCTTCAGCTCGTCCTCGATCTTCTTGCGCTCGAGTCCGGCGAGGCGAGCGAGCCGCATATCGAGGATCGCCGACGACTGGACCTCGGTGAGTGCGAACTGCTTCATCAGGTTGGTGCGGGCGGAATCGGTCGTGCGAGAGGCGCGGATGGTGGCGATCACCGCGTCGATGTGGTCGAGCGCGATCTTGAGACCCTCGAGCACATGGGCCCGACGGCGAGCCCGCTCCAGCTCGAACTCGGTGCGCCGGGTGACGACCTCTTGGCGGTGACCGATGTACTCCTGCAGGGCTCGCTTCAGGGTCAGCGATCGAGGCTGGGTGCCTCGTTCGATCAGGGCCAGCATGTTGACCCCGAAGCTCGATTGCAATTGCGTGTGCTTGAAGAGGTTATTGAGCACTTTCATCGGCTGCGCATCGCGCTTCAGCTCGATGATGGCTCGCATGCCGGTGCGATCAGATTCGTCGCGAAGATCGCTGATGCCGTCGAGCTTGCCCTCGCGGACCTGCTCGGCGATCCGCTCCAGGAGCGTAGCCTTATTGACCTGGTATGGCAGCTCGGTGACGACGATCTGGTAGCGGCCGCCACGGGGCGATTCCTCGACGAAGGCCTTGGCGCGGACCACAATTCGTCCGCGCCCGGTGGCGTAGGCCGATTTGATCCCTTCCCGACCGAGGATCGTACCTCCGGTCGGAAAGTCCGGCCCGGTGACGACCTCCATGAGGTCCTCGATCGTAGCCTCGGGATTGTCGATCAGCAGAGAGATCGCGTCGCAAAGCTCATTGAGATTGTGCGGCGGGATGTTCGTCGCCATGCCGACGGCGATGCCGGTGCTGCCGTTGAGCAGCAGATTCGGCAAACGAGCCGGCAACACCCGGGGTTCCTCGCTCGAGGCATCATAGTTCGGGATGAACTCGACGGTATTTTTGTCGATGTCCGCGAGGAGCTCATCCGAGATTGCGGTCAGCCGCGCTTCGGTGTAACGCATAGCCGCCGCACCATCGCCGTCGACCGATCCGAAGTTCCCCTGACCATCGACGAGCGGGTAGCGGAGGTTGAAATCCTGTGCCATGCGAACGAGGGTGTCGTAGACAGAAGCATCGCCGTGGGGGTGATAGTTCTTGAGCACCTCGCCGACGATACCGGCGCTCTTGCGGTAGCGCGTATTCGAACGCAGCCCCATCTCCGACATCGCGAACAAGACCCGGCGGTGGACCGGTTTCAAGCCGTCTCGAGCGTCCGGCAGCGCGCGCTGCACGATCACACTCATGGCGTAATCGAGATAGGACTGGCGCATCTCGTTTTCGATGCTTGCCAGCCGAACGTTACCTATTTCCACGAGTGGGTTCCCCTAGCTTGGCATATCGCAAAGAATCCCGCATAACGAACATAAGTTTAGCACATTCTGGTGGGATCGACGACAAAAAACCGCGTACGGACGCGCAACTCCGCTTGTTTGACTATCTTAGATGTGTGAAAAAAAGAGCCGTCGGAAGTGCCCGACGGCTCGCTCGTAAGCGACTGTCTTCTGCGTGTCAGACGGTGGCCACCCTGCCTATTACTTTCGCGATCGTTTGCCTGGACGGTCGACCTCGTGGGAGCCACCGACACTGGAAACCGCGACATCCGAACCGCCAAGGCTAGTGGTCGTTGAACTCCCGTCGTCTGGGGTGTCAGTGACGCCTTCGGAGGTCTCGGCGACGGCTTCCGGGGTGCCGGTGACAGCGGATCCATCCCCGGGGTCAACGGGAGGGGCCGAGGCCGCCGGGTCCTCCGCGCCTTCAATGAGACCTATGCTCCTGGCCGCAGCTGGATCAAAATCCACGGGAGGGAGCGAAACTCCATTGGCCGCGGTA
>Ga0126304_10001707_pt1 | contig 10460 bp, 8 predicted proteins | sample Plot25_FD_92538 | JGI IMG/M metagenome (GOLD analysis project Ga0126304, IMG submission 92538) | Serpentine soil microbial communities from UC McLaughlin Reserve, CA, USA - Plot25 | ecosystem: Environmental > Terrestrial > Soil > Grasslands | place: USA: UC McLaughlin Reserve, Lake County... | reverse complement strand
TCGAGCCATCGGGCGAGGTCGCCGACAATGCGAGCCCTGCACTGGCGTCAATTCGCGAGCGCTTGCGCAGACAGAAGCAGCGCTTACGGACAACGCTCGATGGGTTTCTGCGGGGGCGCGACGCGAAGTATCTGCAGGAGCAGGTGGTCACCGACCGCAGCGGTCGCCACGTACTGATGGTCCGTGCCGAGCATCGCGCCGCGATCCCCGGCATCGTTCACGGCGGATCGGCCAGCGGCGCAAGTCTGTTCGTCGAACCGCTCGAGACCGTTGAGATCAATAACGACATCGTTGCGCTCGAGGAGCAGGAGGCGGAGGAAGTGCGCCGCATCCTGCTCGAGTTGACTGACGCGTTCCGCCGCCGGCCCGAAGAGCTCGAGCGGACCATCGAGGTCGCCACCGAGCTCGACGTCATTCAGGCGCGGGCGCGATTTTCGATCATGGTCGGCGGAGTAGAACCCGTGATCGCCGCAGACGGCACGTTCGATTTGATGGCCGCGCGCCATCCGCTGCTGGTGTTACGGGGTCGCGAGTCATTTTCCGCAGACGACTCTCGCGGTTCGGAAAATGACTCCAGACCCCTTTCGCCAGTCCCGGTGGACATTCACATGCGGCCGCCGAACCGTGTGCTCATCATCACCGGACCGAACACTGGTGGAAAAACCGTGGCGCTGAAGACGGCCGGCTTGTTCGTCGCGATGGCGCAGGCGGGCCTGCATGTGCCTGCGGCTCCAGGGTCGAAACTGCCAGTGTTCAAATCGCTGTTTGCCGACATCGGCGATGAGCAGTCGATCTCGGCAAGCCTCAGCACCTTCTCCGCGCACATCGCCAACATCGTCGCCATGAACCGGAATCTGGCACTGCCGGCGCTCGTGCTGCTGGACGAAGTGGGCGCCGGAACCGATCCGGTCGAAGGCGGTGCCCTCGGTATCGCGGTCATCGATCACTTCCGCACACGCGGTGCCCATCTCGTCGCGACGACGCATTACGACTCGCTGAAGTCGTATGCCTCGACCACGGAGGGTGTCGAGAGCGCGGCATTTGGATTCAATCCGGAAACCTTCGCTCCGACGTATTCGTTGCAGTACGGCTCACCCGGGCGAAGCCTGGCGATTGAGATCGCCGCGCGTCTGGGGATGCCGCCATCGGTCATCGCCAAGGCAAGAGAGAGTCTGAGCGACCGCGAGAAACAGTTGGCCGAACATCTCGCACGCGTGGACGAAGACGTTCGGCGTCTCGAACAGGATCGCCGCGAGGTCTCGCGCGAACGGGCCGCGCTCGCCGACGCCGAACGCAAATTGCGGTCGCGCGAAGATTCGGTGCGCGAGCGCGAAGACACCTATCGGCGCCGGCTGGATGCCAAGCTGGACGAGCAATTGCGCGAGGGCCGGCGCGAGATCGACGCGATCATCGAGGGCTTGAAGGCGCGGACGACCGCGCTGTCGGATCAGGCGGCGCGCCGCGCAGCAGCGGCGATCAGCACCGGCGAGACCGGTTCGGCCCGTGCCGATGCGCGGTCGGCGATCGAGCAGGTCGTCGGCCGGCTGAAGAAGGGATCCGGATCGCCTGTGCACGCGCCGGCGCGCGCGCAACAGGAAGCGGTCATCGAGCCAGGTGTGCGCGTGACCGTCGGCGCGCTCGGTCTCGAGGGTACGGTGCTCGACGTGCATGGCAACCATGCCGAGATCGACATGAACGGCAAGCGGCTCCGCGCTGCGGTCCGCGATCTGCGTGTCATTGGCGGCGGCGTGCCTGCATCAGGGAAGGTGAAGGTCAACGTCGATCTGCAGCCGCGCACCGGATCTTTGACTGAGATCAATGTGATCGGGTGCACGGTCGACGAAGCGTTGTCTCGGCTCGAAAAGTTTCTCGACGAGTCGACCGTCACGGATCAGCAGGTCTTGCGTATCATTCACGGGCACGGCACGGGTCAGCTGCGCCGCGCCGTCGCAGGATTCCTGAAAGAGCATCCGCTGGTGGCGCGCTTCGAAACGGCGAAAATGGATCAGGGCGGTGGCGGGGTGACCGTGGTGGAGTTGAAGGACTAGTGGCTCTGTACGCCTCGCAGTTCGTCGAAACCCTGAAACAACAAGCCGACATCGTCGTGGTGATTCAGGACTACGTGTCGCTGAAGAAGAGCGGCGCGAACTACAAGGGCCTGTGTCCATTCCACAACGAGAAGACGCCGTCGTTCAACGTCAACCGCGATAAAGGTTTTTTTCACTGTTACGGCTGCAGCGCCGGGGGCGACGTCATCAAGTTTCTCGAGCTGCACGACAAGATCGGGTTCGTCGATGCGGTGAAGCAGCTGGCGCAGCGTTTCGGTCTCGCCCTGCCGGAGCTCGAGGACAGCGACGAGCAGCGGGCCAGCACCGCGGAGCGCGAGACCCTGCTGAAGGTTCACGAGGCGGCAGCGAAATGGTTTCGGGAGCAACTGCTGTCCCTCGCCGGTGCACGCATCCGCACCTACATCGCCGATCGTGGCATCAATGAGATGACGTCCGAGGCACAAGGTCTCGGGTTTGCACCGCCGGGCCGCGAAGGCCTCAAGCAGGCGTTAATCAAACAGGGCTTCTCGCAGGGCACACTCGTGAAGGCCGGCCTGCTCGTGCAGCGCGACGATGGCCAGACGATCGATCGATTCCGCAACCGGCTGATGATTCCGATTGGTCGCGACACGGGATCGATCATCGCGTTCGGAGGACGGGCGCTCGACAAGGACCAGCAGCCGAAGTACCTGAACTCGCCCGAAACGCCGATCTACTCGAAGGGCCGGACGCTATACGGGTTGCACCTGTCGAAGACCGCGATTCGCCAGAGCGGGTTCGTGATCCTCGTCGAGGGCTACTTCGATTTCGGACAGGTGTATCAGGCAGGGTTTCCGGTCGTCGCGTCCTGCGGCACGGCACTCACGCCGCAGCAGGCGCAGCAATTGCGGCGTTTCGTCACCAAAGTCGTCCTGAGCTACGACCCGGATGCGGCGGGTCAAGGCGCGGCCGCGCGTTCGAGTGAACTACTGGTGGGCGAAGGATTCGAGGTGAACGTGGCGACGCTGCCCGCCGGGGCCGATCCAGACACGTTCATCCAGCAGAACGGCGGCCCGGCATACGGTGAACGATTAAAGCAGTCGCGGCCGTATTTAGACTATCTGTTGGATCGGTCGGCGGCCGGTCACAACCTGAACAGCGATGAGGGCCGGGTGAAGTTTCTCGCCGAAATGCTGCCGATTGCCGCACGAATCCCCGAGGAGGCCATGCGTGACCGGTTCGGCGATCGGCTGGCGTTCAAAGCCCGAATCACTGATGAAGTCGTCCGTTCACAGATCCGCAAAGCCGCTGTGCAGAAGCAGACAACCGTTGGTCGGGACGGGGTACCAACCCGTCTGACAAGCTTTGGGAACGTGACCAAGGCCGAAAAAGGCCTGATCTGGTGGCTGGTTCATGAACCGGGGCCGGCCTTGTATGCTCTCGAGAGCCTCGAAGCGGACGATCTGGCCCCGCTGGCGTCACGCTCGGTGCTGGATCTCGCGCTGGAACTGAATGAAAATAGAGGTTTCTCTCCTTCTGTGCTGCTCGAGCGTCTAACCACGGTAGAGGCACAGCTCGTCACCGGAATCGCGAGCGAGAAGGAACCCCACGTGAACGACGCGGAGAGCTGCGCGCAAATCATCAGACGGATGCGGTGCGAACGGGAGCACGCAGCGATTCAGCGGGAAATTGATCACTTGCAGGAACTCGGCGCCGCCGAGCACAGCAGCCGGATCGATGCGCTGTGGGTACAGAAACACGAATTGTTGCGTCGCCTTGAAGGGCTTATCTAGTCGCACCGCGGAGGACGAGCTTGTCGATTGAAGAGAAATACGACGAAGTACGGCAGCTAATCAACGTCGGTAAAGAAAAGGGCTATCTGCTCTACGACGAGGTCAACGAGATTCTGCCGTCCGAGATCACCTCGTCGGAAGAACTCGACGATCTGTTCAACGCGTTCGGTGCCGCGGGCATCGAGGTCGTGGATTCCGACAAGGCGTACCGCGGCGACAAGGATTTCGATCGTGAAGGCTCGGGCGACGAGCCCGAGCTCGATCTGACCCCGGGCGCGCTGGACAAGACCAACGATCCAGTGCGCATGTATCTCCGCGAGATGGGCACCGTGCCGCTCCTGACGCGCGAAGGCGAAGTAGCCATCGCCAAACGCATCGAGCGCGGCAAGCTCGCCGTCATCAAGTCGATCTCGCGGACGCCGACCATCGCCAAACGCATCCTGATCATGGGCGATCAGCTGCGCGCCGGCGAGCGCACGATTCGCGAGCTGGTGATCTTCAGCGACGAAGAGATCACCGACGAAGTGATCCAGGAGCGCGCCGTCGAAGTCCTCGGTGAGATCGAGGCGGTCCGCAAGGCGCGCGTCAACTATCAGAAGTGCGTTGAGAAACTGGACCTGGTCCCGAAGAAGGACAAGCGCAAGTATCGGAAAGCCCGGCTCAAGACGCTGCGCTCGTGGGTGGAAGTCTCACGCCGCATCCGCGACATCGAGTTCACCGAATCGGTGAAGCGCCGCCTCGTGGATGAAGTGAAGGACACGGTCGACTCCGTCCAGAAGATCCAGCGCGAGTCCGATCAGCTCGATCGGTACATGAACCCGAAGATCAAGGCGAAGACGCCAAAACTGAAGGAAGAAGAGAAAAAGAACCTTCAGAAGAAGCTGAAGGATCTGCGCGTGCACGTGAAGCAGATGATCGACGATCTCGAGGAGACGCCGGAGCGCCTGCGCCGCACGATCGAGGTCATTCAGCGCGGCGAGCTTCAGGCCGAGCAGGCGAAGAAAGAGCTGGTCGAAGCCAACCTTCGTCTCGTCGTCTCGATCGCGAAGAAGTACACCAACCGTGGGCTGCAGTTCCTCGATCTCATTCAGGAAGGCAACATCGGCCTGATGAAGGCCGTTGACAAGTTTGAGTATCGCCGCGGCTACAAGTTCTCGACCTACGCGACGTGGTGGATCCGCCAGGCGATCACCCGCGCGATTGCCGACCAGGCGCGCACCATCCGCATCCCGGTCCACATGATCGAGACGATCAACAAGCTGATTCGCACCTCGCGGGCGTTGGTGCAGGAGCTGGGGCGCGAGCCGACCTCGGAAGAGATCGCCAAGCGCATGGATATCCCGGTGTCGAAGGTGCGCAAGGTGCTGAAGATCGCGCAGGAACCGATCTCCCTCGAGACGCCGATCGGCGAAGAGGAAGATTCGCATCTTGGCGACTTCATCGAGGACCGCAATATCGTGTCGCCCGCCGAAGCGGTCATCAATCTGAACTTGAAGGAACAGACCGAGGCGGTCCTCAAGACACTGACGCCGCGCGAGGAGAAGGTGATCAAGATGCGCTTCGGCGTCGGCGACGGCAGCGAGCACACGCTCGAGGAAGTGGGCCAGAACTTCGCCGTCACTCGCGAGCGTATCCGGCAGATCGAGGCCAAGGCACTCCGCAAGCTGCGCCACCCGTCACGATCGCGTAAGCTGAAGGCGTTTTTGGAAGGAAGAACATAGCCGACGCAGCCTGCCTCACCGTAGCGCGGTCGGGCAGGCGCGCGGAGGCGGGGGCTCGTAGCTCAGCGGTTAGAGCGGCCGGCTCATAATCGGTTGGTCCCAGGTTCGAATCCTGGCGGGCCCACCAACCTTCGCGAAGAGTCAAGCAACAGGGGTGAATGTCTCCAGATCTGCAACGGCTCATCAAGCTCCAGCAACTCGAGTCCACGATTGCGGACGGCAGGGCGACCATCGCCACGCACCCGCAACGTCTCGCCGATGCCGATGCGCGTTTGAACGAAAGCAAGCAGGCCGTCGAGACCGCGAAGAGCCGCCTGAAAGACAACCAGGAGGCCCGGCGCAATCTGGAAAAAGACGTCGCCGTCTACCAGGGCCGGCTCACCAAGTTCAAAGACCAACTCTCCCTCGTCAAGACCAACAAGGAATACCAGGCGATGCAGCACGAGATCGCGACGGCCCAGTCCGATCTCGGTGCCGTGGAAGAGAAGGTCCTCGAACGAATGCTCGAGGCCGATACGATCGCTGCTGACCTGAAGCGCGCCGAGGCAGCACTGGCGACACGGCAGAAGGAGATCGACGCGGAAAAGAAGGAGCTCACCGAGGAGCTCGCCTCCGTCGAAACGTCGTTGAAGGAGGCCAGCGAAGCGCGCGCCGAACTCGTGAAAGGCTTGGACGCGCGCCTGATGGCGATCTTCGAGCAGGTCGCGCGCGTCAGAAAAGGCGTCGCTATCTCCACCGCCACGCGCGACGGCCTTTGTTCAGCCTGCCATGTGCGATTGCGGCCATTCGTGTTTCAGCAGATACGTCAGAACGACGCCATCATCCAGTGCGAGAGCTGCCAGCGCATCTTGTATTGGATCCCGCCGCCCCCCCCAATCGAACACGCCGTCGTTCACACGTGACCCAGCCGTCGCTCTTTGGCGACGTGCGCGGTCGCGGAGCGACCGCCAATATCGACGGTGGATCGCGTGGCAATCCGGGTCCGGCTGGCTACGGCGTTCGCATCGAGCAAGCCGACGGCACGATCGTCGAGATGAAGGAGTTCCTCGGCACCCAGACCAACAACTTCGCTGAATACAGCGGGCTGGTGGCAGCGCTGCGCTGGGCTGCCGATCATCACGCCTCACCGCTCCTCATCCGCTCCGACTCGGAACTGCTCGTGAAACAGCTGCACGGCGAATACCGCGTCAAGAATCCGGGACTGTTGCCCCTCTATGAAGAAGCGCGTTCACTGATGCGTCGCATCGGACGCGTGACGTTCGAACATGTACGGCGCGAGTTCAACAAGGACGCCGATCGTCTCGCGAACGAGGCCATGGACGAGGGACAGGCTTCATCGTAGAGCGCATGCTTCCGCCTACGCCCAGGCTTCGGCGAGACAGGTCAGCGGGCGCGTATCACTGCAGCGAGTCGGCCTGCTTCTTCTTTCTCGGCGCGGTACGACGTGAGCACGTCACGATGCATCGCCGTGCACAGACCTGACGAGTGGATCTGTTCTTCAGCGACTCCGGCCAGTAACAACTGATCGCGATTGGCGGCGGCAACATCGAGCCGCAGCTTCGGCCGCTCGTGCGATCCGCGCGGAGGCGCGGGAGCGAGAAACCAGCGATCGATGAGATACCGCTGGTGGCCGGCCGCCGCGAACGCGTCCACCAGCTCGGTCCCCACCTCGTAGCAGCCGGCTCCGATGCTCGGTCCAATCGCTGCGACGATGTCGGCCGGCCTGGTGCCGAACTCACGCGCGAGTGCCTCGAGCGCCGCGGTCGCAGTACGTGCAGCCGTACCTCGCCAGCCCGCGTGCACGGCAGCCACGACGCCGCGATGGCGATCGGCCATCAGCAACGGCAAGCAATCGGCCACGCGAATCGCCACCGCTACATCTCGACTGCTCGATATGAATGCGTCAGCCTCCGGCGCAACCGACGGTGACGCTTCGCCGTCGCGCACGACGACGACTGTTCGCCCATGGACCTGCCTGGCCATCGCCACGGCACCGGCACCGATCGCGCCGGCCAGCGCAGTGATGTCTCCGGGTGAGGCGAGCGAGAGCTGTCTCGTGGTGAACAGGTGCGGAGCGATCGCGCCAAGCGGCCTGCAGCGCAATGCGGCACCCCACGATTCGGTGGTCCACTCGAAGGCCTCAGGAACGGGCGGAAGACTCATGTACTATCGACAGGGGTCATGGACATTATAGGAACCGGCCTCGATGCCACCGAAATCTCACGGATCGCCGAGGCGATCGAGCGCTACGGCGACCACTTCGTCCGTCGCGTCTTCACCGAAGGCGAGATCGCCTATTGCCGGGCCAAGCAGCGCGGTGCGGCCGCGTCGTTCGCAGCACGCTTTGCCGCAAAAGAAGCGACGATGAAGGCTTTGGGCACAGGATTCTCGCGCGGCGTGTACTGGACGACGATCGAGGTGGTCCGGCATCACGGTCCTCCGACGCTCCAGTTTCACGCCGGTGCGGCCACGCGTTTAGCCAAGATCGGCGGCACGCGCTCCATTGTCACGCTGACGCACTCTCGTGATCTCGCGATCGCGCACGTGATGCTGCTCAAGACCTGACAACCGCCGTCGTCAGTTCCAGTTCACGGACGAGCGGCAGGCTGCCCGCCGGGCGCGGCAACGCTCGACCACTCAGTCACTTGCGTCGTCAACCGCTCTCACTCTCAGTCGGCGCGCCACTTGCCCTGAGTATCGGCCAAGACGGAGGGCGCTGTGGACGTCAAAATCACACCGAACGACACGAACAACCCGCCCGGCAAACTGGCCGACGCGGAGATCCATTTCACCGAGGGTGTACTTGCTGGTCTGAAGTTGATTGGCTTCGCGGTGTGGGAGCGCCGCTCAGGTAACGGACGGAACGTCACGTTTCCAGCCCGTCAGTACTCCGTCAACGGTGAGCGGCGAAGCTTTTCGCTGCTGCGGCCGGTTACCGGCGACGCCACTGCGCAGGACAAGGTGCGCGAGTTGGTGCTGCAGGCCTACGCCGAGTACGAAGAGCGAGCCGCGGTCACGAGCTAGATCGTCCTTGGTCCTGCCTTTAGGACCAGGAACGGACCAAGCACAAAGGACGAAGGACCAGGGACTTTGTTATGGCAGCCGATCTGGTGGACGGCCTGTCCGTCGTTCCCGGTCCGCAGGATCGAAGAGCCGCACGTGCGTCGTTTTTCGGACGTCGGCGCGCGGCGGCCAATCGAGACGAGCAAAGGTTGAGGCAGGAAATTTCTTGCGCAGCGGCGCTTCTTCCCACTCCTCGACCACAATGACCGGCCGCCGCTCAAGCCGCGCGACATCGCCGAGCGCCTCGTCGAATCCGGTGTGGAGCGAGTCCCATCGAACGACGGGACGGCCGGTGTAGAAGCTCGCGCTGCCGCTGTGCTGTGACGTGACGATCACCGCGTCTTTCGGAAGAACCGCATCGAGGTACCGGCCCGCCTACCGTATCGCGAAGCATCGACCCACAAGGTGAACGAGCCGTAGGCGAGGGAACACGCCGGGACAGGCATCGCCATGAGCGCGGCGAGACACACCGACGATGCAATTGGGGCACGGCAGCTGCAGGGCGGGTCTCGTTTGTTAGACCCGCGCGATCGACACCACCACGCTCGTCCCGACCAACAGCAACGCCGGCGTCTCGCCCGTGAACCGCGCATCGCGTATTCGCGAACGTTAGGAAAGACGTTCGGGATGGAGAACATCTCCGCGAACGTGCCGTGGCCAGAGGCGATCGGATGACCGTAAAGGCGCCACTGGACCCTGGAGAAACGCGAGCAGATACGCGGCTGCGGCGACGACGAACGGAGGAAGTAGACGATGGACAGACAGGAAGAGCGGGCCGGCATCGACGACGAAACCGCCGGTGATAACGATCACGGCCGTGACCATCAGCGCGGCGATTCCGACACCGATCCCGGGCCGAGCCAGCACCGCGCGAAGGCGGGTCAGGAGGTCTCGTGAAGGACCGTCAGCAGACGCGCGTTCTCTTTCTGTCGTTTGGGAGGCAGCGTCCATTCGGCTCGCATCGCTTTGTCGGCTTCCGAGCGGAAGAAGCCGTCTTTCAGGCCACCGTCGATGATGTGCCAGGGCAGGACGCTATCGTGCGACCGATCGCGAAACACGAAGAAATCGGCGTCCACGCCGGCTTCGGCCACCGCCGCGCGCCAGTTGCCGCCGTTGCGCTCGGCCGCCTCGATCGCCGGCGCGACGCGCCGGTCACCGAGCGAGAGCAGCGCCTGATAGAACGAGTGCCGTTCGGACTTGATGTTGAAGTAGACGTTATCGATGCCCGCCATCAGCGAGCGCATCCGGGCGATCTTCCGCTCGATGGAGCGATCGTCCTCCATCGGCAGCCACTGATAGGCGGTGCCGGGTTTGGGCACCAGCGGATTCACGCTGCCGACGATGCGACCGATGTGACCGCGTGCCTTGGCGTGTTTCATCATCGTCTCGCGCAGTTGCAGCGTGAGATCGCGAATTGCCACGAGATCGTCGTCTGTTTCGGTGGGGATTCCGATCATGAAGTACAGCTTCAGGTTCTCCATCCCCGATCCAAAGATCATCTCCGCCGCTTCGAGGATCTCGTCGTTGGTCAATGTCTTATTGACGACACGGCGCAGTCGATCGGAGCCGGTCTCGGGAGCGATGGTGATCGTCTTCTCGCCGCTCTGCCGCAGCAGGCGAAGAATCGGCGGCGTGATGTCGTCGAGCCTGAGCGATGCCGGGCTGATGCTGTAACCCATCTCGACGAGTCGAGTGAGAATCTCCTCGATGTCCGGGTGATCGCACAACGCAATCGACACAAGACCGGCGCGCTTCGAGTGCGGCCGCGCCTGTTCGGCCAACTGCAGGATGCGGTCCTTCGGGAACGCCCGGACCGGAAGGTAGTTGTAACCCGCCCAGCAGAAGCGACACAGGTT
>Ga0126304_10001704_pt1 | contig 10467 bp, 9 predicted proteins | sample Plot25_FD_92538 | JGI IMG/M metagenome (GOLD analysis project Ga0126304, IMG submission 92538) | Serpentine soil microbial communities from UC McLaughlin Reserve, CA, USA - Plot25 | ecosystem: Environmental > Terrestrial > Soil > Grasslands | place: USA: UC McLaughlin Reserve, Lake County... | reverse complement strand
TCGCCGAACGTCGTCTTCGCCGACGCCGACGTTGAGAGCGCCGCCCCCGTCATCGTCAACTCCATCATCCAGAACGCGGGGCAGACCTGCTCCGCCGGCTCGCGGCTTCTCGTGCAGAAGGAGATCCACGACGAGGTGGTGGAGGCGGTGACCGAGCGGTTCGGGCGGATCACCATTGGCCCCGGCCTCGACGACCCGGACCTCGGCCCGATCATCTCCGGGGACCAGCGAGAGCGCGTGCAGGGGTACGTCCGCCGTGGCATGGAGGAAGCGCGGCTGGTGTTCGGCGGCGACGTGCCGCAAAACGAAGGCTTAGAAGGCGGCTTCTTCTTCGAGCCTACCCTCTTCGACGGCGTCCCGCCGGACGCGGCGATAACCCAGGAGGAGGTCTTCGGTCCCGTGCTCGTCGCCTCGACCTTCGACGACCTCGACGAAGCCGCCGCGGTCGCCAATAGCACGGACTATGGCCTTATCGCGGCCGTCTGGACACGCGACGTCGGCAGGGCTCACTGGCTCGCCAACGAGCTGCGCGCCGGCCAGGTGTTCATCAACACCTATGGGGCGGGCGGAGGCGTGGAGCTACCGTTCGGGGGGTTCAAAAAGTCCGGGCACGGTCGGGAGAAGGGATACGAGGCCCTCTACGAGTATAGCCAGGTGAAGACCGTAGCGCTCAAATACGGTCCATAGCTCGCCCGCGCCGACCGGATAGCCATGGAACCCTCCGCGGAGTAGAGCGTCAGACCGACGAGTCACGCTCGCTCAGGCAGCAGGGCACCATTCTGGTGGGATCTTCGTTGGCATGGGAGGCGTCATGACCTGAGTATGGTGCTCCTTCAACATGCCGGAAAGGCAGGGAAAGGAATGGTGGGATCAGCGCCTTCTAGATCGTCGCCCGCCTTGCGCGACTGCGTCCTTCGGCGGCAGGACCTGTCGCACTTTCGCCCCGGCAACGAGGTCCGGTGCGGATTCTCACTTTGTCCCTCCAGCCGCGCGGGTCAAGCGTTAGAGATTTGGGATCGTGCCGAAAAGCGTCGGCACGTCGCGGAAGCGGGCCCGAGTTAGAGATTAGGGCAATGGCGAGTGTTGAGCATGCCGCACTTGGGAACTGCCTTGGAAGACTCAGGTGGGGTGCTCCGTGACTTGAAGCGGCACCGAAATACAGCGTTAGCAGTCGGCACGAGCGCCCCATCTTTGCATATAGTCGCGAATAGAGTATAAGTGGGTGACTCAGGGAGAAGGGTAAAGGAGAACCGTCATGCAGGTAGATGAGGTCTTGTCGAGGGATCTGAAGGATGGTTGGACGATCAGCAGTGTGCTGTCTCGCCAAGCCGCAGAGCGCTCGGATTCTCCAGCGCTACAGTGGCAAACAGGAGAGCTATTCTCTTATAAGGGGCTGTACGAACACTGCCTGCGTCTCGCCGGGGGATTGAGGGGGCTGGGCGTGCAGCCCGGTGACAGAGTGCTGATCATGCTGCCAAACAGCATGGAAATCGTCTTGGCGTGGTTCAGTACTAACCTATTGGGAGCCGTTGAGGTGCCCATAAACATCCACTACAAGGAGAGCTGGCTCGTTCACGAAGTAAACGACTGTGAGGCGCGTCTAGCCATCGTGCATGAGCAATATCTCGAGCGGTTCATTCAGGTTGCAGACCAGCTGGAGCACCTAACGGACTTCGTTGTGGTTGGTGGAGACGAAAGTACGACTCATCAAGAGATGGACAAGAAGTGGAGCATGCATGCCTGGGGCGAGCTCGAAAACGCTGAGGCTATAGACGAGCCCGTCGAGACCCACTACTACGACACTGCAGCCATCATGTATACCTCCGGAACGACGGGTCCTTCGAAAGGGGTCGTGGTGCCTTACGGGGTTGAAGGAGTCTTCGCTCAGGGAGTCGTCGATACAGCACAACTTACGGGCGCCGACGTCAATTATGTAGTTCATCCGTTATTCCACGCGAACGCGCAGTTCATGCAGATCCTCCCGTCGTTACTCGTCGGAGCGCGCATCAGCCTTTGGTCGGGCTTTAGCGCTTCCCGATGGCTCGACCAGGTGCGGGAAACCGGAGCAACGATAACCAACACCTTAGGAGTAATGTGCAACTTTATACATAGTCAGCCCGTACGCGAGAACGACGCTGACAACCCGCTTCGCGCGATGATCACCCTGCCGGCACCGAGCGATATAGCCGAAGATTTCGAGAGGCGATTTGGGGTCAGGTGTCTGGAGGGCTATGGCATGACCGAAATAGGTGTCGTTACGTATCGACGCCTGGAGGAGCCGTTACGTCTGGGTTCAGCCGGCAGAGCTTTGGAATGGTTCGACGTGCGAGTCGTGGACCCCGAAACGGATGAGCCGCTGCCTCCGGGTGAGGTGGGCGAGATCGTAGTGCGCCCAAAGACTACGGGGATCATGATGAATGAATACAATAACGTTCCTGCGAAAACCGTAGAAGCTTGGCGCAATCTCTGGTTCCATACCGGGGACGCGGGCGAGCTGGACGAAGAAGGCTACCTCTACTTCCGTGATCGGGTCAAAGACGTCATCCGGCGCCGCGGAGAGAACATCTCATCGTTCTCCATCGAGAGCGCAGTGAACACTCACCCATCTGTAGAGGAGTCTGCTGCGATTGCCGTCCCGGCCGAACATGGCGTGGGGGCAGAGGACGAGGTCAAGCTTTGCGTGATACTAAAAGAGGGAGAAGAAGAGCTAGATCCAGCAGAACTCCACGAGTATTGCGCGCAGAGAATGCCTTATTTCGCAAATCCGCGCTACATCGAGTACGTTGCGAAAATACCCAAAACGGCCAACGAGAAGGTTCGGAAGAACGTCCTTAGGGAACAAGGAATCACCCCCAACACATGGGATCGTGAATCAGCGGGCATTCAAGTGCGGAAGTAGGGGGTCACTCGTGACATAGCTATCTGGTGTGCAAGTTCGCTCGGCGAAGAGCCCCGAGAGCGGGGCGAGAGTCCAGCTCACTGCACGGGTGGACGGCCAAGGCATGGCACAGAACCTTCCGTGGAAATCGCGAGCACGAGTGCTGCTGATACCGGGTGTACACCTTCTTGGTAGCATCCTTCCGAGTTGGCCGATCCTCGCTCCCGCAATGTGGCGCTTTGCTCGTAGGATCCGGACACGCGGGGTGGCACACCCAAATTTAATCGGGAGAGGAGCAGATTTTGGCTGTCGAGAAGGTTCAGGTCGTGGGCGCTGGACAGATGGGAAGCGGCATCGCCCAGGTTGCCGCGCAAGCTGGCCTGGCTGTGCACCTGACGGACGTGAACGAGGGAGCTCTGCAGAAGGGTGTGGAGACCATGAAGAAGAATCTGGCTCGCTCCGTCGAGAAGGAGCGTATGTCCCAGGACGAGATGGAAGAAACGATGGAACGCATCGAGCCGGGAACGGAGTACGCTGCCGACGCAGACCTGGCAATAGAGGCCGTCGTGGAGACTATCGAGGTAAAGGTCGAAGTGTTCCGAGCTCTGGACGACCAACTTAGGGACGAGGCCATCCTCGCCACCAATACGTCTTCGATCTCCATCACCGAGCTAGGATCTCGGACGAACCGGCCGGAGAGGTTCATCGGGATGCACTTCTTCAACCCGGTTCCAGTCTTGAGGTTGGTCGAGGTTATTCGGGGGCTCGAAACCAGCGACGAAACCTATGAAACGGTCAGTAAGTTGGCCGACCGTCTGGGTAAAACGCCGGTGGAGGTGCAAGACTTCCCGGGATTCGCGGCGAATCGCATCTTGTTGCCTATGATTAACGAGGCCATCTACTGCGTTATGGAGGGCGTTGCCAAGCCCGAGGACGTAGACACCGTGATGAAGCTCGGGATGAACCACCCGATGGGGCCGCTGACGCTCGCCGACCTCATCGGTCTCGACACCTGTCTGCACATAATGAAGATCCTGCACCAAGGCCTGGGCGACGACAAGTACCGACCTTGCCCGCTCTTGAAGCGCTATGTTGCCGCGGGGAGGCTCGGCCGCAAGAGCGGAAAGGGATTCTATGAGTACGAGTAGAATCCATCCCGCCAATGCCAGAGCGGGGCCGCGATGCATCCGAGGCAAACGAAGCCCAACAAGAGACTACCCGCGAGCCACGCGTGATGCACCGCCAAGCGCCAGGGTTCTCGAGACAGGCGAAGAGCATCTCGATCATTTTGCGCGCCTGTAGCGTATCAGCTTGCGCTCGTTTCTAATTTTTCGGCTTCTTCTCCCGTTCCTGCGTGTGGGACGATGTATTACAGCATAATGCTATGAGATTGAACCGGGTAGCGCAATGGATGCATGTAAACGCACTCGGGCACCCAAGACAGCAGACAATTTCCACTGTCATGCGTGCAGATCGATAGGACCGAGCAGGGAGGCCAACATCAGTGCAATCCGCTGTAACAAGCCTCATCCAGTCATCCCCCGGTATCTCCTACCCATGTGACTGTTTGATAGAAGTTAGCAGAATTAGCCTATTCACCAGACAGGCTAGCGGATGGCTCTCAATGTCGCTCCTGGGATGGCTGCCTACCAGGGGCGGTTTTTCAGGTAACGGGCTAGGCCGTCGATGCACAGTCGAGTACCGGCGACAAGCTCATAAGGCTCGACAAGATCGTCACTACCAGTAACGGCGACGATCTCCTTGCTTTCTCTCTCATGTAATTCCTTTGCTAGAACCGCAGTATCTTGCTCCGCTGCCAAGCTCGCCTCGGTCCAGCCGGCCAAGAAGAACAGTCGCGATAAAAGAAGATCGAAGTGCCGATCCGGGGCGCCAACGGCTCCACCATGTGTAAGGTAGAGCCGGCGTGCCCGGCGGTTCCGCAAGCGAGTGATGCTCTGGCGCCAGAGGGTCAGGTCGATCTCCGGCGGTAGCGTCGGCGGTCGCAGATATTCCGCCTCGCTGAGCCGCGCTCCTGCGACGTCGCCGGTGAAGATTACACCGCCCTCGGCATCTTGGTAGGCGAGATGATGCGTGGCGTGCCCGGGTGTGTAGAGGGCTTTGAGGACGCGACTGCCGATCCGAAGCGTCGACTCGTCGTCGAGGATAACTACCCGCTCCTCCGGTACCGGCAGTATCTCGCCCCAGAGTCGCTCCATGTCATCCTGGAAGATCCGCGTGGCGCTCGCCAGCAGCTTAGAGGGGTCAATCATGTGCGGGGCGCCAACTCGGTGCACGAACAAGCGCGCTCGCGGAAGTCGCTGGATTAACGAGCCAGCGGCTCCGGCGTGATCGAGGTGAATGTGGGTAACGATGAGTCGGGTAATCTGGTCGGGATCGAAACCGGCGGCACGGACGCCAGCAAGCAGCGTCTCTGTGGTCGTCGCTGGGCCGGTTTCGATCAGCGTCAGGTCGTCCCCATCGACTAGCAGGTAGGAGGCGATTGTTCCAGGTACGCCCTGGAATTTATGGTCGATCAGGAACAGGTCTGGCTCGAGCTGCCGAATCATCGCTCCCGCCCTCAGATGCTCGTGTCGCTTGCTTCCCGACTTACATCGGAAGAGGAAGAGACACGAAGTTTTGGCATTGGACTGAGCATACTGTCCAGTGTAGCAAATTGCTCTCGAAAAGAGCCGGGAAAACACCCGGCTGATGCAGGGTGGAACGCTGGGTGACATGGCCGCGTGCAGCACTTCCACTGGTTTGTCGCGCGCGGGTCTGCTGTTCCGGGTAGGATTGAAAACTGGCAACTGGGATACTTCGGGGAGGTCGTAGTGGCATTCGAGAGCATCAATTCACATAATCCTTCCGAAGTTATAGGGAGGTTCGAGGGGGCGGGACCATTCGATGTAGAGATCGCCGTCGTGCACGCCCGCGAGGCATTCTTTGAGTGGCGCGAGCAACCGGCTTCCATCCGCAGCGATGCGCTGACCAATATAGCCGAGGACGTGGAGAAGTGGGCTGAAGAGCTGGTTCGCCTCACCGTCACAGAGGTCGGGAAGCCAATTGGCGAAGCCCGCGCCGAGGTTGAGGAAGCCGGAGCGATACTGCGCTATTACGCCCAGACGGTACTCGCTCCCGAGGGGGAGACATACCCGGCGAGTCGCTCGAAGGATTGGCTCATCACCCGCAGGTACCCTTCGGGGGTGTGCACCCTCATCGCGCCCTGGAACTTCCCGGTGGCTATCCCTGCCTGGAAGATCGCGTCGGCTTTGGGCTACGGCAACACCGTCGTCTTAAAGCCAGCCCCGGCCTCTACCGTCATCGCCGGAACGCTGGCGCCGATCGTGGCCCGGCACCCGCCCGAGGGGGTATTCTAAGTCGTTCCCGGGGGAACTGAGAGTGGGAAGCTGCTGGTCGAACACCCCGACGTGGCAGCCGTGTCTTTCACGGGTTCGATCGTGGGGGGGCGTACCGTGGCTCGACAGGTGGTGAGCCGAGGCGCCAAGATCCAGTGCGAGACGGGCGGCCAGAACCCCACTGTAATCCTCGCGGACGCGGACCTCGACAGGGCCGCGGAGACCATAACCTACGCGGCGATGGGTTACGCCGGGCAGAAGCGCACCGCCACCACCCAGGTTATTGCAGAGGAAATAGTCTACGAAGAGTTGCGCGACCGCCTCGTCGCAGCCGCAGAGGATCTGGAGGTGGTCGATCCCGGAAAAGAGACTTGCCAAGTTGGCCCTATGATCGAGGAAGATTCCCGCTCCTCAGCGCTGGAGGCCCTGGCAAGGAGTGGCGGTCGTATCCTCACGGGCGGCGAGCCGCTCGACAGGGACGGCTTCTATCTTGAGCCGACGCTGGTCGAACTTGAAGACCCGAAGGATCCCCTCACCCAGAAAGAGATTCTCGCGCCGGTCGCCGCGCTCTTGAAGGCCGGATCGGCGGAGGATGCTGTCCAGATCGCCAACGGTGTCCGCCAGCGGCACGTCGCCGCAGCCTTTACCAACGACCTCGATCAGGCGATGCAGTTCGCCGGACGCCTTGAGGCCGGACTGGTGCGGGTGAACACCGCAACAGTTGGCGTGGATTACCGCGTCCCCTTGGAGGGTACCAAAGATTCTGGTATTGGGCCCGAAGTGCAGGGCCTCGCTGCGAGAGACTTCTACACGGAGACCAGGGTGATCTCGATTTCCCCCTAATGCTCCTGGCATGCGCTAGACTTGTGGATGTGGACTGAGGAGTCCGCAGCAGGGACAAGGAAGCGCTTTTGTAGCTTCGCAGTGTTGCCGAGCGTGTTAGGCAGGGGGCGATAGCCGTCTTCCCGACGAGGATCCTATTGGCGACCGACGGCTCAAAGGAGTCCGCCCCGGCCGGCCGCACGGCCGTCGAGCTGGCAAATGGCACGGGTTCGGAACTGCACGTTGTGCACGCCCTCTCTACGGCACCGAAACCGCCCTCCCCCGCTATCGGGAAAGGCAGCGAAGCAACATTCTTAGAGACAGAGAAAGAGTCGCGGCACTCGCGCTACTGGAGGAAAAGTTAAGGCAGATCGAGGTGCTCGGGGGAAAGTGGCGGGCTCCCACTACAGGGAAGGAAAGCCAGAAGAGGACGTCGCCCGGCTCGCCGAGGAGCTTGAGGTTAGCCTGATAGTCGCTGGTGGCTGGGAGGTTCGGTTCGCTTTTCGACCCGAGCTTTTCGGGGACTGTTTACCGTCGCGCGGTTGGGCGGGAGGTGGACGTGCGCGACCCGGCCGGTTGCGAGGCGCTGGTCGCGGTTGCTCACGAGGCCTTCGGGCGGCTCGACGTCCTCATCACCAGCGCTGGCATTGCCCACTCGCGTTCCTTCTTGCAGACGTCGCTCGAGCTCAGGCACGAGACGCTGGCCGTCAACCTGACTGGCACCTTCCTCTGCTGCCAAGCGGCGGCGCCAGCGATGGTTGAGGCCGGCGGGGAGCGAATCATCACCATCGCCTCAGTCTCCGGCCAGCGCGGCGGAACCGGCCGCGCCGCGTACGGCGCCTCCAAGGGCGGCGTCATCACGCTCACGCGCGTGATGGCAGTCGAACTGGCGCGGTACAACATCACTGTCAACGCGATCGCGCCGGGGCCGGTCGAGACGCCCATGGTTGCTGCGCTTCACACCGTCGCCGACCGCGCCGCCTGGCTGGGGAGCGTGCCGGCCAAGCGCTACGGCACGCCCGCCGAGGTCGCCGCCGTCGCGGTCTTCCTGGCGTCCGAGGAGGCGAGCTACATCACTGGCCACGTTCTCAACGTCGACGGCGGCTTCGGCGCCGCCGGAGTAATGTTCGCACCAGAGGAGGCAGAGTGACCGGCAATCCCCCGCGACCGCACCACCTCAACCTGGCGGTGAGCGGCGACGTCGCCAGCACGGCCGACTTCTACCGCAACCTGCTGGGGCTGACCCCCATCGAGCTGCCTCTTCCACTGCGTCTACCCGGGGATAGGGAAGCGCTGGCTCGATCCCAACAGCCTCAAGGAGATTTGGTACCAATCCTTCAACCAGCAACCTTGGGCCGCCTCGCTGGTCGGCAGAGATCGCGAGACGTGCAGAACCTACTTCAGGCACTTCCTCGACCATTGGGCAGGTCGTCCGGGTCTCTTCGATGAGGACCTCGACGCATGGGTGGACAACTTCATGAAGCCAGGAAACCTCCAAGGGGGGTTCAACTGGTACATCGGGATAGACGAGGCCAGAACCGAGTTGTGGCGCCATGGGGCGCCTAAACTCCCGAAGATCGAGGTGCCCACGTGTTTTTTCTGGGGCGAGGCGGACCCCCTGGTCAAGATCGCGTGGGCTGACCGACTCGGGGAGTACTTCTCCGAGTATTCCTTCGCTTCTGCGGAGTGGGCGGGGCATTTTGTCCACTACGAAGAACCCGGGGCGGCTAACCGCGAGATCGTCGAGTTCTTCTCGAGCCTCGAGGCCACAGAGTGAATCATAGGTCGGACAATCCAGTGCTTGGCCGCTCACTATTCACCGAAGTGCGTAGCTAATGGCGAAGACATGTCTGCCCCCTGTGATACTCTCCGCTGGAACTCCTCCTACAGGCGCGGCGGAATAAGCTCAGGCATACGTCTGGGGTCGTGGCGGCTCTCGGTAGCCAGCAATGCCCCTGGGGAAGAACTTCGGGAGCTGATCGAGTCAGTCGACGAGATCGCCCAGATATCTAACTCACTCAGGCAAGGAACGCGTGTACATTTGGTGAGTGCGACAGTAGGAGATGCCCTGCAGATCAACCAATATTCCAGGACAGAGAATAGTTTGTCCGCGTAACGACCGGCACGCAAACGAAGGACCGAGGGAGTAAGGAGGATCCGGTGAGAAAGACGGAAGCCCCGGAACGAATAGTCGCCGTGCTGGACGCGCCTTCCAACCTGGGCTTGCGTCCACCCCGCCCTGGCGTCGAGCCCGGCTGCAAGAAACTCGCCGGTGCGCTCAGGGAGCAGGGCATCGTGCAGCGGTTGGGAGCCTGCGACGCCGAGAGATTGATCCCCCCACCCTATTCCGAGAAGTGGGACGGCAGGACGGTGAGGAATGCCTCGGCCATCGCCCGCTTCTCTCGCGAACTCGCCAACAGGGTAGAGAAATTGCTCGATAAGGGGCACTTCCCGCTGGTGATGGGCGGGGACTGTTCGATACTGCTCGGCAACATGCTGGCCCTGCGCAAGAGGGGACGCTTCGGCTTGGCCTTCTTGGACGGGCACCTGGACTTCCGCCACACTGGCAATTCGGAGGCCGTGGGCGCTGCCGCGGGTGAGGACCTCGCGCTGGTCACTGGACGAGGCGGGGAGGATCTCACCAACCCCGATGGCCTGAAACCGTTGGTCCGGGAGGAGGACGTCGTGGCTTTGGGCGAGCGGGAGAACGATCCCGAAACTCGCGACGTGCTGGACACGGAGATCACCGTCCTCGATCTCGCGGCGGTAAGGAAAGTAGGAGTCGCAGAGGCTTCCCAGCGCGCCGTCGAGCGGTTCGAGGGAAACAAACTCGACGGGTTCTGGATCCATCTCGACGCCGACGTGCTCGACGACGAGGTGATGCCGGCGGTGGACTCGCCCCAACCAGGCGGCCTCAGCCGCAACGAACTCATCGAGATGCTGAAGGTATTGCTCGCATCGAGACTCGCGGCGGGGATGGAGGTGACCATCTTCGACCCGGATCTCGACCCCGACGGGAGTATAGCCTCCGCCTTTACCGATGATCTCGTTGCTGCCCTAGCAGATGAGTGACCGCTTCTCCGCCCGTAACCCCGAACTGCGCAGAACATGGTCTGCATTTTGGGGACCCCGTAAGGCGAAGTTCGGAGGATCGCCTTCTCCGGCAATTGACGACAGTTGTGACGACAACCCGGTTTGGACAATGGTGAACAGTGGTGCTCATGTATGACGCACGACCCGGTTATCCATGCCGATTTCTGTGCAGTCAGGAACAGCGGTGAACGTGCCTTACCTAACTGAAAATCATGGTGTCCCCGGTTCGAATCCGGGTCCCGCCACTTCTAAGATTCTGCAAATGGGCGAAGAATAGGGTGCCAAAAGGCTGCTTCGAACACTGCGGCCACCGGATAG
>Ga0126304_10001703_pt1 | contig 10469 bp, 10 predicted proteins | sample Plot25_FD_92538 | JGI IMG/M metagenome (GOLD analysis project Ga0126304, IMG submission 92538) | Serpentine soil microbial communities from UC McLaughlin Reserve, CA, USA - Plot25 | ecosystem: Environmental > Terrestrial > Soil > Grasslands | place: USA: UC McLaughlin Reserve, Lake County... | reverse complement strand
TGCGACTGGTAGCCGAACTCGTCGTAGACGATCGGCAGCGTCGCTCCCGGCTGCCCGGTTCCACCGAACGCGCGCACGAGCAGCTTCGTCAGCTTGTCGTAGTCGGAGATCGCGACCGTCGTGTTGCGCGGGTTGCGGAACGTCGGCGGGAGCTTCGACGGGATCAGGTAGGGATGGAACGCGAACCGGGGATGAACGTCGACGGGGAGTGCGTCTGGCGCGCCGCCTTCGGCTTGTCCTGCCCGCGCGGCGACACGGCGCCGCCGATCACGTTCAGGTCGGGCGAGACCGCCTTCAGCGCGTCGTAGGTCTGCGCGAGCAGCCGCTCGTACGCGAGCGCCGCGGCGTTGCCGCCCTTCTTGTCGAACTGCGGCATCCAGAAGAGGTTCAGGTTCGGCTCGTTGCCGACGATGAAGTCGTCGATCGTCGGTACCGCGCGCGCGATCGAGGCGGCGTACGAGGCGAAGTCGGCGCGCGCCTGCGCGGTCAGCGGCGTCGTCCGCTGGTTGCGGTGGTAGACGGTCAGGATCAGGCGGATCCCGTCCAGTTGTGCGGCCGCGGCAGCGTTCTGGAGCACCGTCAGCTCCTCGCCCGACACCTCGCGCCGGCCGGGCGACCACACCGACGTCATGCGGACGGCATCGAACCCGGCGAGCGCCGCAAGATCCATCTGCGTCTTCGCCACCACCGGGTCGAGGCTGCGCGCCTGGTCCTCTGCGGCGCCCACGAACATGACCGTGCCGGCGTCGGCGGCCGGCGCGACGAGGAGCGCGAGAACGGCGAGGACGAGGAGGCGGCTGAGCTTCATCTGGGGGGCTTGTCTTTCACTCCGGCAGGCCGAGTCCTGCCGGGCCAGGACGTTACCCTCGTCCAGGAGTTTTGGGAATACCCCTTACAAAAACCTTCGGAAGTTCGTGAAACTTCCTGTAGCAACCTCGTCAGCTCGCGAGCTGAAGCCGCTCCGCGAGCCGCGCGTGCTCGGTTGAGGCGGGGTCGAGGCGCGGCAGCGCGTCCGCCCAGCACCGGTACGCGGCATCGTCTCGGCCGACGCGGTGGTGGACGACACCGAGGTTCGCGAGCACCTGCCCCTCCGCGCGCACGTCGCCGAGCCGGCGCAGGATCTCGAGGGCGGCCTCGAACGAGGTAACAGCGGCGTCGGGGTCGAGGTGAGCCTCCGCGAGGGCGAGCGCGCTCAGCGTCAGCGCCTCGCGCCTGCTGTCGCCGGCCTCGCGGTAGATCTCGACCGCGCGACGATGGGCCGCGGCGGCTTCCGCGGCGCGCCCCGCGCGGCGCGCGGTCGTACCCGTGCGGTTGAGCTGCTGCGCCTGCCGGAGCCGCCACTCCAGGCGTAGCTGGGCGACCTGCCGCGGGGCCGCCGGCGCCGGCGGCAGGAGCTTCGGCAGGTCGGCTGCGACGGCAGCCGCCCGCACCCGTCCGTGCCCGAGTGCCCGCAGCGCCTCCAGCGCGGCGCCGCGGGAGACGCGGAGCGCGCGCGCCGCTGTGCGCCTCGCCGCCGCGCCGAACGACGGAGCCGGGAACGCGGGCGCGGACAGCGTGGGCCGCGGCAACGCCGGGCGCGGAACCTTCGGACGCGAGAAGGCGGGGAAAGAGAACGCCGGCGGCCGCGGCAACTTCGGGCGCGAGAAGGTGGGGCGCGAGAAGGTGGGGCGCGAGAACGTCGACCGCGGGAGCCGCATCGCCGCGGCGACGACCGCGGCGACGACGGCGGTTTCGGCGACGATGACAACCGCGGCGCGGCCGAATGCGGCGGACAGGCCGAGGACGTACACCGCGAACGCCGCGCCTGCGAGCACACGGGTGGGCGGTCGACGCCGGGGGCTCGAGATCTCGGGTGGCTCCACGCGGGCGAGTTCGCGCGCGCGGCCGTGTCTCCTGCCGCGCGGGCTCCGCTATTCCGACGCCGCGAGCTCGCGCAGCCGCGCCGCGCGCTCCGGCTCCGTGTCTGCGTCCACGAGCATGAGCGCCTGCCGCGCGTGCTCCTGCGCTGCGGCCGCACGCCCCACCGCCGCGTACTCCTCGGCGAGCTCCTCGTGGAAGAACGAGTCGGGTTGGCCATGCCCGTCCGACCAGGCCGCCGCCTGCTCGAGGAGCGGAACTGCCTCCGCCGCGCGGCCGAGCGCGCGCAAGGCGCGGCCGACTGCATAGCGGGCGATCTCGATCGGGTACGGCTCCTGCGGACGCCGCTCGCGCGCCGCGAGCGCGCGCTCGAACGCTTCGAGCGCCGCGGCGTGGTCGCCCTCCTCGAAGTGCGCCCAGCCGAGGTTGTTCAGCAGCGGCCCGAGCCAGTACCGCGTCTCCTCCTCCGACGACGCTTCCGCGAGCTCGATTCCCCGCTTCGTCCACTCGACGGCGCCCTCGCGGTCGGGCGCCGCGATCGCGGCCATGTGCGCCGCGTCGACGGCGAGGAACTCCTCCCCCGCCTCCAGAGCGACCGCGAGCGCCTCCTCGAAGAGAGGCCGCGCCGCATCGACGTCGCCGGCCGACCGCAGCACCCGCCCCTGCTCGAGCCAGACGCGCGCCCGAGCCGCGGCGCCCGAGCCGCAGAGCGCGTCGGCCTCCAGCAGGAGGGCCCGGGCCTCCACGTAGCGCCCGCGCAGGCCCTCGGCGCGCGCCAGCTGCGTGAGCACCTCCGCCCGGCCCGCGTCGGTCTCCTCCCGCTCCAGCTGCGCGTCGAACCGCTCGCGCGTGGCGTCGAGGTCGTCGAAGTCCCAGAGCGGGCGCAGGCGGTCGCCCATCGACCGCGTCAGCCCCGCTGGAGTCCGGACGAGGTCATGCGCCCGGGTCCGGGTTCGCGTCGCTCACGTCGCCTCGTCAACAACCGCTCTTGATCGAGCACTGGTCGTGCATCGTATTTCCCTGGCTCGGTCAGCAGCACCGAGCGCGGCGTCGAGACGGCACATTCGACCGTGGCGGATCGCGGGTGTTGGCAAGGCGACACCGGGCGTGGGCTTCTGCGTCAATGCGAGGGATGGCCGAGGCCGCGTTCTGGGGGTTCGTCGCCGGCTCCGCGCTGCTCGCGGGCGCCGTCGCCGGGATGTACCTGCCGGTCTCGCAACGCGCGATCGGGCTCGTGATGGGGTTCGGCGGCGGCGTCCTGATCAGCGCGCTCGCCTTCGACCTGACGCAGGAGTCGTATGCGCGCGGCGGAGCCGACGCCGTCACGACCGGACTGGCCGCCGGCGGTCTCGTCTTCTTCGCGGGCGACTGGGTGATCGACCACCGCGGCGGCAACCACCGCAAGCGCTCGGACGGCCAGCAGCAGGACGGGTCGCCGGCGGCGATCGCCCTCGGCGCGCTCCTCGACGGGATCCCCGAGTCGGTGGCAATCGGCGTCACGCTCCTCGAGGGGTCAGGCGTCGGGATCGCGTTCGTCGTGGCCGTGTTCCTCTCCAACGTTCCCGAGTCGGCGTCGGCCGCGGTCGGGATGAAGAAGGCCGGCCACACTGCGCGCTACGTCTTCGGTCTCTGGACGGCGGTGCTCGCGGCCTCGACGCTCGCTGCCGCGATCGGCTACGGGACGCTCGGCGGCGCGCCCGAGAACCTGATCGCGTTCAGCCAGGCCTTCGCGGCCGGAGCGATCCTCGTGATGCTCGCGGACACGATGATGCCCGAGGCGTTCAAGTACGGCGGCTCGCTCGTCGGCCTCGTCACGCTCGCCGGGTTCACGACCACGTTCCTGCTCTCGACGATCGAGTAGCGGCGTGTTCTTTTTCCTCGCGCCGGGAAAGCGGGAACGGCAGTCGACGAGGAGGGAACGGCATGTCGAGCGGTCAGCCCGAAAGCGGCACCAAGGACAAGAACTACGACCTGATCACGGTCACCCACCTCTGCCTCGAGCACGTATTCCGGCTCGAGCAGTACGCGAAGGACGCCGAGCAGGACGGCGACAGCGAGGTCGCCGCGCTCTTCCGGCGCATGCAGGAGCACAGCCGCCGCGGCGGCGAGGAGTGCAAGCGCCTGCTGCGCGAGCGCCTGAAGGAGGATTGACCGCCCGCGCGGCGCGCGGCTAGCGTGTCTTCGCGAACCGCTGCACGGCCTCGAGGAGCTCGCGGCTCTTCTCGGTCGCCAGCTCCTCGTCGCCGGAGGCGAGCGCTCCGGCGACGCAGTGGCGAACGTGCTCCTCGAGCACCTTGATCGCGACCGCCTCGAGCGCGGTGTCGACGGCGCCGAGCTGCGTCAGGACGTCGATGCAGTAGCGGTCGTCGTCGATCATCCGCGAGATCCCGCGCACCTGCCCCTCGATCCGCGCGAGCCGCTTCCGCAGCTGCTCCTTGTCGCCGTGGTAACCGTACGTCGTCGTCTCGATCGCCATCGTGAGGGTGTATCATACCCCCTGTGGGTATGAGCAGCGAGAGTGCGGTCGAGTATGCCGTCCCCGGTGTCAGCTGCGCGCACTGCGAGCACGCGATCGTCGCCGAGGTCGGCGAGGTGGAAGGCGTAGAGAGCGTCGCAGTCGACCTCGAGGCGAAGACGGTGCTCGTCCGCGGGCGCGAGCTCAGCGAGCCGGCCCTGCGAGCGGCGATCGAGGCCGCGGGCTACGACGTCGAATCGCGGGCGTGAGCGCGACCCGCGCGCCCGTCCGGATCGAGCTCCCCATCGAGGGCATGACGTGCGCCTCGTGCGCGGCGCGGGTCGAGCGCAAGCTGAACGGCCTCGAGGGGGTGCACGCGACGGTCAACTACGCGACCGAGAAGGCGGCGGTCGACTACGACTCCGCGATCGTCGAGCCGGAGGCGCTCGTCGCAGCCGTGGAGCAGGCCGGGTACGGCGCGCGCCTCCCCGCCGCCGTCGCAGAGCCCGCGGACCTCCCCGAGCGCGACCCGGCCGCGGCGCTTCGGCGCCGCCTCGTCGTGTCAACGGCGCTCGCGGTCCCCGTCATCCTCCTCGGGATGGTTCCGGCGCTCCAGTTCACCAACTGGCAGTGGCTCTCGCTCCAGCTCGCGACGCCGGTCGTCCTCTGGGGCGGCTGCCCGTTTCACCGCGCCGCGTGGCAGAACCTCCGCCACCGCGCAGTGACGATGGACACCTTGATCAGCGTCGGCACGCTGGCGGCGTACGCGTGGTCGGTCGTCGCGCTCTTCTACCTCGGCGCGGGCGAACCCGGAATGAAGATGCCGTTCGAGCTGCGGCTCTCCCGCGATGCGTCGAGCGACGCGATCTACCTCGAGGCTGCGTCGGCCGTCATCGTCTTCCTGCTCGCGGGGCGGTACTTCGAGGCGCGGGCGAAGCGGCGTGCGGGAGCGGCGCTGCGCGCGCTGCTCGAGCTCGGGGCAAAGGAGGCGGCGCTCCTCGATCCGGACGGCACGGAGCGCCGCGTGCTGGTGGAATCGCTGCAGGAGGGCGACGTCTTCGTCGTCCGCCCCGGCGAGAAGATCGCGACCGACGGCGTCGTCGTCGAGGGCCACAGCGCCGTCGACCGGTCGCTGCTGACGGGCGAGAGCGTGCCGGTCGAGGTCGGCGCCGGCGACTCCGTCAACGGCGCGACGATCAACGTCGGCGGCCGGCTCCTCGTCCGGGCGACGCGCGTCGGCGAGGAGACGGCGCTGGCACAGATCGCGCGGCTCGTCGAGGCGGCGCAGTCGGGGAAGGCGCCCGTCCAGCGGCTCGCCGACCGCGTGTCCGCCGTGTTCGTCCCGATCGTGATCGCGCTCTCGTTCGCGACGCTCGTCTTCTGGCTGGCCGACGGCGCCGGCCCCGCCTTCGCGTTCTCCGCCGCAGTCGCAGTGCTGATCGTCGCCTGCCCGTGCGCACTCGGGCTCGCAACGCCGACCGCGCTGCTCGTCGGCACCGGCCGCGGCGCACAACTCGGGATCCTGATCAGGGGGCCGGAGATGCTCGAGTCGACGCGCCTGGTCGACACTGTCGTGCTCGACAAGACCGGCACGGTCACGACCGGGGAGCTCACGCTCGTCGAGGTCGCGACTGCAGGAGGCGGCGACCGCGCCGAGGCCCTGCGGCTGGCCGGGGCCGTCGAGCATGCCTCCGAGCATCCGATCGCACGCGCGATCGCAGACGCGGCGGCGCGCGAGGCTCGTGACACTGTGTCACAAGGAACGGTCGCAGTCCTCGCCGGCGCCGACAGCTTTCGCAGCCGCGACGGCCTCGGTGTCGAGGGCGTCGTCGACGGCCACTCGGTCGTCGTCGGGCGACCGTCACTCCTCGAGGAATCGGGGATCGAGCTGCCCACGGATCTGAGCGCGGCCGTCGTGCGGGCGCAGCGCCACGGCCGAACCGCGGTCGCGGCTGCATGGGACGGTGCTGCGCGCGCCGTCTTCGTCGTTGCCGACACGGTGAAGCCGACGAGCGCCGAGGCCGTGGACGAGCTGAAGCGGCTCGGCCTGCGCCCCGTGCTCCTCACGGGCGACAACGAGCCGACGGCGCAGGCGATCGCCGCGGAGGTCGGGATCGACGAGGTCGTGGCCGAGGTGCTGCCCGCGGAGAAGGCGGCCGTGGTCCAGCGCCTTCAGGGGCAGGGCCGGGTCGTGGCGATGGTCGGCGACGGCGTCAACGACGCGCCGGCGCTCGCGCAGGCCGATCTCGGCCTGGCGATCGGGACCGGCACCGACGTCGCGATCGAGGCGAGCGACCTGACGCTCGTCAGTGGCGATCTGCTCGCGGCCGGCGACGCGATCCGGCTCTCGCGCCGCACGCTCGCGACGATCAAGGGCAACCTCTTCTGGGCGTTCGCCTACAACGTGGCCGCCCTGCCGCTGGCGGCGCTCGGCTACCTGAACCCGCTGATCGCCGGCGCCGCGATGGCGCTCTCGAGCGTCTTCGTGGTCACGAACTCGCTGCGCCTGCGCAGCTTCACGCCCCACCGCGGCGCCGCGCACTAGCGTCACGACATGCGGATTCTCGGGCTCGTGTTCGCCGGGACGGCCACCGTGCAGCGGGCTGCGATGGCGCGCTTCGCGCAGGAGACGCTCGGTCTGGAGCGCGTCGGGGTCGGCGGCGTCGAGGCGGACATGTTCGCGCTTCCCGACGGATCGCACTTCGCCGTCGCGGATCCGCGGGGGATGGGCGACACGAGCCGGTCGATCGGCTTTCGGATCGACGACCTCGACGCCGCGGTCGCCGAGTTGCGCACCGCAGGCGTCGAGGTCGGCGAGCCGGCTGAGAACGACCGCCACCGTTACGTCCACTTCCGCGCGCCCGACGGAAAGCTCTACGAGCTCGTCGAGGAGCGCTGACCGCTCGGCCCGACCGGCCTCCTAGACCGCCCCCTGTGCCGGCCGCTCGGCTCCCGTTGCCACCGCCTCGCCGTCGTGCGGCGGCTCGATCGTCAGGTTCGGGAGCAGGCGGTCGAGCCAGCGCGGCATGTACCAGGCGCGCTCGCCCATCCAGGTAAGGAAGGCGGGTACGAGCGTCATCCGCACCACGAGGGCGTCGGTGATGATCGCGACCGCGAGCAGGATCCCGAACTCCTTCGAGATCCGGTCGGCGGTGAGCACGAACGCGGCGAAGACGGTGCCCATGATCAGCGCGGCGGCCACGACCACCCGGCCGATCGCCGAGATGCCGTGCTCGACCGCCTCGCGCATCGCCAGCCCGTGGACGTGCTCCTCGCGAATCCGGCTCATGATGAAGACCATGTAGTCCATCGAGAGCCCGAAGAGGATCGCGAACGCGATCGGCGGCACAAAGGTCTCGATCGGCCCCGTCGTATCGAGGCCGGTGAGGCTGAGCAGGTGGCCCTCCTGCACCACCAGGGTCAAGACACCGAAGCCGATGAACGCGGACAGGAGCGTCGTCAGGGCGGCCGTCAGCGAGATCACGATCGAGCGGAACGCCATCGCGAGCAGGATGAACGTGACGCCGATCACCCACAGGAGAAAGAGCGGGAGGCGCTCCATGATCCGGTCGGCGATGTCCTTGAACGCGGCCGTGACGCCCGAGACGTACGCGACCGCGTTCCCTCCCTTTGTCGCCGCCGGCACCACGTCGTCGCGCAGGCGGTCGACGAGCGTGCCGGTCGCCTCGTCCTGCGGCGCCGACGTGGGGGTCACGAATACGATCGCGACGGATTTCTCCTTGTTGAACTGCGGCTTCGCCGCGGATTCAACGCCGGGGAGATTCTTGACGCCGTCGTAGATCTTCCGCGGCGCGTTGCGATCGGAGTTGACGTCGACGACGATCGGGATCGGCCCGTTGAAGCCCGGCCCGAAACCGGCGGCGAGCAGGTCGTACGCACGCCGCGCCGTCTGCTTCTGCGGCTGCGTTCCCTGGTCGGACGCGCCGAGCCGGACCAGTCCCGACGTGGCCGCGAGCGCGATCCCCGCGAGCAGCAGCACGATGAACACGATCTTCGCGTTCCGGGTCACGAACCGGCCCCACGATGCGACCGGCGTCCGCTCCCGCGCGGCCTCCGAGTCGTCGATCGGCCGCAGGAACGGAACCTTCAGCCGGTCGATCTTGTGCCCGAGCTTCGCCAGCACGGCGATCAGGAGCGAGTTCGCGATGAGCACCGTCGTGAGCACTCCGAGCGCCGAGCCGATGCCGAGCTTCGTCACGAAGTCCAGCCCGAAGAACGCGAGGCCCGTCACGGAGATGGCGACGGTGAGGCCGGCGAAGAGGACGGCGCGCCCCGCCGAGGCGCCCGCCTCGGCGGCCGCCTCGCGCGGCGGCAGACCGTCGTGGAGGAGCTGCCGGAAGCGCGTCACGATGAAGAGCGAGTAGTCGATGCCGACCCCGAGCCCGATCATCGAGACGAGGAGCGGCGTGATCGTGTTGATGTCCGTCAGCCCCGCCAGAATGAAGAGCAGCAGGAATGCGCTCAGGAGCGCGCTCAGCGCGAGCGCGATCGGCATCGCGGCGGCGACGAACGTGCGGAAGACCACGAGGAGGACGAGCAGCGCGGCGAGCAGCCCGAGCAGCTCTTGCGTCCCCTGCTCGATCGGCGGGAACTCGGCGTCGCCGTTGAACTCGGCCGTCACCCCCGCGGCGTCGACGTGCGAGCGCACGTCGTCCTGGACCGCGAGGACCGCCTCGCGGTCCTTGTCGTAGATCACGCGGTCGAACTGGGCCTCGGCGTAGGCGATCCGCCCGTCGTCCGAGAACGTGCGGTCGTCGAAGGGGTTGCCGACGCTCTCGAGGCCCGCCGTGTCCTTCGTCGCCTTGAACTGCTTCGTCTTGAGGCGAGCGATCTCGGCCATGATCGCGGCCTTCCGCCGCGGCGTGTCGAGGCGCTCGCCCTCCGGCGCCGCGAAGACGACGTTCAACACGCCGCCCTGCTCCGACGCGAACTTCGACTCGATCAGGTCGGTCGCCTTCTGCGCGTCCGAGCCGGGAATCTCGAACTCGTCGCGCAGGCTGCCGCCGACGGTCGCCACGAGGACGATCAGGAGGACGAGGATGCCGATCCAGCCGCCGACGACGCGCCAGGGGTGGCCCGCACACATCCGCGCCCAGTTGGCGAGTGCGCCGCTCGACAGACGTTCGTGCGCGGCGAGCCGCTCGTTGCTCTGTTCAGTCATCGTTGCCCTCCTCGATCGCTGCCTCTCCAGCCTAGACGGCCGGCCCCGTCGAAACTCATCGGCCACGGACATCGTTCCGCGTGGCCACGCCAGATGCAAGATGAGAAGTCTGCCGTGCGAGAGCAAGGCGCCGGAGCGTCGGTACGCCCGCGCGAACGGGCGCACCGACGTCGTCCCGTGCTCCGTCGAACGCCGCAGGGCCCCTCCGCCCTATGTTGGCGGGCGTCGACTGACTGATCGATCGGTTGCCGCTCCGGCGGTATCTAAACCTGCGATCGGCACGCACGCCTTTACGTACCCTCCCGCGGTGCACCGGCTCACGAAGACGCAGGCCCGGCGCATCGCCGTGCGCGCGCAGCTGCTCGACGCGCCGCGGCCGACCGACCTGCTCACGGTCGTGCAGCGGCTGACCCTGCTGCAGATCGATCCGACGGCGGCCGTCGCGCCCAGCGCGGACCTCGTCGCCTGGAGCCGCCTCGGCTCGGCGTACCGGCCCGCCGACCTCAAGCAGGCCCTCGAGCAGGACCGCACGCTCTTCGAGCACAACGCGCTGGTGCGGCCGATGAGCGACGTCGGCCTGTACCTCGCCGGCGCGGCAGACTGGCCCGCCTACGAGCGCACACGTGCCTGGCTCCGCGACAACGACTCCTTCCGCCGCGACATCCTCGACCTGCTCGCCGGGTCCGGGCCACTGACCTCCCGCGAGGTCCCGGACACGAGCGCCGTGCCGTGGGCATCGACCGGGTGGACGAACAACCGCAACGTCACCCAGATGCTGGAGTCCTTGATGATGCGCGGCGAGGTCGCAATCGCGGGCCGCGTCGGGCGGGAGCGGCTGTGGGACCTGGCCGCGCGGGTGTACCCGGCCGACGTCGACGTCCCGTCCGCCGAGGAGGCCGAGCGGCGGAAGGACGAGCGGAGGCTCTCTTGCCTCGGGATCGCGCCGCGGAAGGCGAGGGCGATGCCGATGGAGCC
>Ga0126304_10001701_pt1 | contig 10472 bp, 12 predicted proteins | sample Plot25_FD_92538 | JGI IMG/M metagenome (GOLD analysis project Ga0126304, IMG submission 92538) | Serpentine soil microbial communities from UC McLaughlin Reserve, CA, USA - Plot25 | ecosystem: Environmental > Terrestrial > Soil > Grasslands | place: USA: UC McLaughlin Reserve, Lake County... | reverse complement strand
GTTATCCTGGAGGCTCAGCCTACGTTAGTACTAAATTTGCAGTTGAAGGTCTGAGTGAGTCTATTTCTTACGAACTAGGTCAATTTGGTATAAAAGTGGTATTGATAGAACCTGGCTTCATCAAAACTAACTTTGTAAATACAATGGTCATCGCTAAAAAAGCACAGGACCCAAATTCGCCTTATTCATAAATGATGCAAAGAATACAAGCAAACTTAAGTGAAATGGCAAAGAATGCTTCTCCTTTTGATGTTGTCTCTAAAGCTATCTTAGAAGCAGTTACAAGCAAAAGTCCAAATCTTCGCTACTTGGCAGGTAAAGATGTAGAAACATGGGCTGCAAGCAAGAAGACCATGAGCGATACCGAATTCCGTAACATGATGCAAAATCTTATACATTAAGTCCAACAACGGCTAACCACCATTTTCTTGTAGCTATGTTTTTATTATTTCCCTGTATTGGAATATGGTAGAGGAGTTTGTTCCTAGACTAAGTAACATATATAACTGCTGTTGAAAGAGGCAGCAGCAATGTTGATTACATGACGGATTATAGTCCACTACTGCTAAAGAGTATTATAAAGGATGTTGAAGCAGCAAGAACTCATCTAAACAATCATGTTACAATAGAAGAAGAAATTCTGGCTTTAGATAAAAATTGTGAGTATTGTCAGATTTATCTTATTAAAGAACAGAAATAAATAGCAGCGCAGCCGCAAAATAACACATCTTGCAAAAAATTTAACATGAGGGCTGCATTTTATCTATACTGTGTTTTCTAACTCTAAATCTCTTTTATCTTCTTTGAATTTTATATAAAAAATAGGTCAAAAAAAGAAGAGAGACCTGGTAGAATGGGGTATTTCTTGATAAGGGTTGAAACAAAAGAAATAATTTCTTACTTAAAGTCTAATCCAAAGACGGCAGAGTTAATGAAGAAAACCTTCAGGGGACAATAACAGTAGTTTTGTCCAAGCAAGCAAGTTATGATCTTTATAATATAACCTTTAATGGGGATTACTTTTACCATACTAACACAGACAGATATTGAACTAAGGCATTTTACCTCCTAGAATATCAAGAAAAAGATATATTATATCAAAGACAGTGTACGAAGTTTAAATTCATGCGTTCCGAAACCCTTTATAATTTTATATGATGGATTCTTCCTCATTTATTGCTCAATTATGCAATCATTGTAAAAATAACCATGCAGAACAATGAACTGTTTTGTATAGGATATTACTTCCCGAAGTGAGAATCAAGAAAGTCTTTCCTAAGAGCATTTATTTTATGGAAGTACAATTTCTTGAATCTGTAGTATTCAAGGAATCTGAGTTTTTGGCTACGGTTGACTTCTCCCATGCCATCTTTCTAATACAAGGTTTTCAGGTAAGGGAGTGTTAGAGTATATATCGTGGTAAGCTTTAGCTTCGATTGTACCATTTCTGCATCGTCGATTTCCCATGGTGTTCCTTTCTCTTCTACACGCGTTGTCATTGTTTAAGCACCCTGCTAAATGCTTCCCCTTGTCCCTGGTAGTCTTTGACCTGTTTTACCTCGTCCTTTTCTGATATACTTTGTATATACCTTTTTCCAACATCGGTTATATGGTAGCGTATATACTTTCCATGTTTTTCTCTTCTCACCAGACCAAGCTCGTTCAGTCTACTGAACAAACCTGATCTCATAGTGTTGACAACTGTGTCACTCCATTCCGAACCCTTGTGATAATGTAAATAATATCCCTTTAGAGCAGCGTTCAGCTCATTCCTTGTCTTTTTACCATTTTCTATCACCTTTAGAGCGATAGTCATATGTTCAAACTCTGCGGGTAAATTATCTGCTATGTGATTAAGAAGAAAATCGATCTCATCACTAGAGAGTGACTCTGGCTTATCCAGATCGATAGCCGGATTCTGCAAGAGGGCGAATTGGCTTCCAAAGTTCGTCAGGCCTATCCTCGCGATCCCCTTTCCATCAGATATCACGTTTATTAATTTCAATTCAGGCATCATTCCTAACAAGGTCATATCGCTAGTTCTAAGATGGAGCATATACTGGTTCACAAAGCGATTGATGCTTTTTTCATCATTAGTAGGAAAAGTTGCTGAAAGGAGTTCACCGAAAGATCTCCTATCCATTCTATCTAGTTTTGCAAGACGATGTCTAAGTGGCAGTGCAACATTGGTTACTTTTTCCGTGAAGTCTCGTAGCTCGGGAAAATGTTCTGTGTACATGTTCAAGAGCACCCTTACACCAACTTTTACTGGCAAAAATCTGTAGTACTGTCCCCAAAGAATGCTGTTTGCATTCTCGGGTAATGGAAGGTGAGAAAGTTTAGGCTTCTGGCTTGGCATTCTAAGTAAATTCTCATTGGCTGTTAACGCTGCTTTGAGAGCTTCATTTCCAGGAGGTGCAACCTTATTTAGTTGGCTTATCTGCAAATTAAGTGCATTAGTAATTCCATTACCTGTGATATCGCCGGTCTCCCATGCTACCTGATTTTCTAGTGCGACGGTCGCAAAATGGTGAAAATCACGAAAGCCCTTCGCCTTAATAATCCCTTCTATTTTTAGCTCCAATTGTGGGTCAATATCAAGAATTCGTCTCAATTTTCTTACTGAATATATATATCATGTAGGATAAAAGTGTTGCTACATCATATTTAGGGTGGCGTGTATCACATGTAGGACTATAGTCTTATATACTCTACTGCTATATATAAGATATGACAACAGGAAAAGACGCAAAAGAAGAAACAATGACTACATTGACATCAACAACACAGCTACAACGAGAACAACAACAAGCTGTCTATAAAACATTAGATAAAGCAAGAGATGAAATAAAAAGATCAGTAAATGAATCGAGGAAAGAAATTCCACTGGTTACAGAAGCTGTCGGTGAATATCAACAGCAGACAATAGAAGCTGGGAGAGAAATAGCGGACACTTACATAGAATCACAAAAGGAGATAATAAACTCAGTTCAATCAGCTTGGAGTCCATTAGTAGAGAACTTTGATATAACAAATTGGAACACGGTTTTCTCGCCAGGAAGAGTGTCTGAAATCTACGCATATATAGTGAGTAGTTATGCAGATAATTTAGTCACTGCGACAAAACTAGCAAACAACGTGATGTTTGCAAATATGGAAACCTTCAGAACATCCCTACAACAAGTAAAAGACAGCTTGAGAGACTTGTCTAAAATAGGAGTCAACGCTGCAAAAACATTTGAGCACACATCAGCAGAAACTGTAAGACTAGGAAACACAGGTCGAGATCAATAGAAGTAGAGAAAGAATAAGAGGTAAATGCTAGATGACATGATTAGGTGGATATACTCATATATTAAGTGGAAAGTCGAGGTGAAAAAATAACTAAATGTCTGCATTAAAAGGATTGAGTATGGGTATAGGGCTTAGCTTCATTGCAGTAGTCGCATTTATGGCTATTGCGATCATAACAGGTTGATGTATCGGATGAAGACGCCAAGGAATAACCTTCATTTTTCTTTTATTTCGATTGATTGAAATATCAAGAACCAACTCTCCTACTCTAAGACCAGAATCTAAAGACCTGTATCTACATCACCCTGTTTAACAAGAATAAGACCTATGCCTGGGAGTTCCTCGTTTGGGTTTTCATAATTTATCATAGGTGAACCAAGGTATTCCTTTTTGCATTTGTTACAGTAATATCTTGAAAACCTACCTCGCTTAATCTCCCTACACTTCCTAAGAATAGATGAGCAACTTCAAGGTTAGCTTTGATTTCTTCCTGTTCTGTTAGCTTGGCATAAACATAACCACCTGAGCCTAGAAATTTCTTTTCCTCTAAATCCCCTTCATATTGACTCATCAGTCTCTGCCCTCTCTCCACTATTGGTATTCAACTATTAGTATAGTTATGAAGAATAAACTACATGTATCAACAAAAACGAATTTGATAATAAACACTTCATATTTCCGTAGTTCATTAATCAGCAATGCCCCCTTCATATACTTCACGTATTTCATCCTTTTATTTTGAATTCTTTTGTTTATTTCTATATTCGCTCCATGGGTCATAATTTCCTGATGGCCAATATGGTAATGAAGAGGGCATCGGTTCAGGATCAGGATAATAAGAAAATGCATTCATTGCAAGATTCTCTTTATTCTCTACATAGGAATAGGAAGAAGGAGGTAGAGTAACCATTCTCCCTCTTCTTCTTTTCTCTTCTTCCTCTAAGTAACACATACGTTTTTCCAAATATTCAGCATCTACTTGTTTCCTAGCTACTGCTTTAGTGGTTTGTTCTAACAGAGCTTCCATGTCAGGAAGTCTATTTAGATCAATATCCACAGCATTAGCTACTGCTTCAATGCTCATTCCTCTTTTTATTACTAGTTCCCGGTATAATTTCCACAGGCGAGATGCCCTACCCTTTGTTACCATATACAATGTTTCAAGTTTGTCTTGTCCCTGTAATCTCCAGTACTCCAAACGGAACTGAGTTACCTGGTCCTGAGGTAAATCCAGCTTTATTGCTACTTGCACATTAGTTCTACCCTCATAGAACAATTTGTAAGCTTTAGAAGATAGAGACAACTCCTTCTTTTTGTTGGCTATAGCATCATCATTCTTCTTCTCTTCATGTCTTTTTATTATCTCCCTTAATTGATTAGGAGACATCCTGAGCTCTCTTGTTAGCTGTTTATAAGTATAGTCTTTAGTATAATAAAGGTCTAGAACCATCTTCTCTTTTTCTTCTCTACTTAGAACCATTTTTTTCTGCCAATAGTAAATAATACTCCTTTAAAAGTAGTTTATCCATTGCTATTAAGTTGATATCTTATGTTACGAAATTGATACTCTGTGTTATGAGGATGCTATCCCTGCTATCGACTGTTACACCTGGTACATTCAAAAGCTGTAATTTAGCACAAAATTATATTTATAAAAAAGAAAATAATTTTTGGCTAGTTAATTTTAGCGTGATAGAGAATAGTTCCATGACGTGTCTAAATTCATACATATATATCATCGTATATTTGGACTACGTACTAATCTAGCAAGGTTGTAATTATGTTATACATTACGAATCATTTTTTTAGTTAAAATCCCTGTAGGTTTGGCAAAATCCCTATACTCCTTATTCAGAAGTATAGTTTCTCTCACCTACCCTACGAGGTTTTCTGTGCACTAGTAAGCATATTTCGTAGGTCTTACCCTACTTCGTATGCTTTTCGCACAGAGATTAATACTTGTGTAAAATAGACTATATTAAAGTTGTAGAAAATAATTTTGGATAACTCTGCCCCTTATTGAGGGTCAACGGAAGGTAGGGGCAAATATCATCAAGGCACTCCTACATTATAGCCTATTAACTGCTGCACCATCTTCAATCAGCTTTGGCTGTCTAGATGTTCTCCGTTTCTTCTTTTGAAATATCTGAGAAAGTAGAAACTGCGAGACCAAGTTGCCTTTGAAACTTCTGTACACCTTCTGCATAGTACTTCATTTTATCGTGATTACCTTCTTGTTTTGCTATTTTGAATTCAATCCAAGCTCTTTTCAAGCTGCGATAAGTTTTCTTTTTAGCATATTCTGAGGGTAGCCAGTATATCAAATTCGCACTCAAAAGAGTAGGGTGTTTTTGCTTTTAAGTAGTTGTATCTTTTGGCTATACCATAATGGTATATGTATGTATGTACTCTTTCAAATCATTACCCATTCTCCTTTTGATGTACCTAGAACCCTGCTGTGATGGGAAATAGAGTATTATGAAGAAATTGCCAAAGGGTTACTGTCTGAATTGGACACAACGAACTGCTATATTAGAAAGCCTGTTTCTAATGAGGAATTGATAATGCAGGTAAAAAATATGGTTGGGTTATAGCAGTAACCTAGTTTGTTGTACAATGGGTTCTGTTTGACTATTATTCTAATGTAATTCTGAAAAATAGTTTAGTATACCGTCTATTTTCCTATCCTAGAATAGTTGCTACGTGGTTTACCAAATCCTCTATTGCCTTTGGTTTTCTAATAAAGTAGTTAGCTTCATCTAACATGGGAAATGATTCCTTAAACTCTTGTCGATAATCTTCGAATGCTGTTATAAAACATGCTATGATATTATTATCTATTTCCTTTAATTTTCTATATAATTCAAATCCATTCAGAGTTGGCATCATTATGTCAAGTAATGCCAAACCATATGAATTTGCTTTGAAATCGGATAATGCTGCTGCAGGGTCAGTATAAGCATCAACTTCGAATCCATTCATTTCCAAAACCATTTTAAATAGAGAAATTACATCCGTTTCATCATCTACAAGCAGGATTCTTTTTGAGTTACTTGTGTTCCTAGTAGTATTAGAAGTAAAAGACGAAGACATCTCTTACTACTACCTGCTTTTATCTGATGGTACGTATTTCTGTTTTTCCGATATTACTTGCTCCAAATATTCTTTAGTACCTTCCAGTGTCATTGAGGATGAGATGCCACTCTCCTCTTCCATCTTCTCCTTGTTGTCTACTACTATTTTCAATATTCTTTTCTTTAATTCTTGTTCCATCTGAGCTGTCCCTATATTACTCAATAATTCTGCAGTGGATTTCTTGATTGATTGTCTTAACGAAATATCGTGGGATATTGATATAGCTGAAGAATACAGCCCCAGAGCAAATAAATACGAAGCTAGGAGCAATAGAGAATGAGCAGCTACTCCATATGTTTGCTGTAATGCAGATACTGAAAATGAAACCAACATTATAATACCTACAGCAGAAACAGTCAAGTAATCTTTTACCTTCTGAGTGGTGACCGTTCTAGATGTAATTATATTTTTTCCTATAACGAAAAATGCGAGACCAAACAAGATATTTCCACCTATCGTGCCTATTCTAAACAGAATTCTAAAGTAGAACCTGTATGGATAATCTGGTGGCAGCATCAATATATCAGGCATTTTTCCTATTAAATATAGTATCAAAGGAAGAGACATAACTGTCCAAAACATAAGACCTAGTTTATTGCCTATTCTTTTAAAATAGTGGTATAACAGAGTAGATGTACCTGCCCATCTAAATATAAATGACAATGTAATTGGCCACAAATTTAGACTATCATATAATTTATCATTTTCGGTAGGTACAACTAGAAGGGTGGTTACATCACGATTTACTACTTTATATTGTATTTCGCCACCATATTTTTCATCCGTTTCGTATAGAAAGTCTGATTGAGGAAGTGTTCCTGCTGGCGATTTTTCTTCTATCACATTAATAAATAATATCTTTACACCAGCGTCTTCAGCAATAGATATGGCAGTAGTTATTGCAGCTATGCCATAAAGTAAAACCATTAGATTTCTATAGCTTAATCTGTACCATGAAAGGAATTTGAAGCTAAGCATTCCCATTATAATGCTAGCTGAAATAGAGCTTACTGCAAAAATTGAAGTTGTCAAAAGTCTTGTATGATGATTATGCACACCAAAATAAAATTCGCTGGCTACTACAAATAAGAATGCACCTAATAGTAAAAACTGTATTGTCCATGTAGCCCAATGCATTACATTAATGAAAACAGATTTAGATCTAAGGTCTCTACTAATTTTCGTAGTATACACAAAGAGAATCCAAGATCCAATTCCATATCCAACTATTACGGTTAAAACAAACATTATAGTTTCAGAGGTTGTATTATATGGCAAAAGTTGACGTGTCATCAGCAGATCTAATATTACAATTACAATCATAATTGATGCAGTAGTTATAACCGCTCTTCTAGAGATGTTAGTACCACTGGAAAGAAAGTTTCCTCTTAACTTTAACATCTGTGTTACAATTCTTTTATGTAATATACATAATAATATACTTTTGACTTATATATATAAAACTCTTAAAAGAAAACTCAGAAAAATGAAAGAATTTCACTGAAATACAATAATATGCGATCTCTCATGTGTCTTTAATGATAAGAATATCATCTTCAGGAATTCCAGTAGTTACTGATATTTCGCCTATTATACGTCTTATCAATGCTCCCTTTCTGCGATTATTCATTGACGAAAAAGAAATTATAATATTAAATTTTTCAATTTCAAGTCTATCAGGAAACAGGATGACCTTGATGTCTTTTAATGTGTAAGAATAGTCCCTATCTTTCCATTTAATCTCACAATAATCATTATTTTTTTGATATATTGTATCACCATAACCTCTGCGTTTTTCTCTATCCTTATTATCATGTAGATTTCTTTTGTGCCAGAAGAGCATTTACTGTACATAGATGGTGATCAGGTTCATAACAAATTTCCAACAAAAATCTGAATTTTGTTATAATATTAGGTGAGAGAAATATTGAGTATATTTGTACTACATGAAATAATTACTGACATGCAACCATATCTAGGAATGTTTAGCATTAGAGAGACAGATATTTCTTATTTTTAAGGAATTTTTATGTGCCTATTGTTAGGGAAGGATTTTGTGTTGTCGTCATAGAGCTGCTTTTGGAGAAATACTTTACCACAAAGTATTTCCCTTACTCTTTCTTCGAATCTTGCGCCATGTACCATCTTCTCAAACCTACAGGAGTATATCTTAAGATCCCAGAATAAAGTTAACGCTGCCTTATTTCGTTTATATGGTTCATACATTATTATTGTAAGTAGCTCATCTTGTTCCCAAATCTCGCTTTCTAAATATGGGCTTATTCTTTTAGTTTTCTTAGCTTTTATTTTAGCGAAGGTTGGTGTTTCCCAATCTATGAACTCTAACTATGTATCAGATTCATGTAATTGCTTATTGTAACCATTATAGAGCCATCTGATAAAGAGTTTAATTCTATGTAAGTAATTATTCCATGTAGTTATCCATTTCTTATCGGGATCTTGTTCTGTTGTTTTTGCCTTTGTATCTAGAAATCTTATAATCTGTTCTTTTCTTTTTATGTCATAGAATGAAATATCAGGGCCAAGAAATTTGGCAAATGCAATTACAACTTTTAAGTTGTTATTTTGATGATGTTCCGAAGCACCATTAGCCTTCATATATTGATAAAATTCATTGATTATAGCAGCGTTAGTAGGATTGGGTGCAGTAGCAATTTTGCTAACTGTAGTGGTTAGTTTTAAGGGCAATTAACTCATTTCTCTCCTATAACAGTAGCATCTATTATCTCTGCTCATAGTATTCAACCTCAAGTATTTGAACCCATGTACATGGTGGGGCCAGTGGGATTTGAACCATATTTGACATGATTTTGGGCCCCATGCATGTTCTTATTTATAAAGTTCTTTTCATTTTATTTGATTTGATTTATTTTGATGTTTCAGCTAAATTACCATTGACTTATCTATTTATTCGAATTCAGGATGGTGTTCTGTTTGGATGCTTCTCCCCATCGTTGATTGAAGTAGTAGGTATCTATTGCAGATCAGCAATGCAACAGAGGCGGAATATCCAGCCATGCTACTACTATTCATGTTATTCATTTCTCTTTGCCCTGTTCTTATTCTTACTATTATCTATGACCTGATCTAAACAAGTACGGCATAGAGACACCTTGTCTGGTAATTCTGGAGGTAGCATAATAGTAAATAATACTGTCTGGTCATCTGAGATATCGCATTCCACACAACGTCTATTGTTGGTCATAGTACTAACAACTCCTTTGTATGTTGAAAGATAAGTCGCCTTAGCATTTTGTTACGCTGTCTTTTTGCCAGGATTTGTTTCATTCCAGGGGCTTACTGTATTCTTTTTTTGCCTGTAGAACTCGTTTTTGGTTGCGGCTATACCATTGCTGGTGATATCTCTTGATTTCTTCTATATGAAGGATCCTTATGAATATGTACATTTGTGTAATCTGTCCCGGAAGTTGTTGATATTGCAGGCATTATATTCCGATCTGGTACTGAAAGTTTAGATTCCCTTCTAACATTCCGGTTCTCGGGCCCACAACGGCTAATACGTGGCATAAATACTGGCAGCCGCTAAACCCAGACACCCAAGTGTTGTGCTGACAATCCGAGCATATTCCGTTCTTTCTACTATGCCATTCGGTAGGTTGTCTTTCTAATGAAGTCATGGTGTTTAGTTATACGTTTTATAATAATGATAACTAAACTGGTTGTTGCTTTCTTAATGCATCGACTAGACGTCTTACAGAGGCCGGATCTGCTATTCCATAAAAGTGAATATCTGGCGCCAATTTTGAATAAAATATAATGTCGCCTACTGTCCTATTCACACCTTGACTTTGATACGATATTGTTCTAAGATTACTTTGACGTACTCCTACACCTGTAGTATAATATGCCTTGAAATCATGGCGCTGGTTCATAACTTCGATATGGTCTATTTGTTGCAAGGACAATTGTTGCAGTATATTCTGCTGCGGTAACTCTCTGATTATACGTTTGTTTGATAGAAACAAAACTTCGGTGTGTTTTCTTATCCATCCTTTCTCACG
>Ga0126304_10001700_pt1 | contig 10474 bp, 9 predicted proteins | sample Plot25_FD_92538 | JGI IMG/M metagenome (GOLD analysis project Ga0126304, IMG submission 92538) | Serpentine soil microbial communities from UC McLaughlin Reserve, CA, USA - Plot25 | ecosystem: Environmental > Terrestrial > Soil > Grasslands | place: USA: UC McLaughlin Reserve, Lake County... | reverse complement strand
GGCTACACTACTTCGCGGCACTCGCGGTAGAGGTCCTTCCAGCCCTTGCGCTCGCGGACTACCGTTTGCAGGTACTCCAGCCACGCCACGCGGTCCTGGACGGGGTCCTTGACGATAGTACCGGTGAGGCCGGCGGCTACATCGCTGGCTTTCATAGCCTCGTCCCCGTAGAAGGCGGCGCTGGCGAGACCGCCGGTGAGGACGCTTATGGCCTCGGCGGTCGAGAGCGTGCCGGTTGGGGTCTTCAGCTTCGTCCTGCCATCCTCTGTGACGCCGCCGCGCAGCTCGCGGAACACGGTAACGACGCGACGGATCTCCTCCAGTGCCGGCCTCTCCGCCGGAAGCTCTAATGCTCGACCCAACGACGCCACGCGCCGCTCCACGATCTCCACCTCCTCTTCTATCGTCTCCGGCACAGGCAACACGAGCGTGTTGAAACGCCGGGTCAACGCACTGGAGAGCTCGTTCACGCCCTTGTCACGGTTGTTTGCTGTGGCGATCACGCTGAACCCTTTTCGCGCCTGGACCTCGGTATTCGATTCGGGGACGGGCAGAGTCTTCTCGGAAAGGACGGTTATGAGGGTGTCCTGCACCTCGGGGGCGATGCGGGTCAGTTCCTCGATGCGGCAGAGCCTTCCGGAGCCCATGGCGTTCATCATCGGGCTCTCGATCAGGGCGGCCTCGGAGGGACCTTCGGTGAGGAGGCGGGCGTAGTTCCAGCCGTAGCGGATGGCGGCCTCGTCCGTGCCAGCGGTGCCCTGAATAAGGAGCGTCGAATCCCCCGAGACCGCCGCCGCGAGTTGCTCGCTCACCCACGATTTAGCCGTTCCTGGAATCCCGTAGAGGAGCAGGGCTCTATCCGTGGCGAACGTGGCTACGGCCATCTCCATTAGACGCCCGTTCCCCACGTACTTGGGCGAGACGGTGAACCCGTTGGACAACTTCCCGCCCATCAGGTACGTCTTGACGGCCCACGGGGAGAGCTTCCAGCTCGGGGGTCTCTGGCGGTCGTCGGCCTTCGCAAGCTCCGCCAACTCTTCAGCGTACTCCTGCTCGGCGTGTTGGCGAAGTAAGGCGCTCGGTCTGTCGGTCACAGCGGTATCTCCTTTACGAGCCTGCGTCGCAACTCCAGCGTCTCCTCGAGCTTCTCCAGTTTCTCTCTCCAGTATCGCAAGGGTAGTATTTCGTACCGGAGCACCTGACCGTCTGAGAACGTCCTCTCTGTCAGGACTTCGTCAGGCTGAGGCACCGATGCGTGATCCAGACACGACAATGGAATCCACTCGGCGGCGGGCTGAGTAGTCGCCAACCAGGGATCGCTCACGCCGCGGTTCCTTGCAGAGATTCGGGGCACGTGCCTTCGCAACTCCTCCAGATACAGGAGGCTCAATTGCTCGTCCCACGGCCCAAGCAAGGCATCCAAAGTATGTGCTAACTCATGACTCATTCCACTACTCCGAAGTGACCGACCAAGCTCCACATGTGGAAGCAGAGGCGCAAGCAATCGCGGCAACTCCAATGTGGACGTCAAGTCGTGCTGAGTCTCCGGCGCCTCGTGCCAGCGCCTCCATATCGGCCACGTCCAGGACTCTTGTCCGTGCCGCACTGCCGCCCGTCTCCAGCCTGTGAGCAGCACAGCCTCCCACTCACCGCGGGCGGCGGCGACAAGCTCTTCTGGAGTCGCCCCGAAGCGCCTCTCCCAGTGGAAAGGCGGAACCACCTCCAGGGTCCGCACGACCGTCCAGGCTTTCTCGCCCATTTTCCTAGGGGGCGAAGCCTCTCCCAGCAACTCGCGTTTCCATCCCTCGTCCACGATCGGCGGGAGTCCCACCATTAACTTACCCGGTCGTCTCCGGCCCAGGAGGCCAGTGGAAGGCGGCTCATAGCCCGCTATGACGGCGTCGGCTCGTTCTGCGTTCCTCAGGACATATGCGCTACCGGGGAGGCGGGCCAGCAAGTCCGCCGCCACCGCGCGAACCTTCATGCTCCGGTCGCCGAGCGAGGATTACAAGAACGGCTCATCTTCGGGAGAGAGGTTTTCCTCGAATGCCTCCAGCATAGCGGACGTCGCATCGGCCTTCTCTTGCCGCCACGTTTCGGAGAGCCACTCGCGGCCCAGCGCAGGATCTCGCTCGCGCACGCGGCGCAGCATGGATGTTCGCTCCTTCAAAGCCCCTTCATCCCAGACGTCCCGAAGGTCTCCGTCATCGCCAACCGCCCAGACCCACTCCGGATTGAGCCGGGCGAGCCAGCGTCCCCGCTCCCCCAGCACGGCGGCGACGGCGGGACGCAACTCCTCTTGCTCTACGTTCAGAGCGCCGGGGAGCAGCGCGTGTGGCAGACGAAGCCCGGCGAGCCGCAGCCTTTCGAGAGCTTCGAGGAGTATGGTAGTTCTCTGATCCACGAGGAGTCGACCCAATAGCTCCGCTGCTTTCGCGGAGCAGGCTGGAATCGTCTCGTCCGGTGCGGATTGAGGAGCTTCTATGCCTGACTCCGCCACGCGTCCGGCGGTTCGGTAGACGGTCCGCATACCGGCGCGTAGCAGGAGATTTCTTTCAAGGCTCTTTCCCTTCGCGCTCCCGAGGAGGCCGTCCGTCGGGAGACCGCTTGCGGATGGCGTTTCCCGAGACGTTCCGGCGACTGCAGCGCGCGTGAGGGCGTCCATCAGCCTTCCTGTGCAAGGATGCGGTAGGTTCCAGCGGCGGCCACGCCCAGCGGGATCAGACCTTCCCCATTCCACTCGGCAGCGAGGTCTACGGGCCGGCCGCCGGACATAGAGAGTAGGGTCCAGTGATCTCCACCCGCGAGCGGTAGGGCCTGGCCAGCGCGGTCGCGGATCAGCCAGCGCCCGCCTTCCGGTGCACCATCCAACAGAGGTACAACCCCTATCAGGGCGGCCGGGAGGCGCTCGAGCCAGGGCAGGAGGGCCGTCGCTTTGGAGGTGTGATCCAGGAACGCCTCCACCGTCTCGTGACCAGGCAACCCCTCAAAGCGATCTCCATCGCCCGACCTGGCCCGGACGACCGCTCTCAGAGGATAGGCGCCGGGATAGAAAGCGATCTCTCCCCGCCACGTCATGCCGGAGACGAAGCCTTCGGCGAACGGCGAGCCCGCTGCCGTGAATTGAAGAACCAGTGCGTAGCGCCGAGTGTCTTCCCCCAGCAACCAGGTGCGGCGGACGGTGAGGTGTCCTTCCTCCTCGGTGCGCTGTCCGAGCACGATCCAGCTGTCATCAACCCTCTCGCCACGCTCCAGCACCTCCTCCTGCGGGAGCGAGATACCGACCTCCGCCCTGACGCTCTCGGCGAGAGGATCATCGAGGACATCGAGGCGGCGGAAGGCTTTGGAGAAGAGCGCGAGTCGCCCGATCCCGTCGAGGAGCTTCCCTGGCCAGTCCGGGGAGTAGTCGACTACTGCCGGGCTCGTTTGCTCCGCCGCAGGCTCTCCCAACTCGCGTCCGCGAACCAGCCGCCGTCCACGGAGAGGGTGTGTCCGTTGACGAAGCCGCTCCATCCCGGGTCTGCCAGGAAGGCGACGGCCCTTGCTACATCCTCCGGTGTAGCAAAGCGGCCCATCGGGACGCGTCCCTCGATGTCCGCATCGGTGTAGCCGCCAGCCCCCTGGTCCTCCTCGTCCATCTCCGTCTTCACCCAGCCGGGGCATACGGCGTTGACGCGGACGCCGCGTCCTCCCCATTCGGCGGCCAGGGTTCGGGTCAGGCCGACGAGGCCGTGCTTGCTCGCGTTGTACGCCGCCCGGTCGGAAACCCCGAGCAGGCCGGCCACGGAGCTGACGTTCACGATGCTCCCCGAGCCCCGCTCGAGCATCACCTTGCCGAACTCCCTGCACATGAGGAACGGTCCGGTCAGGTTTACGGCGAGTGTCCTGTTCCATTCCGCGAGCGTCGTCGCATCCGCGGGCACGATAGCGCTGATTCCGGCGTTGTTTACAAGCACGTCTATTCGGCCGAACTCGTTCATCACAGCCCCCACCATCCCGCGTACCGTCGCTTCATCCGAGACGTCGCCGGGGACGGATAGCGCTTCGGCGCCGGCGGAGCGCAGTTCCTCGAGCGTCTCCTCGGGCGCGGCGAGGTCGTTCGCGACTATCCGGAACCCCTCCTCGGCCAGCACCAGGGCTACCCGGCGCCCGATACCGCGGGCGGCCCCGGTGACGACGGCGACCTCTTCTCTCACCTTCAATGTTCATCCCTCCTGTTTGACGGCCCCTAGGTAGGCGACAGCGGACATCCCTTTGCTCTCGTTGCGTTCCACCAGCGGGCGGAGGTGGGTGGTGAAGTGCTCGATCTCCTCGGGGATGAGCGCCTCGTTCATCGCCTCCTCCAGCGTGGGGATTTTGGGGTTCCCGGAACTCTTGAGCAGGAGCTCCAAGCCGGGACTTTCGCCGGAGATCAGACCCTCCACATTCTTTCCCGCTGCCCGGAGTCGCCGCCGAAGCACCGCTCCAGCAGCCACTCCGCCCATTGGTCGCGTACCGGCTCCGTCATGGCCGGACTCTTTATCTGCCGACCGGTGTCTTCGGCTCCTCGCCGGAGAGGACAGCGACGATGTTCTCAGCCGCGAGCGCCGCCATCCTGTCGCGGGTCTCGACGGAAGCGCTGCCGATGTGCGGGGCGAGGACGACGTTTTCGAGCTCCAGGAGCTTCGGGTGGACCTCGGGCTCCTCCTCGTACACGTCGAGGCCTGCGGCGAAGATACTGCCCTCGGCGAGGGCACCGGCCAGCGCCGCTTCATCCACCACGGGGCCACGCGAGGTGTTGACGAAGATGACCTCGGGTTTCATCCTTCCCAACTCCGCCGCCCCGATGAGATGGTGGGTCTCGTCGGAGAGCGGGGTGTGCACTGAGACGAAGTCCGCGGACTCCAGCAGTTCGTCGAGGTCCAGGTAGCGAGCTCCGAGCTCTTGCTCAGCTTCCTCTTTCCGGGAGCGGTTGTGGTACAGGATCTCCATTCCGAAACCTTTCGCGCGGCGGGCGACGGCCTGCCCGATTCGACCAAACCCGACGATGCCGAGCCGCTTACCCCACACGTCTCGCCCCATTAGCTGCTTCGGACCCCACCACTCCCACCGTCCGGCGCGCAGCAGGCGCTCTCCCTCCCCCAGACGGCGCGCGGCAGCGAGCAGCAACATGAACGCCACGTCGGCGGTGGTCTCGTCGAGCACGCCGGGCGTGTTGGTCACGACGACGCCCCTCTCAGCTGCCGCCTCCACGTCCACGTTGTCGTAGCCTACGGCCATGTTGGCGACCACCCTCAAGTCCTCGCCAGCGGCGTCCATTAGCTCCCCGTCCACGTTCTCCGTAGCGGTCGAGAGGACGCCGGATACGCCGCGTACGGCATCAAGCAGCTCCTCGCGGTCTGGCGGACGCTCGTGCAGGACCCTCACATCGAAAGGTTCGAGGGCGCGGAGCCCGGCGGGCGGGATCTCACGGGTAACGAGGACCTTCTCGTCCACAGACTCCCCCATATCCGATCTCTACTCTTCGAGCATCTGTCGCAATACGGTCTGCAGGATGCCGCCGTTGCGGAGGTACTCGACCTCGACCGGTGAGTCCACGCGCGCTTTCACCTCGAACTCCTTCTGTTCGCCTTCGTCGGCCGTGACCTTGACGGTCAACACTTTGCCAGGTTCGAGGCCGGCAAGGCCAGCGATGTCGAAGGATTCGTGGCCCGTGAGACCGAGAGATTCTGCGCTCTCGCCCTCGGAGAACTGCAAGGGCAGCACGCCCATGCCGATCAGGTTAGAGCGGTGGATGCGCTCGAAGCTCTCCGCGATGACGGCCCGCACCCCGAGCAGGAACGAACCCTTCGCCGCCCAGTCGCGCGACGAACCGGACCCGTATTCCTTGCCGGCCAGGACGATAAGCGGCACGTTTTCCTCGCCGTATCTCAGACTCGCCTCGTAGATCGTGGTCTCTTCCCCATCGGGGAAGTGGAGGGTGTAGCCGCCCTCTTTGTTCACGAGCTGGTTGCGCAGCCTGATGTTGCCGAACGTGCCGCGTACCATAACCTCGTGGTTGCCGCGCCTGGAGCCGTAGGAGTTGAAGTCGCGCGGGTCTACGCCCTTCTGTATCAGGTACTGCCCCGCCGGCATCCTCGAAGGGATGGCGCCTGCTGGCGAGATGTGATCGGTGGTCACAGAGTCCCCAACCTTCACGAGGACCCTCGCGCCCTCTATGTCTTCCAGGTCTTGGGCTTCGGGTCCCATGTCCTTGAAGAAAGGGGGTTCCTGGATGTAGGTCGAGTCGGGGTCCCACTCGTAGAGGTCGCCAGAAGGCACCTCCACGTCGTTCCACTGCTCGTTGCCCGTGTACACATCGGCGTACTGCTCTTTGTAGATCTCAGGGTCGAGGGCGTTCTCTATCTCCCTGGCCACTTCCTCCTGTGAAGGCCAGATGTCCTGAAGATACACGGGGTTGCCCTCCTCGTCCTCGCCTATAGGGTCTTTAGAAAGGTCTATGTCCACCGTGCCTGCCAGGGCGTAGGCGACGACGAGCGGCGGGGAGGCCAGGTAGTTTGCGCGGACGTCGGGGTTGATGCGGCCCTCGAAGTTTCGGTTGCCCGAGAGAACGGCAGCGACGACGAGGTCGTTCTCCTCTACGGCGGCGGAGATCTCCTCGGCCAGCGGACCCGAGTTCCCGATGCACGTCGTACACCCGTAGCCGACCACGTCGAACTTTAGCTTTTCGAGCGGGTCGAGGAGCCCCGAGGTCTGCAGATACTCCGTGACGACCTTGGACCCCGGCGCCAGGCTGGTCTTGACGTGCGGCGCGACGGAGAGCCCCTTCTCGACGGCCTTCCTGGCCAGGAGGCCGGCACCCATCATCACGGAAGGATTAGAGGTGTTGGTGCAGCTCGTTATGGCGGCGATAACGGCGGAACCGTGCGTGAGATAAAGCTCCTCTCCGTCCACCGTGACGGTGATGGTCCCCGTAGGCTCGGCCTCAGACTTACCATTCTCAGGCTCGCCGCCGGACGTAGGGTCACCCTCACCCTGGTTGGTCACGCCGGAGGCGCCTGCAGGGGCGTCGCTCGCGGGGAAGGACTCGGTGTCGTCTGCAGTGTGGCTCTCACCCGTGGAGACGGCGCCGCCCTCCTTGCCCTCTGCCTCGTTGGCCCCACCGCGGGCCACTGGTATGTCAGGGTTAGGGGTGTCGCTCGCGGGGAAGGATTCTTCGTCGGCGTGGTTGTAGGCATCCTCGTAACCGTTCCCCAGGAGTGGATGGCCGGGGTCAACCATCTCGGCCAGCGCTTGCCTGAAGGAGGGCTGCATGTCGGCGAGGGCGGCCCTGTCCTGCGGACGGCGCGGCCCGGCCAGGCTCGCCTCGACAGACTCCAGGTCCAGATCCAGGGTCTCCGAGAAACGCGGCTCGGGCGTCTCATCCGTGCGCCAGAGCCCCTGCTCCTTGCTGTAAGCCTCGACCAGTTCGACGAGCTCCTCGTCGCGGCCCGTGCCCCTGAGGTAGCGGAGCGCCTCCATGTCTACGGGGAAGAACGTGCACGTCGCCCCGAACTCGGGGGACATATTCGCGATGGTGGCCCGGTCAGGGAGCGAGAGCTTGCTGAGCCCGTCGCCGTAGAACTCCACGAACTTGCCCACGACGCCGTGGGACCGCAGCATCTGGGTAACTGTGAGAACAAGGTCGGTGGCCGTAACGCCCTCTTGCAGAGCGCCCGTAAGCTTGAAGCCGATCACCTCGGGGACGAGCATGTAGTAGGGCTGGCCCAGGGTGACGGCCTCGGCCTCGATACCCCCGACGCCCCAGCCGAGCACGCCGAGGCCGTTGATCATAGTGGTGTGGCTGTCGGTGCCGACTAGTGTGTCCGGCATCGCTACTCCATCCTTTACGATCACACCCTTCGCCAGGTACTCCAGGTTGACCTGGTGGATGATCCCTGTAGCAGGAGGCACGACCGAGAAGTTGTCGAAGGCCTGCTGTCCCCATTTCAGGAACTCGTAGCGCTCGCGATTGCGCTCGAACTCCCGCTGGGCGTTGAACTGGAGTGCAGCGGGAGATCCGAAAGCGTCGACCTGGACAGAATGGTCTATGACGAGGTCGGTAGGAACGAGCGGGTTGATCTTCCCTGGATCTCCGCCCACATTCTCCATCGCGCTACGCAGCGCCGCGAGGTCGACGACCGCTGGCACACCGGTGAAGTCCTGCATGACAACCCTGGCCGGCAGGTACGCAAGCTCTCCGCCGACCGACTCGGGCCAGTCGGCCAGTGCCTCGACGTCCTCTTTCGAGACGAATATTCCACCAGCGTTGCGCAAGAGAGACTCGAGCACCACCCGGATGGAGAACGGCAGCGAGAACACATCCCCGTCCGTCCTCTCGTCCAGCGTCTTCAGGCTGAGGATCTCTACTTGTTCAGAGCCGGTGTTTAGCGTCGTGCGCGCACCGAAAGGATCGTTCGCCATGTCTGCAACCTCTTCTCTGACACTCGTATGCGTGGCCTGATCCGATTATAGATGATCCGGGACGCTTCACCGGAAGGACACCCGGGCTCCGGGGCGTTACCCTCCCACGTACACCCGCACCGAAGCCCCACGAGCCGCCTCGACAAGCCGGTCATCGAAGGCTAGGAAACACAGGTCGGAGAACCGCTCCGCAAGCCGCACGCTCTACCGGCGCCGGGGCACGAGTTCGTAGAGGAAACCGTCCTTTTCGACCGGTACCGTGTCGAAGCCCGCCTCGCGGAAGGAGCCCAATCGGGCACGGCCGTTAGCCAGGAGGTAGACTGGTCCTGACCTTGCGGCCCTGCGCGCGACCTCCACACCGGTGGTGTCGTCTGTACCGTAGCCCCTCGCGGCCTCGGCCGCGCTGATCTGGTCAGGCCAGACGACATCCGTTTGGCGGTCCCAGGATGTACAGAAAGGATCCACCAGGGTGAGATCCCGCCTTCTCCCCTCGACAAGCACCATGTACCATAGCGGGCTCCTATGGTGCAGGACCGTCGCGCCCTTCTCTACGTTGCCGGCCACGGCTTCTATCGCCCTGCGTCCTCCAAAATCCCCACTACGGTCGTGCGCCACGTAGGAGTCGCGCACACCCGAGAACGGTACGGCTAGTATCAGGGCCGAGAGGATAACGAGAAGGACACCGCTGGCGGTAGAGCTGATGGCCAGGCTCTCCACCGATCGCAGCAGGGCTCCAAGGCCCGCCGAGATACACAGTCCGAAAGTCAGAAAGGCGGGGATGAGGAACACGTAGAAGTCCTCGATCCCCAGCTGGAGGTAAACGGCAGCCTGGACGAAACATCCGAACAAGAGCGCGCCGAGAAGAACGGCCGTTGGGCCATCCGTAAAGAGCAGGTAGAAGGCAGCCAGTACTCCAACCACTATCAGGATAAGAGGGACCTGTTCAAGGAGATGCTCTCCGAATAGGCCCAGCTTGGTCGAGGTGTCCGCAAGCGTGAGGCTAGAAGGGCTGCAGTGCCTCCCCTTCTCTGAAGATTCGGCCAGAAAGCTGCCGCCCGTGACGAGTAGCAGGAAGCGCCACGGGGTCGAAGGGTCAGCCTCGTTCAGAGGCGCATGCATCAGGGCCCGTATGGGGAGGTAAAGAAGCGGAAGGAGGCCGATCAGGAAGATCCTGACGCCCTTCAACATCAGCCCCGTCCTCGAAAACACGCGCCTGTCGGTGAGGAAAACGAAGGCCAGAGTGGCGGGAACCAGCAGAACGCTCGTCAGGTGGTGGGTGAGGGAGAGACCGACCAGAAAGGCCGAGAGCAGCAGGTATCGGCTGTCGCGGCGGTCTCTCCAGAGAAACAAGAAGAGGATGACTAGCGCGACGAGGAGTGCCTCGAAGGTGTAGACCTCGGCGATCACAGCCTGGCTCCAGAAGGTCCAGGAGAGCCCGAAAGCCAGTGCCCCGGCCGCCGCTGCGACGGGTCTCCCGCCAAGACGCAGTCCCGCGAGGTACACTGCGAACACCGCCGCGGCGCCGTAGACGGCGGAGGCGAGGTTCACTCTATAGGCGGGGTCGCCTATCGGCAGGTAAGTAAAGAGGTGTGTCAGCATCATGTAGGTTGGGTAGCCGGTCGGATGGCCGACACCGAGCACAGAGACCTCGGTCTGGAGCATCGGGGAGTCGAGCGTGTCAGGAACACCGTAAGGCAGAACCGTGGGCGCCAGGGTCCCGATGTAGAGGATACCGACGAAGATGGCGATGGCCCCCCCGAGCAAAGCTGCGCCCCTCTGCTCGAGATATCTGATCCTGCCGCTGGAGGAGGGATTCATGGTAGGGCAGAATACTACGTACACCGCCCTACCCGATGGTCCTCTGTATACTCAGCCCGTGGCTAAGCGTGGCTACACGCGGGACACGATCCGAGGCGGCGCCAGCGAGTTGGATGTCTCGCGGCCTCTTTCGAGCTACGTGCGGACGTTGGCGATGCTACTCGTACACCCGGTCAGATTCTTCGAGCTCTTGCCAAGGATTCCGGACATGAGG
>Ga0126304_10001699_pt1 | contig 10474 bp, 10 predicted proteins | sample Plot25_FD_92538 | JGI IMG/M metagenome (GOLD analysis project Ga0126304, IMG submission 92538) | Serpentine soil microbial communities from UC McLaughlin Reserve, CA, USA - Plot25 | ecosystem: Environmental > Terrestrial > Soil > Grasslands | place: USA: UC McLaughlin Reserve, Lake County... | reverse complement strand
GATTTTAGGGATGTATATCATCCTCTTTTTGATAAATATAAAGTTGATTTGGCTTTACAAGGTCATCTTCATGTCTACGAAAGAACATATCCAATTAGTTTTAATGATGATGATGAGGACGAACCAATAGTGCAAGATAGTGCTCCAAATATATATAAAAATCCAAAGGGAACTATATTTTTGACAGTAGGAACTGGAGGAGCACATGATATGCAACTCTCTTCATTAAAAGATTTTTCTGCTGAAGGGTTCGCCGGTGAATTCGGAATAGCGAATATTGAAATAAAAAACGATCAAACTCCTCTGTCAGGAGAATTTATCAAAAATGGAAAGAAACAAAAAATTCTGGATGAATTTAAAATAATAAAAGAATGATAAAAACGAATATTAACAATTTAATCAATTTATAATATCAAAAATTTAAACAATTAAATAAATTACTATAATTATCGAGAGATAGAATAAAATGAAATGATGGACTAAGAGTTACATAACAATTTTATTATATACCAAATGTTATTATTGAATTGAAAAAAGAAAATGTATTAAAATATACATCAATTTTTAGCGTAGCCATTTTTATCTTTTCATTTTCTATGGTTGATCAGCTAGCGCATGTTTTTGCTCATAGTTTTAATACCGATGATTCATCTTATTTTCTAGGTTTAGATAAACGAACCAAAGTAGAATTGGAACTTGCAGAGAAAAACTATCCATTAAATATTACTTTATCTATGGATCATTCTGATAATGCTGCAAGATTAGTATATGATATTTATTATACTGACGATGATATTGTGGATGATAATGATTTTATTAAAAGATATAACAAAGAAGTTTCCTCTTCTAATTCAACAACCTATGCACTAGTTGTTGCTGATCTTTTAGATGAAGTATTAAGAGAATATGCAGAAGCAATAGTAGTTGATATAGATCTTACTAATATGTCTAATTTAGCGTTGTTAGACAATATGAAAAATCTTACAACTCAGGCTGCTAGTTCTGAAAATGATTCTCCTCCTTTAAATTATACTAAATTCTTTTCAAATAATAATCCAATATTTAATTATGCAAATTATGAAACAGCAAATGCGTTATTAGTTGAAATTAAAGACATATTTGAAAACTATCTAAAATCATCATCCGATAATGCTATCAGTAGTCAATCTGTAAATGATATTTCAAAACTAGAAAAGGATCTCGAGAAACTATCCAATCTAATTAATAATAATAATGATTCTCCAGCAGAGGTGATGGAATTGGTTCATTTACAAATACATCCATCGTTGCAGACAGCATTTGGATTACAGACAAAAATGAACATGAATATGGGACAAATGAACATGAATTTGAGTGGAGTAATGAACATGGAATAAGTAATTAAACTAAATTATATAGATAAACAAATTAAAATTTTTGTTCATATTTTTTAATATGTAATTCATATTAACCTGTATTTTAAAAATAATTGTCAATACATAGATTCAATTTTAATTAGAATCACTATGGTTATATTGAAACCTAATAAAAAAATAATATATAAAATTTATAGTAAAAGAATCCTATTATTGTTAGACTATTAATACCTATAACATATATACATAATAAATAAGTGAATAAGATAAATAGATCATAGATATAATATTATTAAATTATGCAACATTGTTTAATACTAATTTTATTGATAGATACGAAAGTTATTTTTTTTATAATTATTATAAGTATAAATCTTATTAAACAAAGAAATCAATATAAAATACTATACAATATATCTAATTACGGCTCAAATAAGGTGAGGAGATAAATATTAACTTGAAACTTTACATTGTAGCCACCCTCTCACTTTTCATCCTTCTTATGGCAATGGTAGTAGTATTAGATACTGACTTGGCTTTTGCAAAAAAAGATGATTCCAAATCAAAGAAAAAGATTGAATTGTGTTGTGCATGGGGAGATTCTTTAAACGATGGAGTACTGACATTTTCTATTACGAATGGAGGATCAGACTTGGCTAAAATTGTAAAACTAGCTATACAGGATTGGGAAAAAGCACTCGATGGAATAGTAAAATTCAAATATATAAAGGATGACAATGCTGATTCTGATATTCAAATTGAATTTAAAAAGGGCAAAGGAAAAAAAGTTGGAAAAGCTGTAACATTTTTCGATCATTTGGGACTTATTGATCATGTAGAAATTTCAATTTCTAAAAAATCATATGGTGTTACATTAGATAAACCTACATTAGAACATGTTGCAAAACATGAGTTTGGTCATGCTCTTGGTATCGGACATGCAGAATTTGAAAATAGTTTGATGTCTCCCAATGTAGATGAACTTATAACAAAGATGTCTGCATGTGAGTTGGAATCTGTCAAGTATGCTAATAGTTGGAAATTTATCGAAGATGATGATTCTCCTTCTCCTCTAGATAAAGCGAATTTTAAGTGCAAAAATAAATAATCTTGTCATAAAAGCCTCTTTTGGGTATCGCTGTAATACGAAATATTCAATTGCTGTGCTGAGTCTTTCCTATATCATTTGGATTAATATTATATAATTTTATATAATTGAACAAATTCTAAATATGACTTCCGTAATATTATATGTGATATTAAATATCAAATTTTTGTATGGTTATCAATTTCACTATTTTCTTTATTTTCTCATTTGCTTTTGTTTTTTCAATAATATCTACTAATTGGTTTGTTTTATTAGATAAAGCATATGGACACGGTCTAAGTAGAGATGAATCTCTTCCTTTTGAGATTTCTGCAAAACAAATTGCGATTGAAGGAATATTGAACCCTCCTTTTTTAAATGAAGGCAATCAAAAACCTACTTTCATTGTTCGGACTCATGATGAAAAAACTAATGAAACTATAAAGGATATCAATTATAGGATAATAGCTAAATTTAAAAATGAAACTATAATGGATCAACGATTTCATGCACTTGATGGAATAATGTCAGCAAATCTTGTTCCTTCAAACAACTCAATCTTACATGAATTAATTTTGAAAAATCATGAACAACAAAATTTATCAAAAAATGATCCAGTAGAAGTAAGTTTAAAGAATCCCATTACAATAAAAAGTAAATTACTGATAGATGGTGGATTATACGATATAACAGTAATTCTTGAAAAATCAAGTATAGGTTTAAAATTAGATTCTGACAAAAAAGTAGATTTGTTTATCAGTATTGGTAAAACTATTCCTTTTGTAATAACAGAATCTTCTAAAGATAGTAGGAATAGTAATAGTAATAGTGGTAATGGTAATGGTAATGATAATTTAACATTAACAGTGAAAACCTTTTATGATGAGATCACAGATTTTCTATATGACCAACAGAACTCAAAGATTTCTTTCAAAATGCCATTCACCTGGAATGTAGATTATGTAAGTCAGATTGTTAATTTACATGAGGAACTCATTATACCCAAATCATATACACAATTATCTACAGTTTCATCCTTTTCAGGTACTTTAAATGGTATGGAAATTCCTAGAAATACAATATTAATTGATGATTATTCTGACCAACATAATAGAATTGTGCACATTGTAATTACCAATTTTAAATTAAAAGAATTTACTAATCAAATTATAAACGAGGGAGGGAATTCATTTGCTATATTTGAATTAAAACCAATTTTAAAATAACAAATTCAAATATGCAGTTTTTTGTGGTTTTATAATATAGTAACTCAAATCTATTGTATCCATTTTCTAAATATTGTAGATAGATCTGCTCAATTAATAAAATTAATTATATTTTCTTTTTTATTATTGCAATTAACGAAATTAAGACAACGACTGGAATTACAATTATAATAATAATACTAATCCATCTGCCAATATCATTTTGTTCATCTCGGATTTGTGGAAATGGGTTTAATAGAGACGGAGGAGATTGATGAGGAACAAATACACTAAATGATGTTAATAAGATTGAATTATTCGTATTTATACGTAATAAAACTTGATGCGTCCCATCATCAGGAAATATATATTTTACAGAAAAATCTCCATCAGAAACTGTAATATTTTCAAATTTAAATAGTCTTTGACCATTTGTGACAACTACTCTAGCATCAAAATCTTTTAAATGTTGTTCTGTTTCCAAATCTTGAACGCTGAACTGCAATTCTGTAAAAGTATCAATAATAGGCTTGTCAGGTAAATAATCAAATTGAATTTTGATATTTTTATTTTTATCTATCCATTCCTGAACATCTGGATCATTTATATGAGCATAAGAAGATAATGTTACACTTTGACTTAATGATGCGATAATACCTAAAGAAAACAAAAAGATAATTTGGTTATGGAAATTTTGAATTTTCAATCAAATAGCCTATAGAATTGTATTTTAAGAGTCCCATTTTAAATTTAACTCTAGTTATCAACTCTAATGTATTTCTTATATTGAATAATTATAAAATCTGCTATCAGGCTATCAGTGTTAATTAATTTATTTAGTTGAAAATCTTGGATAATCTTCTACTATTTATATATTAATAATAAAATTCTTATTACATTTAAAATTATTAAAATGAAAACTATGCATATTGTGGATTATAAAAAAATATCTCTTAAAATATTACTAACCTCATTTGCAATAACTTGTGGAATAATTGGATCTCTTTCTTTCGAAAATTCATTTGCTCACAATTTCTCTCCGGATGAAAGTGCAGAATTTTTGACAACTGTATACAAGATAAAAGTTGAGTCAGCAATAGTAGCAAATAGTAGTGCAAATAATAATCAAAGTTCAGCTATAAGCCATGCACAATATGCTCTCAATACGTACGACTCTCATACTAATAATGAATTATCAGAAAAAAATGAGAGAATTGCAACTGAACTAAATAATACATTAAATCAATTACGAGATCAAGTAGAAACATCATCAATTACTGACAAGTCACAAATTAACCAAATAGTTGAAACTATAAATGCAATCTTAGAAGAGGCTATATCAGTAAGAATTGATGATGATCAATTAAATAATTCTACTATTCAAGCTCTAGTATTTGCAGATATTGTAAACACAGCTCTTCAAAGTTATGGTATAGCATTTGACATTGGAATCGATTTAACAAATATGTCTAATATGAATACAACAACATCATCAACAGGAAACAATACTATTGATAATGGACACAATAACCATGAAGAATTACAAAAGACTTCCGAGCAGATGAGCATTGTAAATTTCTCTAGTTATGAAAGTGCACTTAGTTTTGCTGATTATGCTTTAAAAAAATTTAATAGCGATATAAAAACATCTATCCCAGAAAATAATACTAAAACTCAAAATTACCTTCAACAACTGGAAAATGGTTTATTGGAATTCAATACTGCAATAAAGAATCATGAAAATCCAATGAAAGTAATGAAAATTGTTCATACAAAGATACATCCCAACTTACAAACCCTTTTTACATTGAAATCAAAATAATATTTTTTTTATTTAATTAAAGATAAAAATTCTAAATTATTTTTAATATGCTTATTGAAAATATAAAAAAAGGGAGCATTGGTTATTTATCTGCAATTATAGCTGCTATATTATTTGGTTCAGTATCTACTATAACAAAACCAGTTCTAGAAGATCAAAATGCATTATCAATTTCATCTTTCTTGTATATAATTGCAGGCTTAAGTTTAATGCCCTTTCTAAAATTATCATCAATTAATTCTGATAACATTCTTTCCATAAAATCTAGTTCTAATAAAAAAAGAAATAGAAAATATTTTTTGCTTGTAGTAACAAGTATTTGTGGAGCAGTTATAGCACCATCTCTTTTCTTTTTTGGTCTTTCAAACACTTCTGCATCTGATTCTTCTATATTAGTAAATGGTGAAGTTTTATTTTCAATTCTTTTAGCGATGATTTTTTTTAATGAAAAATTAATAAAACGTGAAATTATAGCAATAATACTTGTTTTATTTGGTATTGTTATTCTTACTACAAATATGCACTTTTCAAATTCTTTTTTAGAACTAAATATAGGAAATATTCTTATTGTAGGTTCGACACTTTTTTGGGCTCTTGATAACAATATAAGCAAAATTATATCCAAAACAATTCATATACCAAAAATAATAGTTTTAAAATCTCTAATTGGAGGATCATTACTTTTTATTTTAACTATGATTATCTTTGGAATTGAGGAGTTTGAAATTGATATATTTCATATACCATATTTAGTATTTGCTGGCTCGATGGGATTTGGAGCCTCTCTCTTCTTTTTTCTTAATAGTCTTAAAAGGATTGGAACGGTAAAAACAATGTTATTATTTTCTACATCATCAATATTTGGAATGATATTTGCAACAATATTTCTAAATGAAAACATTACTATTTATCAAATTATTGCAGTGGCAGTAATTTTAGGTGGATGTTATTTAGTCAAAAGATAATCACATATTTTTAGATAATAATTTGCCAAGTATTATTTTTTCTAGTTTTAGTTTTAATTTGCCTAAGTTATGATGAAGTTAGAGAGGAATTTGTAAATGATAAGAAATATTAATGTAATTGTAATAGCAATAGAAAAATGTTACTTCAGTTAAAGAGTGTCTAAATTAAGAGAATTAATATCTATTTGATAATAATTATTGAAGAATAATAATCTAAGAGTTGTTTTATTAAACTTAATATGATTAAATATTTTAAAAAGGATTTTTAGACTGTCCTCATTTGAGGATACATTATTATTTTGTATGAAAAAGGTTTTTTTATTGTTTTATGAAATAATTATTAATATAATTAAAAATATATTAGTAAATTTAAGTATAAGACAGTATGAAAAAAGTTAAGTATTTCTCTTTTTTACTTGTACTATTTAACATTATTATATATTTAATTCAATTTAATTTTTATCCCATTTATTCTATTACTAGTAATAACATACAGACGGATAATAAAAGAAATCAAATAGATATTTGCTGTACATGGGGACACCAACTTGATGATGGAATATTGACATATCAAATAAGTAATGCTAGACCAGAACTAAAGGAATTAGCACTATCTGCAGTAAATTACTGGGACCAAACTATAGAAGGAGTTCAATTTAAAGAGGCAAATAGTAAAAAACAAGTAGATATCAAGATTTCTTTTAGAACTGATAATGGAAAAGTTGCAGGACAGACCATGACTAATTTTGATTCAGATGGATTTATTTTTAACGTCAAGATATTGCTTGCTGAAAAGGCTTTTGGAAAACAATTGAATAAGAATATAATCGAATATATAGCAAAACATGAGTTTGGTCATGCTCTTGGTATAGGACATGCAAATTTCAAAGAATCGCTAATGTCAGCTTTAGTATATAATTCATTTAACAAGATTACAGACTGTGAAAGAGAAGCCGTTAAAGAAGCCAATGATTGGAAACTAATAGACAATGACTCATCGCCAGAAAGAAGTAAAATTAAAATACATGTTTGTTAACTAAAGTTTGGTCATTGAGTTTTGTTATTTTTGATTAGTAAAAGTAATTGAGCAATATATATATGGTAGTTGGGATAATCTTTGTTTAATTTAGATAAGAAAATTTCATCTATTTTAAATATCGCTATTGATTATAAAATACCAAATTCTAAAATTGCATAAATCATCTAAAGAACCTTTTGATGATATTGCTGATGATGATACTAGACTTCATTGGATATCTGAAGTATAAAAAAATTAAACCGATATTTCACAAATATTGAAATAGATTAAATCCTATAGCTATAATAATATGGTTACCCAAAAGTCAAATTTCATAATTTTTTCTCTAGTTAATAGGTGCCAACTGAAATTGATTTTATTGACTATTATTCTAAGTTCTTTATTTTATTGTTATGAGATTTTCGCAATAGATGAAATTGATGAAAAGAAGTTATCTTTGAATAGTTCTTATAAAATTCAAAATAGTGCTGATAGCATACTTAACTCAAATTTCAACTTTTCAAATGTGACTAATATTACAAACAACCCTCTCGATTCTGTATATGCTCAGATAGCTGCAATTGACAATAATGTCTACTTAATATGGCAAGAATCTATTACTAATAATTCAAATGAGAAAAACTATGATATTTATTTTAAAAAAAGTGGAGACCGAGGAAATACATTTAGTAAACCGATAAATTTGAGTAATAATACGGGCTTTTCAGAACATCCCCAAATCGCTGTATCTAAAAATGGGATATTTATTGTCTGGGCAGATAACACTGATTCTAATAATACAGAGATAATGTTTACAAAAAGTGAAGACAATGGTACAACATTTAGCAAAGTTATAAACCTAAGCAATAACTCTAAAAATTCAAATAATGTAGAAATTTCTGCATTTGATGAAAATGTATACATAGTATGGCAAGATATTGACCATAATAATAATAAAAATAGTAGTATTATGTTTAAGAGATCACTTGATAGCGGAAATACATTTAATGATACAATACAATTAGCAATCAATACGAATGATGCTTATCCAAAAGTCAATTCCTATCAAGATTATGTATACATTGTTTGGAATAGCGAAAATAATAGCCTCTCTAAAGATATTGAAAATAGTGGATTATTTTTTATAAAAAGTTCTGATAAAGGAAATACTTTTGAAAATAGCATTAGGATAGTTCATAATAATTTTGGAGAATCACAAATATCAGTATCTAAAGATGAAGTATTAATAGGATGGGGAGGATTACATGCAAAAAATATCAAAGATATATATTTTGTCAAAAGCGATGATAATGGTACTAGTTTCACTGACCCCTATACAATTAAAGTTACCAAACCTGAAAATAAAAACTATTCTTTTGATAAAATTAACCATCCTACTAATATTGAAATCGCCTATTATGACCCATCATATATAGTATGGCAAGATGTAATTTCAAAAGAAAACCAAGATATATTCATAGCAAATATCAAAAACGATTTTCAATCAACTAAAATAGTAAACCTAAGTAATAATACAGGAATTTCAGAATGTCCTCAAATTGCAGTATCTAATAACCATATCTATATTGTATGGGAAGATATTACGCCCGGTAATCATGAAATACTATTTATTAAAGGAACAGTCCAACAAAATACGTAACGAGAAAATAATAGTGTTTTTTTGAATAACAATAGAATTCTTCTTTATTTTTCATTTTGTAATAATAAAATTATTTTTAAACTAATTAATTTTAATAATAGTTCTTAACTCACAATAATATCTGAAATATTTTTTAATATTGGAACAAAAATTATTAAAAATAAGTTCTAATAATAAAAGCTAAATACAAGATACTACTATCTCTAGACTGGACTCCTCTTTTAGAACCACTATCGGTATCACTCCCGACAGGCCCGCAGACACAAATATCAAGCTGTCTTTTAAATTATATCCAGAATCTCCAGGTATTTTGACAATGAATGGTACTCTTATACCACCTTCAGTTAGAAAGCCCTTAAAAGCTTGAAATGGTGTAGTAGATGCCTGAGTCCCACCCTGGACCATAGGAAATGAAGGAATTTGCATTGCCAAGGTTTGATTCGCTATTATTCTGTGTTGCAATAAATTGATTGGCTTCTTTTTTCTGATTCACCTCCATTATCTGTAGTAAAAATTATCAATGTATTTTTAGTCATAATAGATAGAATTATGAATCAATATTGCTATAAAATACTCATGTTATATTACAGTGCCTATTTTATTAGAATGATAAACTAAATAATAATAGTTCTACTTAAAAGGTACGGTATCATTAATAATAATAAGGAGCTTATACATCATTGTAACAACTAAAATTAAGGATAACAATAATTATATATTATTAGTAGAGGACGAAAAAGATATACTCACTCTTTTCTGTGATTATTTACAGTCTGCAGGTTATAAAATAGCTTCTTTTGACAATCCCTTTGATGCTTTGAATTATATTAACAAAGATGATAATAATAAGAATCTTCTTGCTAATTGTTCACTTGTTATTACAGATTATAAAATGCCTCAAATGTCGGGAATAGATTTTATAAATAAAATAAGAGAAAAGGATACTGATTACAAGATAAAAATGATACTCATTAGTGCATTTATGAAAAGTGAATTAAATGGCGTTGATGATATGTTAAATACTCTAAAAATTGATAAAATAATTGAGAAGCCTATACGTTTAGAAAATTTAAAAGATGAAGTAAAGAAACTTTTATTGAATTAAATAATTTAGTAATAGTAATAGCATAACCATTAAGATAGATAATAATAAATCTGCTATTTAGCAAATTGAAATTGTTGTTGTTATTGTTGTTAATTTTCTTTTACTTTTAGATAAAAATATTATAATTATTGTCCAACTCTAATATAGTATATTGAATAGTAAATGAAAGAAGATGCTTATTGTCTACTACTAAAAATAATAAAAGAATAATGGTAATAGATGATGATAAAGACATTACTAATTTATGTTCAATATTT
>Ga0126304_10001698_pt1 | contig 10478 bp, 9 predicted proteins | sample Plot25_FD_92538 | JGI IMG/M metagenome (GOLD analysis project Ga0126304, IMG submission 92538) | Serpentine soil microbial communities from UC McLaughlin Reserve, CA, USA - Plot25 | ecosystem: Environmental > Terrestrial > Soil > Grasslands | place: USA: UC McLaughlin Reserve, Lake County... | reverse complement strand
ATTCAACATCAATCAGCCTGACGCCGTCGCCGCGTCCGCCGGGAAGCGTCCACGCATATCGCGCGTCGATACCCGCCGGCGCAGGATCGAGATAAGTTTGATTGGCGGAAAGGTCAGGCGTCGGGTCGAACGGTAAAGCGGGAGCGGGCGTTCTCGCTCTCGCGCCTTCGGTCAGAAATGCGGGCTGCACAAATTCGACGACTCCGAATTTGTTCAGCTCGTTCATAAATTCTTCCTGCGCGACAATATCCTTGAAATCCTTCGCAGAAATCGTGTAATACAAATCGAGGTCGGCTAATTCTTCACCGGCAGTCGTTTCGAGCCTCCGCGTTTCGTTAAACTGCGCTTCCGGGTCGGGAACATTCGTGATATTGACCGGATTCTGATTTCTGAAAGTGTTGAAAGCGATAAAGCCGAATTTGTCGCCGTAGCTTTTAATCAGCGCATTGATTTGAGAAACCTCGTCCCCGGCTTGGGTGACCGATTTGACGGCGCGCGTCAAACGTTTGAATTCCTCGGCGTCAACGCGGTCTTTGGAGAACGTCAGATTTTTTCCCTGAAGCCGAACGTGCGAGCCTTCGGCGAATTTGACGAGAAAAACTCCGGCAAAATTTTTGTCGGGAATTAATTTGATGGTTTTCGGTTTCGGCAGGGTGACGCGCGCGCGAAGCGTCGGCGCCGCAACGGGTGATAACGGTGCGTTGTCGGCTGCCGAAAATTTGTAAACGTTAAAGGATGACCCGTTTGCCGGTTTGCCGTCGCCCGCCGAAATAATCCATTCGCGCGTATCCGGTTCGACGCCGATCTGCACGACCGCGTTATTGTAAACCCCGGCGGCGGCGTTCGGATTCCAGTTTTGCGTCACCAGCAGCAAATCACTGCTTTGTGCGAACGAAAGCGGAAGATTTCCGTTGAAATTATCGCTGCCCATCTTAAACGTGCGCGCCTGCGGCGAATTGATGACGTTGACGTTAAAAGCCGACCCGGCCGGCATTGCCGCCAAATCCTGATTAAAAATCGCCCATTTTCCGTTCGTATAAAAAACCCCGACGGAATGATTGTTGTAAACGCCCGAAGATACGCCGTTCGGATTGTAAACCGGCGTCACGAACAACCTCGCCGACGGATTGTCGTTGCTCGCCGGATTATCAATTATCGTGTAATTCCCGGCGATGGCGCCGCTCGTCGCCTGATGGACAAAGCCGCCGTCAAGCGCGACGACGTGAAACCCGCCGCCCGCCGCCATCGGGCTCAGGTCTTGATTGAAAACCGCCCATTTCGCGCGCGAAGCATCGTACCAAACTCCGATCTGGCGTCGGTTGTTCGATGTTAAAGACATGACTTGAACGACCCTGTTCGGATTGCCGTTAAGCTGTGGATTGTCAAGGTAAGACCAATTCCGACTGATGTTCGCGGCGCTTGCCCAATGGACGAAAGCCGTCGCCTGCGCCGCTGCCGAAAGGCTTGCGCCAAATAGTAAAATCCATATAAATACAATATTGATACTGCTTTTCATTTCTTTTGTCTCCCCGGAAATTGTTCCGGCGGACGCGGTTTAATGTTATAAATTAACCGCGTCCGTTTCGCCCGAAACCTATTTCTTTTCGCAGAACCCTTTCGGAAGCTCGATTGAAACCGGTCCGTAATTGTTGTTACTCAAGTTCGATTCTTCGATCCATGAACCGCTGTTGAGCCGGATGTCGAAAGCATGGCGCCCGAGCATATATGCCGGATCGGCGATCAGGTAATAAATCGGAATGGTGACGATCGCGCTTTCGCCCGCCCGCAGCGACGCCAGGCCGATGCCGTTGCCCCAACCGGTGCCGGTCGCGTCCATCGCGCCGACAATGCCGACATCGGAACGTGCCGCGCTTGCCGCGGTGCCGACGTTTTTAACTTGCACCGTCGCATAAACGACCGGATTTCGTTCGCGGCAAACGTCGCCCAATTTGAGCTTTGCCCATTCGACGATCAAATCCGGCTTGCCCTGCTGGTTCGGGTTGTCCGGCTGATTGCAGGTCAGCTTGAATTCGGCTTTGTTCGACAGATATTCGTTCGGTGACAAAATCTTCAACTGCTGCCAGCCGCTGTAATTCGGCAGAACGCGAGCGTCGCCCAAAGTCCACGTAGTTCCGACGTATTTGACGCCGGCTTCCGCGAAATCAATGTATTCGACCGGGGCGGTCGCGCCGTCGCTGCGAAGCCACGTATATTTCACCCGACCTTTGCCGTTTGCCTGAATTTTGGCGGCGAATTTAATGACGCCCGGGCACGTCCCGCTGTAATTTGTCGGCGATGCTTCAACGCCCGCACCCTCGACGCGAAACTCCGACTGAGCGAAGACGGCGGCTGTTGAAATAATCGTTAACAGCAGCATAAAGACCGCAAAACGAAACGCTCGCTGAATAAACTCAATTCCTTTCCCGTCCTTTTTGCTCGCCGCCGGCGCGACGTAATTACGGGTTCCAAAATTCTTTTCCGATTGACGGAGCGATCTTTGAAATTGACTGATGCTCCAATTTTCTAACTCATTCATATTTAACTCCTTTTTTTTCTAAAAATTTTCTTGCCTTGAAAGCGGATAAGCGCCTAAAATGCGCATGCTTAACTTTGCATTCGAGCTTTCGTTTTTCTTCGGCAGTTCGTTCGACGGTAGTTATATTCGGAGTTTGCGAAGGTAACATCGGATTTAACGTCAATTCAATCTCAATTTAATATCAATGCCGGTAAAGTTAATAATGACAGCATTTATAAGCTCGTAAATTTTCGTCAATCCGTCTTCGATTGACGAAAATCTTCCTCCTTGATAATCAGCGGGACGGTTTTTAAAGACGGAGGTCAAACATTTTTTAAAGAATTGACTGGAAGATGACAAAACCTGCATGCCCCAATTTTTTGCCGCCGCGATTACCGGCGAAGCTCCCGCAGCATTTGATCTTTCCACGCCGGGTATGGCTGCTCTGCGCCGGATAAGCTCAGGCATTGAATGAAAAACTTCTTACTAAAAAGCACCACAATTTAAGATTACATTCCGGTGAGATTTTGCTAAATTTTAGGAATGCGGCAAGCAGATGAAATCGCCGGACTTGAATGCACGGCGGACGCGCGCGTTTGGGCAGCGGAAGTTTTGCGCGTGAGATTTGATGAATGCCTCAATTTACGCGACGCAGTTCTAAATAATATTGACGTCGAAGCGGTTCATGATATGCGCGTCGCAACTCGCCGGCTTCGCGGCGCGCTCCGCGATTTCGCGCCCGTATTGCAAAAGCGTCCGCTGAAGACCATTAATAAAGATTTGAAAAAGTTAGCCGATTCGCTCGGCGCGGCGCGCGATTTGGACGTGATGATTGTCGCGCTTGAAAAGCTGCAAACAAAAGCCGGAGACGAAGCCGTCACATCCAGCATCGGAAAACTGATTGCTGAAAAACGAGAGCAGCGCGAACAGGTCCAACTGGATTTAACGGAAACGCTCGCCGTTTCCGCAATCGAGAATTTGCAGATTAGATTTTATGAGGCAATCGAAAAGGCGGCGCGAAAGAAAAGCAAATCCCAAACAATCAGTTTTACCGAAGCCGGATGTGATGCGGTCTTTGAAAGCCTGCAGGACTTTTGCGGGTTAAGCGACGCTCTTTACAAACCTTCCGAGATCAAAAAACTTCACAAACTGCGCATTTCCGCCAAGCGATTGCGCTATGCGATTGAACTTTTTACCGCTTGCTGGGGCGCGCCGGCTGCGCTGTTCGCCGAAGAAATTGCCGAAATGCAGTCGTTTTTGGGCGAAGTTCACGACGCGGACGCCTGGATTGATAGCTTCAGTAAGCAGTTCCTTAAGAAAGATAAAGAAATTTCCCGGACGAACCTTTGGCTGCTTTCGGGATTCATCAAATTACGAACAAAGAATTATCGCCGTGCAATCGAGCTTTGGAGCCGCTGGCAAACCGAGAACTTCATTGAGCGATTACGTGAAATGGTTTTATCGGTTAATCATTCAACAGACACGAAAAGCAAGACGAAAGTTCAGGTCTAAAATTAACGGCGGCAATCGATTGAATCTCAAAGCAATCTACCCGCAAAAATATTTCGAGTGAAAATTTTCGGGAACATTTGATAGTCTGTCTGTGTATTATTTTTGACTTAACTCGGATGCTAAAAATTTTCGCCAAAATTTCGATGACGCTTTTTCTCATTTTCGTGCCGTTTTTGTTTTACGGTTTCGGCGGCGAAACGCTTCGCATACTTGCGAAGTTTTCGCTCGGCGACGCGCGCTGGCTGGCGTTTTTGGCGGGATTGGCGATTTTCTTTCCGTGTTTGTTTCTTGCCCGGCGGCTTTTTTCGAGCGCGTGGAGCTATCTGGAAACGCTCGAACACGAATTGACGCATCTGCTCGTCGGTTTGCTGTTTCTGAAAATTCCGGTCGGAATCCGCGTCAGCGCGCACGAAGGCGGCGAAGTCCGGCAAATCGGTTTCGGCTCGACCGGTCAGACGTGGGTTGCGCTCGCGCCTTATTTTTTCCCGACGATTTCGATTTTCTTTTTAATTATCGCGTATTTTATTGATTTAAGCGCGAAAACCTTCCTCGCCGTTCTCGGCTGGACGACCGCCTTTCATCTGGTGACGAACTGGAGCGAGACCAGCTTTCGCCAGCCCGACCTGCAAAAAGCCGGCATCTTGAAAACGCTCCTGATTCTGCCCGTTATGAATCTGATTTCCTACGGCTCGATTCTCGCGTTCGTTGCCGGCGGCGGCAAAGGTTTCGGAAATTTCTGGTTCGAAGGTTTCAAAAATGCGTTCTATTTCGCATCCGTCATCTGGCATCGAATATTTTAAAATCAGTATAGCGAACGGTAAGTGAGCATTTACATGTTTGGAATCTGTTAGAACAATGTTTGCTACCGCTCACTATACTGATTTTCCCGAGTTAAGGCTTAAATTGGTAAATGATAACGCCCGTTACCTTGACCGGCTGACCTGAAAGAAACGTCGGCGTGAATTTGCTTTGGCGCGCCGCGTTTACGGCAACCGCGCGCAACAGCGGGTGACCGGACGCCGCCGCCGCCGAGATGACATTTCCTTTTTCATCAATCGTCACCTGAACATTGACCGCGCCCGTAATGCCCATCGCTCTGGCCGGCGGCGGATAAGCCGGTTTGACAAGATTCGTCGCTAAACCATTGACGACGCCGCCTGTCTTCGGTCTGGGATCGGGTTTCTTATCGACCGGCGCGGCGGGCTTGGGCTTCACGACCACTTCGGGCGCTTTGTTTTCATCATTTTCCGGTTTTGTATTATTTGTTCGATTGAGCCCGTCGCCGTTCCCTGTTCCGTCGGGCTCTGAATTAGTGCGATATTTATTTTCCGTGCCTTCCGAATACAATTTGGCTTCGTCGCGTGTCAGCGGGTCGGAATTAAGTTTGCGCGCGTCCTCAATCTTCGGCGGCTTGTTAAGTGAGTCTTCCATTCTCGCAATCTTTTCGATGGTAACCGTCAGTCTTTCGTTATTGCTTACCGTCTGCTCTCTTTCGGGTTTTCTTTGTTCCGGTTCGGGCTTTGGCGGTTCTACTTCGGTCGGTGCAACCGGCGCGACGAGGCTCGATAATTCAAAATCGCCCGTTCCCATTCCGAAATTTTTAGCAAACAGGCTGTATGTCCAGCCGCTCAAAAGTACGGCAACCAGAACTCCGAGCGTCGTTAGCAGAAAACCGTTTTTTCGCGCATTTTCCTCGCGATGATTTTTCGATTCAATAAGTTGATTTAACATTTTTCATTCCTCCTCAAATTTCCGGTGCCGTTTCGGTGGTCAAAGGTTTGAAAAATGCGGTAAAAATTTGCCGCGCTCATTTAGACACCGACTTAAAGGATTTGTTCCCGAAGAAAATGCGGTAAACTTATTGGCAGGATTTTATGAACGGAAAAAACAGAGCAGATATTCGCCCCGGTTTGCGCGTCGCCATCGTCTTAAAGCAGGACCAGCGCACGGGCAGACAAACCGTCGGCATCGTCAAGGATTTATTGACCAATTCAAAATTTCACCCGCACGGCATCAAAGTGCGCCTCACGGACGGACAAGTCGGCCGCGTGCAGGAGATTCTCGCCGACGAAAGCTAAAAAACGTGCGGGTAATCGAGGATAATGCGCGTAACGCGGCTTTGTTTCAATCAAAATTTTATCGTGTTTCATTACTCTTCATTATCGTCTCTCCTTACAAATGTAAAAACTTTGTAAAATGTGAAACAATTCTAAAATTGTGCACGTTTCTAAATTGACTAAAATACCAATCTAGTCAATAGTCATAAAATATGAGAAGTTCTGTCAGACAAAAAGAAGTTCGCGATGCGATACTCGATGCGACCGATTCGCTGCTTTCGCGCTATGGTTATAAAAAAATGACCATCGACGATTTAGCAAAGGAAGTCGGTATCGGCAAAGGCAGCGTTTACCTGCATTTTACGAGCAAGGAAGAAATTGTCCTGTCGCATATCGACCGCATCATCGAACAGCTCAAAGAAAAGCTTTCGGCGATTGCCCTGACGGACGAAAAGCCCGAGCAGCGTCTCAGAAAGATGCTCAAAGCGCGTGTTCTGCATCGTTTCGAAAGCGTTCAGCATTACACGCAGAATCTGAACGATTTACTGGCGGCGATTCGTCCGAATTTTCTGGCGCGCCGCGAAAATTATTTTACGGAAGAAGCACGAATTTTCGCCGCCGTTATCGAAGACGGTCAGCAGAGCGGAGATTTTACCGGCGGCGACCGGGGCGAGATTGCCGAATCGTTGATTCTGGCGACCAATTCCCTGCTGCCTTTCAATCTGACGGTTCAGGAGCTCGGCTCGCGAAAAGATGTCGAGTCGAAAATTCTCAAGCTTGCCGACCTGCTTTTGCAGGGTTTGTGCAGGCGGGAATAAGTTTCAATTTTCAAATAACTACAGTCCAAGTGAATTCATAAATTTTAAGGAGTATAAAGCAATGAAAAAACAATTAATAAAATTAACGTTATTCGCGCTCTTTGCGATTTCGTTTGTATTAATCCCCGACGCGCGCGCGCAGCAAGGCGCCCGTCAGCCCGATATGACGATCGATGCGGCGACCAAAACGCAGGTTATCGACGCCATTTTGAAAGAGCTCAACGACCGCTATGTTTTTCCCGAAGTCGCCAAACAGATCGAAACCAGTATCCGGCAGAAAGTTGCGGGTAAGGAATACGACTCGATTACGAGCGCCGAAGAATTTGCTAAAAAGCTGACCGATGATTTGCAGGCCGTCAGCAAGGACAAACATATGCGCGTGCGTTATTCCGCGCAGCCGATTCCCGTCCGAAAGCAGGCCGGCGAGCCGTCAGCCGAAGAACGGGCGGAATTTGAAAACAACATGCGGCGGATAAATTTTGCTTTTGAAAAAGTCGAGCGCCTGCCGGGCAACATCGGCTACATCAAATTCAACAATTTTCTGGCGCCCGAATTAGGCGCGGAAACGGTTGCGGCGGCGATGACTTTTGTTGCCAACACGGACGCGCTGATTTTCGATCTGCGCGAGAACGGCGGCGGCGACCCGGAAATGGTCGCGCTGATTAGTTCGTACCTATTCGGCGACAAACCGGTCAACCTGAACAATCTGTACTGGCGCGAAGGTAATAAAACCGAAGAATTCTGGACGAAACCGACCGTTCTGGGGAAAAAATACGGCGACAAGGACGTTTATATTCTGACGGCAAACCGCACGTTCTCGGCGGCTGAAGAATTCACGAACAATCTGAAAGTCCTGAAACGCGCGACGATTGTCGGCGAAACGACGGGCGGCGGCGCAAACCCCGGCGGCGTGTTCCGCATCAGTGAACATTTCGGCATTTTCGTTCCGACCGGCAAAGCCGTCAACCCGATTACGAAAACAAACTGGGAAGGCACGGGCGTCGAGCCGGACGTTAAAGTTTCGAAAGAAATGGCTTTGAAAACCGCCTATCTATCGGCGTTGAACAAATCGCTTGAAAAAACGAAAGACGAAAACTTCAAACGCGGTCTGAAAGAAGTTATTGAAAAAACGCAGAAGGAATTGGATGAGCTGAAAAAGGTCGCTCAAAAGTAACGATTGATATGGTTTGAAAAAATCGGTGCAATCTTTATCCCAATGTCCCGTCAGGGACGTAAAGCAAATAGCCCGGCGATAAATCGCCGGGCTATTTGCTTTACGTCCGCTTCGCGGATTTCAATCTCTAACGAACAAATAAATTCCTAGTTCTTCTTTTTGTAATAGCTCTTGTCGGCTTCCGACCATTTTTGCGGGTCAAACAACTTTTCATCGAGCTTAACATCGGTTTGAATATCCGAATATTCCTCGGTCGTCGCCACCTTGCCATCAACATTAAAAATGACTTCTGCCGAAACCCAGCCGCCGCCTTTGACCTTTTGATATTTGTTGAATTGCGTTTCTGCAATCTGCTTTTTATCTTTTCCGACCGGTTGGATGAGCCGCACGAAATAAAGATTCTTTTTATCAATCCAAAATTGCGGCGTCGTTAAATCACCCTGTTTTGCGCCGACGACGTAAACCGGTTTGCCCTGCCACACTTCTTCGTGCAGAACCGATAAATCCATGCCTAATTCTTTGAGCTGCTTAACGGTCGTTTCGACCGGCTGCCCGTAAACGTCAAAGCCTAAAACCAGCAACGGATGAACGAGCGGCTGGCTGCGGGTAAGCGCGCCTTTATTAAAAACGTGCTGCGTGTTGTCGAGAAACAATATTCCCCTGCCGTTTTCGAGCGGCGCAATGTCAATTCGCAGTTTTCCCGGCACTGACATCGCTTCATACCAGGTCGCAACCTGTGTTGTTCCGTCGGGTTTGTAATTCGTGGTTTTCTGAACGAAGGTTAGGGTTTTATACCATTTGTCAGCATATTTTTTGTGCATCGCCGCGATGAGTTCTTCGCCGTTTTTAATATCGACGGCAAAAGCCGGCAGCGCCGCGACGAGCAACAGTAAGATTATCGTTTTAAGATTCCGCATTAATTTTTCTCCTGTATTTTTGTTTTGAAAGAAAGATTTTCGCGGTTTTAAACGGAAGACCGGCGGGAAAGTTTCAAATTAGTTTTAGATTATCTTTTCCAATAGTTTTTGATTTTCAAGTCGAGCATCGGAAAGGCGCAGTATTCGCAGTTTCTTCCCGCCTCGCGGAGTCTTTGAACCATTTTGATGGCGGCGTCGGCGTTGCGCGTGTGGACGATAATCGTCGCGGCGCGCTGCAGATCCTTTTTTTCGTGGAGAAACTCGGCAATCGCGTAGCCGGTGCGGGCAAAATCGTCGTGCTCGTTTGATTCGTAATGTTCGGGCAGAAGGTCGTGGTCGAGAAAAATCGCGTCAAAACTCCCTTCGCTCAGCATTTGTTTGGCTTCTTCGACGGTTTCGGCAATCGATACTTCGTCGCCCTGAAAGCGTTTCTTAAACCAGCGGTGGCGGCGGCGGTCGTCATCCAATAAAAAAACCGAAATCGGTGCGCGTGTCGCGTCAAAAGTTGCTAATCCGAATCTGATTAACAAGCTGCGAAGAATTCCCATAAATTAACTAAAATCCGGTTGCTTTGAGCAGTCTTAATATACCACACGCCGGCAATTTAAAAAACGATTCAGCGATTTTTCATTAAATATTAAATTTTTGTTAACGCGTAAGTCCTGTGTTTTCAGTAACTTTATTTTTGCGGTTTTTTAAAACGTCTGAAAGCCCGATTTTTATTGATTTTTAAAACCTGAAAAAAAACTTGAAATCTACTTTTTGAGTGCTATAATCCAAAAACAGCTTCAGTAATTTAATGAAACTCGCTCCTAAAAAAGATCAAGGTTAGCTTTAGGGTATAATAGATTTAGAATTTGGATGCCGCAAGAAAAAGCCAAAATTCATTCGCTTTTTGCCGTTCCGAACTCGGTTGATAGTGCGCCGGACTACGATTCTTACAGCGCACCCGAAGTTGGTGACGAGCCCGAGGTTTGTCCGAAATGTTACGGCTCGGGAATGGAAGTCGTCGCCGGGAAGGGAGCGCGCAAGTGTGAATGCCGGAAACAGAAATCGCATTCAAATCAGCTCGACAAAACCCGCATCCCGAAACGCTACGAAAATTGCCATTTTCACAGCTACCGCATCATAAATCCGTCGCAGGAACGCGCCTTCAAATATGCTTCGAAGCTGACGATGGAATATCCGGCAATCGAGCGCGGTCTGCTCTTTATGGGCACGGTCGGCGTCGGCAAAACACATCTCGCGGTTTCGATTCTGAAAGGATTGACCGAACGCGGCTTTACCTGCCTTTTTTACGAATTCGGCGCGCTTTTGAAAGAAATTCAGGATTCGTACAACACCAACACGCAAACGTCGGAGCTGAAAGTTCTGACGCCGATACTCGACGCGGAAGTTCTCGTTCTGGATGAAATCGGCGCTTCGAAACCGAGCGAATGGGTGCGCGATACGATGGCGCATATCATCAACACACGCTACAACGAT
>Ga0126304_10001697_pt1 | contig 10483 bp, 10 predicted proteins | sample Plot25_FD_92538 | JGI IMG/M metagenome (GOLD analysis project Ga0126304, IMG submission 92538) | Serpentine soil microbial communities from UC McLaughlin Reserve, CA, USA - Plot25 | ecosystem: Environmental > Terrestrial > Soil > Grasslands | place: USA: UC McLaughlin Reserve, Lake County... | reverse complement strand
GACAATCGCACTGACTATGGCACTGAGAATTATTCCTACCAACAACAACCTTCTTGCAAGTGCAGAATTGCTATTTTTCACTATTAGGTATCCAATCAGACCTCCAATCACATGAAAGAAAATTGGCAAAAGACACCACAAGTGGCTTTTATGCATAGGTCGTCTTGTCTTTGACATACCTCATCATCACCCTTTTCTGACACAATCGAAGGGAGGAGAGACTCCTTTAGGCAAAGTGTGGGTCAAATCAGCGAGCCTCTTTGTTATCTATTATTCGGGCTTGTTTGAGAAGCCCCTTTCCAACAAGTACTAACCAAATCGCCAGAGGTGGAAGTGATAGAAGCGAGAAGACAAGGCCCACTTGACCAGCAGTGGATGGGACAAGGCCCAAAACCCCGGCCGCAATTCCAGTATACGCAGCAAACCTGCCAAAGAGCTGACGATTCTTGAGTATGAGTAGCGATATGATCAAAGCTGCGATGGCGCCTATGACATAGCTGATGTTGAATGCGGTTCCCTGCCAGCTGGCTAGCATCGCCTGCCCAGCTGACAACAAGATAGACCTTTCGCTGTCTGTAGTTACAGTCGCATATTGGCTGCTAAGAGAAAGCATCTCAAATGCAGTGGCAGAAGAGAAGTAAGCCGCTGTACCGACTATTTGAAAGATTAAAGCAAGGGTTGAAAGCGCCTCGTTGCTGCGCCTCAGGATACCCCAGAGCGCAAGGAAAACTAACACCAAAAGTACATAGTCTATGGTTAAAAGCAGATCCATGTCAAGAAGGCCAACAATGGGATTTTCAGAAAAGAGCTCAAACCATCCGCTGACAGTGGTAGGCGGGGGCCATACAAAAAAGACAACCATTTGCAGCGGCATAAAGCCTACGATTATCAGAGCAGCTACAGCGCCAATCTTGATTAGGTGACTCCAGTCTATCGAGACTTCCTTGCTAATCATAGAGCAGCATCACTCTTAGCCGTCTGTATTGCGTGCCATTAATGCAGTTGACTCGTGCTCCTGCATGAACTGGCGGATTGCAGCTACAGCATCGTCACCATGGCCAATAAGCAAATGGCCTCCTGTCTCGAACTCGACTAGCTTCGCATTCGGTATGTTCTCTGCAGTATACTTTGAGCCTGGATATGTCACGACATCCTTTGCGTCTACGATTATTGTCGGGGCAGTAATTTGCTCAAGCGCAACCCACTGGCGGTTTTGATGGTTTTCTGCATCCTGCTTTATTCCCTCGTAGCGCTGGCTGACTGGTTGTATCATCTGAATTAGCCTTTCGGTATTCTCTCGCTCCTTTGGGGTCATGCTTTGCTGCAGCTCTGATGGAACTCCGAGAAACGAAATCATCTGATCGCCTGCCAGCTTTGTGACTACCCACATCATAAAGTCCGAACGCAGGACTGTGTTCATTATGAAGTCGTTTGAGCCTATCTCTGCCGAATCTTCTGATGCTGCTGCGTCTGGAGACCATGCCGCAGGAACCGTCAGCACCAATACAGAGACCCTGTCAGGATATTTGGCTGCAAACTCGGCTGCAGACAGTGCTCCAGCCGAAGCTCCAATTACAGTAACCTTTTCTTTTATTCCAAGAGCATCAAGCAAGGCCGCATGTGCATCGGCTTGGGCAGCAGGTGACCTATCATCATCACCAGAAGGCATGGGAGTTTTCAAGTAGCCAAAGCGCGAGGGAGCAATTACTCTATGAGTGTCTGTTATGTGATCGCCCATAAATGACTTGGCAGTCAAGAGGCCTTGGTCAAACCCTCCACCAGTGCCGTGTATAGCCAGAATCGGAGCACCTTGGCCCACGTCAGCATACTCGACAGGGCCGAATTGTGCTGTGTCGATCACATTGCCAGAGGATATTTGCTCTCTGGCTGCGGTGATGTCGCGCAGATAAACAATATAGATCGACAAGGCCGAGACAGATACGACGGCACTCAGAATAATACCAAGCCATAGCGAGCTCTTTGCCAGTGTAGGATCACTTGCTCTAAGATAGAAATATGTTGCAATCCCACCAATTACACCTAGGAATATCGGAAGCAAATACCACAGCCTGCTTCTTTTCACATTGACATCAGGCTTTATTGTCATACAACGATTCATTTCGCTTCATGATAATTAAAGACCGAGATTGCAGTGCATGGCACTAAATTCACCACTTTCTAATTCAATACGTGCCAAGGAAGCCCATGGCTTCTGAGTCAAACCTAAGTCTTAAGGATCTTGAAGAAGCGAACCTCGGCAAACGTGACGTTCACTTATCTAGAACCATGCATTACAGCAAAAAAGCATTGGAACAGATAGAGAACGCACTAGAATACGCCCAAGCCATAGATCCCGAAAACAAGTACACCGTCACTTGGAGAGAACTTCGACGCCGCAGCAAAAACACAGGGTTTTCTATGTCATCCGATAAACAGCACATAGTGAGCAATACTTGTAGCCAAGGTCATACTAGCTTTCATTGTAGCCTTCAACACCTTCACGCAAGCACAGGTTGCGGCAAACCACACGCCCAGCTCTAGTGGGTTTCTATTAACAGAGCTGACATCGAAGGGGGTCTAGACCACTAGTGTTTAGTGAAATCCCATGCGGAGTAATAAAGAGGAGTTAGTTCTATCAGTGCCGACTCGCTGCTGCCTGCGGCATCTAGCATCTGCTTTGCAGTAGGATCTTCGGTGTTCCCGATATATTTCAGAACCATTTTTCGTACTATCGCAACATTATACTTAGGATCTTCAGAAATCTGAGCCTTAGCTTTCCCCCTCGCGCATCGCATGGGAAAAGCGTCTTCGTCTAGATTGAAGTAGACTATGTTCTTTCGGCGAATGTTTGCGACCTTTTGAGAGCTCTTGCCCGTAATAACATAGATTTTATCGTCGTCTGGATCATGGTAATACCAGACAGGTTGAATTATCGGATCTCCATTTTTGTCAATTGTTGCAATCTGAAGGTTAATTCTGCTTCCTAGGAATTCCCTGACTTTTTGCTCGTTCATCGGAGAACCCACAGTTGATGTTTGGATAATCTTCATCACGTATCAAAGAGAATGGCGATAATTAACTCTTGCACGGCAGTACAGTTACGCCTCACATTTCAACGGAACTTTAAATCAACCTTTTAGGTATTTCTTCTTGTTGGGAGAAAAGCATGTGGTATTTGGCTTGAATTGCACCGTATCATGTTCATGAGTGCTTTGATATAACCATTTTCTAACTCATTCCTTACCGTTCATCATTCTTATCCAACAACTATCCTTTTTATTGCTAAGCCAAGCGAATTGATGTACCCTCAGAATGTCGTTGATTTCTTTCCACACTTGCTTATCGAGCCAGCCCTTGAGCATGACCTTTATGCAGTCCTTTTCGTTGATGATGTTGACATGCTGAACCCTCTCTCCAAGATGGACTGCAAACTTGCCCTCTGCGATTTCTTTTTGTGCTGCACTTTTGGCAATCAAGTCCTTTAGCCTGTTTCTCTGATTCAGGTTTAGGTCGATCTTGGCGGCTGATGCCGGTGTTTGCTGCTCTGGCAGACCAGTATGCGGCCTGACATAATTGTGATATATTCGGTAGCCATCGATGAAATCTTGGGCTGACTTGTCATTGCCAAGACCGCGCTTGCTCTTGGTTACTGCCCTTATCTCATTGTGGTATCTCTCTATTGGTCTATTTTGAAAGCCATCTCTTATTGCATTAGTCTTGATATGCAGGGTCTTTCTAGCATCAAGCTCTTTCATGAAAGCATCCCTGTATGACATCAGAGAGTCAGAAATCAGATAGCTAGGTGTCTGACCCTTGGCGTTTTCCTTACCCTTGGCGAGGATGCTCCTTGCATCTTCTGTTTCATGCCTTTTTGAAATTTCAACAGCCAGAACAAACCTTGTCTGAGGTGAAATTATCGACCATGCCCAATCATAAAATCCCACGCCTGTTTTCTGAGTGCCTTTAATATTTACCATCATTTCATCTTTAATCTTCTGCGCTATTTCTATACCGCTAATTATTAGGGCTATAAAACCCCCCATACGATCTAACTGTTTGGAGAATGTATCATTAGAGAGCAGTTTACTGATACATGATGTCAAATTCTTACCATAGTTCAGCGCTTCAAGCCACTTCATCCCGAAATTGTACTAATAACCTGAATCTTATATTTTTTGGAGCCTAGATTTGGCGCGTACAGGTAACTTTAAAGCTCAGCGATTGTATTAGGAATTGCCAGAATGCTTTAAGAGAACCGATATCGTTCCAGGTTCCACCGAACCCGCAAATCGTTCTAAATCTGGTTTTAGCAAATTAAAATGGTTCTTCAAGATACGTCTTGGAGAGTTCCAAATAAGTTGGAAGCACTTTTGAAAAAGAAAGGAAAAAGAGGCAGGCGACATACATTGAAGATACACAAAGGCTAATTACAGAGAGATTGAAATGCTCAAGCTTTTGTTGCATTTGGTGAGTTGGAGAAGACAGGATCATTCTTCCACCGCAACGACCTTATAGGGTGCTCGTTACTTATAGTTAAAACCAGCTCTACGTTGGCTGCTCTGGCTTTTCCTACGGTGCATATGGCTTGGACACTTTTAGCCATTAAATTTAGACCGGAAGAAATGTTCTATTTGGCTTTATTAACCAATAAAGTGACAGAACCGCGTTAACTAATACGCAATAGATAGAGGTGCTTCTAATCACAATAGTGAGACCTATATCGTTGCCACGATATCCAAGAAAGAGGAAGACAAACAACAACAGCAGCAAGCTAAGAATGGCTATTGGCAAAATGAACTTCACTCGCTTGGAATAGTAGATCCAAAACGAAGGAAAATAGATCTTAACGATAATAAAGGAGAGCTTGAAAACCTAGCAGATAATATCCAACAGGCGATGTTTCAGGATTATAAATTAGCATATAGTGAAGAACGTGATAAGCATAAAGAACAAGCGAAAAATGCAGGATCAGGAAAGAGAAGACAATGCAGATACTGACTGAAAAAAATAAAAAATTATTAGCATAACAACAGGTACACTCATCCTGCCATACTTTTATAATTCGCCATTAACTTAGCCTTGTGCCTGGTTCTCCTTGAATAAATCTAGCCTTGGCTCAGTTATCGATAAGAAAGACAACAGAAAAATACTTATCATTATGGCTATCCTAATTTCCGTAATTGTTGTTAATAACGTCTTTTATACAATTTTGCTTGATTACGAGCTAGTAAATGAATTGTCTTCCTCTTGGGGCATCATGCTGTTTGCAACTCTTGCAGCCGCTACATATGGAATTGGATGGTATATACTATCAGAGTTTGTGAAGCGAATAGATGCGGAGATAGGTGGCAAATCTCGCTACTTTAATTGGATGTATAACGCCGTAAGAATTTTATTTTATGTGTCTGCAGCAACTATCGCCCTTGCTATATTTCAAATGGCGCTAACCTCACATTATGATGTTATTCTCTCTGTTGTAGCTATGGCTAGCGGCTTTACACTTGAAGCCATCATCCTTGCAATACTAGGCTATAGGTTCTTCTCATGGTTTAGATCAAAAAGAGATATTGCGTTATTTTTCTATGGTCTTGCTCTTGTAACAGCTGCTCTAGGTGCTGCAATGATAGGTTTTGCAAATACTGTTATTTTCTTGACGGGGGAACCACTGCAAGTAGCGCCCTCATCCTCGGATCCAACAACAGTGGAGGAATCTGGAAAGGCAAAAAATTCGGCTGCATCTGAACTGTTTCAAATTACGCTTATACCATTTCGATTGGCATTTGGATTGTATTGGATAGCAACAGTATTGTTGCTTCATAACTATTCCAAAAGTTTTGGGAGATTCAAATTCTGGACCATTGTTAGCCTCCCTGTCCTCTTGTTTATAGCAGGTAGCTTTTTCTACAGTGCTGGAAACTATATCCATAATCTGACTTTCGATGTAATCACGTCATTAACTGCTCCACTGGTAGCTAGTCTCTATGCAGCTATGTTCTTAGTGATAGCAAAAAGCATAAGACAAAGAGCAAGAGGTGGTAGTGGAACTCTTGTATATTACCTGACTATTTCAGGTTATGGCATCATGGTCCTTATAGCCACAGCTTCATCACCTGTACATTTCGTTGACTATGAGCAGACACCTTACCCCCCATTTGCAGTTGCACCCTGGTCTTTTGGAGGACTTGCAGCGTATCTTTTTAGTATAGGCTTCTATTTTTCGGCGATTTGTATATCCCAAGACGTGGAGCTGCGAAAATCAATTAGACAGATTGCTACGAGGGAGGCAAAATTAATAGATGATATTGGAACGGCACAAATGAAACAAGGAATACTGCAGAGAGTAGCACAAATGACAAAGGAACAGAAAGAAGTACTGCACAGACAAACAGGAATCGAGCAATCTCTAAGCAAGGATGAGATAAAGCAATACTTTGATGAGGCAGTAGAAGAGATAAGGAAGCTGCGGCGTGAACAGAAAAAATAATAATTATGCTATGACTTATTCTCTTAATTCAGTGCTTTATGCTTCATTATTTGAGGTAATGCAAAATCTGCCGTGGCGGAAGACTTGCAAAAACTAAAGCATCTACCTGAAAGAGGTAAGGTAACCTTAGGATGATAGAAGTGCTGTCGCTTAGCTGCTGGTCGTAGCAATAGAGTATCTGACGATGCCGTCAAACTTGCTCCTCCCCTAATTATAGATATTTGAGACTAAGGGCTTTAAAAGAAGATAAGGAGATGATAAGCTATTACCCAAAAAATCACTTCTTCCCATCCTATTTTAGAATCGTTGCCTGACTTGTAGAGTCTGCAATTAGTAAAATCACTGGCTTTAATGCTGCGGATGATAGCAATACAAGCGACGGTCGATATTCAAAGCATTAGCTTCATTCTGCAGATTAAGCTCAGTTTTCAGCAGCATCCCATCGAACCCGTAAATTCTACTGTTTCTCATATTGCAACACTGAAAGAAGTAAAATATCAACAGACATAGAAGAATTGAAATGTCCAAAGCGCTGAAATCAAAGCTAAAAATTTTAACAAATTATGCCCTTAATTCCATTATGACTAATCAGTTCCATTACTGATATGTTGAAGAACCCTTCTATTTATACAAGGGAATGCTGAGGATAGTAGTAATAGTTGTTAGACGAGAATAAAGCATATGTCATTCAAAGTAAGGAAATCAAACATCTGCATTATTGGAATGCTGGTAGGAATAGGACTTATTGGCTTGCTTCCGGTTCTGTCTGCAGCGGGATTCATCGTATACAAGCCGTTGTGACCTATCACATTTCTCTTTTTTCTTTAGAATCAGGCAAATAAGAGAGAATCATACTTCGAAAGTAATCAGTAACCTTTGAATCATGAAATTGTCATCTTAAAAAGTATGCTAGACCATGGCAGAAATTTTAGCTGTCGTCTGTCTATTTGCTTTCCATCAGTCATCCCATGCGTATCTTGTAACTGCTACTACAACAAATACTTGGGCTCCTCTACTAGAGTTTTAACCAAACATTCTCAATTGGTGAATTCGCTCTCTCTGAGGCATTAAGGGACATTATAGCACAGGAACAAGATCACGAAATAGATCTGAAAGACGCCCTAGGATTACGATAATAGCATAAGCTCTACATAGCAAAGTATTGTATCTCTTCTTAGAGACACGCTTGCCGAGCAGAAAACTTTAAAGCTGACTAATTCTTCTAATAGCAAAGAGTCTGTTTTTAGAACTATTATTGGTGTGAGAACCACCGAACCCGCATCAAAGTTGACCCTTATTGCCGCCCTATTTCATGCAATATACTCTCAAATTTGCACCCTGAACTAGAAATGAAAAAGTAATAATACACAAAAAACATCGGCAAGAGCAAAGGGATGATGAGGTAGTAGTGGCACCACATTCACGGAGCCATTGCCCACGGTTGCCGCTACAACACCCCTCCACCATTGACCTTTGCACAATGAATCACCGCGTTCTCACGCTAGGCATTAGTTATTATACATTGCAAAGGTAAATACATTTGTCACTAATTTTCAATATGAACTTTCAGACTAGTAAAAATAGAAGAAAAATATCTCCTAATTTCGGTAATTTTGTAGATATTCTATTTTTTTGGATGTATGATAAACTCTATCATCATGATCATCTTCTCATTAGTGCGGAAGAACATCGGCAAGCCTTTCGCCTATGGTATATGGCGATGCGGCAAATAGGATAATCGGCAGTTATTGTAGAGTCAAACTAACTATCCCAGGTAAGTTAATTTGTCAATAACCAAAATTCTGCTGAGTATCCGTTTGCATCTATAGCCTTTCCACACAAATAATAAAGCTTTAAAGCTAAGGGGCTTTAACCAGAACTAGAAAGAATCCACTTAACGAACCGATATCGTTCTGGGTTCCACCTAACCCCAGACATTCACTATGATTTTGGCTATTCTTGTGAGTGGAATTATTAGGTCAAATTTGTCTCTAATTCAGGCTAGACGTTAGAAACGTCACAAAGAAAACGAGAAAAAAAGAGAAAGGATTCGTTAGGTTAGTTCTGAGCACTTGGTCCTGGCTCACAGGGGTCTGGTCCGAGGACGATTGGTCCTACAGTCTGAGCATGTTCTCCTGGAGTATCTTCGACTTGGTTACCTACTCCAAGCCTAGGTGTTTCATTATCATCGTTTCCTGGTATGGGATCAGACGCATGCTCTCCAAGACCGGGTTGATCGTCTTCTATCTGTGCAGCTCCCACGTTTATCTCCCCAAAGCAATTAGGGTCAGGTGGTTGACCAGGGTCTGTTCGGGGTGTTCCGTGTCCTCCTCTATCTGCTGCTGCTGGCTGTTCTAGAGCACCAACGAGGAACAGAGACGAAGTTCCTGCAACTAAAGCTAGTGCAGTTATCACTGCCATCAACTGGTTTGCGTTTTTATTGGTTGCCATAGCTTTTCTCAAGCTCCAGCTGGAACCAGTGTAACAAAATTTAAAACTTCCGCAACTCTTTTTTTACTTTAAAATACCGACACGACCGTGTCATCAAAGAAGGCACCACAAATTAGACAGAAAAAATCACATTCATAGTACATATGCACGTTTAATTATTCAATTTAGGAGGGAGAGAGATGCAGTGTCTCTATCTGCCGCTAACTCTCTAGTTTTTTACCTGGATGGTTTTCTGCAACCCTTCCTATCCTGATAGTTACTACTACTGCTATTATCTTGACCATGACAGGATAGCCAATCATTGCCAACACGCCACTTTGATCCACAAATATTAGTCTAAAAGTCTCGTGTCTTTGCTGACTTGCTCCATTATCACCTTTGGGATAGCCTTTATCTGCTCTTCGCTATATCAGTCCAATAGCGACACTGTCGCTTGCTTTGAGAACGGGATCATGTCAGCTTTTGAAGCATTTGATGTATAATCACATACGAATCAACTATTTGGCTTGCAAGACTGTTTAAGCTAATTCGTTTTCTTTAGCTGCCTCTATTAGCAGATTAAGCTTATCCTTACATGACCTAAATCTAATGTATCAGATTTAACACTGCTGCTAGCCTCATGATCATAGGTCCTTGGCATAGCACATATGCATAGATGCCAATATAAGCGCAACATTAGAGGTTTCAGGATTTTTCAAACATGTTCATATATTAAAAAAATAATAATATACATTGTTTAATTTTTGGCGCTTTGCTTCGGCAATTTCTTCCTTGTAGGTCAGTATGGTCTCTGTTATATGAAAACACTGAACAATTATAACTAACACCAATTTTGCGCTCCATCCTCTGCAATAAGGGGCGAGGTAAAAGAAACCAAGGTCGGGGTGGCAAAATAGAGTCAAATCTATCTCCCATCCCACCAAACCCGCGAATTTCCCGAGTTCTTATATTACAAGGTCGAAAGGAATAGTAGATATAGAAACTGGGATGTGCTAGTCTGCGGAAGAAGTAATACGTCAGCAGTATATGATAGTACAGTTACTTTCCCCTTTTATGTTTTAAAAAACTTAACTCATGCGAACACGAACAATAGGACGTATTCCAAGAGATATGTAGAGACCGATATCATGGCAACATTTTCCAAGAAAGGAGAAGAGGAAGAACAACAACAATGCAAGAATGGATATTGGCGGAATGAACTTTATTCGCTTGGAGTAGTAGAGCCAAAACGAAAGAAAAAAGAAGAAGAAGTTAAGGATAATAAAGCAGAACTTGAAAACCTGGCAGACCTTATCAAACAGTCAATGTTTGCGGATTATAAACTAGCATATAGTAAAGAAGGCAATGAACATAAAGAAGAAGCGGAATCGACTGTTACTGCTGGATAATTAGATCAAAAAATCTATTTTTGTCTTTGTCGTGTTGGATTCATCTCAATTTTCAGCTGCATCCATCGAAGCTGTATCAGTATTATATCACTCTAGAGGACAATTCAATCGCTAGAATATCACGAAAGTTCTTGTCCACCTCCTTAACCTGCATGATCAG
>Ga0126304_10001695_pt1 | contig 10484 bp, 13 predicted proteins | sample Plot25_FD_92538 | JGI IMG/M metagenome (GOLD analysis project Ga0126304, IMG submission 92538) | Serpentine soil microbial communities from UC McLaughlin Reserve, CA, USA - Plot25 | ecosystem: Environmental > Terrestrial > Soil > Grasslands | place: USA: UC McLaughlin Reserve, Lake County... | reverse complement strand
TTGGGTTTCACTTTTTATTCTCACGAGTCCCTTTAGAGAACTATTATCAGTTCGGGTTCGGTGGGATTAGTGCCAATATCGGTGCTAAAAGTAGGTTCCTACTATTATAATAGAAAAGTTGAGCTTTAAAGGTTTCCTTTGTAGTGCTTACACTGAAACACAACCATATTTTCGTTTAAGAAAGACAATCATTAGTACCACCAACAACAACCATCTTCACCACCAGGAGGGTCGCCTCTACAACCACCATCACAACAACCTTCAGACGGGCCTATAGTTCGCTAGGGTAACACAGGGAATTATTTCTTGACCCACTACTTTCTTTTTTAATAAGCAGGTATTCTCCTAACTCTAAATTTAGAAAGGCGTTTCTCCAGTATACTTATTTTTTCTACGAGTTCAAGTCTCAGATTCCAGCCAGTATAATCCTTTATAGTACCGAATCTAAACCACAGGGATTCAATAGATTCTTGAAGTTGAAGAAGATATCTGTCAGTAATAGTTTTGCGGAGTAGATCCTTTTCATTTTTTCGCCTTAGGCAATCACTTATGATATTCCCTCCCAGAGAACCACTAATTGCTCCTATCAATGCAGCAACAACAGCAGCTATATCAAATGCAGCTATCTCAAATCCGCCTTGAGCCATCAAAAATTTTATAGAAGGTGCAATACATAAAATTTCTCTTTAGATCTTCGGAATGTTAGACATGTAGTAATGGTGGTGGCTCAACCATTAAGATAAGATTCTAATGGAGGAATATTATTCGTCATAGGAATACTTTCGACAACATTATCTAGCTTTATAGTAACCCTTCCTTCCATTGCATCCTTAATGTTCTTCTCAGCCTTGCTAATGTTTGTTGGATACAAGTCTATTCCTGTAAAGTTTCTTCCTAGGAGTGTACATACGATTCCAGTTGTCCCTCTTCCAGCAAAAGGGTCGAGTACCCAGTCCCCTTTCCCTGTGGCAAAGGTAATAATTCTAGCAATTAGATCCTCAGGAAATATTGCAAAGTGTTCATTTCCATAATGTGCTTTTGTAGACACTTCCCATACATTTCCCGGATTTTTACCATTAGTATTACATACTGCAAAAATTGGATAATGACTGTGATCTCCTATTCGTTTACGTGTTGCATGTCGCTTGAATTTGCGATAACATGTAGGACAAAATTTTTCGGGATCATATCCATAGGCCTCTGATATTTCACTTGTTGTAGGTAATTCCTCAAATGGTGTCTCAGGCTTTGCATTGTGAATAATTTCTTTTATTTTTTGGATTTTCTCTTTGTCCTGCCTTAGTGGTTCATATTGTATCAGATAATCGGGCGGTACTTTGTTTCTTCCCTCTCTTGCTTCATTGCCTCTTACCCTTATATCCTGCATATTGGTAAAGCTTTTTTGAATTTAAATATATGTTATTTTATGTAAAACCTTTTTTTTGTAATATTATGATCCAATTCCTTTAGATAATTTTTCATGTGTGTTTTGCTTGAACTATAAAATCCGTTTAATCTGTCACCCTCAAGTGTTGCTTCTTTTCCATTGATATTAAAGAGAAACCCTAGATTCATTTCAACTTTATTTATCCCTAATATTGAAAGCATTTCTACAAAATCACGATCTCTGCCTTGATAGACAAAAATCTTCTCTCCGCTTTCAATTGTTCTGCAAATATTAAGGAACTTTTTGCTTAATGCCTCTTCTCTTGCTGCAGTTCCACCGCTATCTACCCTATTCTTTAGTTCTAAAATAATAAGCCTATTATCAATTATATTTATAAGGTCAAATTTTAATTTCTTGATATTACTTTCAATAGACCACTGTAATCCGTCTTGATTTTTATGATGAGTGCGATTATCATTTCTGCTTCTAGCCATGAGCATAGAAATAACCCTATATAGTGTAGCACCATTTTTTGAATATGAATTACCAAGTGATGCAATTATTTTTTCTAATAAGCTTCCACGACCCCCTTTTGACGCCCAAAAATAAGAAGTAGTTTCTAACAAAGCCTGATATTGATACTTATTATCATATTCTATTGAGTCCACTCCCATGAACTCGCAGAATATCAAGTAGATAAACTACGAACCAGATTGGATGATTTGGTTAGCGGTTTGTCATGCAGTTCTTTTATAACCAAATTGAGCCCTCTCTTCAGAAATTACGCGATGAAAATCTAGACAATGGTGTCAAAGCTGCCTTGCGAAACTATCTTATTGTATCACTAGTTAGCACACTTGAATATTTCTTTAAAAAGCTAGAAAACACTTATGCCGTCTACCATATAGCGCTTTGTTGCCCGTGCTATTTCTCTACCGCATGGTGAAAAGCACGATAGAAGGAAACTTTGCCTTTAGCTTTATGTTTAATAGAAAGGAGCTTCTCGACAAATAGATGTCAAATGATGAGATTTTAGAGTTCTTTGTGCAGAAAGTCGAAGAAACATCTATCGGCTTTAGTGTGACACTTACCATCGGTGGTCTAGTTGTTGAGGGAGAACTCGTTCGTTCCAAGCTATACTATGATTACTTGTCCCGTTTGTTCGAAACGTATACTGACAAATCGGCAGAAGGGAAAACCATAGAAGAAAATGTATTCATACCAAAGACTAAGGATCTAATTGAACTTGAAACATTAGATAAGTATCATAAAGATTGGAAGAAGTTCGTGATGGAGTTAAGAAGCAAAAAGGATAAGGATAATAGCAGTCCTAAATACATACATCTATACAATGTAGAAATTCGGGAAATCTTTTCTACGGAGCCATTCCGGTTTAAATATTGGCGCGGTAAGCTATCATCTATAGATGGATTTTCCCTAGGCAGAAGTTCGAAGCAAACATTAGAGAAAGACGAGCAACCACCAGAAATTCTCTAGCCACAGCTAAAACCTCAGTTAAGTTGCGCCATAATAGGATGATCATTAAAACATAAAACAAACTTCAGCACTAAATATCGTTAGTTGCTAGATATTTCAAGTTGCTAGCTATTGCAAATGATTGTTACAAGTTCATACTGGAGATGTCAACTAATGCGGGCATTGTCAGCGATGCTTTGAAGTTTGTCGCTCAAAAGACGGGACAGATAGACACATTGAAAAAGCTATACAAAAGAATAGAAGCAATAGAAGAAGAGACAACTACAAGCGGTGTGTACTAGCCTGACGCCTCAAAGTCATTATGTTTTTCTGATATCCCGAGTGTCAGAACGAAGAAGCTACTTACTAGATTAAGAGATAGACTCACTTCTCTAACCAAAAACTGGAAATATTAAAAGATGTTACCAGCAACCCAAAAATAAATTTACTACTTCCACCTTGGATTATGGGTCATGGGGGTTAGTAAGAGGAAAATACTAGTAGTAGATGACGATACCGACATAACATTTACCTTAAGTTCCATTTTGAAAGAAAGAGGATTTGAAGTAATGTCTTTTAACGATCCTCTCTTAGCACTGCAGCACTTTAAACCTCGTTACTATGATTTGGTGATTCTAGATATTAAAATGCCAGATATGAATGGATTTGAGCTATATCGACAGATAAAAAGAAAAGATAACCGAGTAAAGGTTTGTTTTCTGACAGCTGTTAGTGAGTTCAGAGAGTACGAACAATACAAGAAAGAGGCTTATCCTAAGCTGGGCGAAAGATATTTCATTGCAAAACCAGTATCAAATGATGAGCTAATACAAAGAGTAAATGAAATGCTAAGTATTAATCGTAGCAGTGATTGGCAAGCGTTTTCTTTCTAATCCTAAGCCTGTCTTGCAATAACTTCTTATAACAACTGCGTTAACAAACAACAACGAAGAAGCATTGGCTAGCCAAGGTACTAAAAGAAGAATCTTGGTAGTCGATAATGAACAGGATATTACTACAACCCTACAAGTAGGACTAGAGGAAGGCGGCGGCTTTGATGTTGACGCATTCACTGATCCAGATCCTGCATTGAAGAGCTTTAAGCCCAATTTTTATGACCTCGTATTGCTAGATGTTATGATGCCAAATATAGATGGTTTTGAGCTATACGAACGATTAAAGAAAGCGGATCCTGATGTCAAAGTGTGTTTTCTGACTGCAAGTGAGATGTACCATAAAAAGATTAGAGAGATAGAACATTATACTTTAAACAAAGATCTATTCCTTCAAAAGCCAATATCAACTGACGATCTAATAATGGAAATAAACAAGAAGATAGACTCAACTCAATAAGTAATAGACATGGACGTAAAGCTTTCTCTCTTCTACACAATCAATCTGAAACCATAATAGTCAATGTAATCTCTTATTGAGTCGTTGTCGATAAGCTTTTTCGAATGTTCTATAAAAAAGTTGAGTTCTTCATTCCTAAACAAATGAAGATTTGAATCCAGATATCCTATCTCTTCAAAGAATCTGTCATCCCTGACAGTAATACTATGGAATCTCCTATTTTCGGCTCTGCATGGATAATGCTCTTTCCATCTAGACCTTGAAGTCTATAAGTTTCTCTGGCTTCAAATGCACGCTTATAGAAGTCTATGGCGGCCGCGGCATCTTTAACAATCAAATATGGTGTAATAGAATGATACCCTTCAGGTATTGCTCTAACCAATTGAGCTACAAGCTGTTGTGGTATATGAGCATTTATGGGATATACTTTTGATATAAAATAAAGCTGAAAGTCTTCATCTTTTGATATTTTAGCGTTGATAGCTAATGACTTAATGTTGGTTCTGATTTTGCTGTTTCATAGCTTCGTTCATTCGCTTGATAATTTCTTCTTTTGACAAATCTTCTTTGTGTGTAGCAATCCACCACTTATTACCAGACTGGTCATCCACACCAGCACTTCGATCGCCGTAGAACTGATCCTGAGGCTCACTAACAGATGTTGCTCCAGATTCTATAGCGCGTTTGTATGTAACGTCACAATCTTCAACATACAAATGAATCCCAGCTGCCATAGGTTTGTACTCTTCTCCTTGTGCATCAGCTATCATGATTACAGAATCACCAATTCTAACTTCGGCATGGCCTATGGAACCATCAGACATTGGATACCGCTCAGTTTCCTTTGCGTCAAAAGCTTTTTTCACGAAGTCGATTAGTTTGTCTGCACCTTTAACTATTATGTATGGTATAACAGTATGGTAACCCTCAGGGATTGGTTTAACAGAGGTCATTGATTGATTACATCTTTGTTTCTAGTAGGAGACTCTTGTACTTTTCTGTCAACTTACACCAAGTAAACAATTAGTATCTATCTACGAAAACACATACCTGATACATTTGAAAAACATAAAGCAAACTCATCTAAAATAACATGTGCGAGATGGACAGTGCCGAATTCTTTCAAATGGTTGACTGCGTGGTAACTTTTTTTGTTTTACATCTCTATTGCCTTCATACAACTTACCTCTATTTCATCATAACAACAGCAGCCTTGGCGTGTATGCCTACAGCGTAAAGCTATATGAATGAGCCTGATATAGTGCCGGTTATATTTTAGTTCTGATGATATACCTGATGGTGGGCGAACGAAATACTTGCAGACAAATTATGATTTCTTAAACAAACGAGTAAGATATGCCATAGAGTCTGCAACAGCAAGGTATCCTATTATAGCAATAAAACTTGCAATAGTTGAGGCAATGAAAGGTTGATAGTCCAGGGTCAAGAGCCAAAAGTGAATAGCGGGTTTTACAGTATTGTATTCGATTTCTGCAACCGAAAGTGTTGATGCTAGTTTTAATAGAACCCACTTTACTTTTCCAGATTCTCTTCTCTTCCCCTGTTCGTCAATAAACTTGCCTTTGTTGTCAAAATAGAACAAAACGCCGAATATTGCAAGGAATACACCCAATTCAGCAACTATCGAGATTAAAGAATTAACAAGCGGGGACGTGAATCTTGCTATTGCTTGACTACTTATAGCACCAGTAAGAAATGCACCAACAAAACTCTAGCATGATCTTTTGTCTTCTTTCTAAATCAACTTGGTGGGGTGCTTTCAACAGATACTCTTGTGTTTTAGGCATAGATTCCAACTTAGTAACATCTGGTATGCCCATAACGAACCAAAGGAAAACATCATTGTTCACTCTTCTAGTCTTTTGTGAAGGATATCTAATCTCTTTTTGAACAGGCTTAATATGCCAATCAATAAAGTTACTTTCTAAAGTGAAATGAGCAATATTATTCGCAGTATGGTTAGGTGTTAAATCTCTGCCGTCTGGGGTATGTATTATCCTTGAGAAATTCAGTCCTGGAAAGAAAATAGTCCGGTTGGTAAACGCAAAAGAACCTAAAACAAAGTATGAGTTATCCTCACGATAGAACAAGAATGCAGTTTTCCCAATAGGTTTTCCTTCTTCCAAAAGTTTCCTAAATGGTTTAACTAAAGCGGAATATTCATTTATGGAGTTTCCAGTGCCAAAGGGAAAGTCATAGTATAATGGAATATAGGGTTGACCATTAGCATCAATTTGGGGATCCATGGGTATAATTCGGGCATTTCCAAGGGGACCCCCACTCCGTCCTAATAGCATTATTATTCAGTCAACACTCTTAATATACAAACTTATGATGTTGTATGATGAGTCACAAGAAAAAAACTCATTGCATTCAATTATCTGATTGATGCGATTAGAACCATACCGGAAGAAGAGTATCGTCACTCATTTATCACAATTTTCTCAAATTCTCTGGAGTATAACAATATGATGACCCCATATAATTACCCGCATCGAAAATTACACCACCTTTTTAATTATCATGCACTACCATTGACCACTATCCCTGTTGAAAATTCAGTATGGGGATTTTCTGAAGAGGGAGCAGGAACCTTCGTGAATTGTTACAAACGTTACCTTAGAGCCAAGGAATATTGCATTCATCCGTTTGACAAATTCAAAACTGCAAGTGGTGTAATACGGACGATACATTCTAAAGGGGAGAGAATAAGTGCTAATTTTGTAGAATCTTTTGATGAATTAAAACGAACACCTCGAGCTAGCTTCCTAATAAATAAGGACTCTTCGGAACTATCTGAAATCCCTGATAAAGCGATCGACTTTGTGATAACTGACCCACCTTATTTTGATAATATACATTATTCTGAATTATCCAACTTCTTTTATGTATGGTTAAACTGTATTCTAGAAAATAAATATTTCAAGGTAGAAAGTGTTCCTACTCAGAATGAGGTGATTGTAAATGAGGGCATGAATAAGAGTCACAATATTTATCAGTCATTACTAACGTCTATTTTTAAGGAATGCCACAGGGTATTGAGGGATGATGGAAATCTCATTTTCACCTTTCATCATACTAAATGGCATGCATGGTGGGCTATTCTTAGTGCAGCTGCTGATGGTGGATTCGTTATAATTGATGATTTTCCCGTGATGAGTGAATATAAGGTTAATCCACATCTACGAAAAAAACAAGGCTTGGATATGGATATGGTTCCTGTGTGTCGTAAAAAATCATCCATGCCTAAAGGTCAATCTACGTTATTAGATTCGATCCTGGGTAAAACAATTGACAGATTACCAGCATATTCCCGAAGCCGCACTAGAAATAGGCTTTTTCTCTATTTCATGGGAGAGGTAATAAAATCTGCAAGTTCTTCATCACAACAAAAGGATATTACTTATGAATGGTTTTCAAAGACATTATCTCACTTTGATGAAATAGCAAAGGATATAGTTTCACAGACTAAAGATGAAATAACTAAGGGTTCAGATACTATGCAATTAAAAATTAGTGATTATTAATCGGAGAATCTACTATAGTTGAGGAGCCGCCGAAAGGTTGTATTAGATTCAAGAGGTAATATAATTAGCGATTTTGCCTCTATTACTACAGCAGTTTATATACATCAAAAATATTTGAAAATTAGATACGGGTAGTCAACATAAACTAAAAAGAAGAGTATTTAGATTTATTATGCTCTTCATTCCAATGCTTTACAAAATCTTGCTTATTTGATTCCAACTTTCCTCGCCAATTTAGTATAAAATAACACAGAAATTTGTAACCAATTCTATTACATTTACCACAGTCATGCGTATATTGTTGGGAATAACCGTATGCTTCTCCTACAACACATTTAGAAGCATTACCCAATTCAGAATATAATTTCCACCAGGTTAATGACATAAAAGTTGGTAGGTTTTCTTTTTTTAAACGTGAAGCCCAGATAGGTGAGATATTCTCTAATACCAGTTGCTGTTCTTGCGGTTTTTGCTTTCTGTGATTAAGTTGCTTCTCAATAATGAGAGCATTCTTCATAAGAGTAGAATATACAGGTTATTATAGAATTTAAGTATTTTGTCTTGAGTCATAGTTACAATAAGGAAACAAATTACCATACCTCTAAAAACAATCAGACCAGATCACATCACGAGTTATTTTCTATCAGTATAGCATAATATAACTAAACCGCAGGAGACTCAACCTAGACAAAGGCTGAAACCTGTTTCGGTTGAATCTAGGACCTCCCTGCGGCACATGTCAAGATTTGCTTTCTTGCAGACAATGTTTAGATCCTACCAAATGTTACAAAAACATGGTATTTGTACTTTTTTCAACTAGGACAGGCGCTTTAACTGAACAAACCACAGAGAGATAGAAGTGTAACCGCAGGAGACTCAACCATAATGGAATGTTACAAGATTAGGAGCTGTAAAATTATTTGATGGAATACTCTTGATTTACAGCGCCTCAATAAAAGAAGCAGTAAGGGATCTTTTGGTCTTTTTTTAAAATTTCCTCAGATTTGACTTTTATAATAGTCACCTCTACAATATATTTCCATGAAATCAGATAGAATATTCATTACCATTACTATAGCTGCAGCATTTCTTCCCGTATACCTATTCTTTTTGTATTTTAAACCAGCGCCCATATTTTGGTTAACTCTCTTGGTATAATTATTCCAAGCCTTAACTTTCTTATCTTCTTGTTGTATTACTTGCTGAACTTCTGAATGCTGCAAGGGTTTTTTGTGGGTTTTTACAATAAATTGCTTAGAAGTCCTTTTAACGCTAAGCGATGTCAACAGATTGATAATTAACCCACTTGTCTGACAATTTTAGAAAACATGTCCTTTACGAATTTTCTGGTAAGGGAAAAATCATTTTCGATGATAGCGCAGACAATACAGCCAATTTTCAGATTTATCAACTAAATCCGGGTAATTTGGTTGGATATCTTTTTTTTACAAAAATTGACAGCAAACTTGACAGTATAATAATAAGCATGAGAGAAGGCAAGCGTTTGTATATCTGAATCGTGAAGACTAGATAAATCGATATTTTAATAGTATCAGACTAAAAAATTCCTATTTAGTTTGCCCAACTTCTATGAGATAGCCGTCAGGGTCACGCATGTAGCATCGAATCTCGAGCTCATGTTCTTTTGGCTCGGTGAGGAATTGGGCCCCTCTTCTTTGCCATTCTTTGTAATAGGCCCAAATGTCCGCTACACGAATAATCATGAAGTTGCTGGCCTCATTCGAGTTCAGAGGTGTATGGAGAGTTACATTTGGCTTATCGTCCGTGGGACCCCCTCCTTGGTTTAAAACTACCCAGCTGTTGGCGATTTGGATGATCGTGGGTTCGCCACTGCGTACTACTTCTCCTCCGAAAATTCGAAGATAAAACTCTGCCGATCGTTTCTGATCCGCCACCGTCAGAAAGTGTGTCAGGACAAAACCTTCTTTTGGATAGTAGGCATTGTCTCTGCTCATGCTTACACCATTTTCTTCCTTGTTATTAATATTTTACATTGTACAGATTTATGTCTAGTAACAGAAAGATAATTATCTTTCATGTCTAATCTTCTGGTGGCTATAAAAGTCACATGTAAATGCTTCTATTAGAGTTGTAGCAGGTTTTTCACCAAGGTCAAGAATCCTATTTATTATTAGAGTTGTAGCAGGTTTTTCACCAAGGTCAAGAATCCTATTTATTATTTCTCCCGTGTGATTCATTTATCTTTTGATTGTTCTTCGAACTTTTCCTAGCAGTTGTAGCATTCACAAGAACAATAACAAAGAAGTACAAAGATTATTCTATACAGTATATGAACAATTCTTCATCAAAATTATCTAAGGTGACGACTTGGCTTAAATAAACAAAAATATGTTTAATATCTAGGATTGTAGATGATTTGTATAGTGGATAATTGAGACATGGACATAATTCAATTCTACATTTTTCATCTATTATTAGATGAAAAATTACAAACAAAAGATTATTAATTTTTCAACTAGTTATAGAAGTAAACATATGTCTGAAGATAATAATAATGATAATAGTAAAAAAATGATGTCGTCATTTTTGAATAAAGGAAAAAAGAAGTAATTTCTGTTTATGCAATAGCTCCATCTGAATTAATAGAATAGAAATAGGAAGAGTACGAAGATTATTTAAAGAAAGAGAAATCATATAGCCCAGGGGCCAATGCAAGAACTGGGCCTTCACATCTATTG
>Ga0126304_10001694_pt1 | contig 10488 bp, 10 predicted proteins | sample Plot25_FD_92538 | JGI IMG/M metagenome (GOLD analysis project Ga0126304, IMG submission 92538) | Serpentine soil microbial communities from UC McLaughlin Reserve, CA, USA - Plot25 | ecosystem: Environmental > Terrestrial > Soil > Grasslands | place: USA: UC McLaughlin Reserve, Lake County... | reverse complement strand
GTCGGAGGTGGCGGTGAGTCGGTCGGTGAGCTCTCGGCGCCGGAGGGTGACACCTCCTGTCCGGTGGAGGCAAAGCCGTCACACGCCGCCACCGTGCCGAGAATGACCAGGGCCGCCAGCGCTCGAACCCGATTACTCATGCCTGGCCGGCGGGTCTGGTGCCCCGCGTACATACCCCGAGCCTAAGGCGGCCCGTTCTCCGTTCGGACGACCGGCACGACCGGAACAGACCATCCGGCAGTTGACGGCGACACGCCCCCAAGCTCACGCGGTCGGTGTCTTGCTGACCGGCATGCTTTCTGGCAGTGTCGGGCACCGTTGTGTAGATCGTGGCGAAGGGATACCGGATGAAGCGCATCTTCGCCACGCTGTCCGTTGCACTTGCCCTGACCATCGGCATGGCCCTGCCCGCGAACGCCGGCGGCAACCCGAAATTGCCACAGGCGACCCAGGCCGCGGTGCTCTCCAGTCCGTGCGGCTCCTCCTACTCGCTCATCGGCCATTACCCGATCCGCACTACGGTCACGGTGGGCTACCTGGACGTGTACTGGTCGTGGACCAGCAAGCGGAACTGCCTCGTGACGAATCATTCCGGTCCGACGTACGGCGTGACCCTCTACACGGAGGCGAAGATCCGTCCGAGCGGCTGGAGTTGGCCGAGCTGCCCTTCGAGCACGGGTTGCGACGGCGGGTTCTACCGGTACTACGCGGGCCCCGTCTATACGCCGTCAGGTGTCGACATGACGCACCGGTGTATCGACGTCAGTGGGGTGGTCGACTGGGCGTCGCGTTCCCTGAGCCGGATCCATTGCGGCTGAGCGGTCGTCAGACGCCGACGGGGTGCCAAACGGTCTTGGTCTCCAGGTAGTACGTCAGCCGGTCGAGTCCGGGTTCGGACGTCCAGTCCGGCTCCGTGGCCGCTGGGCGCAGGACCCGCTTGAGGTTCTCGGCCGCCTCGGTCTCCAGCGTGCGGGCCTGCTCCTCGTCGCCTGCGACACCGGTGAGGTCGATCGCATTGACGTCCATGTGCGACGCGAGCCAGGGCGCGACCTCGGCGGTCCGGCCGGTGAGCAGGTTGACCACGCCCCCGGGCACGTCGGAGGTGGCCAGCGCCTCGGCAAGCGTGATGGCCGGGAGCGGTCGAGCTTCCGCTGCCAGGACCACCGCAGTGTTGCCGCTGACCACAGCGGGTGCGAGCACGGAGGTCAGCCCGAGCAGCGACGACGCCTGCGGTGCGAGGATCGCCACCACGCCGGTGGGCTCAGGAACCGAGAAGTCGAAGTACGGGCCGGCCACCGGGTTGCTCGATCCGGCCACCTGAGCGATCTTGTCCGACCAGCCGGCGTACCAGACCCACCGGTCGATCGCCTCGTCTACGACCTTCTCTGCCCGGGACCGGCTGACACCCTCACCGGACGCGACCTCGTCGACGAACTGCGAGCGCCGCCCCTCCATGACCTCGGCGACGCGGTACAGAATCTGGCCGCGGTTGTAGGCCGTTGCCGCCGACCAGGCCCCGAAGGCCTTGCGGGCGGCGACGACCGCGTCGCGCGCATCCTTCCGGGACGCCATCGCGGCATTGGCCAGGAACCGGCCACGCGAGTCGGTGATCTCGTACGACCGGCCGCTCTCCGACCGCGGGAAGGCCCCACCGATGTAGAGTTTGTAGGTCTTCTTGACCGCGAGCCGTTCGCTCATCGCAGGTATGCCCCCAGGCCGTGCCGGCCCCCTTCACGGCCGTAGCCGCTCTCCTTGTACCCGCCGAACGGCGACGTCGGGTCGAACCGGTTGAACGTGTTGGCCCAGACGACGCCGGCGCGCAGCTGCTGCGCCATCCACAGGATGCGAGACCCCTTGTCGGTCCAGACCCCCGCCGAGAGCCCGTATGGCGTGTTGTTGGCCTTCTCGACCGCCTCGGCCGGCGTGCGGAACGTGAGCACGGACAGCACCGGGCCGAAGATCTCCTCGCGAGCGATCCGATGCGCCTGCGAGACGCCGGTGAACAGCGTCGGCGGGAACCAGTAGCCGCGATCGGGCAGCTCGCACGGTGGGGACCAGCGCTGGGCGCCCTCCGCCTCGCCGACCTCGGACAGCTCTCGGATCCGGGCCAACTGTTCGGCCGAGTTGATGGCACCGATGTCGGTGTTCTTGTCCAGCGGATCCCCCACCCGCAGGGTCGTGAGCCGGCGCTTGAGCCGGTTCATGAGCTCATCGGAGACGGACTCCTGGACGAGCAGCCTCGAACCGGCACAGCAGACATGGCCCTGGTTGAAGAAGATCCCGTTGACGATGCCTTCGACGGCCTGGTCGATCGGGGCGTCGTCGAAGACGATGTTGGCCGCCTTGCCGCCCAGTTCCAGCGTGGCCTTCTTGGCCGACCCGGCGATGCTGCGGGCGATCTGCTTGCCCACCTCGGTCGAGCCGGTGAACGCGACCTTGTCGACGTCGGGATGCTCGACGAGGGCCCGGCCCGTCTCGCCGGCGCCGGTGACGATGTTGACGACACCGGGCGGCAGGTCGGCCTGCTGGCAGATCTCGGCGAACAGCAGCGCTGTCAACGGGGTTGTCTCGGCCGGTTTGAGCACAACGGTGTTGCCCGCAGCGAGGGCCGGCGCGATCTTCCATGCCAGCATGAGCAGTGGGAAGTTCCACGGGATGACCTGCCCGGCGACGCCGTGCGGCTTCGGATCGGGCCCGAAGCCCGCATAGGCCAGCTTGTCGGCCCATCCGGCGTAGTAGAAGAAATGCGCGGCGACGAGCGGTACGTCGACGTCGCGCGACTCCCGGATCGGCTTGCCGTTGTCGATCGACTCCAGGACGGCCAGCTCGCGCGAGCGCTCCTGGAGGATCCGGGCGATCCGGAACAGGTACTTGCCGCGGTCGCGGCCGGTCAGCTTCGACCAGACCCGGTCGTACGCGCGCCGAGCAGCGGCGACAGCATTGTCTACATCGGCCGGTCCGGCGGCCGAGACCTCGGCGAGTACCTCCTCGGTGGCCGGGTTGACCGTCTTGAACGGCGTGCCGTCGACGGGGCCGACGAACTCGCCGCCGATGAACAGCCCGTACGAGCTGGCGATGTCGACGATCGCCCTCGACTCCGGTGCCGGCGCGTACTCGAGCTTTGCCATGGTGCGCCTCAGTCCAACGTGAAGTAGTCGGGCCCGGAATAGCGGCCGGTTTTCATCTTCTGCCGCTGCATGAGCAGATCGTTCAGCAGGCTCGAGGCACCGATCCGAAACCAGTCCGGCTCGAGCCAGTCGTCGCCCGCCGTCTCGTTGACGAGCACCAGGTTGCGGATGGCGTCCTTGGTCGTCCGGATGCCGCCGGCCGGCTTCACGCCGACCTGCCGGCCGGTGGCGTCGCGGAAGTCGCGGACGGCCTCGAGCATGACGAGCGTGACAGGCAGCGTCGCAGCGGGAGACACCTTGCCGGTCGAGGTCTTGATGAAGTCGCCGCCTGCCAACATGGCCAGCCAGGACGCGCGGCGCACGTTGTCGTACGTCGCGAGCTCACCGGTTTCGAGGATCACCTTCAGGTGGGCGTCGCCGCTGGCTTCCTTGACGGCGACGATCTCGTCGTAGACGGCGCCGTAGCGGCCCGCGAGAAAAGCGCCGCGGTCGATGACCATGTCGACCTCGTCGGCGCCGGCGGCGACCGCGTCGCGCGTGTCCTGCTGCTTGACCGCGAGGCTGGACCGGCCGCTGGGGAACGCGGTGGCGACGCTTGCAACCTTGATGCCGCTGGTGCCGAGCGCCTGCTTGGCCGTCGTGACCAGGTCGGGGTAGACGCAGACGGCTGCCACCGCCGGCACGCTCGGGTCGGACGGGTCGGGGCGTTGCGCCTTGGAACACAGCGCTCGCACCTTGCCAGGCGTGTCCTGCCCTTCGAGCGTGGTGAGATCGATCATCGAGATCGCCAGGTCGATCGCGGTCTGCTTGGCCGTCGTCTTGATCGATCTGGTCGAGAGTCCGGCGGCTCGTGCCTCGGCCCCGACCTGGTCTACACCCGGCAGCCCGTGCAGGAACCTCCGCAACGACGTCTCCGTCGCGGTGATCTCAGACGGCCGTACGCCCTCGAGCACGGTCACCACCCGAGTCTAGGCCGTTACAGCGGGTCGAGCCTGGGCTCAGGGGGACCGGCGTGCGACGACCCGGTCGACGAGGGCACGTGTCCGCGCATCAGATGCCGGCGGCGTCCGCCAGGTCGGCCTTGATCGCTTCGAGCTGCTCGGCCGCGGCCGCGCGTGCCGCGGCGACATCGTCGCCCGCCACCTCCACCACGACCTCGAGATAGCACTTGATCTTCGGCTCGGTGCCGCTCGGTCGGACGATGACGCGGGCGCCCTCGGCGAGCCGATAGCGCAGCCCCTCGGTCGGCGGCAGGCCGGAGACTCCCGTGGTGAGGTCCTCGACCGCCTCGACCGCCCGTCCACCCAGAGACGTCGGCGCCCTCGCCCGGAGGCGGTCCATGACCAAGCCGATCTCGGAGACCTCATCCACCCGGACCGAGAGTTGGTCCGTTGCGTGCAGGCCGTACCCGCGGGCGATGTCGTCGAGGGCATCGCCGAGCCCACGGCCCTCCACTCGCAAGGTCGCAGCCAGTTCGGCCACCAGGACGGCCGCCGAGAGCCCGTCCTTGTCCTTCACGGCCGACGGGTCGACGCAGTAGCCGAGCGCCTCCTCGTAGCCGAACCGCAGGCCTTCGATCCGGCCGATCCACTTGAATCCGGTAAGTGTCTCGGCATACCCCAACCCGTACCGCCCGGCGATCTTGCCGAGCAGCGAGGACGACACGATCGAGCAGGCGAAGACGCCGTCCAGGCCCGGTTCGCGTGTGACCAGATACGTCGCCAGGAGTGCCCCGACCTCGTCCCCGCGCAGCATGCGCCAGCCGTAGTGCATCGGCGCCGCTACAGCGCACCGGTCGGCGTCGGGGTCGTTGGCGATCACCAGGTCGGCGCCCCGTCGCTCCGCCAGTGACAAGGCCAGGTCGATGGCTCCGGGCTCCTCAGGGTTGGGGAAACCGACGGTCGGGAAGTCCGGGTCGGGTTCGGCCTGCTCCTCGACGGAGTCGGGCCTTGGGAAGCCCGTAGCCTCGAGGACGCGGCGCATGACCTCGCCGCCCACTCCGTGCAGCGGCGTGTAGACGATCTCGACATCGCGGGGTCCGTCCGGGCGGACGACGGAGGCCACCCTCGCGACGTAGGCGTCGAGGACGGCCTCGTCGAGCGTCTCCCAACCGTCCTCCGCGAGTGGGACCGACCCCAGCGCCCCGACAGCTTCGATCGCGGCCGAGATCTCGGTGTCAGCAGGTGGGACGATCTGGGAGCCGTCGCCGAGGTAGACCTTGTAGCCGTTGTCCTGAGGCGGGTTGTGCGACGCCGTCACCATCACGCCGGCGTCGACGCCGAGGTGCCGGACCGCGAACGCGAGCACGGGGGTCGGCAGCGGCCGCGGGAGCAGGAAGGCACGCAATCCCGCTCCGACCACCACGGCACAGGTGTCCAGGGCGAACTGGTCGGACCTGTGTCGGGCGTCGTAGCCCACGACCACGCTCGACCCGCCGTGCGACTTGACGTACGCGGCCAGGCCCGCGGCCGCCCGGATCACGACAACACGGTTCATCCGGTTCGGGCCGGCGCCCAACGCCCCCCGCAGACCGGCCGTGCCGAACTCGAGCCGGCCACCAAACCGGTCACGCAGGTCGGCGAGCGCCGCCCCGTCGCCCTCGTCGGCCCGTTCCAGCAGCCCGGCAAGTTCGGTCCGGGTGTCGGGATCGGGGTCGTCGGCGAGCCAGCGGCGGGCATAGGCGAGGACGTCGGGCGTCTCGTCGCTCGGGCCGATGGTCGCACTCATATGGGCTCCTCCTCGACGGGCACGTCGGGTCTGCAGAAGTCGCCGCCGACATGGCGCGCGTCGAACCGGTCGTCGTCGGACTCCTCGGTGGCCAGGATCTGGCCGGCGAAGGCCTCCGCGTCGTCCTCGGGGTCGTAGCCGAGGGTCCGGCCCGGCTCCAGATCCCACCAACGCCGGCTGTTGGCCGAGATCCCGTACACCACGGCGTAGCCCATGCCGGGCACCGTCACACAGGCCTGGACCAGCCGGACGGCGTCGCCCGGTGATAGCCAGGTCGACAGATGCCGTCGCCTCGTGGGCCGTTCACGGAAACTGCCGATCCGCAGGCACGCCGCCTGGAGATCATGCTGGTCGACGTAGAGGCTGCACAGGGCCTCTGTGGCCGCCTTTCCCAGGCCGTAGAACGTGTCCGGCCGCGGGCGCACGTCGACGCCGACGCTCGCGGCCCGGGGGGTGAAGCCGACGGCGTGGTTGCTGCTCGCGTACACGATTCGGCGCACCGAGGCTCCGCGCATCGCCTCCAGCACGCTGTGCGTGGTGCGCAGGTGGGTGTCGAGCGCGGTCTCGAACGATGTCTCGCCGGCGATCGAGGCGAGGTGGACCACGGCGTCGCACCCGTTCAGTAGGCGCGTCAGCGTCTCGGTGTCGCGGACGTCGACGGACTCGACGCCCGTGGCTCGGGTGACATCCAGTCCCACGACATCGTGACCGTGGCCGTCCCGTAGGCCGGCGCACACGACGCGCCCGATTTGACCGGCGGCGCCCGTGACGGCGATCCGCACGTCAGATCCTCTCCACCACATCGGCGAGCAGGCGGCCGATCCGCGGCGCTGCCGCCTGTCCCGCGTGGACGACCTCTGCATGGTCGAGCGGGGTGTGGCTGATGCCGGCCGCGAGGTTCGTGACCAGTGAGATGCCGAGTACCTCCATGCCGGCTTCGCGGGCCGCGATCGCTTCGAGCGTCGTCGACATGCCGACGAGATCGCCGCCGAGCCGCTTGGCCATCTGGACTTCGGCGGGAGTCTCGTAGTGCGGTCCGGGGAACTGCACGTAGACGCCTTCTGGAAGCGAGGGGTCGACGTCGCGTGCGATCTCACGCAGCCGCTGTGCGTACAAGTCGGTCAGGTCGACGAACGTCGCCCCCTCCAGTGGCGACGTCGCCGTCAGGTTGAGATGGTCCCGGATCAGGACGGGGGTTCCGGCGACCCATTCCGGACGGAGCCCGCCGCAGCCGTTGGTCAGCACGATCGCACTGCATCCGGCCGCGGCCGCGGTGCGCACGCCGTGCACGACCTGCCGTACACCCTTGCGCTCGTAGAGATGGGTACGGGAACCGACGAACAGGGCGCGGCGGTCGCTGTGACCGATCCGTACGGAGCGGATCACGCCGACGTGACCGGCGACACCGGGCGGCGGGAATCCCGGCACGTCGGTCTGAGGGATCTCGGCAAGTGTCTCGCCGAGCAGATCGAGCGCGCCGGCCCACCCCGAGCCGAGAACGAGCGCGACGTCATGGCGTTCGGCGCCGGTGAGCTCGGAGATGCGCTTGGCTGCGTCGCGGGCGGCAGCATGTGGATCTGCGCCAGGGGACAACAGGTCGGTCTGGGTGTCGCCGGTCACCCGCGTGACGATAGCGCCCGCTTCGCTACGGCAGGCGGATCCGGACCCGGCGAAATCCGCGGCCCTTGTTCTCCACCTTGACGACCTCGATCCGCCCGATCTGCCTGGTCGACGCGACGTGGGTGCCGCCGTCGGCCTGAAGATCGAGGCCGACGACATCGACCAACCGGACGACTTCGAGGTTGGCCGGGAGCAGGTCGGTTGCGGTCCGGATGATCGGGCCGAGCTCGTACGCCTGCTCGCGGGGCAGCACGCTCACCTGGATCGCGCGATCCGCTGCTACCTCGGCGTTCAGCGCCACGGTCAGGCTTTCTTTGAACCCCGGCGGCACCTCGGGCAGGTCGAAGTCGAGCCGAGCCTCGCCGGGCTCCATGTTGCCGCCGGTGACGGGGACGCCGTGGTCGCGGAAGACCACCCCGCACAGGACGTGCAGGCCGGAATGGGTGCGCATGAGCAGGCTTCGGCGCTCGTCGTCGAGCGCTCCGCGAACGGCTGTGCCAACGGGAGGTCGCGGGTCGTCCTGGTGCGGCACGAGCCACAGGTCGTCACCGGGCCGGACGCCGACGATGCGGGTCTGCACGCCACCCCACAGCAGGACACCGCGATCCGGTGGCTGGCCGCCGCCGCCGGGATAGAAGGCGGAGCGGTCGAGCACGATGCCCTGCTCGGGATCGCTGGCCAGGACCGTGCAGTCCCATTCACGCAGCGTCTGGTCGTCCAGCTCGAGCCGGTGGGTCCGGCCGTGGTGGTCGTGGCGCACGAGCCACAGCGTACGGGGAGTCGGTACGCGAGAATGGCCCCGTGACACGGATCGCGATCCTGGGCGGCGGGCCCGGTGGATACGAGGCGGCACTGGTCGCCGCGCAGCTCGGGGCGGAGGTCACGGTCGTGGACCGGGACGGGCTCGGCGGCTCGGCGGTCCTCACCGACTGCGTTCCGAGCAAGACGCTTGTCGCGACCGCGGAGGCGATGACGGAGGTCGGCGAGTCGGCGGAGCTGGGCGTGGTGCTGGACGACGCAGCCGTCACGGTCGACCTGCGGCGGGTCAACGCCCGGGTCAAGGCTCTGGCAGAGGCCCAGTCCCGAGACGTTGCAGGCTCGCTGGAGAAGGCCGGAGTGCGGGTCGTCGCCGGCACCGGCCGGCTCGCCTCCGGCGACCGGGTCGTCATCGACGCGGCGGATGGATCTCGGGAGGAGTTCGTGTCCGACGTCGCGCTGGTCTCGACCGGCGCGCGGCCACGAGTCCTGTCCGACGCCGAGCCCGACGGCGAGCGGATCCTGACCTGGACGCAGGTCTACGACCTGGACGAGCTCCCTGAGAGGCTGATCGTGGTCGGCTCCGGAGTCACCGGGGCGGAGTTTGCCAGCGCCTACAACGCGCTGGGTGCCTCGGTGGTGCTGGTGTCGTCTCGTGACCGCGTCCTTCCCGGCGAGGACGCCGACGCCGCGTACGTTCTCGAGGATGTGTTCACCCGCCGTGGCCTGACCGTCCTGTCCCGGTCTCGGGCCGCGTCGGTCCGGCGAGTTGGCGAGGGCGTCGTCGTCACCCTGACCGACGGGCGGACGGTCGAGGGATCACACTGCCTGATGGCAGTGGGCTCGGTGCCGAACACCCAGGGCGTCGGGCTCGAGGAGTGCGGCGTTCGGCTGACTGAAGGTGGGTACGTCGAGGTCGACCGGGTGTCACGGACGTCGGGCCGAGGTGTCTACGCCGCCGGCGACTGCACCGGCGTGCTCATGCTCGCATCGGTGGCGGCCATGCAGGGTCGCACCGCGATGTGGCACGCGCTCGGCGACGCGGTCGCGCCGCTCGACCTCAAGTCGGTGTCGTCGACCGTGTTCACCGCGCCGGAGATCGCGACCGTCGGTTGGAGCCAGGCTGCCGTCGACGCGCGTGACATCGACGCTCGGGCGATCAAGTTGCTGTTGGCGACCAACGCTCGAGCGAAGATGCAGGGAATCCACGACGGGTTCGTCAAACTGTTCTGCCGGCCCGGCACCGGGATCGTGGTGGGTGGCGTCGTCGTCTCGCCGCGGGCCAGCGAGCTCATCCACCCGATCTCGCTCGCGGTCGAGGGCAAGCTGACCGTCGACCAGGTGGCGCACGCGTTCACCGTCTACCCCTCACTGTCGGGCTCGGTGGCCGAGGCCGCCCGGCAGCTGCACCGCAGGAGTTAGTCGTCTGCGCGCTGCTGTGCGAGATTCATGGCGGGGCGGAGGTGGGCACGGTTTGCGCGGCTGCCGCGTACGATCAGGGGCTCTTGCGACGGGTAAGCGTCGCAGTCGCGATCTGGGGAATGTCCTACGCGCTCTACCGCGGCTACTACGCCGTCGGCGGTACGGGCTTCCTACCCGGCAGACCGGCCGATCTCGCCCAGTTCAGGCTCATCAACGCCGCCGGCGCTGCCATCCTGACGTTCGCCGCGGTGCTGCCGATCGCGATCCTGCCGCTGTGGCGGCGCTTGAGAGCGCAGACGGTGCTGCTGGTGCTGTGCTGGATGATCGCGGTCGGCTGCTGCGTGCACGCTCTTGTTGACAGCATCCAGAGGGTTCTGAGCCTGACCGGACGGCTGCGCATCGACTACCCGACGTCGGCGTGGGTCACGATCGACCATCGAGCCGCCGATCTGCAGGACCTGTTCTTCAACGAGCCATGGTTCCTCTTGGAGGGACTCGGATTCGCGGCGCTGGGATGGATCATCCTTGGGCCTGGCAGCCGACGGCGCGGGTGGGCCGTCAGCGCGGTCGCGGCGACATTCGCGCTGACCGTCGTAGGGCTGCTCTCTGCGACCGGAGTCATCGGCAAGGTGATCATCGGTTGACGCTGCACCCGCCCAGCCGGACGAGTGCTCCGGAAATCCGGTGCAACTTCCCAGCGTCGGCAGTCGAGCTTGCCAGGGGTGGACGGATGTCGCTCCGGGCGGCGAGGGTTTCGTGACGGCGGATCAGTTACCAACCGCCGTCGAACCCGCCCCCGTCGAAGCCGCCGCCGTCGAAGCCGCCGCCGCCGAAG
>Ga0126304_10001693_pt1 | contig 10489 bp, 11 predicted proteins | sample Plot25_FD_92538 | JGI IMG/M metagenome (GOLD analysis project Ga0126304, IMG submission 92538) | Serpentine soil microbial communities from UC McLaughlin Reserve, CA, USA - Plot25 | ecosystem: Environmental > Terrestrial > Soil > Grasslands | place: USA: UC McLaughlin Reserve, Lake County... | reverse complement strand
GGGCCCGTAGCTCAGTCGGGAGAGCGCCGCCCTCGCATGGCGGAGGTCAGGGGTTCGAGTCCCCTCGGGTCCACTCTCTTTTTCTATGGATTTCCAGGTAAAACGTGAGCGTCGATCGACAGGCCTGAAGGCATCCCGGGGCGATTTACTGCAACCGAGCTCGGGGTCATCGCAGGATCCTGAGGTAGATCGTCCGCCAGTGACCGCCGGATTCATCCACCGACCGTGTGGCCCTGTGCGACCGGCCCCGGACAAGAACACCATCACGGGCTCGCCGTACGGCTTCCAAACCCCCCTCTCGCACGTCCCGCCGACCGCCGGGCTCGACTCGGACGCTCCTGAGAACCGGAGATTGTCGGTCCGCTACTGCGGGTACAGGAGCCAGGGCGAGGGCCGTCTGCCACCCCATCCCGACGACCCGCCGCAGGGCTAGATTCCTGACGGTAAATTCTCTCGGATCTTGCGTCGGTAGCTACGGTGCAACCCGGTCCATACCGACGCTACCGACGCTGATTTTGATGTCTTCCTTCGTTGGGTCGCACGAGGTTGAAGAGCGCTCAAAGGTCCGTGTACTTCTTGTTTGATCCGTACGATTTCGCGAGTGGATACTTTCTCTCGTTTGCCGTCATCTTCTCCGACACGGCGGCTTCGAGGTCTATCGACAGGTCATGCGCCAGGTAGGTGAGCAGGATCGCGATGTCGGCGACCTCGGCCATGATTGCTGCACGGCGTTCTCTTGTAATGTGGGGAATTTGCTGGTCGTTCGCCCAAACGAAGTGTTCGAGAAGCTCTGCGGCCTCGATCGAGAGGGCGGAAGCAAGATTGCGCGTTGTGTGGAACTGCTCCCAATTCCGTGCGCGTCGGAACTCCAACAAAGCGTTGACCAAATCCGGCGTAAGCATCCTTCCTTGTATCCTTATCCCAAGAAGCAGTTCTCATTGTGCCAACTCAGGAACTCCTCGCTCGGGCGGTTGGCGGGATCTCGTGGCACGTTCGACAGGTTCTTTCCGTGAAGGCGGTAGTATGGTTTCCCGTTGAACCACTGCTCCTTGATCTGCACGCTTACCTCGACGCGCAACTCTGGCGTGACGGTAACGAAACCGGCGTCGAAGAGCTTGTGGAAGTCCGATCGCAGGAGCATGCCGTTCGACACGTCGTTTACGCCGCTCTTCGCGAAGGGCCTGATGTGCGCCGCTTCGAGGACGGGGAGAGTGCTCTCGCCCGTGATTGCACAACGACGTTGATACGCGTCCGTGACAACCACCCGGTAGGCACCCTGTCCCAAACGGGGTTGTGCCATGGTGGGTTTACCGTAACGCGCCTTCGGTTCCTGAACCGCCTCCGGTAAGGCGCTGATGAGGGGATCTTCCAATCTCTCTTGAACCGAGGACCACAGGTTTGCGCCTTCCACCTTCTCGGTGTCGTAGTAACGGCCTCGAACAATGTTCCCGGACCAACCGATGGGATTGGCGATCCAGCTCTCCCGCGGCCAGAAGAAAGGAGCGGCCAGCACGGTGCATCCGATCTCGGGATCCCTTGCTTTCGGATCGGGTGTAAGTCGCTTGATCATCGCTTCGAACGCTTCACGAGATTCTGCGCCGTTCTTCCTTTCGAATACCTCCCAGGCGATCGACAGGGGAGAGTGGAGAATTTGACGAACGTTCCGCCTCCCGCAATGTGGTTGTAGGGTCGCTTGAGCTTGAACAAGAAGGGGGCTCCGGGCTCTAGCCCGACAAAGGGAGCCGAAGCACTAGGTTGCCAGAATTGGCCTCGTCTACATCGGCGCGGCTCAGGAAGGCGAACCAGTCAGAGTCCGTGACTCCGACCCATAGCTTCATCGCACTGCCGCCCAAGAACGCATCAACTCACGCAAGCCTCGTAGGCGTCCTCCCGTTTCCACCCGCGCTCGCCGAGTCCCGAGCCGAACACCGACTCGCGCGAGGCATTGACGATCCTGCACGCCGCCTCCACCTGCTCACACCCTCTGCCAAAGCTTTCTGATTTCTATTCAGAAGTCTTGTCCCTCCCTCAGGAAATCAAATGACGCTCTGTAGTCCCCAACCTCTGCAAGGTTATCTACATGATATACCATGCAAGCACTGCGGCTCTAGCCCGCGAAGGCGGCGTGAAGCACGCCTGCTTCACCGATGAGCGCGTAGCCCGAGATCCCGTCATCTTCGAACCTCACATCCTGTCCGGATCCTACTGCCTGGTGTTCTTCGTGCGCGGCTTTCGCTGCGGCATGGATGAACTCCTTCACCGCCGAGGTGTCCGGGACGCCACCTTTCGCCCTGCCATCGACGGCCTCGAACGCATAGCCGGAGAGTAGCTTGCGGGAGACCCTAGCTAGGGTGCGCGGGCCTGCGAGCACCTCCAACGCCCGCCGAGTGCGAGCGCCACTCCGCGGGTGCCTTGTCAGGCTTTCCGGAGCCATGCCACGCGATCTACCCATTCCTCCTGGTCGGTGTCCGCAATAGTCTCCTCTACGCCCGAGATGAGGACTCCGAAGGCCTCGTTTTTTACGCTTGAGGGCACGAGCATCATTCCTGCGTGAGGGCGACCCTCCCCGGCCCATTCCCTCAGAAGAGGCTCGAAGTCCCTTATGTTGGCGGTCACGAGCACCCGGCCTTCCGCGACAGCCAGCTCCAGGACCTCGGGGTCGGAGAGCCCTTCGAGTTCGGGTTCGGAGTCCAGCGCCCGCACGTCGTGGCAGCTCTCGATAAGGGCCTTGCCCACCGTCCGACCGGAGATATGGGCGTCCAGCAGGATCTTCATCTGCGCCCGACACGGCTTGAGGAACGCACCCTAGCTGCGCGTTGGCGGGGATGGGATCACGGAAGGCGAGATCTCATGCCACTCCTCAGGCGAGTGTGTGTTCTCTTCTAGAGCCTCGTCTATCTCGCGCGGGTACGTCTCGTAGTAGGAGAGGGCGAGGTCTAGCTGGCGCTCCGAGACGTTGTGCTCGGATAGAACTCTTTCCCTGACCTTGCCCTCGTGGAGTTCCACCAGTTCCCAGACGTCGAGCCCCGTGCCGATCACCCACGCCCTCCTCGAGTGCTCCGGTCCCCGGAAACCGATGCCGGGGAAGCGACGGGTGCGGATAGACTCCTCCGCCAGTGCCTCCAACAGAGCTCCTTTGGGCAACCTGGTGCGCCGGTTTTCGCGTTCGAGCCAGCCCCCCACCTCTTCGGAAAGTCTGATGGTAAACGGTTTGGACTTGGGCATCCTTGACCTCCACGTCCTGCTACACTCGCTAGTGTAATACAGAGAATACAAAATCGCACAGGCGTATCCTCACGGAGATCTTGCACATAAGCCTTCCCTTTCTCCTTGCGAGAGTCGCCAGTTACTCGTTTTCCAGAGGCCCCTGCAGCACCTCTACGATCTCGCGGGCGGCGTAGAGCCGGTTGCGACGCCGACCGGTGATCTCCTCGAGGACGCCCCGCTCTTCGAGGGAACTGACCAGCCTGCGGGAGGCCTCGAAGGAGACGCCCAAGACCTTGGCCAGCTCGCGGATGGAGGTCACGGGGTTCGCGAAGAGGTGGTTTACGGCCTTGAGCAGGTTGGGTCTTGCGTCCTCCCTGTGGAAACGCTCCCTGTAGGTCTCGCGCAACTCGAAGAGCTTGCCGGCGCGCAGGGAGGCGTCGCGAGCCTCCACGCTCACGCCTCTCAAGAAGAAGAGCAGCCACTCTTCCCACTCTCCCTTCTGGGTTATGGCGAGCAGGTGATCGTAGTAGGCAACGCGATGCCGCTCGAAGTAGGCGCTCAAGTAAAGGAGCGGTTCGGGGAGCAAATCGCGCTCGATGAGCATGAGGGTGATGAGCAGGCGTCCTACACGGCCGTTGCCGTCGAGGAAGGGATGGATGGCTTCGAACTGGTAGTGGACGAGGGCGATGTCCAAGAGGGGTGGCAACCCTGTGTCACCGTGTATGTAGTGCTCCAGCGCGCTCAAGGCGATGGGGATCTCTGCGGGCGGTGGGGGAACGTAGGTGGCTTGATCCAATCCTGCTCCGGGAGGGCCGATCCAGTACTGTACGCGGCGGAACTCTCCGGGATCGCGCTGCTCCCCTCGTACTCCCCCTATGAGAACGGCGTGCATCTCTCGCAAGAGACGCTGGGAGATCGGCAACTCCTCCAGTCGCCCGATGCCGTGCTCGAGGGCACGTACGTAGTTCCTGACATCCCGCACGTCGTCCTGGCGCTCCGGCTCGCCGAAGAGCGGGGGCTCGGCCTCGAAGGCGTAGAGGTCGACGAGCGAGGCCCTTGTGCCCTCGATGCGCGAGGAGAGGACCGCCTCGCGTCTGAGAAAGGGACGGGTAAGCAGGTAAGGGTTCGGGAGGGTCCGGCCCAGGCCTGCGAGCTCGCCCAAAGCCCGGTCGGCCTCCGAGAGCGCAGCGACGAGAGGCGGCCCGTAAGCGAGCTTCGGTGGAAGGGGGGCGGGCACGAACGCCCAGCGCCCCTCTCCCACGGATACCAGCCTCCCCAGCGCCTCGGATGAGAATTCTTTCCTTTGCACCTTGAGGCTTATTCTACATTATGGGTCTGAAGTTGAATAACACTGGGGCTGTTCAACTTACGTTGCGTAACAACATTCCCAGTCTCTGCTTCTTCGGCACGCCAAGACTACTTCCCTCGGCCGAGAAGTCGGGAATGCTGGGAGGCGCGCCCGAGTTCTGCGGCTTTCCGACACAGGGTCGAAATCCGAGTGCTGTGTGCGTGTGATTTTCTCTCTCATATGAGGATGCTCACACGCGGCTGCTTCCTCACACAGGGGGCCGTTCTCGCCTCCGCGGTTGCCGTTGGTGCAGCAGTGTCGTTGTCAATATCGCGCTCACGGGTCCTCACCCCCATTTTTGCCGTAGTTACCGTTAGTCCCCTCGTCACAACCCCCTCGGCACCGACACTTACAATGGGACCAACGGCGATTTCTCTGCATCTCGTACAACGTCCGTCATTGTGTATCTACTTCGATTCTTGCGTGGGTAGCGTGGGTAGAGAAGAGTTTCGGCCGACTTCGCCAACTCTTACTCTCTGTAGGCATTTTCAGCTCCTCACGCTCAAATTTATCGACGATATAGACGGTATCGACGGTAAAGTGGCCCCTTCACCGTCGATACCGACCATACCGTCGATGTTTTAGTGCAAGTTTGCGTCTGATCAACCTCAAATCTTGCGTTGGTTGCATAGGTTGCGTTAGTGGATCCTCACCCTTTTACCGACGTTACCAACGCAAGATTTCTGCACGGCTGCGTTCCTTTTACACTCAGATCTTGCGACGGTAGCGACGGTGCAACCGGGTTCATACCGTCGCTACCGTCGCTATTTTTCTCGGTATTTGCGCTTCGTCGGCCTCCGCTCTCTTGCACGCATACAAGGCGTGCAGGCCTGCACGCCATCTCGGGAGGTTACATACCCTCCTCCCCTCGTCGGCCACTCCACCGGCGAGAAGGTCCGTCTCGACGATCCCCTTCTCGGCGGGGATGGTGAGGGCTTAGCATTGTGTTCCCGCTGGCGCCGCCGGTAGATAGGCAGGGCTGTGGCCGTCGTGTGTTCGCCGAGGAGGTTTCCTCGCTAGCCGACGCCGCCCGCTCTTGCGGTATTCGAAGCAGGGAGCCTGGCACAGATGCTCAGGTCCAACCCCAAAGCGTCAGCTGCCTCTGCCAGGCGCCAAAGGCTGATCTTCTGCCACCCGTCACGCTCGTAGCGCTGCACCTGCTGCTGAGTCATGCCCAGAATCTCTCCTAGCTCTGCCTGGGTAAGGCCGCGGGCTATGCGCGCCTTGGTGAGGAGTTCTCCCAAAGAGTCAAGGTCGTCTGCGCCGAAGGACAGTAGACGTCCCTCCTTGAGATCCTCGTACTCGGAGATCTCACGCTCGAGGTCCTCGATCTGCATCCGCAGGGCGTCGATCACCGCCGAGGCCACCTCGTCTCGCTCTGCCGAACGGCAGTCCTTCGAGAGCCTCTGCAGCTCCGCTGCGAGCTCGGTGAGCCGCTCCTTGCTGTGGCGATACTCCTTGTCGTTGCGGATCATGCCTTCACCTCCTTGCTTGCGGTTCCACCGAGAGCACGCCCCGCTCACGGCCCTCGCGGTCGGTCTGGAAGAACCGCAGGAAGGGTTGACCGGATCCCAGCTCCGTAGCTGCGGCGGGGAAGAGGTCCACACCGAACCGCCTCTTAGCCTCCGCCCTACTCTCGGGATTAGGCGGGAAGATTGGAGCCAGGCGGCCCAGGTCCTCAGCGGTAACCTCCTCCGCCAGATCGTAGCAGCCGTCTATGTCGTTGGGGCGATTATTGTCCGTCACGAAGCTACCGTCCAGGTACACCCTCACCACACTGCAGGACGCCATCAGCTCCACGGCCTCTTCGAGCCCCTCGAGTAACTCCAGTCTCTTGCGGCTCCAACCCATCTTCTCCTTGAGCTCCTCCAGGTCTGTCTCGTGGACGCCCGGTGGTAGCAGCCCCTCATCCGTGAACTGCGGTATCACCCGACTGAGTATATAGCATTTTTGTTGTATAAGCGTTGCGCTGCGATGTCGGAAAGTTACTGCAACCGTACTGCAACCGGGCTGCTACGGACACGTACGGGATAGACGAGCTGCCGCAGCGAATCTCGTAAAACACCTGCAAAAAGAAGTAATTACCGGACAGCATAGTACAGGCTAGAACGGGCCTGGTAGCACTCGCATGGCGGAGGTCAGGGGTTCGACTCTCGTCGGGTCCACTCCGGAGATACGCTTAGGTAAAGGCAAAATCCTACGTACGGGCACAGGCTGAGGTTGTCGTACGACCGCTACTAGACCAACCGTTACACCAACGTGGCGATCTGAAGACGCTCACGGTAAGATTGCTACATGGCTGACGAGGAGAACGTGTTAGGCTTAGCGGCTTGAAGGCAGAAAGGCCAGCACCGCGAAGATGGCTCCCGAAGAGCCATCTGAGCCAGCCCGGAAAGCGGCTAAGGCGCGGCGGGCAAAGAAGCGATGGGAAGAAAGCGAATCGTCTTGGCACGCCTGCTAAGGCTTTTCGCCGCCTACCATTGTGACACCTAATCTCGAGTCACTCGAAGTTTTGATTTTGGTTCTCGCTTGGGCCGCCTTCATGCTCACGGTGCTCGCGACCTGTTGGACGTTCGATAAGCTCGTTCGCCTTCAGTACGCTGCCCACAGAGAACAAATTGGGAAGAGGACGGCAAGCCTCGGGGCTATTTCTTCAGTCTTGCGGGAACCAGGGTGTTAGGTGGACTGTTCGTGACACGCAGCAGCTCGTGGACATTCCAAAGGTGCAGCATCCTTTGGGTGCTTTCGACACCCGAGTGGATGCGGAAGGACCAACGGGCACTACAGCTAGTTATTCGGTAGCGTGTTTTTACACTTGCTAGCACGGCAGGTGTGAGGGTGTGGTTGCTGTTGGCCTTTCTGAAGTAATGCTTGTGCAGAGGGGAGTATCTGTGCAAAGCCGCAACGCCTGTAACGCTGGGTTCTGAGGGGACATAATAACTATCTATCCCGTCTCAGTGGAGCTGCTTGCGCACGGCGTCGATGGCATGCTTTGCATCGCCGCGCTATGCAAGGGAGGTGTCGTAGACATCCGCATAGGGTGCCACGTTCTCCTGGATAAAGGTTTCGTCCTTCGCCCGACCATCGCTAGATAGCAGGTAAGCTACCAACGTAAGCCGGCGTGCGGCCGCTTTCTGGTACCTGTTCGGAAGTCTTGCCCCTCCTGCAGGGAATCAAAGGACACCTTGTCGTCCCCAACCTCAGCAAGGTTAGACCTATGATGTAGCATGCGGGCACTGCAGCTCTACCCTGCGAAGGCGGCGGCATGCAGCACGCCTGCTTCACCGATGAGCGCGTAGCCCGAGATCCCGCCTTCTTCGAACCTCACATCACGCCCGGATCCTACTGCCTGGTGTTCTTCGTGTGCGTCTTTCGCCGCAGCCTCAATGAAGCTCCTGACGGCCGGAGGGTTCGGAGTTCCGTAGGGTCTATCGAGGCCAACGGATTCGAATGCGTAGCCCGAGAGCAGCTTGCGGAAGACCCTGGCGAACGTGCGCGGGCCTGCGAGCATCTCGAGCAGCACGAGGCGCTCTCCGATCGCGACGACTACACCGCTGGTTCCCTCTGGAAGATCTCGTGCGAGCTTCTCGAAGGCGTCGGGCCTCTCGGATAGGAGGGACTGCGAGTCCTGCAGCGCGTGGGTGGGCGAGGCTGCTCTGTGGAGGCAGGCCTTACGATGTACCTCCGTCCATACGGCGCCCTGGTAGCTCCTGTGGCCCCTGCCACGCCTCAGGAAGTCGTGCACGGATCTCGTCTCGAGGCGCCTGAGCGCGAAGTGCGGGCTGCCTGTCCCTGGGGAGAACGCCCGGGAACGGTAGCTCCACCGCCCGCGCTCGATGTACGAGACTGGCAACGTGAGATCGGAGCCGGCAGCAACCAGAACGCTGGAGTTCACCACGCGGTTCTGTTTTGCGCCGATGAGCTTGTCTCCCTCCAGGATCAAGACTCGCAGGGCGCCCTCATTCACGACGCGAAGCTCGGGTACACTGCCAGCTTCGTGCAGCTCCTCTATGTGCAACGTTCCTGCCTGGATGGCGCCTTCGAGGAGGGAGATGTCCTGCTCCGCATGGGTGTCACCCTGTAGCGGAAACAAGTGCAACAGGCCGTGAGAGACGGGTTCTCCTATCTCTAGACTCTGCAGTGCTTGGGCGAGGGTTTCGTCCATGTTGTGTGCTCCTTTACGTACCGTCTTCCGCGGCACCCGCTCTCAAAACTCATCTCGGACCTTCAAACTATCTATGTCAAGCGCATCGCCCCTTGATACAGCACTGTTCTTGGAGGGATCCTGATGCCCAAGACTTGACACTTGTCGCTGCGGTTTGCGGCAACCCGCTCTCAGATGCCAAGGGGCACGGTTCCATGCTCGTCGCTCAGGAGGGTGGTGGGGGCGGAACGTTCACGTTCGGTGTGGCCGGAGGTGGGCGCCTCCCGCAAACTACGGCTTCAGGTTTCGCAGGCGGTGGGATGGAAGCATTGATCCTTTATCGGCACTTTGCTACGATCGTTTGAGGGTGCAGCCGTGTTGCGTTGAAGGGGCACTGACCCTCCGGCTCTCCTCCACGGCGCTTCGAAAGGATACCGGGACAGGATAGAACCCTCGAGAAGGGTGTCGCACGTTTGACCCACGTACTGGACGAGTACTTTCGGCACCGAGCTGCCCAGGATCTGTTCTCCGGCGCGGCGCTCATCACGCAAGGCGCAGCCAGATTGTTCGCCGGCGCCTACGGCTACGCCAGCCGCGCGTGGGACGTGCCCAACAAATTGGATACGCGGTTCGATACGGCGTCGGTAACCAAACTCTTTACCGCGATCGCCACGTTACAGCTGATCGACAGAGAACTACTTACCTTCGACACGGCCGTGGTGGAGCACCTGGGCCTGGAAGGTACACCGCTCTCGAAAGATGTGACCGTCTTTCACCTGTTGACTCATACATCGGGCATAGGCGACGACGCCGACGAAGAAGCGGGCGAACGTTACGAAGATGTATGGAAGGCAAAGCCCAACTACTCCGTTGTCGAAACCCGCGACTTCCTGCCCCAATTCGTGAACAAGCCAGCCAATTTCCCCCAGGAGAAGGGTGCCGCTACTGCAACTGCGGCTACGTCCTCCTGGGCCTCCTGATCGAAACCATCAGCGGAATGACCTACCGCGATTACGTCCGCGCCAACGTGTTCGCCGAAGCGGGGATGACGGCTTCCGATTTCTTCCGGATGGACCGAGTCAACCACAACGTCGCCGAAGGCTGCAACCCGAGGCGCGACGCAACCGGGCAAATCGTGGGCTGGAGAAGGAACATCTATTCCTTCCCTCCGATCGGGTCGCCGGATGCTGGTGCCTACGTTACAGTCACTGATCTAGATCGCTTCTTGCGGGCGGTAATAGCGGGCAAGCTCCTTTCGCCCGAACTGACCAGCGCGTTCCTCTCGCCCCAAGTGGTGCACTCGAGGAGAGAGAGCTGGACAGAGATGTACGGGTACGGGTTACGCTTCTACGTAGATCGCTCGGGCGAGGTCTTCTGCTTCGAAAAAGAGGGAGTGAACGTCGGCGTCAGCGGCATAATCTCCCACTTTCCAGATCAGGACATCACCGCTACGCTACTTTCGAACATGGAGGATGGCGTGTGGGATCCCGCCTGGAAGATTCATGAGATGGTGATCGAAGGCCAGATGGTCTGATCTGGTAAAGGGCCGAAGGGTTGCTGGCGTACCGCTCCGGCGGAGATCCAAGACGTCGAAGACGCGGCTCGGGAGATCGTCGTGGGCGAGGTCTTCTACCCCACTCACCTTCCCGTTCTCTAAAAACGGTGCGCTAAAGCGGTTTGCAAATAGAGCGGTCCCGTGTAAGCATATCGTGCATGGAGATCTACTCGAAGGACCTAAGGATCAGGGCAGTGGCCGCGGCTGAACGGGGTATGCCCAGAAGGGAGGTCGT
>Ga0126304_10001691_pt1 | contig 10494 bp, 8 predicted proteins | sample Plot25_FD_92538 | JGI IMG/M metagenome (GOLD analysis project Ga0126304, IMG submission 92538) | Serpentine soil microbial communities from UC McLaughlin Reserve, CA, USA - Plot25 | ecosystem: Environmental > Terrestrial > Soil > Grasslands | place: USA: UC McLaughlin Reserve, Lake County... | reverse complement strand
TACCGGCCGAACTCGGCAGACGTGCAGAACTACTATCGCGTCAATCGCTATCCGAGACGTGAGGAATGCTCATGCTGATCAGGCGCAGCGAGCGCGACAGTCAGCGACGGCCGCACCTTGGGGTGCTTGCAACGCAGGCGGGCCGTGGCCTCGATCGGCGTACCTTCTTGCGCCGCTCGGGTCTCGCCGCGAGCGGCCTTGCGGCGCTAGGCGGCCTGTCGCTAGACGCGCTGCGCAGGGCGGAAGCCGGTGCGCCGCCGGCGCCGCGGGTTCCCGTCGATACGCGCAAGAGCATCTGCACGCACTGTTCGGTCGGCTGCACGGTCACGGCGGAGGTGCAGAGTGGCGTCTGGATCGGCCAGGAGCCTAGCTGGGATAGCCCGATCAACCGGGGCTCTCATTGCTCGAAAGGCGCCTCGGTGCGCGAACTCGTGCACAGCGACCGTCGGCTCAGATATCCAATGAAGATCGTGGACGGCACCTGGACGCGGGTGTCCTGGAGCCAGGCGATCGATGAGATCGGCAAAACGCTGAACACCATTCGGGAAAAGTCCGGTCCAGAGTCGGTATACTGGCTCGGCTCGACTAAGTTCTCGAACGAGTCATCATATCTCTTCCGAAAGTTTGCCGCGTTTTGGGGCACGAACAGCGTTGATTGCCAAGCGCGGATCTGCCACTCGACGACGGTCGCCGGCGTAGCCAATACCTGGGGCTACGGGGCGATGACGAACAGCTTCAACGACATCCGCAATTCGAAGACGCTTGTGATCATGGGCGGCAACCCCGCCGAGGCCCATCCGGTGTCGCTGCAGCACCTCCTTGAAGGCAAGGAGCTCAATAGGGCGAACTTCATCGTCATCGACCCCCGCATGACGCGCACCGCCGCCCACGCGACCGAATATGTTCGCATCCGCCCGGGCACCGACATCGCAGCCCTGTGGGGCATGCTGTGGCACATCTTCGAGAATGGCTGGGAGGATAAGGAGTTCATCCGCCAGCGCGTGTACGGCATGGACGAGGTGCGTAAAGAAGTTGCCAAGTGGACGCCTGACGAAGTTGAACGGGTCACAGGCATCCCGGGTGAGCAGCTCAAGCGCGTCGCTCAGATCTTTGCCACGGAAAAACCTGCAACACTGATCTGGTGCATGGGCCAGACTCAGCACACCGTCGGCACGGCCAATGTTCGGGCGAGCTGCACGCTCCTGCTTGCAACCGGCAACGTCGGCAACTTCGGCAACGGCGCGAACATCTTCCGCGGCCACGACAACGTCCAGGGCGCCACCGATCTCGGTCTCGATGTCACCTCGCTGCCGCTCTATTACGGTCTCACCGAAATCGCGTGGCGCCACTGGTGCCGTGTCTGGGACGTCGACTACGAGTGGGTGCAGTCCCGCTTCGCCACAAAGGCGTTGATGGAGAGCCCCGGGATTCCATCGCCGCGCTGGTTCGACGCCGTCCTGCTGCCCAAGGACCAGATCGATCAACCCGACAAGCTTCGGGCCATGATGGTGTTCGGACACAACGGCAACACCATCCCGCGCATGCCGGAGGCGATGAAGGCGATCGATGCGCTCGACCTACTCGTCATCGTCGACACGGTACCGACGACCTGGGCCTCCCTCTCGCAACGCAAGAACGCGACCTATCTGCTGCCGTGCGGCACGCAATTCGAGGCGTCGGGGAGCCGCACCGCGTCGAACCGCTCGCTGCAGTGGTACGATCGCATCGTCGCGCCGATCTTCGAAGCCAAGGAAGACTCCGAGATCATCTATCTCCTCGCCAAGAAGCTCGGCTTCGCCGAGCAGCTGTGCAAAGGGATCGCCGTCGAGAACAACTTGCCCTCCGCCGAGGATCTTCTGCGTGAGATTAACCGCGGCGGCTGGAGCACTGGTTATACCGGCCAGTCCCCCGAGCGGTTGAAGCTCCACCGCGATCATCAGCGGGATTTCGACCTCGTCACCCTGCAGGCACGGGAGGGCCCATGCAAGGGCGATTACTACGGGCTGCCCTGGCCGTGCTGGGGAACGCCGGAACTCAAGCACCCCGGCACGCACACGCTCTATAACACGAGCCTCAACGTCAAAGAGGGCGGCGGCACCTTCCGCGCCCGCTTCGGCATCGAGCGCAACGGGCAGACGCTCTTGGCCGAAGCCTCATTCACCGCCGGATCGGAGCTCACCGATGGCTATCCCGAGTTCACGGTCGCAGTTCTCAAAAAGCTCGGCTGGGACAAGGATCTGACGCCGCAAGAACTCGCCGTCATAGAGAAGATCGGCGGCAACAATGTCGACGCCGTGTCATGGGCGACCGACCTGTCCGGTGGCATCCAGCGGGTCGTTCTCGATCACGGCTGCATTCCCTATGGCAACGGCAAGGCGCGTGCCGTGGCCTGGAACTTGCCCGACCCCGTGCCTACGCACCGCGAGCCCATCTACTCGCCGCGAGTCGATTTCGTCGCGAAATACCCTACGCGGCCGGACGAGCGCCAATTCCGCCTGCCGAACATCGGCTTCAGCGTGCAGAAGGCGGCCGTGGACAACGGGATCGCGCGGCGCTTCCCGCTGATCCTGAGCTCGGGGCGGCTCGTCGATTACGAGGGCGGCGGCGATGAGACGCGCGCCAACCGCTGGCTCGCCGAACTGCGCCAAGAGATGTTCATCGAGATCAGCCCGGCTGACGCGCTCGAGCGCGGCGTCACGGACGGCAGCTGGGTCTGGGTGACGGGCGCGGAGAACAAATCCAAGGCGCGCATGAAGGCCCTCGTCACCGAACGGGTCGGCAAGGGCGTCGCCTGGATGCCCTACCATTTCGGCGGCTGGTTAGAAGGCGTTGACCAGCGCGGCAAGTTCCCTCCCGGCACCGATCCATACGTGCTCGGGGAAAGCGCGAACACGATCACGACGTACGGCTACGACCCGGTGACCAACATGCACGAGGCCAAGGTCACCCTCTGCCAGGTCACGGCCGCGTAGGAGGGTTCATGGCCCGGATGAAGTTTCTCTGCGACGCCGACCGTTGCATCGAATGCAACGCATGCGTTACCGCCTGCAAGAATGAACACGAGGTGCCCTGGGGCATCAACAGGCGGCGCGTGGTGACGCTAAAGGACGGCACCGCGGGCGAGCGCTCCGTCTCCATGGCATGCATGCACTGCACCGAGGCGCCCTGCGCGGCGGTTTGCCCGGTGAGCTGCTTTACAACAACTTCCGACGGCGTCGTGCTCCACTCCAAGGACCTGTGCATCGGCTGCGGCTACTGCTTCTATGCGTGTCCATTCGGGGCGCCGCAGTACCCGCAAACGTCGAACTTCGGCTCGCGCGGCAAGATGGACAAATGCACCTACTGCGCCGGCGGCGGAGGAACGGAAACCCCGGGCAGCATCGAGGAATACAGGAAATACGGTGCGAACCGGCTTCTTGAAGGAAAGCTGCCGCTCTGCGCCGAGATGTGCTCGACCAAAGCATTGCTCGCCGGCGACAGCGAGATCATCGCGCAGATCTACAAGGAACGCGTGCTGACGCGCGGCTACGGGAGCGGCGCCTGGGGGTGGAAGACGGCCTATCGCGAGGAGATCACGCTATGAGAGGTCGAATCGCTCTCGGGAGTCTTTTGCTCGTGGCGACCGTCTCCGTCGCGGCGCCCGTGCATGCACAGCAACGAACCCCGTCCGCGGCATCGCCGCGGCACGAGCGTCTGATCGATCCCGACAGCCGTGCCGTGAATGAAGGGACTCTGCTGCGTGAGTCGCGCCGCATCGAGGGCTCAATCCTGATCCCGGACGAGCGCGGGCGTGTGCTCATTCAACCAGCCGGGCGCGTGTGGGACTACTACCACGAGGTTCTGCTGCGGCCGATCGGCGTCGTCGTGATCGTCGGCATGGTGCTGGCTCTCGTCGCCGGCTACCTCTTCCTCGGCCAAATCCGCATTGCCGCGGGACGCTCGGGCACCAAGGTGCGGCGCTTCAACGCCATCGAGCGCCTTTCCCACTGGCTGACGGCCTTTTCATTCATGGTCCTCGCCTTGACTGGCCTCAACATCACCTTCGGCAAGGTGATCCTGCGGCCGCTGATCGGCCCCGACGCTTTCTCCGTAGTCGCGCAGTACGCGAAGTACGCCCACGACTACATGAGCTTCTCATTCATCCTCGGTCTGGTGCTGATCGTCGCAATCTGGGTGCGGGACAACATCCCGCGGAAGATGGATCTGGTCTGGCTCAAGGAAGGCGGCGGCATCATCGGCTCGAAGCATCCGACGGCGGGACGCTTCAACGCCGGGCAGAAGCTGATCTTCTGGTTCGTTGTCGGCGCGGGCGCGGCCGCCGCGGGCTCAGGGCTGCTGCTCCTGTTCCCGTTCTACGTCACGAACATTGCAGGCATGCAGGTTGCCCAGGTGGTGCACAGCCTTATCGCAATCGCCTTCATCGCCGTCATCCTCGCACACATTTACATCGGCACGGTCGGGATGGAAGGGGCCCTCGAGGCGATGGGAACAGGCAGCGTCGACCTCAACTGGATCAAGCAGCACCACCGCGCGTGGCTGGAGGATGAAGTCCGGACGGGCCGAATTCCGCAGCAGACGCTTGCGGGGGCCCCGCCGCAGGACCGCTCCAGCCCACTCGCCACCTCTTGAACGAAGGAACATGCGCTCATGGATACGATCTCACGTCGCACGATGCTGGCAGCGACCGCCGGCGGAGCCCTTTTGCCGGCTGTGAGCGCCGCCGCCCAGCCGGCTGAGCCGATCCCGCAGCCCCAGCGCTCAGGGGCAGGCGGCACCGATCCGGGCTCGCGCAATCTGATGCGTGACCGACAAAATCCAGACCTTCTCGTCCCGCCGTCGACCGATCACGGCACCTTGCCCAACCTGCGCTTCTCGTTCGCGGATGCTCATATGCGGCTGACGGACGGCGGCTGGACTCGCCAGGTGACCGAGCGTGAGCTCGGCATCGCGAAGACCATGGCCGGCGTCAATATGCGGCTCAATCGCGGCTCTATTCGCGAACTGCATTGGCACAGGGCCGCCGAGTGGGCCTACATGCTCTACGGCACGGCCCGCATCACCGGCGTCGATGCGCATGGACGAAATTTCGTCGATGACGTCGGGGTAGGCGATCTCTGGTATTTCCCGGCCGGCATCCCGCATTCGATCCAGGGTCTCGATCCAGACGGTTGCGAATTCCTCCTCGTCTTTGACGATGGTGCCTTCGACGAAGACGACACGTTCTTGATCACCGACTGGTTCAAGCACACACCCAACGAGGTGCTGGGCAAAAATTTCGGCGTACCCGCGGCCCTGTTTGGCCACACCCCGGATCCTAGCCAGCGCTATATCTTCCCGGGGCAAGTGCCGGGGGCACTGAGCTCAGACCGCGTACCGGGCTCGACGGCCGTTCCGCAGAGATTCAGTCACCGGTTGATGGCACAGGAGCCTATTAGGACGCGCAGCGGGACGGTCCGTATCGCGGATTCCAGCGTGTTCCCGGCGAGCGCGACTATTGCAACCGCTCTCGTCGAGGTGGAGCCCGGTGGCATGCGGGAGCTGCACTGGCACCCGAATGCGGATGAATGGCTCTACTACATCGAAGGCGAGGCGCGCATGGGCGTGTTCGGCGCCGAGGGCAACGCTCGCACGTTCGACTTCAGAGCGGGGGACGTCGGTTACGTTCCCTTCGGAATGGGTCATTACATCGAGAACACCGGCACGACCCGACTGCGGTTCTTGGAGATGTTCAAGAGCAGCTACTACGCCGACGTGTCTCTCGACACTTGGATGGCGCTTACGCCGCCGGAGCTGGTGCAGGCGCATCTCAACCTCGACCCTCAGGTTATGCAAGCGTTGCGCAAGAAGGAAGCGCCCGTAGTGCCTGCTTAGGCGCTAAATGCCGCCGCTCGGGTCCTGAACCGTTCTGTTCGGGATAAGCGCGCCTTTCCGGCTGGTAGGTGGAGCTCGGATGACGAGAGAGCCTGACGCAATCCTTCAGGCAGGAACGGGCGCATCCGGTTCGACGAGCTTGCGCTCTTTCAGCTCGGTCCAGAACCCTGCCGGGATTTTGATCTGCATCGAGGTGTAGTCCGCGACAATCTGCTGGTCGCTCGAGGCACCGACGACAAGCGCTGCGACAACGTCCGGCGCCGCCGAAAATTGCAGCGCGGCGGTCCGAAGATCAACGCCGTGCCGTCCTGCCACCTCGCGCAGCTTTTCGCGCTTTTTAAGGAAAGGCTGCGGGATCTTATAGCTGTTCTTGCCGTAGTTATAACGCGGCCTGCCGCTGATGAAACCGGCGTTGAGCGCGGAACCCGCGACGAGCGCGACGCCCTTCGCACGCACGGCCGGGAAAACTTGGTGGAGCGCGTTCTCGTGCTCGATCAGGGAATACTGCGAGGCGAGGAGGCAGACATCCGGGTCCGCGACCTCCAATGCCTTCAGCATCGGTTCCGGCCTGTTCACGCCGAGGCCCCACCCCTTGATCGTGCCTTCCTCGCGCATGCGTGTGAGCGCCGGAAAGGCGCCCCTGCGCGCGATCTCGAACTGCTCCTCCCAGGGGGTTGGCAGAATGAGATTGTCAGGCGAGAGGTCGTGCACGAAGACGACGTCGAGCGCATCGATGCCGAGCCGCTGCAGGCTGTCCTCGATCGAGCGTTTCACGCCGTCCGCCGTGTAGTCGAATACCACATCGTTCGGCGACGGCGTAAAGGGAAAGTAGTCTCTCGCCCTGTTCTGCCGCGAGGCCTTGAGCAGCTTTCCGACCTTCGTCGAGAGAACGTATTCGCTTCGGTTTTTCGTGTGGAGGAAATTGCCAAAGCGACGCTCACATAGACCGAGGCCGTACCAGGGTGAGGTGTCGTAATAGCGGACGCCCGCACTCCACGCGGCGTCGAGCGTGGCATAGGCGTCCTTCTCGGTAACGACGGCAAACTCGTTGCCGAGCGGCACGCCGCCAAGGCCGAAGCGGATCGGAGGCTTGTAATGTTGTGAGGCCGTCGTGTTCATGTGCTTCTCTCCTGATGTCCGCGCCGCGGCCGGGAGGTCCCACAGGGTCGCTGCCGCCGTGACCGCCGCCAAAGCGATGGCCGCCCTCACCGCGGCTGAGCGGCGTCCTTTCTTAATTGTCACGTATCCTCAGGCAGGTTCACCGCGACTGGGCTGGGGGTGCTCGTCACGACGAACCAGCGAACAAACCCGCCCCGGAGGACCGAATCGATGCGGCGCGACCGCGGCGAGGCGCACCGGGTCCGCGTCTGTGCCGTGCCGAGCTCGATCCAGCCGGGGTGACGGTTCGAATTGGCGGATAGTCGGTCGGCATGACCCTGCAGGTCTCGATTTGCGCTTAACCGGAGAAGTTGGATTTTGCGCTCGACCGTCACCCTGAGAGTTCTGACAGGAAAGCTTAGGACGGGCCGGAATGGACTGATGCTGAAGCACGCCGAGGGTCTTCTCAATCGCGCGAAGATGCTCGATGCACGCTTCCCATTCTGCCGTCGCCTGCTCCCCTTCGGTCAGGCAGCGCAGCTCCGGACCATCGGTGGCTCCCTTGGCGAGCTCGCTGCACGCCCTCGCGATCACCTCGACGCGACTTGCGAGCCAGATCGGGGGCTCATGTCCGTTGCGCAAGTTCGTTGCGACCGCCTCAGCGAAAAGGAGAGTGGATGCAAAGAGGCGGATCGCGCGGCGATCATACAGACGCGCGACCTCGGCGACGCGTCCGGCCGCGAGTCGTCCGCGAACGGACCAACGACTGAGACTGCGGGCTGCGGTGATGCTCGCGACTACGGCATCGAGACCTTCGCGCGAGGCGAAAAAATGTCCCAGAGCGGCCTCGGCCTTCGCGCAGTCTCGTGATTCCAACGCCTCCGCGCTTTGCGCAAAATCCTGCGCCAGAAGCTGCAGCATGCGGCGGACGGCACTATCGATTATGCGCACCGGGTTTGGCGTCAGCACGACTTGGCTAAACACAAGCGCCACCCCAGTTCCGACCAGTGCATCAGCAAGACGCGTCGCGCCTGCCGTAGTCGGGCCGAGGGCAATGACAAGGAGCCCCGATACGCCCCCCTGGATAGCAATGACCGGAGCGAGCCCGAACGAGAGCGCGGCCATCATAGCGAGGAACGTGATGAGCGCGATGCGCAGCCCGGAATCGAACACCGGAACCGCAAGCAGAACTTCGCCGACGACGAGGCCGGTCGCGAGGCCCAGCATCATGTTCACGGCCTGAGCGGCCCGGCTGGGCAGACCAGGTGCAAGCGAAATCACCGCGGCGACACCGGCAAACACCGGCCGAGGATGACCGAAGAGCTCGTGAGCAAGGGACCAGGCGATGCCCGCTGCTCCCGCTGCCGCCAGGGCATCAGACCAACCGGCCGACCAGCGGCCCAGGACTGCCCTGGCGATCTGCTGCGCTGACATTAGCGTACCCGTGCCCTCGCCACGCCACATGCCTGCAGATGGCTCGCAGCCGTTCAACTCTCGATAAAAGCAAGCAGATCCCGGTTGATGAGTTCCGGATGCGTCGTGCACATGCCGTGCGACAGGCCCTTGTACATCTTGAGAGTGCCGTCCTTGAGGAGCTTGGCCGACAGTAGGGCGGAGTTCTCGGCCGGCACGATCTGGTCGTCGTCGCCGTGCATGATAAGAACCGGAGGCTCGATCTGCTTCAAATCGTTAGTGAAGTCGGTTTCCGAGAAGGCCTTGATGCAGTCGTAATGCGCCTTGGCGCCCCCCATCATGCCCTGCCGCCACCAGTTTCGGATCACACCTTGCGAGACCTGCGCGCCTTCTCGGTTGAAGCCGTAGAACGGGCCACTCGGCACATCGAGGAAGAACTGGGCGCGATTGGCAGCCAACGCCGCGCGGAAACCATCAAAGACCTCGAGCGGCAGTCCGCCCGGGTATCTCTCGGACCTGACCATGATCGGCGGCACCGCACCAATCAGCACCGCTTTCGCGACCCGGCCCTTCCCATGGCGGGCCACGTAACGCGCCACCTCTCCGCCACCGGTCGAATGTCCGACATGGACCGCGTCCGTGAGATCGAGCGCTGCCGCGAGCTCGGCGACGTCGGCCGCATAGGTATCCATGTCGTTACCAGTCGCCGTCTGGCTCGAGCGGCCGTGCCCGCGCCGGTCGTGTGCAATGACGCGGTAGCCCTTCTCTAGGAAGAACAGCATCTGCCCATCCCAGTCATCGGCACTCAATGGCCAGCCATGATGGAAGACGATGGGCTGCCCCTTGCCCCAGTCTTTGTAGAAAATTTCGGTGCCGTCTCTTGTCATGATCGTAGGCATGGGGCGTGGTCCTATTTTGAATCGAGGCGGATGGAATCTGCTGGCGGCCTAGCGGCTCCCGCGGTTGGCCTGCGAAGCCTCTTTATCCATCTCGAGACATTCGAGGAGTTCCACGTAGCTCGGGTCACCCCCGATCGTGACTTCGGCCGAACAGCGCGAGCGAGCCGCACCGGGATAGCCGCCCCATTTCTTCGCGAGCTCATCGCGGGCCTCATTCTCGTCCTGCATGCAAGTCGCAAAGCTCTGGCCGTCCACCGGGTCGAGCTTGGAGGCTGCCCGGCAGCTCGGAGCCGCGTTCAGGTGCGGCACCGCGGCGGGTTGCGCGAGCTGGATCGCGGTCAAAAGGACGTAAGGCAGCATTGCAGTCTCTCCATTACCCGGGTTTGCGCTTTCATGGGCCAGCCGCGACTGGCGAAGTCGGCGCGGCGAGTGCCGCGCCAACTTCAATGGCGACTCAATCGCGGGACCGCCGGCGTGCTGGCCAGAGCAGCGATAGGCCGGGTCGTAACGGGGCGACTTGGCCGGGACCGGCCGAGCGTCGGTGATCAGGGCGCCGGCAGGTCCGCCCGCGTGCCGCCCGGGATAGCGGTAAGCATCGTCGGCCGAGCCCGCGAAGGCTGGAGGCGCGGTCACGAGCGCAAGCACAACCAGTGCACTTCTATACACGCGGTTATCCTCTCGCTGATGCCAAGTGTTCGCTAAAGCGCGAACAAGTCCGCTGGGCGTAAAATGGCGGCAGGAGATCGAGCTGCCAGCCTGACAGATTTGACAGGCGCACGCCCGAAGCCATGCGACAAAGAAAGGGGCGCCGTCGCCAGCGCCCCAAGTCCGGGGAGGAACCCACCAAGAGGAGGGCAAAAAGGAAGATAAGTGGATGGCAGCTCCCCGTCAGCCTGTGAGAACTGCCAGTACGATTCTCCGACGCGTGCGGATCGTCGCGAGCTGCGCACCAGAAGCTCTAGAGCGGGATGAATTTACGTTTGTCTGTATCCTGCGCGAGCGAAGTAATTTGAGCATTCGTCTGGGGTGACGGTCTCGAGGATGGGTCCGAGAGCGTTGCAGACGGCGTCGGTGGTTCGGGCGGCGGCCTTTCGGAGCCGGTGCTTGAGCTTCGAGAAGAGCTGCTCGATGGGGTTCAGGTCGGGCGAGTATTTGGGCAGGAAGAGGAGGCGGGCGCCGGCCGCCCTGATGGCGCGCCGCACGGCCTTGCTCT
>Ga0126304_10001689_pt1 | contig 10507 bp, 11 predicted proteins | sample Plot25_FD_92538 | JGI IMG/M metagenome (GOLD analysis project Ga0126304, IMG submission 92538) | Serpentine soil microbial communities from UC McLaughlin Reserve, CA, USA - Plot25 | ecosystem: Environmental > Terrestrial > Soil > Grasslands | place: USA: UC McLaughlin Reserve, Lake County... | reverse complement strand
GCAAGGTCGTAACAACAGAGGCTATCTTAACAGCCACACCTAAACCGCCGAGAGCAGGCGAGGGACGAGGACTATGCATTCAATGAAGAGGTTCAGGCTGGTCTCGGTCGTGCTGGCCGTCTTTCTCCTGATGGGGATGATGGTGGACGGCGCGTCGGCGCAGAGGCGTCGTCGTAACCCGCAGGCGGGTAAGGCGAAGGCCGCCAAGCGCATTGGCATCGGCACAGCCGCGGGCGCGGGCGTCGGCGCCCTGATTAACGGCAAGAAGGGCGCGCTCATCGGCGCCGGAGCTGGGGCCGCAGGCGGCACCGCCTACCACTACCACAAGAAGCGGCAGTACAGGCGCCGCCACCGGAACCGCTAAGCAACATCTGAGAACGGTGCGGAGGGTTCGACGACGGCCAATTGGCGTCGTCGAACCCTTTTAGCTTTGACCGGCAGATGAGTCACCGCCTCCTTATTAACCATCATCGGCGAGGAAGCTGACGGCGTCCTGATCGCGGTCCGACCGCGAGCGGGAGGACCTCATCTCAGTCTTCAAATAGTGATGCTTCTATGGTAAGGACTTGAGGGTTCACTTTCGGCTCCGATATGAACCCTAACTGGTTACAGTGTTGTGTCAGGACGGGTGACAATAACGGATTTTATCTTAAGCCGTTCGGCGAAGCTATAACTTTGCAGGGCGAACGCACGTAAAAAGTTATCTTGCTGAGGACGTAGGAATTAAACGAATCCGCAAATGTCATTTGAAACTTTGAATTGCAAGTGGCTCAACTGCTTACAAATTTAGATGCGTTTGCCCTGTATAACTTTGTGAAAGATGTGATGTGAGGGTGTGATGGAGTGGGAATTACGGAGACACAAGCCGCCCGTCTCACGGCCACCGCGCGCTCGGCTCCGTAGCGTAAGCGGGTCTGAGGTCATCCAGTTGCCAAATCTGTACACCCGAGTGGACCGTTCGGACTCGCTCTGTCAGCCGGCTACAGGAAGTTGAGGAAATCTAAGAGCTGCTGCTTCTCCGCGTCCGGGCGGGCGTCGAATCTCAGCCTCGACTTCTCAGCCTGGTTGTGGTGTGCCTCGATGGCGTCTATGAGTGTTAGCGCGCGGCCGTCGTGGAGCAACTGCGGGCGGGTGCGGAGGCCCCAGAGAGGCGCCGTCCGGATCATCTGTGCCGTAGTCGTCGTGTACAAGAGCGGCATCTGGAAGGCTTCGTTCGCCCTCAACGACAGCCCCTCCAAGCCGCCGAATTGTCGGCGGTTAATCTTAGCAGGATCGCCCTCTACCTGGACGGCTGGTTCCACCCTCTCCCGGAAGCTCAGGGCTCTCGACTGGCGGCGATTGTTCGGATCCAGCTCCCCGCGGAGGAGGGCGTTTAGGCGCTCAAAGTTTATCGTGATGCTTACCCCGCCCGCCAAGATGTCGGGGGAGGGTGCGCCGGGGGCCGCCGAGACGCTCGTCGTTAACCCGTAGGGGGGCAGCTCCGCGTACTGCGTCTGCACGATCCCGTCGCCCGTGCCGATGTCGTGGAGCAGGAAGTCGCTGTAGGGGCGGATCGTCTTTCTGGCGAGCGCGGCATTTAGGATTAAGTCGCCGAACCTTGTGTTCATCGGGGCCGTGGTAAATTCGGGGTGGTGGCAGACGGCGCAACCGATCTCATTGAAGATCCTTCTCCCGGCCGCCACGTTGGCAGGCTCGGTCGCGGCGGCTTGGGGCGGGGCCTTGGTCGAGCGCATGAACCGGGCGAAGGCCTCCACGTCCTCGCCGAACCGCACGGCCGGGGTCTTAGTGAAATCGGCGCGGTCTTCCGGGTCCTTAACGGGGTCGAAGTTATCGACCGCCCGCCCCAGGGAGGTGTTCTCGAAGCGCTGGAGGGGGCTGGTGATGCCCATCTCGGCGACGTAGGCGCCCGCGCTGAAGTTGAGCAGCGACGCCTCCTGACACTTCCAGCCGAAGCGCCCGATGCGCGACTCGAACACGAAGTCCTTCGGCTGGCCGTCGGCGTCTAGGATCGGCCTGCCCGCGGAGTCTCTCGCCACGTCCACCGCCACGGGGACGATGTTAGCCACGCCGCGCACGTCCGGGTCCTGCTCGTCTCTCACCTTGATGAGATCCAAGTCGGGGATGCTCTCGACGAAGCCGTCGCCCAGGATGCTGGTGGCCATCCGCAGCGTGCGGATGTTCTCCTCGACGGGGACTCGCTCCTGAATCCTCGGGTCGATAGCGCGTTGCTGTATAACCGAGCCGCCTGGCGCGTCACGAAAAAAGATTTTGTTGTTTATAACTTCGTTATGCCCGGCACGAATCTCCGAGACTTGGCTGGAGGTGCCGGAGACAGCGTCGCTCCCCTTTTGCGTGGTCATGACGGGGGTGACCACGAAGCCCGCGTTCTGATGGCAGGCGACGCAACTCGTCGAGTTGTAGACGGGCCCCAAGCCCCCCTCTACCTCCTCCCGCACGACGCAGCCCTTCTCGTCCTTGATTTCCGGCTTCTTGAAGACCTCTTCGGTTTCGTCGAACGCCTCCTTGTCCTCCTCGAAGTCCTTTTGATCCGGGGTGAATCCGTTGGTCTGGTTGTCGAAGGCCGCGGGCGCGGGCGTCGGCGTTTGGAACGGCTCCGCGGCCGACATAACTGGCCGTACCATCCGGCCGCCCCCCATGATGGCAAAGACCACCGCTAAAATGAACGCAGCGGGAAGCAACCTGATCCACGCTCTGCTGGTCATGACATTACCTCCATGGGTGAGCTGATCTGCGTTGAAGGGGCATCGGCAGTGAGTCCGTCTACACTCGGTGATGAGAAGGCCGCTAAGGGGGATGTTCCGCAGGGTAATTCGGCCGCACAGTACTCCTATGTAAACAAGAGTGTCAATCAAATTCTTACAAGGTATTGAATCAAATTAAAATCCGGGACACACCTATGTTTGACTCAGCCAAACCTATCGCCCTCCTCTTTCTCTCCCACATGTTTATGCAGTGTCGTGGCAAAACATTTCATCAGGAAGCCAATTCAGCATGTGTCTGGAAGCCTCTTTTCAACGATAGAAATAAGGGACGCCGCGGCACCTACGCCGGATGGCTTTTTCGCTACCCCTTTGGGTGGGCTTTCAGGCCGTGTCCTCGGTAGAATTTGCTCAACTCATTCAGGAGGCTGTGGCCTATAACGTCCTCGCGGGGCTCGCGGATGGATATGATTAAACAGATCCTAAACGTAAGGAAGTTAGCTTGGCTGTTCGGCGCGATCATGCTGATCGTGGCGCCGATCGGTTACGCGCAGGGCGGCTGGAAGGGTTTAGCTTTTGGAGTAGGCTTCGGTCTCCTCAACGGGATCGGCCCGAGGGCCGGCTTCGTACAAGCGACGGCCATGGGGCTGGTCGCGGGGGCGACGCTGAGTACCGAGCAATCATTCCTCGAAAGGCTCCTGTTCGCGTTCGTGGCGGCGTTCGCCGTCGGCTTCACGAATACCGTGGCCAAGGAATCGGAAGTCGACCGCCGCCGTTTAGTCATCACCTCACTAGTGGGACTCCTTCTCGGCGGCGTCATGGGCGTGGGGCTCTTCCTCTCTGAAAGTCTCGGGTGGGCGCTCACCCTCGCGACCGTGCTGGCGCTAACGGCCGCGGCCTGTGTGCCTTTAGGTGCCCTGCTGGGGCTGTGGCTGAGGCCGAGGCTCCTCAAATTCGCCGACGTCTGGTTCTACCTCCGCGAAATGGGGACGTTCCTCGTCGGCTTCATGCTGGGTTACCTCGCGATCGCACTGCTCTTCGCCGGCTGGTTCTGGTCGGCGTGGAGGGTCTGGCCGGCGGACTCCTTCAACAACCTGTCGGCGGATGCCACGTTCGGGGACTTCTTCTACTTCTCAACGGTCACGATCGCCACACTGGGCTACGGCGACATCACGCCGAAGTCGGCGCTGACGCGCGCTCTCGTGCTCTCCGAGGTGGTGCTAGGCGTGGGCTGGATCACCGTCGTTTTCGCCGCGGTCATGTCGCACCTACAGCCGCGCCTAGCCGAAGTAGCAAGGCGGAGGGGCTCGTCGCAATCAAAATAAATGGCCGGGGTTAAACCTTCCCGGAAGGGACTCTCGCGTAAAAGCCCCTAAGAGAGGCGCGGTGATAAAATCGCGTGCGATGAACGAAAGGCAGCGAGCCCACATCGACTACTTCCTGGAGCGGGTCGAGTACTGGAGGGAACGGAAGCGCGACGAGACGACGGCCAGGATGCTGGCGGCCAGGGACGCGGATCAGACGCACCCCCTGAGGAGCGAAGAGGAGGGCTCGGAGGTCTTCGACTACCTCCGGCGGTTAGAGCAGGAGCGCCGTTAGGAAGGTAAGTCGTAGCTGAAGGGCGGCCGACTTAAACCGAACCTTTGAGTTACTGCGGCGGCCATGTCATCTCCCAAATCTCACCGCGAACGGTAATCCTCCCTCCGAGTGCAACCGGAACAAAAGAGAATAGGGGAGGCTGAAAAGCTCAGTTCCCTCCCTCGAAGTGCAACTTTCCTTTTAGAGGGCGTCTGAAAAGCCGGATTTTGTAAGCTTTGCGCATGAACCGCAAGGCTTATGGCAGTGATCTGACTGATACGGAGTGGGCGATACTTGCGCCCTTCATCCCGCCCGCAGAACCCGGTGGACGCCCGCGCACGACCGACATACGTGAGGTCTTGAACGCGATCTTTTACCTCCTGCGTGGCGGCTGCGCCTGGCGCTTACTGCCGCACGAGTCTGATGTTTCGCGACGAAGTTGATTGTCCCGACACGCGCGCCGTCACAGTCCTGCACGTCGAGGACGACGCTACCATTGCCGACGTGGTAAGCATGACACTGGGTGATGAAGGATGGGCGGCCGAGACGTGCCGCGACGGGGCCGAGGCGCTGGAGAAGCTTGAAGGCGGCGCCCGCTATGACATGCTGATCTTTGACAACCAGTTGCCGGACTTAGGCGGGGTCGAGCTGACACGCCGGACGCGGGCGCTGGCTCACCGGCAGCAGACCCCCATCATCATGCTCTCCGGTAATGACAGCGTCGAGGCGCAGGCGAAGCGCGCCGGCGCTAACATGTTCCTGCGGAAGCCGACCGACGTGCCTCTGATAGCAGAGAAGGTCGCGGGACTACTCGCCCGTAAGAAAGGGAGGGAAGCATGAAACTCTCTGCTTCTCTCTCATCATCTGCCTTCTACTCGGTGCTCCCGCTGCCGGCGCTTCGAAATCTCTTTCCGGCCGTCTCTACGCCGCAGGCTTCGGGCGAACAAGCATCTCGAAGAAAGGGCGAGCGTACGTCGCGAAGGATATGAACCGGGCTTTACAACTCACGGACGGGTTCACGAATGAGGCGTCTCGCGTGTCGGCCGTCGGAGCCGTCGCGCGCTCTGTCCTTCGTAAAGAGAATCGATGGCTTGGGGGGTGCGGGCTGTGCCGTGGAGCGAGGCCGCCGTGGGTGGATGGGTGAGGCGCGGCGGCCTCGCGGAATTTGAAATGAGGCGGGCGCGGGGGCGCACGTCTCACGCCGGCACGCCCGCTTTGGGGAGGCGGGCTGTGCTGCGTCGGCCGCCGCGTGACGGGCGAAGGGAAGGGGCGCGGCGGCCTCCCAACATGGCGCGGGATTAGTGCTTGGTTCGTGGCGCGAACTTGGGCGCGTCCTGCGCGGCTCGGTCGCCGGCCGTGAGGACGGCTCACCAGGCAAAAGGCCGCCGCGTCCCCGACAGGACGCGGCGGCCTTCCTTTTTTAATCGCGAGCCATGCGAATCATCGGCCCTACGCGTTGTTCGTTTTATCGTTTTCAATGCATGGACGCCGCCGAGAACTGGAAAGACGACGCGCTACAAATTCGGCAGCGGGACGTAAGTCCAATGGTTACGGGCGAAGGTACTATGAACAATAACTTAAAGTAGTTGCGCCTCACCCTCGGTCTATTTACCATGTCGCGCAACAGGGCAGTCGGTGAAACCTTCTGCCCCTCGGTTGCTGGGGTGAGGACAGTGACCGTATCTGGAAGGGCATGCCGCCCCCAAGGCTGGCATGCCCTTCCGCTTTTCCGCCTTCGCAGGGCTGTCACGTCCCACGCGTTAAAGGAAGTTCTAACGACCCCCCTTCCTCCGCATATAGCGCCACCCCCCGCATCCACCGCCTCGGCACTATAGACCTTCGAGATTCCGGTTGGAAACCGCTGCCTTCCTCGTTAACTGCCCAAGGTCTGCTTAGAGGAAGCCACGCAGTGTGACGGAGATTCTCCTTCCATAAGACATCCGGGCGCGGGGAACTTCGTGCGTCCACGCTTAGTTTGTCCCGTAAGGCATGACGAAGACGCCGCCGTCGCGGGCCGGGAAATCTCTCCGCCCCTCCCCGCGGTACGGCCTCAGCCTGAAGACCCTCTCCTCCCCGAATGAGAGGGTGACGATGGGGCAGTCCGGAATCATCCCCTTGGTGCTGTCACGGTGACGCCCGATGTAGTGCCCGAGCGAACCGTCGTACCAGTTCACGAGCAGGCTGTTGAGCCGCCCGTCGATGTTATCCCGAGCACAGTCCAGGAAGGGTCCGAGTAAAGGCGGGACGGGGAGAGCCCTGTTGACCCGGCCCGTGTAGTGGTAATCCTTCCCGTAGGCCTGCTGCCACCGCGGCGTCTTCACGGCCCGCCCGTGGATGAGGATCTCGTGGTACTCGGGCGGGCGCATCCGCCACAGCCGCCCGAAGGCCGGGGCATCGAGGCGCAGGTCGCCCGGGAGCGCACCTGTCAGGAACGTGTGACCGCCCCCTAAGTCGTGCCGCTCGAACCCGGGCTCTAAGATTGCACTCGTCTGACCGCGCATGGATGTTCTACAGTACTCTGCCAGTCCGTCACGGGTCGAATAACGACCCCTGTGCGGGGTCGGCCGTCGAAATGTGTCGAGACGCGGCGCGCGCGCCCTCGTTAAGTCCGAGGCACCTACAGTTGACCCCGAAGATCTACTCGACCGCCTTCCACTGTTCGCTGTCTCCCCTCATTCTCTCGCCGAACTCGCTGGAGTTGAGCTTCCCCCCGCGGGCCTCCCAGATGCGGCTGATGATCCGCTCCGCCTTCGCCGGCATCTCTTCTCTCAACCGCCCGACGAAGTAGTCTTTGACGCTCCCCGGCAGCCGCAGCATGGTCATGAAGGCCCTCATCGCCCCCGCTTCCCTGGATCGTCTGAGTATCTCGGGGATGTGCCAGTCGTCGTAGCTCATGATGACGGGGGCAATCTTTGGGGCATCGGACCGCGCTATGCGCGGTTCCTCAAGTCGGATGGTGAGGCGGACGAACTTCAGCCCGACCTCTGGGGGGCGGCGGGACTGGAGCCCGTGCTCGGGAAGCGGAGGGTGGAGACGGCGCTGGATCTGAAGACCTGTCTTGACACGTGGGTGCGGAAGCACCTCACGATTAAAGGGCTGCGCCTCGTCTGGGAGTTGAGGGGGATTTCGTGCCTGCTGTTGGAGGTCTTCGAGAAGCCGCGAAAAGGTCTGTGCTGCTCGCTCTCCTTCGGCAGGCCCGTGACGACCCTCGAAGACCTGAAGGAGTCCGTGGCGATGCACTGCCCGTGCGACGGCGAGAAGCTCAGACGTCAGCGGCTGGGGGCATCCCACCTCACCGTCTTCATCTCAACTTCGCGCTTCCGGCAGAATCCGGAGGAGATATATTCGGGCGCGGCAAGCCTGCGACTCCCCTTCCCGACCAACTACAGGCCGGGGCTCGCCTCCGCGGCGCACTCACTACTCGAGCGCGTCTACAAACCCGGCTTCGTTTACCACAAGGCGGGTCTTCCTCACGGACATCGTGCCCGAATCGGAGCGGCGGCAGAGCGTGCTCGCCGGGATAGACAACGAGCGGAGGCTGCGCGCCATGTACGCCGTCGACGAGCTCAACCGCAGGCACGGTAGGTATACCGTCCGGCCGCTCGCACTGAGTGCGGAACGTGGCCGGGACATGCGCCGGCAGAAGCTCTCCCCGCGCTACACCACCTGCATCAACGAGGTGCTAAGCGTTAAGGCGCGTTAACTATTGACGCGTTCTGCTATCATTAGCGGTGAGGTAATTCCCCCGATGGAGAAGAGTAGGAAGGCCATGCCCGTGACGCTCACCGACTCGCAGCGCGAGCGTCTCGAGCACCTCTGGTTTATTTACGGCAACCATGGGCCGAAGACCACGCCCGGCAACCACCAGTTCATCCAGGGGCTCCTCGAGCACGGGCTCGACCTGCGCCCGCTGCAGACGAAGCGCACCGCGAAGAGGGACGTCCCTACAGAGGAGTGCGTGGCCGCGGTCGAGGCGGTCCTGGCTTCGACCGGTGACGAGGAGGGTATCAAGCGCTTCGGCCTCCTGAGGCTGGTCCCCTCCCAGACCGGGGAGCACAAGACGGTCACTCCGGACCCGGAGCTGAAAAGGATGCTGGAGGAGATGCGCCGGAGGCTCTCGGCCGGACGCGACCGCAGCGAGCCCGACGCCGGCGGGAAGGACGCCGCTTAGGGAGGCGCGGGCCGTCAGGCGAATGAGTAGCACTAGAACCGACCCCATGAACGAGAGGCAGCAGGCGCACATCACATATTTCCTGGAGCGGTTTGAGTACTGGCGGGGGCTCAGGCGTGACTACTGGACGGCGAGGATGCTGGCGGCCAAGGACGCCGACCACAAGCACCCTCTGCGCAGCGAGGAGGAAGGCGCGGAAGTTTTCGACTACCTGCGCCGGATTGAGGAAGAACAACCCGTGGCGAAGTAGACCACACATACCCCTCCTGTCTACCCTTGTGGGTACAATTCCGGCTCCTTTGCGAACCCTTCCCATAATCTCTATAGACTAAACTTTCTATTTTCTAGAGTGGATTGCGGAGGGTATGGCCGGCCAACACCTCTTTTATCGCTACCGGCAGGTCCGACATCATTCGCGACTTTATCACGTAGCCTGAGGCCCCTGCCTTGAACGCCGCCGCCAGATAATCAGGGTCCTCATGCATCGTCAGAAAAATTATCTTAGCCTTCGACCCGCTCTCTAGTAGCTTCACCGTGGCTTCTATCCCACTGATCATCGGCATCGAGATATCCACGATGCAGACATTCGGGTTCAACCTTGAGGCCGCTTCCAATAGTTCACGCCCGTCCTTCACAGGTTCAAGCACCTCAAACTCGCGCTCCAGCATGCGTACGATGCTATCACGCATCTCCTTGTGATCGTCTGCAACCAGTATACGAGCGCGAGCCACTTTCCCTCCTTCCCCTCGCGCCTCTTTAGGTAGGCCCGCCCCAGACCTTGCCTAAGGAGATATAGCGCAGGGCATCTCCCTCTTGAGAAGCTAAAGTGGCTATGCTATGGGCGTCCTAACCAAAAGATACTGGTAAAAGTTACAGCAAGAATTGGATAGGAAGCTATTCCGCGCTCTCCGGGCCTCCCACAGTACGCTACCGCAACTGTCACTACTAACAGTTATCTGTCATCACACGCTTCGATACCCTGTCTCTGGGGAATAGTTTGCCGATGCGATAGTGCTGAAGCATTCGACGGGAGGAGTTAACCCGGATGGTAAATAAGAGGATCGTAACCTTCGCGGTCTTTGTCTTAGGTCTCTTATTGTGCGGGAACACCATCCACGCGCAGACTACGGATTATCGAGCTCCGCCGTTGTCGAAAGCCGTTGACGCCACGACTCAACAACGTCCTTCCGCTCAGGCCACACCCGCAGCAGACAAAGCAGAGGAAGCAACATCTGACACCAGCGATAACACGACTGCCGAACAAACAGGGGGTTCAAGTGTGGCGAAGGTCCCGCCTGACGTCGCCGGCAAGAGTAGCCCCGGGGCCGCCGCCAACGACGCTACGAGCAAGAGCGTCAAGTCATCACCGCCCCCGCCTGACGAACCAGAAGAACAACAGCAGGGACCGCCTGCGGATGGTGCTGCGGGTGCCTCTGACCTCGCAAAGAAGCTCGCCAACCCGGTCGCTTCGTTAATCAGCTTTCCCATCCAGCCGAACTTCGACTTTGGCATGGGCACCGGCAGCGGCTGGCGGATGACGACGAACGTGCAGCCGGTGATCCCCATAGCTCTCAACAAAGACTGGAACCTGATCTCGCGCACCATTCTGCCCATCATCCACCAGGGCAACGTGACCGGCCCGAACACCAGCCAGAACGGGATCGGCGACATCGTCCAGAGCCTATTCTTCTCCCCGAACAAGACTGAGCCTTTGATCTGGGGCGTGGGGCCGGTGGTCTTGGTGCCTACAGCCACCAACGGCGCGCTCGGGGCCAGACAGCTCGGGCTAGGCGTCACGGTGGTGGCGCTGAAGCAGCGCAGCGGGTGGACCGTGGGCGCGCTCTGGAACCACATCTGGAGGGTGGCCGGTGGGAGCGGACGCCTCAACGTGAACTCCGACTTCATCCAACCGTTCCTCGCCTATTCCACCAAAGACGGCTGGTCTTACACGATCAACACCGAGTCCGTCTACGACTGGACGGCCAACCACTGGAACGTGCCCATCCACGGGGTCATCTCGAAAGTTGTGAGACTCGGG
>Ga0126304_10001688_pt1 | contig 10507 bp, 6 predicted proteins | sample Plot25_FD_92538 | JGI IMG/M metagenome (GOLD analysis project Ga0126304, IMG submission 92538) | Serpentine soil microbial communities from UC McLaughlin Reserve, CA, USA - Plot25 | ecosystem: Environmental > Terrestrial > Soil > Grasslands | place: USA: UC McLaughlin Reserve, Lake County... | reverse complement strand
GAGCGTCTGTCGCGCTTCGTCGTGGCCACTCCGCTTCGCCATCGCCAGCCACACGCCGACTGCCGCGAGCAGTCCCGCCAGACTCAGCGCGACGTACCGCGGCATACTGCTGTGTACTGGCAGATTCGACAACGTGACGACTGTCTTGCCGCCCGCCGGCAGCGCCGGTCCCCGACCGAGCACGAACACGTCGCCAGCCTCCGCTGTTACATCCTCGGCTGACGTGAATTGTGGAGACGAGATCGACAGGTTGTTGACCTTCTCGACGCCGACGGTCACCTGCTGTAACGCCGCCGGCCACGTCTGTTCGATCGTCAGATCGGACGTGGCATAAGGCATCCGAAACGCAACCTGCACGAGCGTCGTCCCCGAGGCGAAGGGTCCCTTGATGACGACGCGATTCGCCGCGACTTCGGCAGCCGGTGATGATCCTTCGACGGCGGTGGCGCCTTGTGCACCGCGCGGGAAGTCGATGGTTAACGGTGCCCCGATGTCTACGCGTGCGCGAGCGGTATTGAGGATCTCGAGGATGTAGTAGACCTCGAGGGAGTCCTCACGGAACTGCATCAGGACGCGCGTGTTGCCCCCGAAGACGACGACGCCCTTCACCGCCGGCCCGGCCGCCGCGGCGGCCTCTTCCATCTTTTTCCGCTCGGCGGCCTTGGCAATGCCGGCGACGAGAATTACGCGTAGCCCGCCGCTCGTCGGCACACGGAATGGCTGCGACGTCATCTGCTCGCCGTCCACTGTCGCCTCGGCACGCGCTTCCTCACCGCGCGGCAGATTGGTGAACTCGGCGCGGCCCTGTTCATCGGTCGTGGCGTTACGTGTGCGGCCACTGACGGTGAGCTGCACCTGCTGACCGGCGATGTTGTTGCCGATCGCCTCACGTACCACGCGCACGGTGACGACGCCGTCGGGCATTTCGGATGCGGGGATCGCGCGGCCGTGAATCAGCGACGGATCAGGCATGTCTTGCGCACTCGCGGCGCATACGACCACGAGCGCCGCACCAATGCCCAATCCCCAATGCGCGATGCTCAATGGACGCGTCATGCGCGCGGCTCCATCGCTTTTCCACAGCCCTTGCAGAACCGCGCGTCCACGTCGTTCTTGGTTGCGCACTGTGCACAGACAGCGGGGGGCGGGCCTTGTTCTTTAGACCCGCCGACCACCGCCGGAGCTTTCCCCAAGCGCTTTTCAATCTCGCGCTCGATCTGCTCGCGATATCCAGCACCCGCATCGAGCTGACGCATCAACCGCGCGGCCCTCAATCGCAAGCGGCCGCTCATCTCGGTGAAATCCTTCTCCGACACCTTTCCCATCGCGCGATCGAATTCGAGCTCCTTGATCGACCGGAGCACCAGCGCTTTGTCGCGCTCGAGCACCGCACGCGTGCGGCCGCCGAGCACCTGCGTGCTGTCCGGCTTGGCCTTCGACGTCAGCGGCATCACCATGCGCAATGCTGCGATGCCCACCGCGGCAGCGGCGAAGACCGTCAAGCTCAGGACGATGACCGCAGCGGGTGACTGACCACGCGAAAGAAACACGGTGATCGTCGCGCCAACGAGGCCGGCCAGCGTAAAAAGCTGCCACGGCTGCAGCGAGTCGGATCGCTGTGGGGGGAAGTCCCCGCTGAATTGGGACTCAGTCGAGGTTTCGGAGCTCATCGTCCAGACGCGCGTCGAGGCCGGGATCGATCTGCGACTCGCCGCCGCCGGCAACCGCGCCCGCAGGACGAGACCAGCGGCGAGCGGTCAACAGGATCATGACAAGACCGAGGGCACCCAGCGCGTACGGCAGCAGCCACGCCAGTGCGTTGAAGCCGGTGTTGGGCGGTACGGCGAGAACCGCTCCGCCGTACTTCTCAACGAACGCCGCCAGCACCTGATCCAGGCTCTTGCCGTCGTTCAACAGCGATTGGATCTCGCCGGTCTGTGCGGTGTGCCCGTGACAGACCGGACGCATCGGGCAATTCTCGAGCGTGGAATGCACGCAGCCCGATGACCCGCACATGCAGATGATCTTTTGTTCCAGCTGTCGCTGCTGCGGAGACTTGAAGACCACTCCGCCATCCTGCGCCTGCACGACCGCAGGTGTCACGATGGCGAGCAAGATCATCGATGCCGTTGCGGCCTTCACCGCGTCCGGGACACGAGCAGCAGCAAAGGCAAACGTCGTCTCAGGCAACACCGCGATCAGCGTGCCAAGTGCCAGGACGCCAAAGCCGAACCATAGCCAGTTGACGAACGGCGTCACGGTGATCTCGATGTTCGCCGACTGCTGCCCCGCATCGAACTGCGGCATGACGATGTACAGGTCTTCGGCAAATGTGCGGCGGATGGCGACTTCCGTCGTCGGCTGATCCTCGTGCTTCCGGAAGAACCAGCGCGCGGGATACATCTTGGTGAGCTCGCCGCCGTCCTTGAGCACAGTGATCTCCGCCGTGACCATCTGCTTCCGGCCGTCGTCGGTCACGCGGATGCGATCGTGGCGGATGCCGTAGCCACCAACCTGCGCCACCTGTCCGGGCTTCATCAGCAGCGTCTCGTGCTTCTTCAGGCTCGAGCCCGCGAAGCCCAAAAACATCAGCACGATGCCGACGTGCACCAGATAACCGCCGTAGCGGCGCTTGTTGCGGCCGACGAGGCCAACGAGCGCCGTGAATATGTCGGTGCCGCTGGTCTGCTGGCGGACACGCGCGCCGCGCCAGAACTCCTGCGCGATGGTGCCGAGAACGAAGCCCGCAAAGGCAAAGCACAAACCTGAGCTCCAGATCGGAATCCCCAGAGCGACGACGGTCCCGCCCAGCACGAGCGCGGATACGGTGGGCACGAGGAACTGTGTCCTGAGGTTTTCGATTGTCGATCGACGCCACGCCAGCAACGGTCCGATGCCGGTCAGCAGCAGCATGATCAGGCCGATCGGCACCATCCACTGGTTGAAGAACGGTGCCGCGACGGTGATGCGCTGTCCCGTAATCGCCTCGCTGAGCGTCGGGAACATCGTGGCAAACAGCACGAAGAACGCGCTGAACAGCAGGATCCAGTTGTTGTACATGAACGCGGCTTCGCGGGACAGCCACGAGTCGAGCTCGTTGCGCGCCTGGAGCAGCGGCATGCGATAGATGACGAAGCCGAAGCTGAAGACGAGCATCGCCACCATGAAGGTGGTGAACAACTGCGTCAGCACCGGATCCTGTCCGAACGAGTGCACCGACTGCACGATGCCGGACCGCGTCATGAACGTGCCGAACAAGGTGAGGAAGAACGTCATGATCACCAGCGAGACGTTCCACACGCGCAACATGCCGCGGCGCTCCTGCACCATCACCGAATGGAGGAACGCCGTCGCCGTGAACCACGGAAGCAGGCCCGCGTTCTCGACCGGATCCCACATCCAGTAGCCGCCCCAGCCGAGTTCCTCGTATGCCCAGATCATGCCCAGGCCGAGGCCGATCGAGAGGAACAGCCACGCGATCATCGTCCAGCGGCGAACGGCTCGCAGCCAGGAGTCGTCGAGGTGGCCGGTAATCAGCGCGGCCATGCCGAATGCGTACGGGATGGTGAGGCCGACGAACCCCGAATACATCGTCGGCGGGTGAATCACCATGTAGAAGTTCTGCAGCAACGGATTAAGTCCGGCGCCGTCGGTGGGGTTCTGTGTGAGATAGGTCGAGAACGGGTTGTTGTGCACGATCATCAGGAAGAGGAAGAACATCTCCACAACCGAGATGACCGCAATCACATACGGAATCAGCTCGCGATGGCGCTCGCGATTGACGTACACCGCGACGGTACCGAAGACCGACAGCAGTGACACCCAGAACATGATCGAGCCGTCGAGCCCACCCCAGTACGACGTCAGTTTGTAAAAGAGGGGCAGCGCCGAATCCGAGTAGCGCTGGACGTACTTAATTGAATAGTCGCCGGTGACGAAGGCGTAGACGATCACCGCCGATGCGGCGGACATGATTGCCGTCACGAGATAGAAGGCGCCAACCCCGCTTTCGATCAGCGCGCGCGAGCGGCGCCTGGCACCACCCACCGAAATCGCGGCCGCGTAGGCGCAAACGACGAATGCGGCCAGCAGCAGGTAGTAACCGAGCGATGCCATGTGTGTGACCCTACTTCGGTGGCGCGCCGAGCGGTGGTGCTGCGGCCTCGTATTTCGACGGACACTTCGCCGTCATGTCCGTGGCCATGAAGCCTTCCGACGTGAGCCGCCCAGTCAGCACGACCTCTGAGTCGTCTTTGAATGTGTCCGGGACCACACCGTTGTAGAACGCGGTGAGCTTCTGACCGTTCCGCTGGATCTCGAACCGATAATCGAGCGAGTCACGCTTCCGGCCGATAGAACCCGGCACCACATGCCCATGCACCTGGAGATTCTTGTCCTTCCAGGTCGCCGGCTGGGCCACCACTTCATCGACGTACTTGTAGTACTGCATGCTCTCGCCGAGCGTCGTGTACATGAGGACGCCAAATGCGGTGAGCAGCACGAGCGAGGTGACGCCTATCTTTGCGGCTTTGTGGCTCATAGATAAGGACTTCTCGAAACGGAAACTCCCGTCAGGATAGCAGCAATCCCGCCTTCATGCACATGCGATACACGAGAGCAATCGGCAGCCCGACGACGTTGGTATACGACCCGGTGATGCGGGTCACGAAGCGGGATGCGAGACCCTGGATCCCATAACCCCCGGCCTTGTCCATTGATTCCCCGCTCGAGACATACCAGGCGATCTCAGCCGATGAGAGCTCGGTAAACTCGACCGCGGTCGTCTCCACTTCGGTCTGAACTGCGGGCGCCCCGTTCTTCATTAAGCACACGCCGGAGATGACCAGATGCGAGCGGCCTGATAACAGTCGGAGCATCCGCGCCGCGTCGTCATCGCTCGAAGGCTTCCCCAATATTTGGCCGTCGACAACCACGGCCGTGTCGGCGGCGAGCACGAACCGGCCAGGCGCGCGCACGCTGATTGCGCGGCCTTTGGCATCGGCCACCCGGCGGACGTAGGCCTCTGGTCCTTCGCCGGGTTCGACGTCCTCGTTGACGTCGGCCGGCTGGATTACGGCATCGATCCCGGCTTCCCTCAGCAGATCGGCGCGTCGCGGCGACGCGGAGGCCAGAATCAGCACGGTTCATGATAGCTTCGCCTTTCTCGCATGAATCTCTGGGCGCAACGAGTGCTGGGACGAGTCGTGTCGCTACGCGAGGACGAGACCACGGTGGCGCTGTTGATGTTCGCCTACTCGTTCCTGGCGATGACGGCGCACAACATCCTCAGACCCATCACCGGCTCGAACTTCATCGATCAACTCGGGGCCGACAACCAGCCGTTCGTGCAGCTCGCCGTCGGGCTGTTGATCGGCGTGCTGATGCACTGGTACAGCAACGTTGTCCGGAAGTTGCCCCGACGACGCGTGATACCGATCACCCAGCTCGCGATCGTCGCGATCTTGGTGGCGTTTTGGGGTCTGCAGCGCACCGGGGCGGTGTGGGTGACAGTTGGCCTGTACTCGCTCGGCCTCTTGCTTGGCGTGTTTCTCATCAGCCAGTTCTGGACGCTGGCTAATGAGATCTACGACGCGCGTCAGGCCAAGCGGCTCTTCGGGTTCATCGGCGGCGGTGCCAGTCTCGGCGGCGCCGTGGGTGCCATGATCCTGCGCGTGCTGGTCTACCAGGTCGGCAGCAACAACATGCTCCTCGTGAGCGCTGCGTTCCTTGGCCTGTGCGTGGTGATCGTCGACAGGATCCTTCGCTATCAACCGACCCTTGCCAGCGACGGATACGAGGAGCAAGGCGTCGGCGGACGCGAAGCCTTTCGTCTGCTCGCTGAATCGGATCACCTGAAAATCATGGCGCTCGTAATCGGCTGTGCCGCTGCCGGCGGCTCGATCGTGCAGCAGCAACTGAGTATGGCGGCAGAAGCAACCGGCGGAGACGCCGATCGCATGACGGCGTTCCTGGCGGAGGTTACGGGGTGGATGTCGATTGGCGGCTTCATCGTGCAGGTGGCGCTGACCAGCCGCATTCATCGCTCGATGGGTCTGGCGTTCGCGATGCTGCTGCTGCCGATGGCGATGGGCTCGTCGGCGATCGTCGTGATCATGTCGGGGGCACTGTGGGCGCCGCAGCTCGCCCGCATCCTCGAAGCCACGCTCCGCTACACAGTGGACAAGACCACACGCGAGGTCCTGTTCTTGCCGCTGCCGGTAGAACTCAAGCACCGCGCGAAGCCATTCATCGACGTGACCGCCGATCGCTTTGCCAAGGCTTTGGCGGCGGTCCTGCTCCTTGTCCTGATCAAACCGTGGGGGCTTGGACTCGATTGGCGTCGTCTGAGTTACGCCAGCCTGGCGATGACGGGCATCTGGGTTGGCATCGTGTTCGTGGCCTGGCGCGAATACCGCCGCGCATTTCGCGACAGCATCGGCTCGCGCGCGATTGCGCCGGGTACGATTCGGACCGACCTGGCCGACACCGCAACGATCGAGACGCTCGTCGAGGAGCTCTCGCACCCCGACGAGCCCGCCGTGCTCTACGCGATCGAGATGCTCGATGCGCTGGATAAGCGGCACCTCGTGACACCTCTCCTCCTCCAGCATCAATCGCCGCGTGTGCGCGCCCGGACCTTGCGGGCGCTGGCGCTCTCGCGATCGCCCGCGGCCGGCCGCTGGCTGCCGACGGTGACGCGCATGGTGCAGGACGAAGACGTGAATGTGCGGGCGGCCGCGCTGCGCGCGCTCGCCGAGCTCGAACACGAAGACGCCGCCGTCCTGATGCGCCGCCACCTGGGCGATGCCGAGCCTCGCGTGGTCGTCACGTCCGCGATCTCGCTCGCCAATTCAGGGCGTCCCGACGATGTGTCGGCAGCCGAGGCGGCACTGCGGCACATCATCACTGACGTGCGCGACACGGCTGCTGCCGGACGGGCCGAGGCCGCGACGGCGCTGGCGCACATCGACGATCCCCGATTCCGCGCCCTGCTCGTACCACTGCTCTACGACCGTGATCCCGTCGTCGTGCAGAAAGCGATTCGCAGCGCTCGCGAGATGGGCGCGTCCGATGGCCTCTTCATTCCTGGCCTGCTGTCGCTGCTCGGTCACCGTGCTCTGAAGGCGTCGGCACGCGAGGCGCTCGTTGGGTACGGCGAAACGATCATCGGGGCGCTCGCCTACGCGCTGCGCGATCAACGCGAGCACGTCTGGATCCGTCGTCATATTCCGGCGACGCTGGCCGAGCTCGGCACCCAGGGCTCGATGGATGCCCTGGTTGGCGCACTCGACGATCCCGACGGCTTTCTTCGCTACAAGGCGATCGCTGCGATCGAGAAGATCCGGCGCGATCATCCGGCGATCGTGTGTCCTCGTGCCGTGCTCGAGGCGCAGGTGGTGCGCGAGAGCTCCCGCTACTACAACGGGCTGACGCTGCAGCACAATCTGCTGCGTCACGCCCCGGAGGCCGCCGATTCGCTGCTGGCTCGCGCGCTGCAGGACAAGCTGCACCGCACCATCGATCGCATCTATCGCCTGCTCGGGTTGCTCTATCACGTGGACGACGTGGCGGCGGCGAGATACACGATCGAACGCGGTGAATCGCGTCGCCGCGCCGCGGCTGTCGAGTATCTCGACAACTTGCTCGGCGGTGTCGTGCGCAAGCGCGTGATGCCGATCCTGGACGACTCGCCGTTGACCGAGAAGGTCCGCTACGCCAACGCCGTCCTGAAGAGCCGACCGCGTGATTTGGAAGACACGCTCGCACAGCTCGTGCATGAGGATGACCCAGTGATTGCGGCGGCCGCGATTCACTTCGTCGGTCAGCGGCACGTGTGGGCATTGAGCGACGACCTCGAATATGTGGCCTCGCATCGTTCAGACAACCGCATCATCGGCGAAGCAGTGTCGTGGGCACTGGCGGCCAGGCATGCCAACGGTGGATCGCTGACGGCATCCGTCGACTCGCTGCCGATCGTCGAGCTCGCCAATCGCGTTCGCGTCATTTCGCTGTTTGCAGCCTTGTCGGTGGACGAGCTGTTCCGGATTGCCGAAGCGGGCGAGGAGATCCGGCACCCGGCGGGGCGGGAACTCTGTCACGCCGCCACGCCCGCGGGCGACGTCCTGTTCTTGCTCGAAGGCGGCGCACGAACGATCGATGGCCCGGCGCCTGAGACCGAAGTCGTACCGCCCGCCGTGATCGGCTTCGAGGATGTTCTACAAGGGACTGTGCTTCGCAGCACGGTGTGCGCGATCGAGCCCACGGTCTGCTTCCGTATTGCGGCTGACGACTTCATGACGATGGTGTCGGATAACGTTCTGCTGGCGCAGAGCCTGTTCACGTTGTTGCTTGCCGACGATCGTCCGCGCCTGCCTTTCTCGCCGCCGCCGCGCGTGCTGGCGGATCACGAGTCGCCGGGAGCCGTACACGCTGCCAGACTCTTGCGGCAGGACCCGCTGCTGTCGCGCGCGTCGGCCGCACAACTGCTTGCGCTGACGGCCGTCGCGCCCGAAGTGCCGTTGAAGGCCGGGACGGTGCTCTTTGATGTGGGCACGCCACCGGCCGTGTATCAAATCGTTCAGGGCGAAGTCGTACTCGAACATTCGGGAACGAACATGGCAGTGGCTCCGCCGGGGGCCACCATAGGCGTCGCCGACACGCTGGCTGGAACGACCTCTGGCTGGCGCGCGACGGTGACCAAGGATGGCCGCGCCTTGCGGCTGGAGCGCGACGAACTGTTCTCGGTGCTCGCGGACCATGTCGATCTGATGCAGGGCCTGTTCTCCGGCGTCCTCGCCTTACGGGAAACGGAGACGAAAGTGGCAGAGCTGTCGTAAGATCCTGCTCGTCCAATACACACCGAAGGGGGCACTCATGGACGTCCGTCATCGCTCCAGAGTCCTGGGCGCGATTCTGCTGGTGGGGCTTGCTCCCACACTTCTCGCGCAGGAAACGCCTGCGACTGCGCCAACCGCGACGCTCTCGCCGGAGGCGATTGAGGCATTCCTGTTGAGGGCGCGCGTGTCCAGCCAGCGAGATGCCGGGAGCGGAGTGACCAACTCTCGGCGCGCAACGCTGACCGATGGTCAGCTGACGCATGACGCGCATATCCAGACGGTCGATATCGCCCAGCAGGTCTTCGAAGCCGGGCGCAACACCGAGCTGAATTTCAAGGACACCTATCGCTACAACATCGCCGGCTATCGCGTCGCGAAGTTGATCGGCCTCACGACCGTGCCGATGTCGGTCGAGCGCAACATCGAGGGCAAGGCCGCCGCCATCACCTGGTGGGTGGACGACGTCCAGATGGATGAGAAAGAGCGGATGAAGACCAAGACGCTCGGGCCGGATCCCGTGCGCACCAACAAGCAGATTCAGATCATGCGGATCTGGGACGAACTGATTCAGAATCGCGATCGCAATCAGGGCAACATCCTGTGGACCCATGACTGGACGATGTGGCTGATCGATCACACACGTGCGTTCAGGCTCAACACGAATCTCCTCAAGCCGGAGCAGCTGGCGCGCTGCGATCGAGGGTTCCTCGAACGCCTGCGCGCGATGACGCAGGAGTCACTGTCGCAAGCCGTCGGCACTTCGCTGACGAAGCAGGAACAGGAGGCGCTGCTCGCCCGTCGCGACAAGATCATCAAGCACTACGACGACCGCATCGCGCGCCTCGGCGAGCCGGTCGTGTTGTTCAGTCTCTGACGTTAGTCGGTGCGAAGCGGCTCTCGCCTGTCGGGTGCAAGGCGCTATTCGACCATATCCTTCGTGCCGAAGAGGACCGCGCGGCCGTTATCAAGTACTTGCTGGAGAACCCGATCCGCGCCGGGCTCGTTCGCGACCTTCACAACTATCCGGACGGTCGTGACTATGTTCGCGTGAGGCACTGATCGAGATGCTTTACGACGAGTCTCCGCGTGTGTCCGAAGCTAAAGCTACTTTACGCGGCTGGTACCGCGGAGGCTAAAGCCTCCGCTCTACGCCGGCGTTACCCGCGTCGCACCGATAGACGGAGTCTATTCGCACCGACACGCGTGAGAGAGCTAGCACCGATAATCGAAGTGGATTTGCACCGACAGACGAAGCCTGTTTGCACCGACAAGCGTCACAGGGGTAGCACCCACAGTCGAAGTCAGTTTGCACCAGTCAGATTCGGGACTGCCAGTGGCTCGCGGCGATCCAGATAGATCGCGGTGGCCTTGTTGCCTTGCAACTCCAGCGCGGAGGCGACACCACCAGGATAGAACTCGCCGTTCACCATGCCCGTGTCAATCAGAACGACGCGGCCGCCAAGGCGAGGTGTGAGTTTGCCGGCGACGGTGGTGTGGCCGATCACGATCGCGCGCGACTTCATGCGCTCGAGGATGACGTCGAGGGTCGGCGCCAGCGACGCTTCGGGGTCGCTGGCGAGGCCACGGTGCCAGAGCGGACCCGTTTCGCTGGCCGAGAACAGCGAGGCCACCTGCTCGAGCGGCACCGGTACCGACAGCAAATCCTTGCG
>Ga0126304_10001687_pt1 | contig 10510 bp, 8 predicted proteins | sample Plot25_FD_92538 | JGI IMG/M metagenome (GOLD analysis project Ga0126304, IMG submission 92538) | Serpentine soil microbial communities from UC McLaughlin Reserve, CA, USA - Plot25 | ecosystem: Environmental > Terrestrial > Soil > Grasslands | place: USA: UC McLaughlin Reserve, Lake County... | reverse complement strand
TGGGGACCCGGAGACGCTGGAGCAGGCGGCACGCCTCCTCGGGAACGCGCGGCGGCCGCTGATCTGGTCCGGAGGCGGGGTGTTGAGGAGCGGCGCCTGGGACGAGCTGCGCCGGTTGGCGGCACACTTGCAGGCTCCGGTCGTGATGACGGCCAACGGCAAGGGTGCACTCTCGGACAGAGATCCGCTGGCGCAGAACATCCTCGGCGGTATCGAGCTCTTGCGGGATGCGGATGTCATCTTCGCGGTCGGCACTCGTTTTGTCGACCCAGCGACAGCCAAGTGGGGAGTCATCCCGGATCAGACCATCATCCAGATGGACATTGATCCTGGGGAGATCGCGCGGAACACCTCAGTGACCGTTGGTATCGAGGCCGATGCCAAGGCAGGGCTCGCCGCGTTGGCGGAACTCGTGCAGCACCACGGTCGCCAGCGGCCCTCGCGCTCGGCTGAGCTTGAAGAGCTGAAGCGCAGCGTAGCCGCACGGGCGCGGGCCGTCGGGCCGCAGGCCGAATATGCGCTCGCCATTCGCAAGGCGCTGCCAGATGGCGGCATCTTCGTCTCCGAGATGACGCAGGTTGGCTACTGGGCGAACTTCGCCTTCCCCGTCTACGAGCCGCACACCTATATCACCCCGGGATACCAGGGCACACTTGGGTACGGTTTCGCGACGTCGCTGGGCGCGAAGGTCGCGCATCCCGATCGGCCAGTCGTCTCGATTAATGGCGACGGCGGCTTCGGATTTTGCCTGAACGAGCTCGCGACGATGGCCCTGCATGGGATCGCGGCGATTGCCATCGTCTTCACCGACGATGGCTTTGGGAACGTGCGTCGTATTCAGCAAGAGCAGTTTGGAGGCCGCATGATCGCCTCAGATTTGCTGAATCCGGACTACCTGAAGCTCGCCGCGGCCTTCGGCGTTGCTGGCCGGCGGGCCGACACACCTGCGAAGCTCAGAACGGCGGTCGAAGAGTCGGTGCGCGCTCACGAACCGACGTTGATCGCCGTACCGATCGGCGAGGTGCCGAATCCCTGGACGGTACTCGGCGTACGCTAGGTGTACCGACAGCACGCCGGTGCTGCCAGAGGCCCGGATCGTGCGGAACATAGCTCTCCACCTACTGGGAACTACCGACTCATGTATCAGTACTGCGCCTCGTGTGGCTCGCCAACTGAAGAACGCGCCGTCGAGGGCTGCACACGGCCCGTCTGCACCGCCTGTGGCGAGGTCGTCTATCTGGATCCCAAGCTGGCGGTGGCGGTGCTGATCGCCCGCGACGGGCGCATTCTGCTTGGCAAGCGCGGACCCGGCGCCCGCGAGCCCGGCAAGTGGAGCTTTCCGGCAGGCTTCGTCGAGCGCGGTGAGCGCGTGGAGCAGGCCGCGGTGCGTGAAGCGCGCGAGGAGACCGGTCTCGACATCGTCGTCGGCGAGCTGATCGGGCTCTACTCCAGTGACGGCGAAACGGTCGTCCTCGCGGTCTACGAGGCGACATCCGCAGTCGGAGAGCCGCGTGCTGGAGACGACCTGACGGAGGTCCAATGGTTCTCCGTGTCGAAGCTGCCCGAGCTGGCGTTTCCGCGCGACCAACGCATCATGGACGCTTGGTTCTCCGCGCGGGAGACGGCTAGACGGCTAGACGGCTAGACGGCGAGGATTCGCCGATAGCCAATAGCCGTTTAGATATGGAGCGCGTGGCCTTGGAGATCGAGTGCAGCCTCGTGGATGACCTCGGAGACGGTCGGGTGCGGGAAGACGCTGATGCCAATCTCTTCCGGTGTCACCTCTAGCAGCCGGCCCATCGCCAGACCGCCGATCAGCTCCGTCGCATGCGGACCGACGATCGTCATGCCGAGCATGTCGTTGGTCTCGGCATCGGCGACGACTTTGGCAAAGCCATCGGTCTCGCCTTCGATGACGGCCTTGCCATTCGGCCGCATCGGGAACTTGCCCGTCTTGACTGTTCGCCCCTGGTCGACGGCCTGTTTCTCCGTTAATCCGACGCTGGCGATTTCCGGCCGGCAGAACGTCACCATCGGCGAGTTCAGCACGTCGAGCGGGTAGGGGTTGTGCCCGGCGATGTGCTCGATCGCGATGACCCCCATGTGCATTGCGGTGTGGGCCAGCATCTGCTGGCCATTGACGTCACCGATGGCGAAGATGTTCGGGACATTCGTTCGCATCATGGCGTCGACCGGAATGAGCCCATCGGCGGTCGCCACGCCGACCTTCTCCAGGCCAATGTCTTCGACGTTCCCCCGCCGCCCGATGGCCACGAGCAGCACTTCGGCCTCGACCACCTCTTCCTTGCCCCGGTCGTCCTTGACCCGCATCCGCACTCCGGACTTGGTCACGTCGATGTCCTCCGCCGTCGGGCGCGAAGCCGGGAAGACGGCGATGCCCTGTCGCTTGAAGGCGCGGATCAGCACGGCCGCGGCTTCCTCGTCCTCGGCGGGGACGACACGTCCGACCAGACTGACCTTCGAACCGTAGCGACCATAGATCGACGCCCACTCCACACCCACTGCCCCGCCGCCGCGGATGATGAAGCTCTGTGGCAGCGTCTCCAGCACGACCGCGTCGTCGGAATTGATGACTCGCTTGCCATCGAATGGCAGGTCCTTGATCGCCCGGGGGCGCGTCCCGGTGTCGATGATGATGTTGCGGGCGGCGAGCGTGAACGGTGCGCCTCCGCCAGCGGGGGCGACCTCGACTTGACCGGGTCCGGCGAACCTGCCGAATCCGGCGATCACGGGAATCTTGTACTTCTTATCGAAGAGATACTGCAGGCCTTTGTATTGTCCATTGACGACCTTGTTCGACCGATCCAGCGCCGCGGGGTAGTTGAACGCGACTTCTCCGGCGATGTCGACGCCGAACTCCGCCGAGTGCTGGACCTCCTCGAAGACATCCGCCGACTTCAGAAAAGCCTTGGTCGGGATACAGCCGCGGTGGAGGCAGGTGCCCCCTAACTTGTCGATCTCGATGACCGCGGCGTCGAGCCCCAGCTGGGCGGCGCGGATGGCGGCCACGTAGCCGCCTGTCCCCCCGCCGATGAGGACGACGTCAAATGCCTGGCCGTCCCGCGGCTTGTACTGCTGATCTGCCATGCGAACCGTTCCCTCTTCCCGCTTACTGGCTCATGTGTATGCGAATCGATCACCATGTCGTGTGGATTCGAGCCGACGACGGCACAAACGCCCGTGAGTATACGATGCACCCTGTGGCGCTCCCGCGAACGGTTGCCTTCATGTCGACGCGAAATTCATGGCCAAACCAGAGGTCACCGGGAAGGGTGGGATCCGCTTCGTCGTCGTCGTTTGGGTCGTTGAGGGCGTCTTCTTCCGGGAGGAGATTGCGAGTCATACTTTGCTGCCTCGGACCGGAATACTTCTTCAAAAGCGCCAAGGCACGACCCACTCCGGCGGCGCACCGGAAAGGAGAGCAAGTATGGGGGCTATTCGACGAGTGCGTCTCGACGGTTCGCAAGGCGTGCCGTCTACGAACCCGATCTTCATTGGTTCGGTTTCCACCCAGGAAGTCGTCAACGAGGCGCTCGGGGAACTCCTACGGGTTACAGCAGTGACGTTCGAGGACGGAGCAGTCAACCGCCCGCACCGCCACACGACGGATCAGGTCCTGGTCGCTACGTCGGGTGGCGGTTTCGTTGCCACCGATGACGAGCGTCACTCCCTTGAGCCAGGGGACGTCGCCTTCGTGCCGGCGGGCACGCGACATTGGCATGGCGCCAGTCCGGACACGACCTTTACTCACTTGTCGATCTTGACTCCCGGACACACCGAGATCGATGACGACAGATCGCCGTAGCTTCTCGCGGGCCACCGCACCGATTCGTCCCTGCGCGGCTGAACGGCATGCTGGAGCCACCCTTCGGTGCGGAGAAATCGGCGCGATTTCGCCCAAAACTCCTAGAAAACGTTGCCAGCGGGGCTGTTGCGATCGCGAGCGCCGGGTGCCAGAATGCGGCTATCCCCCCGCACAATAGTGGCAGTAGCTATCGACCGCCGCGGCGGCGCTCGGTGACCGGCCGGGTGATGGCGCGGGGCGCGGGGAGCCCATGTCTCGGGCAACCATTCTTTCGCCTGAAGGGCGCAGCGAAGCAGTCCAGCGCCCGGACCAATCGGAGGAATCTCATCGCCTCGTACTCGACCACGATGAACCGCCTCGTCAAGAGCTCTTGCCGCCATTGCGATGGCTGCTCCAACCGAATGACGACCGCTTCGCTCACCCTGCCGAGATCGAGCTGGCGCGGCTCCTGACGTTTTATGGCTTGCGTTGGGCCTACGAGCCGACGACGTTCGCGGTGCGGTGGGGGAGGGACGGACGACCGGTCGAGTTCGTCACCCCCGATTTCTACCTTCCCGAGCACGACTTGTATCTCGAGCTGACGACGATGCGGCAGCGGCTCGTCACCCGCAAGAACCGCAAGTTCCGGCTCCTGCGTGAGAGCTACCCAAATGTGCGAGTGCGCCTGCTCTATCTGCGGGATTTCAAGCGATTGCGTGACGTCTACGGACCATCCGGCGTGGAACGGCAGGCTCGCATCGGCGCCATACTCTATGCTGAGCAAGACGTCGAAATGCGGATCGCGCAGCTGGCGAATCAATTGATCGAGGGTTGGCGCGGCAATGTGGCAAGTGAACGCGGTCAACGGCCGCTGCTTGTCGGCGTCGGCTCCGGGTCAAACCGGTTTCTTGCGTCGCTGGGAGAGAATCTCCGCGGCTCAGGCGTTCCTGTTGATCTTGATCGTGTTGCCCTGACCTCGATCGTCGCGGACCCTGGGCCAAGTCGTGTTCGAGTGTCCCGAGCGCCGGCAGCATCTCTTGCCGGGCGATCGGTCACTCTCGTCCAGGAGGTATTGAGCACTGGGCTGAGCGCGACCTTCCTCACGGCCTGGATGCGCCGCCACGGGGCGGCCGCCGTGGAAACGTGCGTGCTCATGGATCGGGAGGCGGCTCGAGTTGTCGATGTGCCGGTCGTGTGTCGCGGGTTCGCAGTGCCGGACATTGCGCTCGCCGGATATGGTCTGGCCCGCAGGCATGAGTTCCGGGATCTCCCATACATCGCTGCGATCGAGACCGACTGAACCGCGCCCTGGCCCGCGCCCTGGCCCGGTGTCCGGGGTGATCGCCCTGGGTCTGGGTGCAAGGCTCACTTTGTGACCAGCGGCCCTCGATATGAGAAACCATTCGCCTGGTGGGGTCCGGGCTGGCAGGCGCCCGCGCCGCGTAATATCGTCGAACTCTTACGCGACGAAACGATTGACGCCTGGACGGCCGCCAACCTGTGGGCGGCACTGGCCCGGCGCCAATCTCTGGCAGTGGTCGCCGGTGAGAGCAAAGTGGGGAAGACCACGCTGCTGACTGCCCTGCTCGACTTCGTGCCTCCAAACACGCGCCGGGTCTATCCACGGGGGTGCTTCGAAACATTCGCATTCTTGTCAGACCCGGCAATCAACCCCTCGCAGACAGCCCTGCTCATCAACGAGATCAGTCCCCACCTGCCGGTCTATTTGTGGGGGCCGGCGGTCGGCCGAATCCTGGAGGCCGCACAACGAGGGTTCATGCTGCTAGCGACCGCCCATGCCGACTCGGTTCACGAATTCGTGGGAGCGTTCACCGGGAGCCCGCTCCGCATCCCGATGGCTCGAGCGGCGGCATTCGAGTTCGTCGTGGTCATGGAGCGCGATGAGTCGAATTTGAGTGGGAGGCGTATACGCGGCGTCTGGCGTCTAGAGCAAACCCGGGATGGCGTCGCGGTCGCGAAAATGCGCCCAATGCCTGCGGCTGTACAGACCATATCCGTAAGCACAACCCCTCATCCCACCGATCCCGAAACCTGGTTTCCCATGCCAGAGCTCACTCGCCGCCAGTCGGTGCTAGTGGACCTACGAGAGCGGCGCATCGCGCAACTTCCGGTTGCGAGTTTGTTCGCCGACACCTGAGGGAGAGACCTAGACCCTTGAGTCATCGCCGGGCGGGCGAGTAGCATCAATACAGGCGCGACAACACGCGCCGAGCCACCATCCATCCCGTCTTCTTCAGAGGCTTTATTAATCGCCCAGAGGGCACCCGACGCGATGGACAACGAAGAGAGGATCCACACCTGTGAGCGACGTCGCTGCCGTCCAGGCTGACGAGGCCACCCGGCCCTCGACCCTTGGCGAGCTTCGTGAGTTCGGTTACCGGCCCCGTTCGATCCGCGAAGAGATGCGCGAGAACCTCATTGCCCGTTTGCGTCGAGGCGATGAGCTCTTCCCGGGCATCGTTGGCTACGAGCGGACCGTCATTCCGCAAGTTGAAAACGCGATCCTGTCCGGGCAGGACATCATCCTGCTCGGTGAGCGTGGCCAGGCCAAGACCCGGCTGGCGCGGAGCCTGGTCAACTTGCTCGACGAGGTGATCCCGATTGTCGCGGGGTCGGAGATCAATGACGACCCATTCCACCCGATCTCGCGATACGCCCGGGACCTGATCGCCGAAGGTGGTGACGCGACCCCGATCGCCTGGGTCGGGCGCGACCGGCGCTACGGTGAAAAGCTTGCCACTCCAGACACCACCATCGCCGACCTGATCGGCGAGGTCGACCCGATCAAGGTCGCCGAGGGTCGCTATCTCTCCGATGAACTGACGATCTCCTACGGACTAATCCCGCGCACGAACCGCGGCGTCTTCGTCATCAATGAGCTCCCGGACCTGGCCGAACGAATCCAGGTCGGCCTCCTCAACGTGATGGAGGAACGCGACGTCCAAATCCGTGGCTACAAGATCCGGCTGCCCCTCGACATCCTGGTGGTAGCGTCGGCCAACCCGGAGGACTACACCAATCGCGGCCGCATCATCACCCCGCTCAAAGATCGTTACGGGTCGCAGATTCGCACGCACTACCCGGAAACCATCGACCTCGAGATCGAGATCATGGAGCAGGAACGATCGATCTACGGCACGGCCGGCATCGAGGCGTCGGTGCCGCTATTCATGAAGGAGATCGTCGCCGAGCTGACCCACCTGGCGCGGCGCTCGCACGACGTGTCGCAGCGATCCGGGGTGTCGGTCCGCATGAGCGTGGCCAACTACGAGAACATCGTCTCCAATGCAACACGCCGCGCCATCCGGCTTGGTGAGCGGCAGACAGCTCCACGGGTCTCCGATCTCGCAGGAGTTCTTGCATCGACGACCGGCAAGATCGAGATCGAAGGCCTGGGCGAAATCCAGGAAGATCAGATCGTCGACAAACTCATACAGGGTGCCGTGGCGGCGGTCTTCAACCGCTATTTCTCGCTGCGGGAATTCGACCGGCTCGTGCTGGCCTTCGACAACGGACTGATGGTCGACGCCTCGGAAATGATGCCGTCGCTCGACTATGTGCACCAACTCAGTCACCTCGACGGCGTCGCCGACGCGGTCGCCAAACTCGATGTGGGCGGGAACCCGGCCGCCGTCGCCTCCGCGGTCGAGTTCATTCTGGAGGGCTTGCACCTCAATCGCCGTCTGAACAAAGACGAAAGCACGTACTCGGGACCAGCGCGATATCACCGCTAGTCGGAGAACCCCATGCCAATTTACCGCTTCGGCTCGCGCTACTCTCGGTGGGACGGCACCCAGCAGATCGGACCGCTCTCGGCGGACGATCTGATGCGCGCCATGTCCGACGACTTGATGCAGGACGGCGACGTCAACCGCGCCATGCAGCGACTTTTCCGATGGGGTTTCCAACGACCAGACGGCGAGGACGTGCCGGGCCTGCAAAGTCTGATGCAGCGCTTGCGTGACCGTCGCCAGGAGCAACTCGAGCGCTACGACCTGCAGTCGATGCTAAGCGATATCACAGACCGCATCGAGCAGATCGTCGAAACCGAACGCCAGGGGATCGCGAAGCGTCTCGACGACGCGCGACAAGGGCAACCGACGGAAGACGGCAAGACGGCAAGACGGCAAGACGGCGAGACCGAAGGCAACGATGAGGGCGGAGCACGCACATCCGCGCAGAAGAGCAAGCAATCCGGTGCAGATGGTCAGTCCGGTCAGTCTGGCGGGAGCGAAGCCGGCGAGACCGGAGAGTCGCAAGGAGCGGAAGATCCCGATCTCCAGAAGTTGCTGGAGGCAATGGCCGAGCGGCGATTGCAGCAGCTCGACGCGCTGCCGAAGGATCCCGCCGCGGCGATCCGGGCGCTGACCGATTATGACTTCATGACCCCGGAGGCGCGCCAGCAGTTCCAGGAATTGCTGGACATGCTGCAGCAGCAGATGACCCAGCAGACGTTCCAGGGAATGCAGCAGGCGCTCTCTCAGATGACGCCAGACGACATCGCCGATATGCGGCAGATGATGCAAGAGCTCAATGAGATGCTCGAGGCGCGTCGTCGCGGCGAGGATCCTGGGTTCCAGGAGTTCATGCATCGCTGGGGCCACTTCTTCGGTCCTGGGCTCAACTCGCTAGACGACCTGATGCAGCGCATGCAGCAGCAGATGGGCGCCGTGCGTCAACTCATGCAAAGCATGAGCGGAGACCAGCGTGCGGAGCTGCAAGGGCTGATGCAAGCCGCTATGCAGGACGATGGGTTGCGCCAGGAGATGTCCCGCCTCGGGGAGAACCTCGGTGCGCTCATTCCACCCGAGCAGTGGCGCCGTGGGTATCAGTTCTCAGGCGACGAGTCGTTGACGCTCGAGCAGGCGATGCGACTCATGGACCGCCTTGGTGACTATGACGAGCTCGAGTCGCAGTTTCGCGACGTTCGCGACTGGAACGACCTGGCCGCCCTCGACGACGACAAGATCCGGGACCTTCTCGGCGAGGAGGAGGGCGAGCAGCTCGAGCAGTTGCGTCAGATCGCCCGCATGCTGGAAGAGGCCGGGTACATTCGGCAGACCCGTCGCGGCTATGAGCTCACCCCGCAGGGGGTTCGTAAGATCGGCGAGAAGGCACTCACCGATATCTTTGCCGATCTCAAGCGCGACAGGATGGGTCAACACGATCTGCGCCGAGAAGGGGGTGCTGGCGACCGCACCGACGTCACCAAGGCGTACGAGTTCGGTGACCCGTTCCTGCTCGATATTCCGAAGACGATCATGAACGCGGTGCAGCGCGGCGAGCAACCGTCGGCCGCCGCTCCCGGCGTGCGGCTCTCGCCGCGTGACTTCGAGGTCTACCGGACGGAGTACACGACGCGGTCGGCGACCGTGTTGATGGTCGACATGAGTCGATCCATGCTCTACAACGGCTGTTTCAACGCCGCCAAGCGGGTGGCCCTGGCGCTCGATTCGCTCATCCGCGGCAAATACCCGCGCGACCACCTAAGCATTATCGGCTTCTCATACCTGGCACAGGAGATCAAGCCCGGCGACCTGCCTTCGATCGATTGGAATGAGTACAACTACGGCACCAATATGCAGCACGGCTTCCAGCTCGCGCGGCAGATCCTGGGCCGGCAAAAGGGCGCCAATCGGCAGATCATCGTCATTACCGATGGCGAGCCGACGGCCCACTTCGACAACGGACACGTCCGCTTCAGCTATCCGCCGACACCGCGCACGTTCCAGGAGACGCTGCGCGAGGTCGTCCGTTGCACGCGCGATGGCATCACCATCAACACCTTCATGCTCGAGCGCTCGCCGTACATGGTGCAGTTCATCAACGACCTGATGCGGATCAACACGGGTCGCGTGTTCGTGGCCACGCCGGATCGCCTCGGCGAATACATCCTAGTGGACTACGTCTCCCACAAGCGGAAGCTCGTGGCCTGAGAGACGTCCCACGATCACGGGCTAGCGAACGGTATGTCCCGAGAGGGGATCACCCGGCAGACCTGCGAGGCGCCGATTTCGCTCAATTAATTGCTTTGCGGATAACATTGATTATGCGAATTTGTGTGATGGCGGGACATTAGGGAACCGTACCCCCGGTTCGTAACAGGTTTCGCCGATGTCAGAGAGTGCCTGTCTGATCGCTCACAATCACTGCATGCAAGCCCGGCCCGCCAATGACCGGGCAACAGATGTTGCGCTAGCGGTTCCCATCGCCAAGATGTGCCGCAGGTTAATGGCGCGACCTAGAATCGACGACTGTCGTGCGAGAAACCAGGAAACGTAGAACACAAAAGAGGACCGGCCCAAACTGGGCCGGTCCTTAGTTACGTCAACCCTGTGGAACTACTACTGCCGGCCGAGGATTGAGGCGATGATGGTCGCCGCGAGGTTATCGCCCGTCGTGGCGCCACCGAGCACGAGCGTGCCGCCGCTGCTACCACCAACGCTGGTCGAGCCGCCATTTGTGCCGCCAGTGTTGGTCGTGCCGATAGAAACGCCTCCGCCATTGCTGTTGGCGGTCGAAACGCCACCGTTCCCGCTATTGGCGTTGTCGGTCGTCTGCGCCGACACGGCCCCCACGAACGCCGTCGAGGCAATCGCGGCGATCGCAAGTCCGCTCATGAGCTTCTTCATAGGATCTCGTTCCTCCCCTCTCACACTGTGCCCGCCGCTGGCGCGGAAGCGC
>Ga0126304_10001686_pt1 | contig 10512 bp, 5 predicted proteins | sample Plot25_FD_92538 | JGI IMG/M metagenome (GOLD analysis project Ga0126304, IMG submission 92538) | Serpentine soil microbial communities from UC McLaughlin Reserve, CA, USA - Plot25 | ecosystem: Environmental > Terrestrial > Soil > Grasslands | place: USA: UC McLaughlin Reserve, Lake County... | reverse complement strand
GCTCAGCGCCAACACTTCGTGCGCCTCCAACCCGACGGCGATGCACCGCGGACCGTCGTGGTCGCCTTCGCGAATCGCGAGGCCGACGCGCGCGTATCCTATGGAATGGAGCGCGTGCACGAAGATGCGCAGGCGCTCATCGAGCGACGTGGCGCGCTCGACGTCCACCAGCGCCGCGTGCAGCGCGTGATAGTGATCCCGATCACGCAGCAGCAGCCGAATGCGCCCGCCAACCGTCGGTGGAAGCGACTCGAGTAGCGCGAGCTCTTCGACCGACCAGCGCTCGTCGGCCGGTATCGCCGGCATCGTCGGCACCGGGACGGAGTTGGCGGCCACGTGATCTAGCCTCCGCACCGTGTGAAGGCGCCCGACGCGCCGCGTCCAGCAAACATCACCGGTGGCGCGGAACGAGTACGTGCGCCGCGAGCGGCTCCACCACGACGTCGAATGGCGTCATTCCCACGAGGTCTCCATCAGCCTGCACCGGTCGAGCCGGATCCGTCTCGATGCGGATCCTTTGACCGGCTGTGTAGAGCATACAGGGGTCGGTGCGGAAATCCTTGCGCAGCAATCGCCAGGTGATCCGTATCGAGTCCCGCAGCCCTTTCGGAGAGAAGACGCACAAGTCCAGCAATCCGTCATCTTGTCGGATTCCGGGACCCAACGTGATCAGATCCCGGAAAACCGCTCCAAAATTTGCCACCAGTACCATCACCGCCGTTCGCTCGTGCAAAACGCCGTCAACCGTGGCCTTTACCGCGAATCGCTCGTGCTTGAGCGCCGCACGCGCTCCCGTCCAGAAGTACGCGAGCACGCCGAACCGGCCTTTCAGCGAGGCAGGCGTCGTCTCCACCATCTTGGCGTCGATCCCGACGCCGGCCGCGAAGGCGAACCGGTGCCCGCCGATCGACCCCAGGTCGATGCGCGCTTCGTCGCCGTCCAGCAATGCGTCCACCGCCGCACTGATGCTCAGCGGGATGCCGAGCACGCGGGCGATGAGATTGCCGGTCCCACCCGGCAGGACGCCGATTGGTACAGTGCTCTCGGCGAGCGTACCTATGACTTCCATCACAGTCCCGTCGCCGCCGAGCGTGAAGACGGCGTCGTACTCGCGCCCCCGCTGATCCGCCAACTCGGCGGCATGCCCCGGGCGCTCCGTCATGATCAGGTCGCACGTCACGCCGCGACGAATGAACGCGGCTTGCGCCTGCGCTCGAGTCCGAACGCCGCGCCGCGACCCTGGATTGACGATGAGAAGGACTCGCTGCCTCAGAACCGCCACAGGCGGAAGATATCGAAACCAAACTGCCGAGGCTGCGGCGTGAACCCACGTGCGGACGAGATGGCCGCACCGCACAACAGCGCGCTCGTTGGCGGATCGGATCCCGCGGAGATTCCCAGGTTCTCGTTGAGCCGGTACTCCACCTTCACACCGAGCGACTCGTAGATGTTCAGGTTGCCGCTAGGGTTGCTCCCTCCGAGCAGCGAGCCGACCTGGCACAGGCCCGTCGCGGCACTCACGAACGCGCGGCTCCCGACCTGCCACCCCGTCGTGAGGCGAGCGCCGTTGAAGACGCTATTCAAGCCGCCCGTGAAGCCCTGCCCCGACGCCAGTCCCTGTCGCCCCAGTTCGACATCGATCACGTCCGCGAATCCGAGACCGCCACGGAGCCAGTCACCGAGGTAACTGCCGAACGACCGCAGGATGCTCAGGGTGGCATCCTGGCTGCTGACGCTGAAGCTCGGCGCGCCCGTCAACAGATAGCTCACGAGATCCGTCTGTGAAATATTCAGCAGACTGTCCGCGCTGGACAGATCGATACGCGGCTGCGCGAGCGTTCCGCGGATCTGTACGCGCACACGGATGTCCTGCTGCGCCAGGTTGGTGCTCGACCGGTGCACCGTGTGCGTCGCCGCGATGTTCAGCTCGGGATTGAAGTCGGCGTCCCCGAAGAATCGCACCGTCCCGTTCTCGACGATGAACGTGCGCTGGACGATGCCGGCCAGATTCAGACGATACGTGCCGCGATTCGTCGTGAGAGTGCCGTCGAGCGCCAGCTGCTCGAAGGGGCTACCCGTCTCCGAGCTTCGCGCGCGGGCGACCTGCACCGACCCGCCAAGGTTGATGTTCGCCTCGGACGAGCGCAGCCACACATCGCTGCCCATGCGAATCTGCACGTTGTCGATCGACAGGTTTCGCACGAGCGCCGGCGGCGGATTCGGAAGGAGCGTGCGATTCGTGGTGAGCGTTGTGTCGATGATGTTGTAGAGGTCTGGGCTGTCGAGGCTGATGACCTGTTTATCGATCAGCTCCGGAATGAAGACGGTACCGCGATCGACGGTGATGAGTCCCGTGAGCGTGGACTGCTCGTACGACCCGGCCAGCCTCAGGTTCGTCGCCGATATGTCGAGATGCGCGACACGCGGTTTGTCGACGATATGGAAGTTGCGCGCGGCGAGTGTGAGGTCGAACCGCGGGTTATTCTGATCGGCCACACTCGCGTATCCCGTCAGCGACAGCGTGCCCACGCGCTCCTCGCGGGTGGTGACGCTGAGACGGTCGATCTGCAAACTGTCGCCGAGGAAGTTGAGGTTGGCGTTCAGGTCGGAGAGCCTGACCCCACCCATCGGGGTAAGTCCGAGCGCGCCGCCGACGACTGTCAGGTTCCCCGTGAGCGTCGGCCGTGGCCACACGCCGCCGATGGTCAGGTTTGATTGCAGCGTGCCGGATGCGTTCACCACCAACGGGGACACCGTTTCGAGAATCGCGAGCTCGACGCTGTCCGATCGGACCTTGCCGCGCAACGAGTCCGGCAGCATTCGCCTGGGCACTGAAGTCAGTGCAAGGTCCACGGGGACCGACGCGGTGATCGAGAGAACGGATCGCTCGCCCCGGAAAAGGTCCGCCGTGGCCTCCATGCGCTTCGCCGCGTACGTCCCGTTCATTGTTGCGCGGTCGAGACCCACGTCGCCGAACCGCGGCTGGTCCAGCGCGCCGTCGATCGTGATGCGCGGATCTGCTCTCACGCCAGCAATGTCCATCCGCACGGTCGCGAGGCCCGCGAACGGCACGTTCGCCTGAAGGAGTTCGCCGATGTCTCCGAGCTCCACGCTGTCGGCCCGAATGGCAAGCGCCACGGGTGCGGTCTGCGGAATGGTTCCGGAGACCGTCAGCAGGCCGGCGTTGGCGTCACGAATGCGGATCGAGTCGAGCGTTACGCCGTCCGGTCGGATGGCGATCCCCGCCGGGTGTTCGAGACTCAGACGATGGTCGCGCACCGCGAGCGTCACTGTATCCAGCCGGACGAACGTCGTGTCGCCGGCGAGCGATCCACTGCCGTGAACCAGCAGCTCGGGGCCGTTCATGCTGCGCGCCTGCACACGGTACTCGGCATGCTCGCGATCGAGCGCGCGGAAGTATGCGGTACCGGATGCAATCGCCACATTGGCCAGAACCGCCGTATCGGCGCGGATGCTGACGTTGCCAGCGAGACTGTCGCCTTTGGCGCGAACTTCGAACCCGCCGAGGATCGCCTTTGCACGATCACCTCGAAACCAGATTTCGCGGGCATCGACGTCGCCCGTCGCGCGCAGCGAGTCGAGCGAGCCGCGAACCTTGCCTTCGATGGTGACGGTCCCGTCGATCGAGTCAGCGGTGGTCAGCGCATTTGCGAGCGCCGTGGTCGTCGGGAAGTAACGGCGGAACCCGCCCAGTGAGTCGACCGTCAGCCTGTAGGTCAGGGAGTCGTCGACCGCGCTCGCGAGTCCGAATGCGCCGTGAGCGCTGAAGGTTCCGGCCACCGTCTCGACGCGAACCGTGTCCAGACGGGCGCGCCCGCCACCGAACCCGAGTCGCGCGACGGCTTGATGGACCCGCATGCTGTCGACGAGCGACCGATCGAGATTCGCGGTGACGACGCCGGTAAGACTCTTGAGCGTGGAGTCGAGCGACGCCGAGTCCGCCGTGATGTCGAGCTCCATGCGACCGTTGAGCGACGTCACCGGGAGTGTGTCGTTCGCGAGCAGCGTTCGCACGTCGAGGTCAAGGAACGTGAGGGATCCGTGCGCGCCATATGACACCGGATAGCCATCCACGCGACCGTCGTAGGAGAACGTCCCGCCGGGCCCCGTCAGCGTCGTGGTGATCGACAGGTCATCGAGCGTGCCCTGAATGCGAAGCGGCCCTTGATAGGACCCACGCAATGGCAAGGCGGCGGACGGATACGCGCGCGCGAGCGTCGTGAACGAGAGCGGCTGCGTGCTGAGCGCGAGATCGTAGCCGGTGAACTTCTCACCGATCGTCACCCGACCGCTGCCGGTGGCGTGCGTCGGCTCACCGGGTCCATCGGTGTGCGTTACGTCCGCGTTGCGGAACCGAACATCGAGCCACAGCGAGTCGAGCGTCGCGGTCCCGGCCACAATGCCGTTGACGCGAGGAAAATTCGGGTTGAGGTACTGCAGCGTGCGAAGGTCGAGCTGGGCGACGTCGACGTCGAATCCGCGGAACGTCGTGAAGGCCGGGAACAGGATGTCGAGCTCGCCGCGCACCGTCGCGCGCGTCACCGCGCCCCGAACGTTCGCGTCGTCGAACGTGATGCGTGCGTCGTCAACGCGAAAGCGATTCACCGGCCCGCCGCGCGCGCGAACCGTTCCAGTCAGATTCCCCTGCCAGTCGTACGGGAACGGCCCGCCCGCGAGGGTCCGGATGAGATCGAAGTTGACAGGCGCCGCCTCGACCGCGAGGTCCTTCACGATCAGCACCGGTCCGCCGACCCCGAACGTCATCTTGCCCTTGAGACGCGAGCGCGTGGAGCGGACGTCCATGTCCGACAGCGCATAGTCGATGATGGAGAGGTCCTGCTCGTTCTTGATCGTGAGCACCATCGACCCGCCGCCCGTTGTCGGCAGTGTTGGGTACACCCATCCGACATCGGAGAGCGATACCGAGTCGCCAACCACGCGAAGGTCGTAGCGCGTCGGCAGGTCGCTCCCCCACCATACCTTGCCCGAGGCTTTGCCGGTGGATCCTGGCAGGTCGAAATGCGCGAAGTCGAGCCACAACGAGTCGCCCGTCTGACGCACCCCACCGCGGACGTTGCGGAACTTGAACGGTGGATCGAACTCGTCCGCGTCCAGGCGCGCAATCTGAAACAGCCGTCCTACACTGTCGGGATCCGCGAGGCGCGTGTACCCCGACACGAGCTCGACCCCGTCCCACCGCCACGTCTTCTCGAACCCCGTGGCAGTGCGGCGAATGTCCTTGTCCTTCCGCGTCAGGTTGCGTGCGATGGCGCTGTCGCGCTTCGCCCCGCGAAGCGAGTCGTCCGGGTGCCACGGCATCGAGACGAGAACGGTGCCACGCGTGATGACCACGGAGTCGGCGACGATGAAGTCCGCATAACCGCGCTCGGCACCAGGCACGCGTTTCTTCGGCGGACCCGGAGGGAAGACGTCCTTCCAGTTCCACTGCCCTGCCTGACTCTTTCGCAGATGAACGAACGGCCCGTCCACCTCGACGTAGCTGATGAGCGTCCGCTTGTCGATCAGATCGCGCGGGTCCCATCGCACCGTGATCTTGCCAGCGGCGACGAACAGCGAGTCGTCGGGACCACGGATCTCGACCGAGTCTATCGTTGCGCCGCCGAAGGAAAGCCCCGTGATCTTGCCAATGTGCAGCTTTCCTCGAACCTTCGGCGCGACACGCCCCTCGACGAAGTCGCGCGCGAGGTTCCGGCCGAACTGCGTCTTCAGCAGGGAGACGATCAGCAGCCCGGCGAGCACGCCGAGGGCGAGAAGCGAGAACGCGCTCGAGAGAACGACAACCCGTCGGCGTGTCACGCGCGCCAAACCATCAGAATGCCTGCCCGATCGACACGTTCAGGCGCAGCCGACTGAAGAATCCGGACTTTCGCTTGGGCTGATACGAGATCGGGCAGCCGCGAGATGGATTCGCCTGAACCGCCGGCAAATCTTCAGGTTCGTACTTGGGCTTCCACCCCGTCACGGGCAGGTCGTTGCCAGGGCTCACACAGTAGAGTGGCGCCACCCCATTCTGTTCCGATGCGTTGAAGTAGGCGGCGCCCGTCGCTCGGTCGTAGGGATTGAATCCGACGTCGATACGAATCGGTCCCACGGGGGACGCCAATCGCACACCGAAGCCCGGGGTGATGCGCAGACTGCCGAACGAGCGTTCTGCACCGGCCGCACCCCGTGTCCAGACCTGACCGGCGTCGGCGAAGAAGGCCACCTGAAGGCGCTCCGGAATGAACGGACTCGGCATACGAAGCTCGAGGTTCGCGACGGCGACAGAGTTGCCGCCCACGGGCAGCACGCGCGGCGACCGCGCCGAATCCGACGAGAAATACACGGTATCCATCGCTGTCTCGGGCGTGATGCATTTGCCGGTCGGGGCGATACAGACCTTCAACGTATCCGGCAGATACACGACGGGGCCGAGCTCGTTCTGCTGGAAGCCTCGGACGCTGTTCGCCCCACCGGCGTAGAGACGCTCCTGCTGCGGGATGAAGGTCGTCTGATCCTCGCCGAACACGACCCGACGACCGAATACCACCCCGCCACGAATTCGCGCCGCCAGCACCGAGCGCCGCGGCAGTGCCCAGAACCAGCTCCCATCCGCGACGATCCGGTTGAACTGGACATCCGGATCCGATCCGATCAGCTGGTTCGCGGTCCGGAGCTCGAGCGAAATGGACGACCCGGCAGACGGATAGAACGGATCGTTGCGCCGATCCCGGCCTAACGTCACACTCGCGGTCGCCACACGCTGCGTGCGTTTCAGGAACGCCTGCTCGTTGACGTCGCAGACGCCGATGACGCCGCAGAACAGCGCCGGCTCGGCGCTCGTGCGGCCGTACTCGAGTTGGTACGCGTAGGTCGCCCCAATACGTCTGCCCAGCTGCTGGCTGAGCGTGAGTACGGCGGCGATGGGCGTGTACCGGCGGAAGACGTGATACTCGGATCGAAGCGCGCTGTAGAGCGTGATGGTTGGCACCGAGCGCACGCCGAACAGTGAGCTCTGCGCGAGCGTCGCGCCGACGTAGTAGTTGAGCGTGTCGCTGTAGATGTCGTTGCGCACGTCCGACGCACAGATCTGACTCAGGTTGCCGCCGACCTCCGTGGGATAGCCCACGCCGATCTTTGACGCCCGGGCGTTGACGTCCAACCGCCGCAACGCGCCGAGAAATCCGAAATCGGAGTAGTCCACCTGCGCACGAAAGCAGTCGAGGGTTCCCCACCCCGCCGACGGACGGACCGATCGCATGAAGCTCTCGGCTAGCGTGATCTCGACGTCGATCGTCGAGTCCCCCACGGAACGGAGACTCGCCGTGTCAGTGCTCACTTCGACGTGGCGATACGCCTGCGACAGGTATAACGCTCGCTTGGCTCCTTCGAGCTCACGCTCGCGGTAGAGATCACCGGGTTCGAAGCCGAGCGTGCTCCTGACCTTGTTGTCCGGGATCTCCTGCGTCTCGCCCTCGCGGGGCGTCACCTTCACGTTGATGGCGCCAATCCGCGCCAGCGGTCCGCTCGCTACGTCGAACTTCACGCTCGCGACGAGCTTCGCGACGTCGGACTCGTAGCTGCGCAAGAGGTCCGCTTGCGGGTAGCCGTTGTCCCGAAGGCGGCGGAGGATCGTATCGCGCGCTGCTTCCATCGCGATCTGATCGAACCGGCCACCGATGCGGATCGGAAGGTTGGCGGTGAATCGCTCGGGGCGGGCCAACGAGTCGAGCCCGGTGATCGCCAGTCGCTCGATGATGATCGGGTCGCCTTCCTCAATCCTGAAGGTCACCGCGACCGTGGCAGGACGCACCGTATCGATGCGCGCGGAGACCGTCGCGCTCGGGAATCCAGCGCGGCGATAGAGCACCAACAGGCGCAGCGGATCGCGTTGCACCTCGAGCGGGTCCAGACACCGCTGTGTGCCGATCTTTCGGAACACACGCCGAGCCCACGACGACGGTGTCGTGACGAGACCGTTCGCGAGCTGCGTGTCGTCGAACGTCTGGTTGCCTATGAACTCGACGCTGGTGACCTCTAAATCACCGCGGTCACACACGATGTCCTGCGCCGATGCAGCCGTCGGCGTGGCTGCTGAGAGAGCAGAGACGAGGAAGCCGAGTGCGAGCAGCGCTCGGCGCATGCCCATCAGTCTGTCGCTCCCCGTAACAGCCGCTTCTTCGGCTCCGCGGGCGGCAGCTCTCTCGGCTCCAGCGGTGTGCGCTGAAGGAACAGGTAGGCCATATAGAACGCCAGAGCGCCAACGCCGATGCCGACACCAATGGCCGGCAGAAGCTCCTGGGCTTTGAGCCGGCGGCGGTAGACGTACTCGGATTGCGCTCGTGGAGCTTCGCGTTTCAGCATGGCCAACGTTGTGTGGTTCGTTCCTTCGACTTACACCGTCTCGACGAGGATGCTCCCCGCGCCCTGCTGCTTCGCGCGCCGCTTGGTATCGGCGGCCATCATACCGAAGTGCGCGAGACTCACCCATCGGTTCGGGCAGACCATCATCACCGCTGCCGACACGCGGGCGAGCGGGAAGCGTTTGATGTGTCCATCCCGATCGACGCCGGTGAAGTAGCCGCTCTCCGCCGCTTCGTCACCGACGGCGCGTTTGATCACGTCGCGAAAGCGCCGCGCGCATTCGTTCGCCACCGCCTCGGCATGTTCCTGCGAGGTGACGACGATGAAATCGTCACCGCCGATGTGCCCAACGAAATCGCCGCCGCCTTCTCCGACGACCGCATACGCGGAATCGCGGATCGCTGCACCGAGGCCTCGGATGACGATGTCCGCGGTGGCAAAGCCGAACGTGTCCGCGAAGGCTTTGAAGTTATCCAGGTCGAGGTAGCACACGGCAAACCCGTCGCCCTTCGCGACGCGGCTCGCAATCTCTTTCTCGATCGCGTGTCCCCCCGGGAGACCGCTCGTGGGGTTGCGGTCGCCTTCGCGCTCGACTAATCGCAGTAATGCCGATACACGCGCGCGAAGCTCACGCGGGTCGAACGGCTTCGCGAGGTAGTCATCGGCGCCTGCCGCGAACCCTTCGATCTTGCTCTCGATCTCCGATTGCGCCGTCAGCATGAGCACCGGAATCCGCGCGGTGAACGGGTTGCGCTTCATGGTGCGGCAGACCTCGAAGCCGGACATTCCCGGCATGCTATGATCGAGGACGACGAGATCGGGCTCGCGCTCGCGGATGGAAGCGAGCGCAGCAAGCCCGTCTTCAGCCAGGCAGACCTCGTGTCCCGACGAACGAAAGAGGTCACGCAGCATGAATCGCATGTCCTCATTATCGTCAGCGAACAGCAGGTAACTCACGGTCAGACAGCAGCCTAGCTTAGATTGACGGAAGCAACTCGGGTCCGGTAAGTTCTCGTGCGTCACCTGCCATTGTCAATGCGCATTCGCCTCCTGCTGCTGGCCCTCGCGCCGTTTACCGCTCTCGCTTGCCGCGGTGGCGAATCGGCACCCCAACGCAACTCGCTCGTCGACTCGCGCGATAGGTACGATCCGCGCTCGCTGGATCCGGCGCTGTCGACTGACGTGCCGACAGGCCGAGCCGTTTCATACGTTTTCGATGGGCTGACGCGGTTCACGCCCGATGCACGCGTGGAGCCCGGGTTGGCCGAGCGGTGGGACGTGAGCCCCGACGGGCTCACGTACACGTTCCATCTCCGCCACGGCGTCACGTTCCATGACGGAGCGGCGTTCACGGCGCAGCACGTCATCCGGACGTTCCAGCGCGCGCTCGACCCCGCGACGAAGGGTGGCCGCGCTGAACCGCTGGCGCCCATCAGGGGCTCCGCAGATTTCGCCGCCGGCAAGGCCCGCGCGGTCTCCGGTCTCTCCGCGCCGAACGACTCGACGGTGGTCATCACGTTGTCGGAGCCGTTGGCATCGTTCCCGAAGCTGCTGGCAATGCCCGTCGCTTCGATCGTTCCGGACTCGACGCCCGCCGATTTCGGGCAGCACCCGGTTGGCACCGGGCCGTGGAAGTTCGTCGAGTGGAAGCACGATGACTATCTCAAATTCACGCGCAACACGAGTTACTGGGGCGGCGCACCGGCGACCGACACGCTCATCGCCCGCATCATCCCCGAGCCCAGCACGGCCGTCGCGGAGTTCGAGAGCGGCAACGTGGATCTGTTGGTGATCCCCGAGGGTGAGACCGCCGCGTGGGAGCAGACGGATGAGAAGAAGGCGCTGCTGCAGAGCGCACCGGCTCTCATCCTCTATTACCTCGCGATCAATACGACGCGCGGTCCGCTGACGGACGCGCGCGTGCGGCAGGCGATCAACGCTGCGGTGGATACGAAGACCATCCTCGACCAGCTCATGGATGGTCGCGGCTTTCTCGCCCGCGGCGTGGTCTCCCCGATTCTCGACGGCGCGGACACCGCGCGCACTCGTTATGCATACGACCCCGCGAAGGCGAAGCAGCTGCTCGCTGCGGCGGGTCACCCGAATGGCATCGACGTCGAGCTGTGG
>Ga0126304_10001685_pt1 | contig 10514 bp, 7 predicted proteins | sample Plot25_FD_92538 | JGI IMG/M metagenome (GOLD analysis project Ga0126304, IMG submission 92538) | Serpentine soil microbial communities from UC McLaughlin Reserve, CA, USA - Plot25 | ecosystem: Environmental > Terrestrial > Soil > Grasslands | place: USA: UC McLaughlin Reserve, Lake County... | reverse complement strand
TAGGTGGGATTTCAGTCCCTAGTGGAAGCGTTTGTGATGTAGTGGTCGTTCGTAAAACCCCCGAAATAATAGGACATAATGGATTAGTCATGAACAAGTTTACATTAATGAATTCTGTAATTGAATTCATGGCTTCAAATACATCCTCATCAAATCAGAGTGTATACGTGATGGGTGACTTTGCTTTGCTTGAATCAGAAATGAATCCAGTTCTTCAAATACTCACTAAGTCAGGGTGGACTGTAACTGGTATACATAACCACATGATTTTAGAATCGCCAAAGACAACCTTCATGCATTGGGAAACACAAGGCGATCTTAATACAATAATTGGTCAAATAAAGGATGCCTTAGCGGAGACTTCAATACAGGGCCCTAAATAGCACTTTTTTTAGAAAACTATTTTCAAAAAAATAGATAACAAAATGGATAATGGCAAGTCAGTAAGATAACCGGCGGATATATTTGTAATAAATGCTATGATAAAGAAGGGCGACAGACAACTAACTATAAAGAGGCTCATAGAATACATGAACGAAATGGACGATTACGAATTAAGATATTTAATACCTTCAAATAAGTGTTTTTTTATTAAATATTGAGAGTAGTCGTACCGTTTTTTCGTATTCTTCTCGTTTCTGTCTATTTTGTTTTCCTTGTTGTTCTATTCTGTTTAACATATCCTTTAGACTTGGTTTGTTGTTTTGGTTTTGGTATCTTGCCCTTCCGAGATTCTCAAACGCCTTACGAACACAATAATCTTTTTTCATTTATTCCTCATGTATAGGTTGACCTGCGCCGTCGGAGAATAATAACAATTCAAGGTGGCAGTGGTGCAGCAGGAGAAGGAGGCAGCGGCGGGAGAACCACGTGCAGTGCTGAAAGTGGATGTGAATCGGTGGGTAGTAATTAATTAGGTAACTTCCTTTCTTTTCTTTTCTTTGCTGATAACTCAAGATAAGTGTTGATAAACCTTCTTATAGTACTGTCATATTACCTGTGAAAATGAATTCTTACGTAATTATAGGAATGACTGCAGTGATAGCCGCAGTGTTAACAGCAGTCCCTTTAATGACAACAAATACAGCAAACGCCGATAGGAATACATAGTATATTTATCGAGTACCTTAATGTAAAAGATAAATATACTCCATATAGTTAAGACCTCGATTTGACTGTGCTATGGTAAGAAGTAAAAGGTAAAATTCTGGTTACTCGCAGTTTCGGTCCAGGAATGAAACGGTCACTATTAGAAGATTTGAATACAAGAATAATTCTTTTCGATGGAGGAATGGGTACTGAAATTCAAAAGCTATCTCCACGCGCAGAGGACTTCCCAGATAAAAAGGAAGGTTTCAACGATGGGCTGGTTCTTACTAGACCCGAATGGATAAAGACAATTCATAGGCGATACCTCGCTTCGGGAGCAGACTGTATAGAGACTAACACCTTTGGAAGCAACATGTACAAATTGCAAGAGTATGGCTATGGAGAGCAAACCATTGAATTCAATATTAAGGCTGCCCGACTTGCCGGAGAGGTTTGCGATGAGTTCGATGATAAGCCTAGATTTGTCATTGGATCAATGGGACCATCAGGATACCTCCCCAGTTCTAATGACCCAGATCTGGGTTCAAAGACTCCAGATCAAATAAAAGACGCCTTTGTCCCCCAAGCCAAAGGGCTCATCAAAGGAGGTGTAGATGCACTGTTGATAGAAACCAGTCAAGACATACTAGAGGTCAAAATGGCTATTGAAGCATGTCACGAGGCAATGGACAATTTATCGATAAGAGTTCCTATAATTGCAAACGTAACGCTGGACCAGTATGGAAAGATGCTTCTAGGAACTCCTATCCAGGCAGCATATACCACTGTGAGCGACATGGGAATAGATGTATTTGGATTAAACTGCTCCACCGGGCCTTCTGAAATGATACCAAGTATCAGATGGCTAAATGAACAAGAGGATTTGCCGATACTTGTGGTACCAAATGCAGGCATGCCTCACAACGAGGGAGGCAAAGCTATTTACAAAATGACTCCAGGTGAAATGGTACAAAAACTAGAAGACATCATTACGAGATTTTCCCGGGTAAGAATAATCGGGGGTTGCTGTGGAACTGACTCAAACCATATTTACGGACTACGAAAGATGCTGCAAAGACATCAAAAATAGCCTCCCTTGGACTTTCCGTAAGGTTTAGAACTTCTTTTGTCAGTTTATATATTACTTTAATGTTCAGAACGAAAATAGCTGTACCTAGAATAAGTTCGGCACTCAAGGCCGTGGACCTGAAGCAGAGTCCCCCACCGCTCATAATTGGTGAACGACTTAACACTCAGGGCTCCAAAAAGGCAAAAGAGACGGTCTTAAACGATGATATGGACGGACTCTTAAGTTTAGCCAGGTCCCAAGTTGAGGATGGAGCGCATTGCCTTGATGTGTGCGTTGCAACAACAGAAAGAAGCGACGAAGTCCAGATAATGACCAGACTTGTCAAGCGACTTAGCCTAGAAATTGAAGCTCCTCTCGTAATAGATTCAACTGACCCAGCTGTTATCGAAGCAGCCATCAAACAGATTCCCGGAAAACCTGTCATCAATTCCATAAACCTTGAGGGAGATGGCTCTAGATTCCATAGACTGTCTCCTCTTATGTCCAAGTATGGTTTAGCAGCTATTGCAATGTGCATAGGTCCCAAAGGTATGGCTAAGACTCCGGAAGAAAAGCTGGAGACTGCACTTCTACTTTTTGAAACTGGTAAAAAATACTCTCTCCAGCCTTGGCAATATATATTTGACGTCCTCACTTTCACACTCGCTACAGGGGAGCAAGAGTTTGTAGATTCAGCAAAAAATACCCTTAAAGGAATAGAATTAGTGAAAAAGAATATTCCTGGATGCTTTACTGTTTTAGGTCTTAGCAACATTAGTTTCGGTCTTAATATTCAAGCTAGGAAGATAGTAAATTCAGTCTTTCTCCATCATGCTATGAAGGCCGGACTGGACGCGGTGATCATTAATGCTAAGGATGTCATCCCTTATGGAGAGATACAGCTGGCCGAAAAAAGATTAGCAGAAAACCTTATCTTTAACAATCATCCAAACGCGCTTTCAGAATTAATCACATATTTCCAAGAAATTAAGGCTCCATCTGGAGGCAGAATATCTGCTACAGGAAAACTTGAACTCGATCACACATGGAGTGCAAGCAAGAAATGCCATTTTAGAATAGTGAATCGAATCAAGGAAGGCATAGAAGATGACGTCGTCGCAGCTATTGCAGAAAACATACCTTCTGGCAATGAAAAAAAGCTAGTTTCCCAACAAAATAGGGATTCAAAAGGAAGCAAGTTTGTACTAGTTGCACCTAAAAGCATTGCTCATGATGCTGCGGTGCATACTTTAAACCAAGTACTTTTACCTGCAATGAAGGAAGTTGGAGATAAATTTGGTGCAGGGGAACTAATTCTGCCATTTGTTTTAAAATCCGCTGAATGTATGAAGGCAGCTGTTGCTGAGCTTGAAAAATATCTTATAAGACAAGAGGGTGTAAGCAAAGGAAAGCTTGTTCTTTGCACTGTATATGGTGACGTCCACGATATAGGCAAAAACTTGGTGAAAACCATCTTCGTAAACAATGGTTACAATGTTTACGACCTCGGCAAACAAGTTCCCCTTCAGACTATTGTTGACAAAATTAAGGAAGTTAATGCTGACGCTGTAGGATTATCGGCGTTGTTAGTGTCTACTTCTAAGCAAATGCAGTACTTTGTAGAATTTGCCCGGAATAATAATATGGACATTTCGGTTCTCTGTGGTGGAGCAGCTATTAATAGTAATTACATCAACAGGATAGCAAAGGATGGAGGTCTATATCGAAGTGGAGTCTTCTACTGCAAAAATGCGTTCGATGGCTTAAGAACCATGAACATCCTAGTGTCAGATAAAAAGGCGGAATTTCTTTCTCAATGGCAGAAAAAAGTTGAGACCTGGCAAGAAAGAAAAAGTCCTCCCGAGGATGCAAAAATAACCATTAGAAGTAATATAGTACCGGTGAGCCCACCTATACCCCCACATGCTAATCTAAGGATCCGTCTCGAACCAGAACAAATAGATCTCGATGAAATCTGGAATTTTCTTAATAAAAAATCTCTTTTTGTTCTTTCGTGGGGTTTAAGGGGAACAGCGGCTGATGGTCTCTCTGAACTCTCGTACAAGCTTCTAGAGCAGTGGAAAAATAGGGTTAAGATAGAAAGACTTTTTGAGCCAAGAGTTGTTTACGGTTATTTTAATTGTCACAACAGAAATAACAAGCTAGTAGTTGAATTGCCTGAGAATGAAGAAGAGGTCGTTTTTGACTTTCCAAGATCCTCTAAAGATAAGCATTTATGTTTGACCGATTATTTTGGCGAGAAAGATATCGTAGCATTTCAATGTGTGACAGTTGGAAATCGAGTTGGAGAAATAATTGACCAATGGAACAAGGAAAATCTTTATACAGATGCCTACTATTTGCATGGTCTTGCAGTAGAAACTGCTGAAGCGTTGGCTGATTGGACTAACATGAGGATAAGAAACGAATTAGGAATTGCCCACAACCGTGGCCTTAGATATAGTTGGGGTTACCCTAGTTGCCCTGATATATCTCAACACTACTTGGTATGGAAAATCTTGGAGCCTTCTAAATCAGGGATGAATTTGACGGAAGCCGGTCAAATAATTCCTGATCAGTCCACAGCTGCTATGGTAGTGCATCACCCTGAAGCAGAGTATTTTGTGCTATAGAATAGTCAAATATATACATACTTAAGTATCTTTTGTGGTCCTAAGAGATTCGTGTAATAATGACCATTAATGACTTTGCTTTTGCTTGCGCTCTGGATGATTCTCCTCCATATTTTACTTACGAAAAACAAACGATGCTAATAATCGAATCTAAAGATAATGCAATTCGAAATGTCAATGGATTTCTCTATATCGAACCGTTTATTGAAGCTCTGGTTTCCCATGAGTCCGTTCATGTTATTATCAAAAACTTCGAGGGGGCAGAAATATCTGACTCACTAGACGACTTGGAAGTTATAGTTGAGCACGATGGGTCTAAATTCCAAGTCACAATTAATAATATGCTATTTGCAAAGGACAGATCCGGGGTTGTCATCTGATATCTTCCGGAACCATCATGAAAGAAAAAGAATGGTAATACATAGATTAGGTGAAAGATATTTCATTTCAAAACCAGTCGATAACAAAGAAGAAGGCATTTAGGATGGTAGCAGAACAAAAAGTAAAAGAGCTTGATCATCTTCATTGTCATCAGCATGATAAATGAAATAATGTCCAAACTAGAAGGCGGCACATAGTATTGATATGTCAAGATGTAATTTCAATTATACGCTGATCGGTTGGTTATGTAAACCTGGATGATATACACTATTTGGTTTTTAGACGATATACACTATTCGTAGCTGTGCCAAAGATCATTGTATCACAGTGAATAAGAAATAAGAGAGATGCTATAACGTTTCCTTAATGCTTCTCGCTCCATACTTGGAATACTAGATTGGCTACACCTTCCTCTATCGTGAATGGTCATTTCGGACCTAATCCTGTGTATGAGTTAATAGAATAACGGTCTAATGGATTATCCACAAACAGGGATTCGTTATTATACATTGTAATGGACCAGAAGGCATCTGCTGGAGGAAGTTTTCCCGGGTCAAAATGGATAGTATCTTGTCAATACGTCTGAGCAATTCCAGGTAGATGGAACACTCGTTCCAATTTCTAGCGTTCCAGCCTTCCCCTAATCTAGAAGACGGATAATCATATACCTAGAAAACAAAATGATGTGTCATCATTTTCATCTGAACAAGACTCTAATTTACAAAACAAGGGAAAAGGGAAGGCAGCCGGTGTTTTACGCCAATGCCTGCGCGAAGTGTGGGGAGATTGAAAGAAAATGAGTGAATGCGAAATATGTCGCAGTGAAGAACTAATAATAAACATGACCGTAAGAAAGGGTAAACTGATATGCTATCTATGCACTGACCAATTCGATCCATATCTAAGGAAGGACTTTGGGTGTCCAGTTTAGTATTCACTGTTTTGGTTGACTTTACTGACACTGGTTCCGACCTGTGTTGTGATGGCTCAACCGATGAACTTATAAAAAATTTATAGTCTTCATCCACGGTATCAATAACATAGAACTTGGGGTATGTATGAAAGTTCGCAGTGGAATGCAGCCATCAAAAAGAGGTGGTAAAGTAACGAGCAGCATGCATTCCAGACCTTTCTTAACCAGTTGTTTGTGCTTTGTCGTGTTAATAATAACAATAATAATCACCCTTTTGCTGACGGCTACTGACGTAACAGGACAACTAGATCGAACACAAAAACAACCTACACAACCGTATACGATAAATTCGCTTGTTATTACTCTTATGCCTGATGGACAATCAGAAGTGCAATACGATATCTCAGTTGACCCACGCAAGCAAGAAACAAATGTCAAGTTATTTGGTCAAACGAGGAACCTAACTGCACGGGACTTGTCGAGTAATAATTCTATTGAAACTAGCTTTTCTGAAGACCTACATAATGTAACCTTGGTTTCTTTAGGGGCTACAAATGTAAAAATTCGGTATGATACTCCAGATCTAACTCAAAAAAATGGGAGGATATGGAGCTTTTCTTTAAATTCACCTACACGATTTTCAGTGATTCTTCCTCTAAACTCTATTGTTACTGACTGGGGTAAACAAAATCCAATACTGATCAAACGAGCTGGAGAGCAGAACTTGATTACTTTTGATGCTGGGAATGTACAATTAAGATACATGACAGAATTCCCCAGTAGTAATAACCGAGCTGATGTAATCATAAACTCAGCAGAAACTACAATTAAAGACATCAAACAAAGATATCCTGGAATTGTGTTAACAGATTCAGAGAAGATATTACAAAATGCAATTTCCTCAAAAAGTAATAAAAGACCTGTGGATGCAGAATTGTTTGCGACAAGAGCAAATGATCTATCCCTTGAAATGGTTAAAAAATATACGGCTGCCCTAACCATTATCGAACAAGCTAATGTAGAACTGAACAAAACCTCAAATGAAGGTGATAATGACAATGCACCTTCTTTGATATTGCTATCACAAGCAAAAGAATTGTTTTCAAAAGGCGATTATATTAGAGCCATACAGTTCGCACAAAAGGCAGCTTCGCAGCAAGATTTGAAAGAGCCTTTGTCAGTACCCAGCGACTCCTCTACCTCATACACTTGGCAAAAAGTGCTAGTTTCGTATATTGCTCCAATTATCATAGTTATATCAGTTGCTGGCATAGGCCTTATTCTTATCACAGTGAAGAGGAAGAGATTGAGGTCATCTTCAGAATACCCCAAGAAGAGCGGCAATAGTCTTTTTTCAAAATTACAAAGAAAAGCAGTAAATGATGCTGCATCTGGTGAGTCTAGACAACCTTCTGAGCTTTGGCCTCGACAACATTTTCCTACCGAATCAAAAGAACGCTTTCCTATTTCATTGCCGCCTTCTCTGGCAAGTTCACATGTAGATCAAACCGTATTATTCGAGGCAGTCACCAAATTTATAGAAGAGAAGCCACAATTAAAACTTGAAGATCAGCAAGTACTTAGATTTTTGGCTCAAAATCAAGGCGCTGCATTTGAAAGTGAAATTAGAAATCACTTCCAAGAGTTACCAAAGACAACAATATGGCGTCTTATTAAGCGTCTTGAGCGTGAAGAGTGTATAGAAATAAGAAAGGCGGCTGGTCAAAATTTGATAAAATTAAGATTTGACGACAATAAAGCAACTTAAAGCTTTGGAGATGATAGCTCGACGTATAGAGTAATATATCACAACCTCTATGATAATAACAATACCCACTGTTCCTAATGTTAAATCTTATTGTAAGACTTCTTCTCGTAGTTGGTTTTACCTGCTTTTTTTTAGGATTAACAAATATTATTGAGGCACAGCCAAAAAATTACTTTTCAGATTTACTCTTTATAGCACTTTTCTCCGATGGTCAAAGTCAAATATCAAATGATATTAATTTTATAGATGTTGAACAAATTCAAGCCATTCCACTATTTGGAAATAACATTAGCGGAATTAATGTGATGGATCATCTGGGTAACCCAGTTAAATTTGTAGAAGAAAATAAGGATCCAAAAGAAGTATTAATTAAATCGTCTAACAAGCAAGCCATTAGAATAGCTTATCAAACTTCTGATCTTGCGCAGCATATCAATAAAAAATGGGTCTTCTCTATTAATTCTTCAATTCCATTTACTCTCAAGTTACCCATCAATTCAACAATTATTGATTGGAATGTTACGCCAATATCTTTTGAGCTTCTTGGAGAGCAACATCTTTTGAGTTTTAATCCTGGGAATGTTACTATGAGCTATATTATAGAAAATACCCGGATGGAGATAATAGATGATTAATCTTTCATTCCAGCTATCCACCATTCTCTTCCCATTTTATTTTCTATGTAGGTACGAAACAATTTACAGGTTCTTGCCTACAAAATCTATATTAGTTGCCAATGGGCACAATTTGAATTATACTTGTATTATGCTACGAACAGTTGCGATAATTATTCTCTTAGCAATTAGTAATGCGTATGTTACTATTAATTTAGCCTTTCATAACGAATTTGTGTATGCTCAGGAACAAGAGCAGAGAATCTCCTCTAGCGCAACTGGTACATTACAGTGTTCAGATAGTCTCAAAACCTACGAAGGGAAAATTTATTTTTTAGCTATAAAGGATAACGGTCCATTATATGGAACATATGAAATTATTGTTTCTAATACCACATCAAAGGGTTCAATAGATAATGCTGGGTCTTTGATCAATGGTGATGTCAGTTCTAGCCAATATCGTCTATTTGGAAGCGAGTCGCAAGATAATATCTGTGGCGAGGGTAATGCCTTCACTACCGTAGTTATCGTAGGTAAATGTGGACCTGCGTCCTCAATAGATGTATTGGCGTCTGGAGATTATAGTGCCAAGTTTGTTGGTGATGTAGATTGCCCTCTACCAAGGAATACGGGGTCTCCAATAGCTAAAGCAACAGGACCAATAGAAATAGCAGAGGGAGAAAAAGCTATCTTATCTGGAGAGGGGAGTGTTGATCCTGATGGCGATCTTCTTCAGTACCAGTGGAAACAAGTAGGCGGAAACCTTGTCGACCTGACTAATCCTAATAGTGTTGAAGCGGAGTTTACTGCACCTACTGTGGGACAAAATGACATCGCAGATTTCGAACTCATAGTGAAGGACAGTAGAGGTAATGTGGATACAGACCGCCTAAGTGTGCTAATTTATGGAGAACAACCCCAACAACAACCTCCAATAGCTAAAGCAACAGGACCAATAGAAATAGCAGAGGGAGAAAAGGCCATCTTATCTGGAACAGGGAGTATCGATCCTGATGGCGATCCTCTTCTGTACCAGTGGAAACAAATAGGTGGAGCCGTTGTTGATCTGACTAATCCTAATAGTGTTGAAGCGGAGTTTACTGCACCTACTGTGCCTGAGAATTCAACGTTGACTTTTGAGTTAACAGCTGATGACAGTCGTGGTGGAATCGATACCAATTCCGTTAATATTAAAGTATTCAAGAAAGAGGAGGTAGAACTAAATCAATTCCCAACCGCTGTTGCAGATGCTAGTCCTAGAACGATATCGTCTGCACAAGATTCAGAAGTTGTCTTGGATGGAACCCAAAGTATCGATCCTGATGACGACAGCCTAAGCTATAGATGGGAGCAAGTAAGTGGACCCTCTGTTGGTCTCTCCAATTCTGACGAGGCTGAGAGCATATTTGATTCTAATATAGAAGTGGAAGAGGATACAACTCTAACTTTTGAGTTAACAGTCGATGATAGCCGTGGCGGAATCGATAGTGATAGGGTCGATATCACGATAAAGGCCGAGGATACAGAACCTGAGCAGCCGCAGCCGCCTTCCGATGGTGCGCCTGGTGACAGCGAGGGACCGCCTGAACCTGAACCAGAACCAGAACCTGAACCTGAACCAGAACCTGAACCTGAACCTGAACCAGAACCTGAACCTGAGTAACCGCTCATTTCCTAACTTTGCACGAAGGATTATTAGCAAGTATTAAAGGGCGACCGAGAACTATTCTGGGTCATCATGACAATAGAACGAGAGGTTCATCTGATATCTAATTCATGGAATATACACAGCGCTAGTCTACCAGTAGGGCAAAATCTTCAATGTATCGACGTATCACTGAAACATTGTGCTTTTTAAGATAAATTAGTACGAACCCTGGATAATGAAACAATTTATATTTATACCTAGCGAGAAGTGTGGCTATGGACATACGAAGCCGGAATTCCACCAAATATTAGCTTGGATATCGATGAATCAAAAATGTCAGGGCGATTCGGGGACATAAGCAATAGCGGTAACGTTAGAAATGATATGCCAAAATGTAAT
>Ga0126304_10001682_pt1 | contig 10523 bp, 8 predicted proteins | sample Plot25_FD_92538 | JGI IMG/M metagenome (GOLD analysis project Ga0126304, IMG submission 92538) | Serpentine soil microbial communities from UC McLaughlin Reserve, CA, USA - Plot25 | ecosystem: Environmental > Terrestrial > Soil > Grasslands | place: USA: UC McLaughlin Reserve, Lake County... | reverse complement strand
GGATGACGAGGGAAGAGCAGGACATTAACGGGGCCGTCCTGCGACAGTACGCGCTGGACAACGCCGCCCGGCTGGGCTTCGACACGAGCCCGGCGCTGCTGGAGAAGGACAGACCCTACGCGCCAACCTTCCACACGGTGTCCCGCATCGGCCCCGACGGCGTACTGCGCACAGACATGGTGGTGGAACTCGTGCAGACGAAGACGGCGCCCTTCGACGAGAAGGGGCTTAACGTCGGCTCGTTCCCGATGCGCGGGGGCGTCACCCTCATCATCGCCGCGCCCGAGGTGCGCTACAGGAAGCGCGGATTGCCGGAAGTCCGCTTCGCCATCGGCAAATGCCTGTCTGGGACAGAGGGCAACCGCCGGGAGAGACGCCAGCGCGACTACTACATGTCGCTGGGCCTGCTCAACGGCCCCACCGACGACTCAAGCCATTTCCAGGCTAATTTCGGACTGCTTCATCAGGGGTTCTGATTATGGTAACCAAGAAAACCACCAAGAAGAGCGCCAAGAAATCCGCCAAAAAGAGCGCCGGCAAATCCGCCAAAAAGAGCGCGAAGAAGGCGGCGAGTAAAGCCACGTCCGCGGGCCGCGCAGGGAGCGCGAAGGCCGGCAAGTCGGGGGCGGCTAAGGGCCGTCGCCGCCCCGCCGGGAGCAGCAAAGCAGGGGGCGTCCTTCGAGTGCGCATGTACCGGATCGGCTTTGGCGACTTCTTCCTCCTGACTGTACCGACGAAAGCCGGGCCGCAGCACATCCTCATAGACTGCGGCGTCCACGCGGGCAACATCGGGACGATGGACGCGTGTGTGCAGGACTTAATCAAGGAGACCGACCGCAAGCTGGCGCTCGTCATCGTGACGCACTACCACGCCGACCACGTCTCGGGCTTCGCCTCGAACTTCGACGACTTCGCTCAGTTCGAGGTGGGCGCCGTATGGATGAGCAACCGCCTCGACCCGAAGAACGACGACGCGGCTAAATTACTCCTGCAAATCAAGTCGGTAGCCAGCCAGCTTCGCATGGGGCTCAGGTTTCGCCTGGGCCTCGGCGAGGGTGAAGAGCCGGGTGAGAAGACCGAACTGGCTCAAGCCCAAGCGCTTTACATGGCGGAGAATGCCCTCGGCATCCAGCTCGGCGCCAAGGAGAGGGAGGGCGGCAACGAGAAAGCGCTCAGGCTCCTCACCAAGGGGTTCAAGAACAAGCCCCCGGTCTACTACTATGAGGCCGGGGACGACCCTGTGCTGCCCGACGTGCTGAAAGGGGCGCTTACCGCGCAACTGCTCGGGCCCGCGCCGCTGGATTCGGGCGGGGTGTTTTCCGGCTCGGACAACAGGAAGGAGCAGTACCTTGCGGCGGTGGGCGAAGACGGTGTGCCGGAGACGGAGCGCCTTGAGCCGTTCGAGGCTAAATGGATGCGTATTGCCGACGCGAACGCCTACCCGCGGCAGGCGTTCAACGGGTACGGCTCGTACAAGAAGATGGAAGGGATGCTGCACGCCGCGCAGCCTGACGTAATGCTGGCGATGGCCGAAGCCGTGGACGGCACGCTCAACAACCCGAGCCTGGTTATCCTGTTCACCTGCCAGGGCAAGAAGCTGCTGTTCGTCGGCGATGCGCAGTGGGGCAACTGGTCTTACTGGCTCTACGGCGAGAAGGTCACGGGGAAAGACCCCGGCATCAGTGAGACCGCCAAAGACATTCTGGGTTCGATAGACTTCTACAAGGTCGGCCATCACGGCAGCAATAACGCGAACCCCATCCCCGCCGTCGAGGCGTTGAACGTAAATTGTGTCTCGATGTGCTCGACCGAGAGCGCGGACTATGACCCCAAGAAAAAGCGGCCCCACGGCAGCTTGGAGAATAAGTCGGAGGTTCCCCGGACGGTGCTGATGAATGCGCTGGAGAAGCGTACGAACAACAAGCTGGTGCGCAGCGATTGGCACCCTGTGGTCAACGTCCCGGCGTCTCCGGAGGCTCTGAGCCAACTGCGCGATCTGCCGAAACACTTCTCAACCGGAGACCTCTACATAGACTACGTCTTCCCCTGATTTCTCCTCTTTCAGTGGAGCCCTCCGGCGGCATGTTTGAGCGGTATGGACTTCCCGCTGCGGAACTTTGTTCGCATTCATTCTCGGAGAGATTCTAAGGAGGTGGGAAATGACTCCGGAAGGCATCTCAGCTTCGGGCATACAGCGTGGCAAGACCGCTCCCGTGGATAGCGTTAAAGTCACGCCCCCGGTTGATCCGAAAGAGATTGACCCTGACGAGGATGCACCGCCCGGTGGAATAGCTCTCTGCCTTTCCGGCGGGGGCTACCGGGCGATGTTGTTCCACCTCGGCACGCTCTGGCGGCTTAACGAGCTTGGCTATCTCCCAAAACTGGATAGGGTATCGAGCGTCTCAGGCGGGTCGATCACGGCGGGCGTGTTGGCCCTTAACTGGTCGCGCCTCGAGTTCGACGAGAGCGGCGTGGGGCGACAGTTCGAGCCATTCGTCGTCGCCCCCGTGAGGCGGCTCGGCGAGAAAACGATAGATGTCCCTTCCGTGCTCCGTGGCGTTTTCGGATTCGGCAGCATCGGCGATAAGGTGGCAAACGCCTACCGAAAGCATCTGTTCGGAGCCGCGACGCTGCAAGATTTTCCCTCTCACCCCTTCTTCGTTCTCAACGCTACGAACATGCAGTCGGGCGTCCTCTGGAGGTTTACGAAGGCGTACACGTGGGACTATCGCGTCGGACAAATCGAGAAACCGCGCATCGAGCTGGCCGTGGCAGTTGCCGCGTCGGCGGCTTTCCCACCGGTTTTGTCACCCGTCACGCTCAAATTGAATGACTCGAACTTCACCCCGAAAACCGGAAGAGACCTACAGCGGCCTCCCTACACCACCCGCGTCGTCCTCACGGACGGAGGCGTCTACGACAACCTCGGCCTCGAAACCGCCTGGAAGCGCTGTCATACGATCCTGATCAGCGACGCGGGTGGGAACCTCAAGCCTGAGGAGAATCCTAAAGGCGACTGGCTGCGCCACACGCTGAGGAATCTCTTCATCATCGATAACCAAGTGCGCAGCCTGCGCAGGCGCAACATCATGGACGCCTACGACGTTAAAAATCGGCTCGGGGCGTTCTGGAGCATCCGGACGGATATTCAAAACTACCGGCTGCCGCGATACCCGCTCGACTGCCCCTTCGAAAAGACAATCCGGCTGGCGAACCTTGCCACTCGGCTCAAGGGGCTGCCGCCTGAGACGCAGGAGCGACTGATTAATTGGGGGTACGCGGTTTGCGATGCGGCAATGCGGAAGCATGTTGACGGCAGTCTTCCCGAGCCGACCGCCTTCCCATACCCCAACGCCGGAATCGGCTAATGAAGAACTAATACCCGGAGACCGGCCTTGATATACGTAAAACGCAAACGCGTCAAAGCGCCCGCCATACTCAGTTCACCGAAGGCGGCGAAGTCGTTCGAGCTGGCCAAAGAATTCTACTCCCACCCTCTTACGTCCCGCGTGCAGCAACGGCACACGTTCAACATGCAGATTTGGAAGGAGGCGCGGCCGGCACTCAAAAAACTCTTCGAGGGGAAGTGCGCCTACTGCGAGAGCAAGATCGAGGCAATCGAAAGCGGCGACGTTGACCAGTTCCGCCCGAAAGCGGGTGCCATCAACCAGAGCGGTAAATTCGACGCGGATCACTACTGGTGGCTGACCTACGAATGGTCGAACATGTACTTCTCCTGCCGCCTGTGTAACACGAGCAAGGGGAGCAGGTTCCCGGTCGCCGGCAATCGCGTCGAAGTGCCGAGGGGAGGGAGGGCGAGACTCGGCGCGCCCTGGTACGTCAAAGACCTGATGGAAGAGAAGTCCCTGCTGCTCGACCCCTGCGCCGAAGGGTTTGATCCCGACAGGCACCTCGTGTTCGACGCGGAGACGGGGCTGGTGGGCGGGCTGACCAAAGAGGGCAAGGTCACAATCGAGATTTTCAATTTAAACCGGGAGGGACTCGTCGAGGCGCGACACCATACGCTCGCCAGAACAATATCACTGTTACAACAACTGGACTCCGTTGCTTCGGCACCCGCCCAGTCCTCCCGACTGGAGCCAATCCTCCTTAACCTCCTCGAAGCAAAGTCCTCTTTTATGCCGTACGTGGGCGCCCAACGGCAGATCATCCGCCGTTGGTATCTCGAAAGAAAGAAGCTGTATGACCTCTTACCGGTAGATGAACAGATGCGCGAGCTCGTTTGGGGAAGGGCCGAGACCGGTCAAGAGAAATCCGCCAGGGTCCCTCGAACGAAGAAATCCGCCAGGGCCCCTTTAAGGGAAAGCGCGGCCGGGCGCTCGGTCTCCAGTAAAAGGGTCGAGCGAATCATCACTGCGTCTATTGAGGAGAAGAAGTCCCGGCAGGAAAAGACGGTGCATCGCGCCAGCCTCAACCCGCAAAACATTACGCGGATCGAGATACACAACTTCCGGGTCATCGAAGACCTCGTGTTGGACTTCCCGCCCATGGGGGAAGAGGAGAAATCGTGGCTGGTGCTGCTCGGCGAGAACGGGGTCGGTAAAAGCTCCGTCCTGAAGGCCGTGGCGCTCGCGCTGATAGACGAAGAACAGTACGGCGCGCAGGGGTTCAAGCCCGAAAAGATTCTCCGCGTCGGGAGCCAGAGCGGCTACGTTAAGGTTTACCTGACCGATTACTCCGAGCCCTTCGAGGTGCGTTTCGACAGGCACAAGTTCGAGAAGGCCAACAAGAATAAGCTCCAGTCATACCTGTTCGGCTACGGCGGCACGCGCCTGCTCCCACAGTCCGACCACGAGCCCGCGCCGACCAATGGCGTATCGCGGACGGAGAACCTCTTCGACCCGTTCCTGCCGCTCATCGACGCGAGGTCCTGGCTGCTCTCTTTGAAATGGAAGCTCTTCGGCTACAGCTCCCTGGCCTTGAAAGACCTGCTCGTCCGCGAGGATGAAGACAAGCTGTTTCGCCGCAAGGGCCTGGTCAAACTCAGGCTGGCGGACTTCGGCGCGAGCATCTCCCTGGAAGAGTTGAGCGACGGCTACCAATCCATCGTCGCCCTCATCGCGGACATCCTCAATGTCATGCTGAAGACCTGGCCCACGGCCGACAAGTCGCAGGGCATCGTGCTGATCGACGAGATCGACGTTCACCTGCACCCGCGCTGGAAGATCGAAATCGTCAACCGCCTGCGGCGCGTCTTCCCGCGCGTGCAGTTCGTCGTCACCACGCACGACCCCCTCTGCCTCCTGGGCACGCGTTCCGGGGAGGTGCACGTCCTGCACCGTGACGCCACCTCCTCGCGGGTCGTCGCCACGCAGTTCGACGTGCCGCCCGGCACGACGGCGGACAAGATTTTGACGGGCTTCTGGTTCGGCCTTCCTTCGACCATGGACAGGGGCACGCTCAAGCTGCTGGAAGATTATTATGAGCTGATGCGCGCGCGGCAGACGGCGGCGAACAGAAGGCGCCTTCGTGACCTTGAGACGGAGCTTCGTGGAAGATTGGGAAACTTCACGGACACGTCGGTGGACAGAATGGCGCAGAGCGTGGCGGCGGAGATTCTGCGGGAGGACTACCTGACCTGGGATCCGCAGACGCGCGGCAGGAAACGCGAGGAGATCAAGGACAGGGTGGCTAGAAAAATCAGCACGACGCGGAGCAGGAGGCGCGCCGGGGCCAGGAAGGCCGTGGCCGTAAAAAGCGGGCGGAGGGGTCGAGCACGGTCATGAAACTATACAGAAGACCCCCGGAGCCCGCCGACTTCGCCCAGAAGGTCAAAAACGCCAGGGACAAAGCCGAGCGGCTCATCGACGCACAACTGAAGTCAGGCGCGAAGAAGGCTCCGGCGAAGTCGGGCGCGAAAAAGTCTGCGGCGGCCTCGACCAAAGCATCGCCGGGCGGCGCCGAAAAAGCGAAGGGCAAGAAGAAAGATAAAATCTTTCAGGACGTGTGGAAAGACTACAAAGCCATCTTCGCCTACGCGCAGTTCGACAAGTGCGGTTTCTGCGAAAGCAACATCCTACAGACGGGCCGCGGCGACGTGGAGCATTACCGCCCCAAGAGCGAGGTCTCGGAGTTGGACGACGACCCCGACACGCGAGGAGTCCAGCACGAAGCCGCCGCCGCCGTGACGGGGCGGCGGCCCAAAGTCCTCTGTTCGACGGGCTACTACTGGCTCGCATACGACTGGTCGAACTACCTCCTCTCCTGCGCCATCTGCAATCAAAACTTCAAAGGCTCGATCTTCCCGGTGAAAGACGCCCCCCGCTCTCTTCCGCCGCTGAAGGATTCGGCCGAAGATGCTCTCCTGCTCAACCCGTTCGATAAAAAAGAACCCGCCAAGCACCTACACCTCCTCCCGGACGGGTTTATAGTGGCGAAAAGCCCCTACGGCCGCGCGACTATTGACACCTGTGGCCTGTACCGGGACATCCTTATCACCAATAGGCAGCGCATTGCGCTGCGTGTCTACGGGTTGGCGCGAGACCTTCGCAGACCTGCGAGCCGCCGCGAAAATCCGCAAGTCCTACGGTCCTGCTACGACTATGGCTGTGATGAAGCGGAACACTGCGGCATGGTACGCGCGATTATCGAAGAAGTCGGCGGGATGAACTGGGAAGATCTGGTGAAGAAACGCGCTAAAGAACTGACTCTTCTGTTAAAGAACGCCAAGGGCCCGAATAGAAAGGAGCTTGATGAGGAGATGGAGAAGATGGGTAGGGAGAGATATGAGCACTCCACAGAGGTCCGGGCAATCTTCGAGAAGACCAGCGGGATAACGTGGGAGAATCTCGTCCTAAGACTCACAGCCCAGATGGCGCGCGGCTTTTTGGCGGACAAAATATATTGGGAGAATGACAGAGAGCGCGAGCTAATGCTCAAGAAAAAATTTTATATGCTCGCGCGCGCCAACCCCGCTTATGCGACCAAGATAAAAGATACTTACGAGAGGCAGACTCGCATGGACTGGGACGAACTCAAGGCGTTCGTTGAAGCCAGAGTGCAAATGCTTTGGACATTAGAGGATGTCTTACAGCAAGCATAAAAGGTACGACGCCCATGATTCTAGCTCTTTCCAAGCGCGGCTCCGTGTCTAAACTACAATCTGACAAACAGGAAGACGGCGAGTCTGAGAACCGGCATTATGTTTTAGAGATGAAGGCTCATCAATAGGATCAATTCATCACCTCCAATCGCGGAGGACTTCTCCGGCGAGCCGAAGCGCGAGTGTGTCGGCAGGTTCCGGGAGCCGAAACCTATATTCCTCAGCAACGGCGAGGGCGAGCGAGAAACCTTTAGAGAACGCCCTGTGCAGGTCATCCGAGGGTGAGGCGGAATTGGCTAACTCGTGCCCCGGCTCATGATGAGCTTGAGATCGTCGTAGGAGCTATACCCCAAGCCTTTGCAAAGGGCATTGCGTACGCGCTGGGTAGGAAGTCTTCCACCGTCTGGGACTATTAGATTGTTGGCCAGAGTTCGCTTACTTACTTTGAGGTAGAATTCGGCTTGGCCTATGTTCCTGAAGAGTATGCGCATGGTATCGCCTCCGGGATTTTGCTCAAATACTACTTATGCAAAGGCTCTGAATACCTTCTTCTCGAAAACACCGTCATAGCGTTGGCCGAGACTCTGGTGATCCGCGTCGAAGTGACATCCGGCTTTCACGTTTTTGCTCCTGTACAGGAAGAGCGGACGATGCAGAACTATGCTGTCAGCTCCTGCTTGAGCGATAGATTAAGATCGATCAGATGCACGGCTGCTTCTACCGCGCTATTCACCTCAGGAACACTTCTAAGGCTGTAAACGTTGGCCCTCAAGACTAGCTGCCACGGGCGAGGCATGGTGCGTTCGAGGGTGTAGCGCTCGGCGGCCCACTGGACGCGGCGGACGGCATACTCCACGCGGGTCTCTACGACTCCGGCTATGACTTGGGCCGTGAGCGGCATCTTGTGCAGCTTCTGCTGTAAGAGCGTGGTCGCGCCGACGGCCCTCCCGATGGCAGCCCTCGTCACCTGCACCGGCCGGTCGGGATTATTCCTGAGGCATGTCGTCGCCGCCCTGACCGCAATAGCGTAGTCGGCATCACGCTTCTTCCAGTCTACGCCGGATGTGGGGCGGGCTCGCCTTCGGGTAAGAGGGCTGCGCCTCTTCAGCCACTCCGCATCATTCCGAAACAGCCACGCGTACTCTCGCGGGAGCTTAAGCCGTAAAGCTTTCAACGTGGTCTCGGGCATCTGCCGCCTCGCGGAGACCCACTTGGCTCGGCAGGCACGTCTCTTCTCGGCGTGCGTGGTAGCGTCGTAAGTACCTTTGAGCTGGGCAGCGCGAGGAATCGGCTTAGATTTCCTGCCGGGGACGTTAAAGGGTTGCAGTTGCCGCTTGCCCCAATCGAATTGCAGTATAAGTTTGTGAAGGCTGTGTCTCAGCACGCAGTAGCTGCATCTCGTTTAGGTCTAGCATACGAAGACGCCAGCATGCTCTTTCAAGGTCTGCTCAACCGCGCGTTCACTGGGAATCTCACCGCGGAGTGGGAGGCCGCCAATGCCGAATTCATCGCCGACCAGCAGGCTTTATACGAACGCTTGCCACAACTCGTTCTGCTCGCATTCCTCCATGAAAAGAGTGCTCGTGCTAAAAATCGCGCTGACGCCTGCGTTCTTATCACCGCGTTGATGAAGTATGTCTTCCTCTTTCAAATGAAGACGGCTGCACGACGCAGACTCTACCACTTCGTCCCATACCATTACGGTCCATTCGCCCGAGAACTCTACACCGATCTCCAAGCTCTCAGCGAACAGGGTCTCATAACGCTGGACAACGGCGACGAAGATCGCACTCGCATTTCGCTCACACAGTCTGGAGACCTTCAGTCCCTCTTCTCCGATATCCCCGAAGATATTAAGGACGATGTGGGTGCTGTCCTCGACACTTACGGATATCTATCGCATAAGGAACTCCTCAGACAGGTCTATGAAAAATACCCGGCCTACACGGGGAAGAGCAGACTGAAGCTGTAATCGAAGGGCATAGATGGAGTTGTTCCTTAGAACGCCTGCTTAGCGTTCTAAGGAACAACTTTATTGTTTGGGGAAGGACTTAATTGTTTAGGGAACAACTTTATTTGTCGTGAACACTAACGGCGACTAGAACAGTTCGAACTTGATGGTGAGATACTTCTTCGGGTTCTGGCGGAAGTCGTAGATGAGTTTGACGGTCTCGGCCGAGAGTTGGTTGACGTTGTTGTAGAGTTGGTCGTCGGTGAGGAGTTTGCCGGCGGTGCCCTCGCCGCGCTGGACGCCGGCGACGACGTTGTCGATGCGCTCGGCGGCGGTGTTGAAGCGGGCGATGGCCGCGCGCGCGTCGTTATAAATGGCCTCGTCGGTGAGGAGCTTGCCGGCGGTGCCGCGCCCCTGTCGCAGGTCGTTGACAATGAGGTCGATGTTGTCCACCGAGCGGTTGAGGCGGGCGATGGCTCCGCGCGCCTCGTTGTAGATGGCGTCGTCGGTGAGGAGCTTGCCGGCGGTGCCGCGCCCGGCACGCAGGTCGTCGGCGATGGTCTGGAGCGACCGGCTGACCTCTGTCAGGTTGTTGTAGAGTGCGGGGTCGTTGACGAACTGGCCGGCCGAGCCGCGGCCGGACTGTATCTGTCGCACGACCTCGTTGACGTCGCGGACGGTTGAGTTGAGGTTATTGTAGAACGCCTCGTCGTTGACGAAGCGGCCGATGGTGCCCTGACCCTGGTTGATCTTGCCGGAGATTTCGGTGAACTGCTTGGAGAGGTCGTTGAGCTGATCCATGAGCTGCGTGCCCGAGGTCGTCAGCGCCTGAACCGTACCGCTCTCGTCGCCGGGCGGGATCATATCGCCGTCCTTGACCTGCTCGCCGAGCGCGGTGCCCGGCGTGAGGTTGATGACCTTCTCCGCGCCGAGGATGGAGGGCGAGGCCAGGAGCGCCCGCGAGTCCTTGCGGATCAGCTCGGTGGCGGGGCGTCCGTCAATCTCGCTGTCGATGGAGAAGGTCGCCTCGACCTTCTCGCGGGGGTTGTCCGACGGCGGGAGCAGGGTCACGTCATCCACCTTGCCGATGCGGACGCCGGCCAGGCGCACCTCCGAGCCGCGGCGAAGCCCGTCGCCGCTCGAGAAGCGCGACCTGAGGTGAATCTTCCTTGAGAAGGGCGAGATGTCGCCCGACGCGTTGAGGATCAGGAAGATGAGGACGCCGATGGCGACGACGACCAGAAGGCCGACGCGCACTTCGCGGATGCCGAGTCGCTTCTTGGCTGGAGGCATGTTCGCTGAATGATGAATGATGAATGACGAATGATGAATATGAAGGCGGCCGTGCCTCTTAATTCATCACTCATCATTCATCATTCATCATTTCTCCTTTCAGTGTCCGCGGATGAACCGCTGGATGTAGGCGTCCTCGTTGCGGTGGAGCGCCTCGTCGGTGCCCTCGAAGATGATCTTGCCGCCGCGCAGCATCAACACCTTCGTGTTGGTCAG
>Ga0126304_10001681_pt1 | contig 10523 bp, 7 predicted proteins | sample Plot25_FD_92538 | JGI IMG/M metagenome (GOLD analysis project Ga0126304, IMG submission 92538) | Serpentine soil microbial communities from UC McLaughlin Reserve, CA, USA - Plot25 | ecosystem: Environmental > Terrestrial > Soil > Grasslands | place: USA: UC McLaughlin Reserve, Lake County... | reverse complement strand
TGATTGAAAGCGCGCACCCGGATTTTTCTCGAACATCGATTGACGATGAGCTGCAGCGAAGGTGAGATGCTGCTCGTCGACACCGACAGCTCCGGCGGATCGTCTTTGAGAATCGCCGTCATCGTCTCGGCCGGCGTCTCGCGCTGAAAGTCGCGCCGTCCGCTCAACATCTCGTAGAGCACGCGCCAAACGCAAACAGATCGGCGCGATGATCGGCGCTTGGTCCGCGCACCTGCTGGGGGGCCATGTAGCTCACTGTGCCAAGCACGACGCCGGGCGTTGTCGCCGGGGCCGCTGTGGCCAGCATGATGCCGCCGGCGAGCGCGGGCTGCGGCTCGACCAGCTTCGCCAGACCGAAGTCGAGAATCTTCGCGTGGCCGCCGACGTGATGAACACGTTCTTCGGCTTCAGGTCGCGATGTCGAGGACGAGAATCTCTGGATGATTAAGCGCCGCCGCCGCATGCGCCTCCTGCTCGAAACGCTGCAGACGATCGGCGCCGGCCAACGAAGACTCGGGCAGAACCTTCACCGCCACATCGCGCCCGAGGCGGGCTGCTTGGCGGAAGCGGCATCGCGCTTCCGTCGGATTATAGTCGGACGCGTAGGGTCCGCCCGTGCGGACGGGCGAACAATTAACTCCGATTCGGATAGACGTTGAACGTCTTGCCGTTGAACGTCACGCGCTCGGTCTTGATCTCGAACTTCTTCAGGTCACGGTTGCGGTGCCCGTGCACGGTGACCGTGGACCCGACGGGAATCGCGTCCTCGGTCAGGCCGGCGCTCTTCGTCTGCGGCGCTGACGCGAGCGTCAAGTCCCATACCTGTCCGTCCGATGCCTTGATCTTCATCGTCGCGTGCGGTCCAACGAGGTTGACCGGACTCGAGACCGTGCCAGAAATCTCGAACTCCTCATCACTATTCCCGGCCCATCCATGATGAGCGACGGCCGAGAGCGGCAACAGCACCAACGCACACACGACAACGAACCACACAAATCGCGAATGCATACGCCCTCCTCTACCTGCTCGTAACGGCGGGTCTTTAGACCCGCCTCGAGACCGCCTCATCCTACCAACCCGGCATCAGATTGAATCCGAACTGCCAGCCTCGACCCGGCCGCTGGAACGGCCTCGTGACGTCGAACTCGCCTACCGCGAAGCCGAAGATATTCACGCGGAGCGCCACACCCGCCGAAGACACTCCGCCACGCGAGCCGCCAAAGACGTCCGGGCGCTCACCCTTGTTCCACGCTGCGCCAGCGTCGGCGAAGAACGCCACTTCAACCGGCACCGGTCCATACATGTTCCCGGACACGCCAAACGGACGCAGCAACGGGAAGCGGAACTCGACGTTGCCGATCAGCATACGGCTGCCGGTCAGCCGATCGATCGCGGCACACGAGGTCGTCCCGTCGCCGACGCACTCGTCGGAATCGAAGCTCCCCACATCATAGCCGCGCACCAGCCACGGATACCCGATGTAGAGCGGGAAGATGCGCGGATCGGACGAGTCGCCGCCATACCGGCCGTAATGCATGACGCGCACGCCGAGCGTGTAGAAGTTCGCCGGCATGAAATAGCGGCGATAATCCGCCAGAAAACCCGTGAAGTTCAGTGAGCCGAACGTTGGCGACACTTCGAACCGCGACCGCTGGCCTTGCACCGGGCTGGTCGCGCCGAACACCGACGTGTCGAATACATACGCCGCCGACGATGTGCCCAGCGACAGCGTCTCGCCGAGCGGCGTCGTCTCGGTGGAGTCCTGCAACACCGCTCCCGTGATCCGCGAGTACGACTGCGTGGTCACGATCTGATCGAACGACAGCTGGCTGCCGCCGCCCTGCAGCTCGAGACGCGAGGCGCGATTGAACGGATACGCGACGACGCCTGACGCGCTCCGTTCGGTCTGGCGGAACACAAACAGTTGATCAGTCTGAACGACGTCGCCGTTAGGCCGCTGACTCAGCGAGCTCTGGAAGCCGCTGCTTAGATACGGCATCTGCCCGCCGACCAATCCCCAGTTCCACCGGTGTGCCTGGTTGAAGTACCCAACCTGCATCCCGATGTCCTTGAAGCTCGTACTCGTCCCCAGGCCCGAATTGACCTGAAACGCCGTGACGAGTTGATGATTCCGAAGGGTGTCCGAGAAGGAGAGCGCCAGACCCCCACCGAACGACGTGCCGAAACGGCTGACGCCGACGCCGACCACTGGCTGCGCAACGCCTTCGATCCCGAGCTTGGCACTGTATGGTTCGATCTCCGGCGTCTGTGGCTCCGGCAAGCCGAGCGTGTGCGACTCGAGCAACTCCGCCACATCGCTGGACTTGCGATCGGATGGCGGCAGAACTGCCGCGTTCTCTGTCACGGGTGCCAAGGGCCCACCCCGCGCCCCGTCCACTGTGAAGATGTCGTACTTCCCGTCCTGATACACGCTGAACGCCACCGTTCCCGTCCGCGACGCGACCGAGAGTGCCGGACTCGTGGCCGTGATCCCGCTCACGCCGGTCGCGACGGTCGTCAACTGCGTCAGGGCCGATCCAGCCTGTGTACCAAGGCCGACGCGATACACGTTCGGGACGCCACCGCGATCGGAGATGAAGTAAAGCGATTGCGAGTCAGGCGACCACTGCGGGTTGAGATGCTTGGCGCCTTCGAATCCTTGCACGGCTTCGATAGCGCCGGTGTCCGGGTCGATAACGGCCAGCCGATACGGGCCAATCGCCAGCGATGACAGATCGCTGGTCAGTCGATCCGTGGAAAATGCGATGCGCTTGCCATCCGGCGACCAGGCCGGATGCATTTCGGAGAACGCGTCGTTGGTCAGTCGCCGCAGGCGGTTGGCCGACAGGTCGTAGATAAAGAGATCGGTCAGGCCACGCTGCATCGCACTGAACGCGATGGCTTTTCCGTCGGGCGACCAGGTTGGATTCAAAATCTCGTCGACGTCTGGTACGGCGATCTCGCGCGTGCGCGATCCTTTTTGCGCATCGTAGATTGCCAGCGCGGCGCGGCCCGACGCCACCGTGCCCACGGCGATCTGCCGGCTGGCACTGTCCCACGCACCGGCCGAATAAATGAACTGAATGCTGGATGTATGCGGATCGGTCGCTGTGCTCGTCAGCTTGCGGACGATCTTGCCGCTGGCGGCCTCAGCCAGATACAGATCGGTCGAGAAGAGGCTTCGTGTCGAGAGGAACGCGATCCACTGCCCGTCAGGACTGATTGACGGTCCGACGTTGAGCTCCTCGCCAATGCGCTTGCCTCCGACGACCAGCTTGCCGATTTGATCGGACCGGCTGGCGTCCGCGAGAACGTTGCCGTACGTCCGCTGGATCGCGGCGTGCCAGTCAGTCGAAAACTCCTTCGACTTCACGCCGAGAACATGTTCGAACGCCGCATCGATGTCGCCGGTCGCCGCAGCCGTGAGCAGCAACTGTCCGATGACCTCATCGCCCCATCGGCCGCCGATGTAGGCCCACACGGCCTGGCCCCACCGATACGGAAAGTACTTCGGATTATTCAGGTCCTTGATCTCCGGCAGCATCTCCTGACGTGCGGCGTCGCGAATCCACATCGCCGTGTTCGGATCGACGGGACCGATCGACAAATACTCAGCCATCCCCTCGATGAACCAGAGCGGCAAACGATCCATGCCGCTTCGGCCGGGTGGGCTGTCAGGACCTGTCGTCATGTCGAACTGGAACGCGTGCACGAGCTCGTGGCCGATCACATGGTCGGTGTCGGCGAGAGGACCGGCGAGCGGCAGCACGATGCGCCGCTTCACCGGCTCCGTGACACCGCCGGTGCCTTCCCCAATCGCTCCGCCGATGACATTGGTCTGCTCGAAATCGGTATGCGATCCGTACAGTACGAGTGGCTGGCGTCCGCGCAGCTCGTGCTTCAGCAGCCGCTCGAGACGCACCCTCCAGCGCTCGGCCATACGTGCCGCGATGTCGATGCCCGGCCGCTCACTCTCGTAGAAGTAAATGTCGAAGTGATCGGTCTTCAGGACCTGGAAATCGAAGGAACGATAGTGAACCTTGTTCTGACCGAAGTACTGCGCGGCAGCGGGTGCGCTCGTCCCGCAGATAGCGAACAGCGCCAGAACTGTCACGGAGCATCGGAATGGCAGGAACCTCGACATGCAGACCTCATCTGTGTACCCCGCGGCACTGGCAACGGCGACGTACGCACCGCGCAAAAGCTGCAAGTGGCGCACCAGTAACCACCGTGAGCCTGCACGTAAGGGACAACCCGTATCGAGCTTCACCCACCGCAACGGACTGTTAACAACGAGGAGCAGAATGACTTCAAACGTGTGCACCTGCTGGATCCCTCCTGCTACAATCCAACGGATCCATGGCGACGACCGGGCGACCAGCGCTCGCTCCAGAGATCGATCAGTTCCGGAACCAATTCGAACAGCTCGCGGCGGAGGCGGATGCGCTCACCACCTCGCTGTCTGACGAGCAGTTCATGTGGCGGCCTGGGCCCGACAGCTGGTCGGTGGCCGAGTGCCTCGACCACCTCAACGCGACAGCGCGTGTTTATCTGCCGACACTCGACGAAGGCATCTCAGATGCCATCCGCCGCGGCGTGTACGGCGAAGGCCCGTTCAAATACAACTGGCTCGGACGTCTGTCGGTGCGGTTCAGCGATCTGCCACTGCGCCGAGAGGCCTCCGACGAGGTACAGCCGGCCGCGGGTCGCACGCGGCGCGAGATTCTCAGCGCGTTCCATGCGTATCAGGTGCAGTACATCGACCGGCTCCGCCAGGCCAACGGCGTCGATCTGGCGCGGGCACGCGTTCGCATGTCCGCCAGCGGCTGGCTGCGCATTCCTCTGGGATCGGCATTCGCGTTGATGGTCGTCCACTCTCGTCGCCATCTGGCGCAGGCACGACGGGTGATGGACGCAGAGAATTTTCCGGGCTAGAGCCTCAGACGAGTCCGTCGAAGATGACCACGTCGCCGTTGTTCTTCACCACAGCGGCGTAGAGATACTGCCCGTCCGGCGACCACGACACCTGACGCAGAATGAGGGTGGGCTGTTCTCCGAAATCCGTTACCTGCCGCCAGGATCCATCCTCGGTTGACAGCATCCACAGATTGGTCGTGGTTCCGTCACTGAGTGCCTGGGCGAGCCATCGCCCATCTTTCGATAAGGCGGGGTGAATGTACAGCGACGAGAACGGCAAGCGATTTCCGGCAACGCGACCGACAAGCTCGGATGCACCGTCCTCAGGCGCGGCCCGCCGGATCTCCCAGTCGAAACTGCCGAATTCAGGTGCGACGAGGGCCACGAAGTACAGCACTCCCTGACCCTCGCTCGGCCCTGTCGAATTGTCCTCGCCGCGAACCAGGACTGGCGTCCCGCCCCGTGAGCGACACCTTCTCGATGCTGTATCGCTCGGCATTCACGTTCGGCGTGTAATACAACCACTTGCCGTCACCGCTCCAGGTCGCCCACATCCCTCGCTCAACGAGTTTGCGCGCTCCGCGGCCGTCTGGACGGATCACCCAAAGCTGCGGCAGATCGCGGTTGACGATGTAGACGATCGCATCGCCGGCTGGAGACCATTTCGGCACGCCAATCGTGACCGCCGGATCGCGCTCGAAAGTGATCTGACGCGCTCTCGTACCGTCGGTGCGAATCACCCACAGGTTCGCGTGTCCTCCGTTGTCGGACAGATACACCAGCTCGGAGCCATCAGGACTCACGGATGGCGTCTGGACCTGCCCGGTTTGTCGTGTCACGCGGGTCATGGCGCGCGTGTTCTCAATGGCCGATCCGCTCACGGGACATTTCCAGATGTCCGACTCACTGCGAACACGGCAGACCACGAGCCGGCCCGACGCGTGCACGTCAGGCTCGACGAACGAGACATCGCCCGACGTAATCTGCGTATCCGTCGAACCATCCATGCTGACGATGCGCAGATTGAATGTCGGCGGGTACGGCAGCGTGCTGCCCTTGGAGGAACTGTAGATGAGAGCATTTTGATCCGGCAGCCACGACACGCCGCGCATGAACGTCGCACGCGCAATCGTCCGTCGATCACCGCCCCGCGCGGGGACAATCGAGAGCACTTCGTCCCAAATGGTCAGTCCTCGACCATGAAAGGCAAGCCATCCATCGTCGGGCGACCAGCGCGGTGACTGCCACAAGTGCCCACGCGGCACATGCGCGACGGGCTGCGGATCCGAGCCATCCCGCGCGACCGTCGTCAGGACAACATGGCCGTGGTCGGCGCGGAGTAACGCGATGCGTCGGCCGTCATGGCTGATGTCTCCGCCGCCCAGGGCACCGATGATCGGTCGCGGCAAGCCGCCGAGGGCTGAGATCTCCCACAGCGCGCCCTCGCCGCCCGGATCGTCGGGCGGGGTGTAGTAAATCAGCGAACTCGAGTCCGGAGTCCAGCGCGGAGAGAAATGATCGGCGTCGTCTCGTGTGACCTGGAGTGGCGCACCACCGGTCAGTAGCCGGATCCAAACCTGCTGTCGCCCGTCCACCGTGGCGACGAATGCCACTATCTTGCCATCGGGAGAAATCGCTGGCGACTGGTTGATGCCGACTTCGTCGGTGAGACGCTGGAAGTCCACCGCACGCAAATGCGCCGCAGATCGCATCGGAGCAGAATCGGTCGTCTGGACTGGCGTGAGATAGTCCTGCACGTCGCCGATATCACGCAGGCGGCGGCGTACGTCCTTTTGCAAACAGCGCTCAATGAGTCGGCGCAGGTTCGGCGGAACACCGGCCGGGAGCGTCTTCCAGTTGGGCTCGTGCTCCAGCACCGCCACCACCGTGTCGGAGACGGTTGCGCCGCCGAACGCGGCAGACCCGGTGAGCATCTCGAAGATCACGCAGCCGAACGCCCAGATGTCGGCGCGCTTGTCCACCGTCTGGCCACGCGCCTGCTCGGGACTCATATACGCGGCGGTGCCGAGCACGCGTCCGGCGCCTGTGGCCACCACGGTCTCCCCGAAGATCGTGTCGCGATCGTCTTCGATGGTCTCAAACGACAACTGCGTGGCCCGCGTCTTCGCCACGCCGAAGTCGAGCACTTTCACGGCGCCGCTCGGTGTGAGGCCGACGTTCGACGGCTTCAGGTCGCGATGCACGATGCCGCGCTCGTGCGCCGCATCGAGCGCATCGGCAATCTGCCTCGCCATATCGACCGTGTCATCAATCGGCAGCGTGCGTTTGGCGATGAGGCGATCCGCGAGCGTTCCGCCGTCGACGAATTCGAGGACCAGCGCGCGCTGGCCATCGCACTCTTCGATGCCGTGGATCGCGGCGATACCAGGATGGTTGAGAGAGGCGAGGACCCTGGCCTCGCTATCGAAGCGCGCGAGGCGTTCCGCGTCGCGCGTGAACGCCTGCGGCAGAACCTTGAGGGCAACGTTGCGATCGAGGCGCACGTCACGCGCCCGATAAACCTCGCCCATGCCGCCGGCGCCGACTGGCTCGACGATTTCATACGCACCAAAACGCGAACCGGAAGTCAGAGTCACTGATGCGAATTACACAAGGTCAAACGGCAAAGGTCAAAAGGCAAAGGCGAGGTCGAAGGATTAGGCGCAAGGCAAAGGGAGTGACAGGTGTCCGTGCCGACGACAGGGAGACATCATCAGGCTCGGTGTTCCGGCGGCACGATGCGGATCTGCAAGCGTCGTAGTTCGACGAGTGCGCGGCCTCGGTCCGATTCAAAGACCTGGAGTTCTGCCTGGTGCGGCAGCCCTCGATAGATTCCCGTGAAGGACCCGCTCCACTCTCCAGGCACGAGTGCGAAGATGCCAATCGCTTCGAGCGCGCCCCTCGCGAACGACGCCTCGAATTCAGTTTCGAACGTCGCGACAGTAGTCAGCGCCTCGTCCTCGTGATGAGCCATGGCCTCAAGACACCTAAACCTAAACCTCTGCCTGACATTTGCCCTTGCCCTTTGGCCTTTGCCTTTTGACCTTCGCTCACTGCGACAGCGTGCCGCCGCCCTCGACGGCAACGGCGGCGTGCGAGCGGCGGGGATCGGCGCCACCTTCGACCCGGCCACGCAGCGTATCGACCACCACGCCGGAGGCATAGCCGTATCTGAGCTCGCCCTTGCGGCCGATCTTCTGGAAACGGTGGCCGCGCGTCATCAAATCCTGCAGGACCACACGGGGGAAGCGGTCTTCGATCTCGACGCGCGCACCGGTGCCAATCGAATCGGCGGGATCGCGCGTGACGAGGAACCGCGGTGCTTCGATGGCCTGCTGCATCGAGAGTCCGCCGTCGACGACCGCAGTGACGATCGAATACGTGGACGCGGGGATCCACGCGTTGCCGGCAGACGCGACCGCAAACGCCGGCACCACCTGGCCGTCCTGACTGCGAAACGCCAGCACCGGTAGGTTCGCCGTATTCGATCGCATCCACGGCATCAACTGTCCATACGCGCCGGGCGTCGTGCGATTCGATCGCAGATGGTTGTTGTAGAGGAATCCGAGTCCACGCGTCATGTAGAACGAGCCGCCCCACGTGCTCAGCGTCTGCGTTACGGCAATCATGTTGCCGTCCGCATCGGCGATGACGAACCCGCTCGTGCCGCTGCCGATGCGCTCCGGACCTCCGGCGATTTCCTCAGAGTCCTCGGAGAATCGCGCCGCACTGTCACGGCGAATGTGGGCGAACAGATCGGCGGCATGCGACGCCTGCAGGTGTTCGTCGTAGTCCACCGTCCACTGCGCGGGATCCGCAATGCGTGCGATCCGATCGCGTGCCTTCCAGGACTCGATTAGATAATGCAGGTAGTCGGCGTCTCGCCCGACGGTGGCACGCGGGCGCGGGCCGTAATTGCCGAGAATCTGCAGCGCTTCGAGGACGCTCACGCCGGCGCTCACCGGCGGACCGCCCGTATAGAGAAGATGCCCTCGATAACGGCCGGAGACCGCCTTTCGCTCAATCGCGCGATATTGCGCCAAGTCCGCTTCTGTGATCAGCCCGCCATTCACCAGCATGTCGGCCGCGATGCGCTTGCCGATCGAACCGCGATAGAACGCCTGCGCGCCTTCGCTGGCAATGGTCTTCAGCGTCGCCGCGTAGTCGCGATTGACGAACCGTTCGCCGATGCGCGGCACGCGTCCATTCGGCAGGAAGATCCGTGACGAGCCGGTGTACTTCTGAAACCACGGCCGTCCTTCGGCCACGCTCGACGGCAGCGTCGCGTCGAGCACAAAGCCCTCATCGGCATATTTGATTGCCGGCGCGATGAGATCAGCCCAACTCACATGCTTGTTGCTGTACTTCGTATAGAGATAATCGAGTCCGGCCACGACGCCGGGAATGTTGACCGACATCGGGCCATCGCTCGGCAGACGTCCGTTGCGCAGCAGGCCGGGCGCGTCGAGTGTCGCGGCACGCGGCGTTTGATCCTTGAACTCGATCACGGTCGGCTCGGACATGCCCTTGAGATACAGCACCGCTTGTCCGTCACCGCCGATGCCCGACGCATCCGGTTCGACGACACCCAACGCGAACGACACGGCGATGGCGGCATCCACGATACTGGCACCCTGTTCGAGGACCTCACGGCCGGCCGCAGACGCCAGCGGATGCGCGGAGACGACCACCGCGCGCGAGGAGCTCACCGCCGGCTTGACCAGCGGCTGCTGTGCGACCAGCTGATCGACGACGTCCTCGAGTGCCGCCTGCGTCCGCGACTGCTCCGCGCGTGGCCGATACTCGGCGCGCAGCGCTTCCCATTGCATCGAGGCGCTGCCCGAGTCGTAGTAGAGCCGCTTCAAGGTGCTCCACACGCTGTCAAACGTGCGCGTCAGCGCGGCCGGTGATGGGGCCGTCGGCGAGAGCACCGCTCGTCCGCCCTCGTCCACCAGGCGCGGCGCTGGGACCGTCCACAGCTGATAGGCGCGGCCAAGGGTGAAGAGCGTGGGGGGATCGGCTCGATCACGTTCCGGGTTGCCGTTGTAGGACGGCTCGGGTTCGGGAATGTCACCGATCGCCAGCGTCTGGCCATCCGGCGACCATGCGATCGTCCCGCCATGACGCGACGCGAGCACCGGCGGCGCCACAGGTCGATTCGGCCCGGCACCGGACTCATTCAGCGGCACAACACCGGCCACCCACGTCGATCCCAATCCGTCGCGAACCGCGTAGTAGGCCAGCCGCGTGCCGTCAGGCGACCATGCCGGATGCCCCTCGTATCCGGCCAGCCGTGCGAAGCGAAACGCCGGACCGCGGCCACCGGTTTCATCAGGCGTGTTCTTGTCGAACAGCCGCATCAACCAGATGTCGAAGTCGCCTTCGTCGCTGCCACGATTCGATGCGAACGCCAGGCGTCGTCCATCCGGAGAGACGCGCGGCTGCACTTCGTCGTCCTGTGATTGCGTGAGCCGCAACGGAATCCGCTTGTCCATCGCCATATCGGGATCGAGGACGAAGAGATCCCACTGCGTGGTATCCGACGCGCGATTGGCAAACACGATGCGGCCGTCTGGCGTCCACGACGGCCATCGTTCGTCGCCTTC
>Ga0126304_10001679_pt1 | contig 10536 bp, 10 predicted proteins | sample Plot25_FD_92538 | JGI IMG/M metagenome (GOLD analysis project Ga0126304, IMG submission 92538) | Serpentine soil microbial communities from UC McLaughlin Reserve, CA, USA - Plot25 | ecosystem: Environmental > Terrestrial > Soil > Grasslands | place: USA: UC McLaughlin Reserve, Lake County... | reverse complement strand
CCGAAGAGAACAGGCGCAAGGATCACCTACTAGCCGCCGCCCTGGAACGTATCCCCGCCATCGAGCCTCCAGAGTCGCCCGAGGCACCCTCCGAGGCCGCCCCGAATATCAGCGAAACCCCCGGATCGGAGACGACCACAGAGCCGCGTCCCTGGTGGCGAAGGATGTTCGGGGATAGTGGCGTTTAGTTACGAGACGCCCTTCCTTGACTTGGAGATCTATAGGTTGATGACGATCTTGGAGTCGAGTCCCGCCCTTGCGGATTACGGGGGGACTTATGAGGGGGACCGAGGTAAGGTCGAGTTCCTTCGTGGACTGGAGTTTCCGGAGGTCTCCCGTATCGTGGTAAGCCTAGCGGCGCGGATAATCGCCGCTAGGGACGCAGACCCGCAACTATACGCGGGGGACTTGGAGATAGAGAGACCCGTAGGCGTTCTCATGCCCGACGCTACCCGACCTGATGCGTGGGAATCCCTGGGGTTCCGGGAGGCGTGCAACAAGGTTATCCACGCCGAGCGCGTAGACCCCAAGCGGACGGCGGACACGGGGCGCTTACCGGAGAACTGATCTTGCACGGTGATTACAGGAAAAAGGATTGGCAAGCCAGATTAGATCTAAGGGAGTTTGCGCTGGCGGTGGTGTCGCTCACGCCTTAGCCACATTCCCAAGACGTATGCAGAGGGCGCCGGATCTTCGGAGAGTAATCCCGCTTCGCCCCGTCCCGATCCCCTAAGAGTGTGGGGAACAATCGCTCCGTCCTTCGGGTATTATGGCGTGCGCAAACATTTGTTTGCGGCGGGGAGCATCCGCAATCCCGCATATCTATACACCGGTGTTACAAGCGGTAGCGGGACGGGGCCGAACGGGGCGCCTGGAGCGGGTGATTCTGGGGGGCTGAGGTGCGGCTATGCAGGATCTTGGATATGAACTTCGGAGAATACCTATTCCACGCACTACGGTGAATAACACACTCGTGGTGTACCTGCCCGTGAGATTCATTGCCGATTCACCGCTATGAGGCATAGTGGCTCACAAAGTGTGTGGTCGAAAGGAGGAAGCGTGTGGCTGAGCCGCATCACAGGTGACCTGTCGTTGTATTATCTATTCGGCGTCCCACTTGTCTCGGATGTCGAGATCCTGCTTTTCGATCACGTGCCAAGACCGGGGGGGGCGGCTTCACTTCTGTGGGTGCAGCATTTCTAGGTGCTTTCTTCTTCCCGATCACTCAATGGTCCGGTCCATGCTAACAGTCGCCGATGAATAGGAGATGGAATCTCTATAGATTCCGTCGGTTGGTCAGGGATTCTTTGGCAGAGGTACTGAATTTTTTCGGGCCACTGCTCAGATTTCATCGGACATTCATCGTGGAGTGCCAAAATCAAGACCGCCAAAGTTAGCTTGAACGACGAATGCACCACGGCCTTACCGCGCGACTCGCAGGAAACCGTTGTAGAACTTCGAGGGGGAGAGATGGAGGAAGAACTGATGGGGGAGCCGGACACGCCCCGGAATAGTGAGCGGGGTAATTCCAGGGCTGATAGTGGGTTGCTCAGTAGGTTGCTCGAGCCCAGGGCTTCCAGGGATAATAGTAAGTTGCTCGAGCATATATATGACAGCTACAACTGGTTGCGGATCGGAATGGCAGTGACCGCCTTCGCCTTTCCGTTTCTGCTATGGGCCTGGGGAAAGTACCTCTTCGGCTTGCCATTGCAAGGCTCAATGAGCGCGTACTATTGGGCATCCCCCGAAGGAGATCCGCCGGTGGATCCCCCGGTGCGAATTTGGTTCGTAGGCATCATTTTCGCTATCAGCTCCTTCTTGTTTCTGTACAAGGGATATTCCCGCTTGGAGGAACTGGCGCTGGACTTCGCAGCAATCTTCCTCATCGGTGTTGCGTTGATCCCGATGTGCGGGTCTGGCGTTGGGCAATGCCCTAGCTGGAGCTTCTGGCACGGTTTGTTCGCCACAGCATTCTTCATACTCATAGCCCTTGTCGCCATCGTTGACTCCTTTTTTGGTTTGCGCGAGGCTCGAGCTTCGACGCGCCTAGGAAATTACAGATTCTGGTACGGGGCCACCGGCGCCGGGATGATTGCCTTGCCGGTGCTGGCAGCTGTACTTCATTATTTACTGGGGAGAGCCGACACGCGGACGTTCTGGGTTGAAGCTGCCGGTATATACGCCTTCGCGATTTACTGGTCGACCAAGACCCGGGAACTGCGCAAATCAGTGGCTGATAGGCCAGGCCTCGGCATAAATCCTCAGAAGCGGAGGTGGGGTGGCAGATAATCGAGGCCGCAACCGCCGAGAATTCTCACCATTCGAACTTCGGAGCGATGCGCCTGTGATCTCTACATAAGAATTCCTACCGCATAGGGACGGGGCTACGCATAATGCTGGGATGTCAACTTCCGAGAATTTCTATTCCACGACGTTCGTGCATAGGGACGCTGTGAGCGGCACTCCTTAGAACGGCATCCGCTACTTGCGTCGGGCTATATGCGGGCGGGGGTTGGGGTTAGGGGTGCTTCGATCCGTCGGGCATGGTGGCGCCTTCGAGGGATTCCGCTTTACTTAACTGCTCCTCAGTCCACTTCTCGGCACCTCTCATGTCGGCCTCGTTCAGGTTAGCCCCGTTCAGGTCGGCAAGACTCAGGTCGGCTTCGCGCAGGTCGGCATCTCGGAGACTAATGATCGGATCTCTTCCTTCTACGCGTCGTAGTAGGTCAGCTTCTACTAAGAACTGCATGAGCGCTGTCTTGTGGCTCGGGTCCAACCTCCCCATCACCGTTAATGTCCGCGCCCGCGCAAGAGTTCGCACTTCGCTACCCTTCTCTGAGGCGCGGAGATCCCTCTCAAGGAGAAGACCACTCATCTGATCGAGGTAGGCTTGCAGCGCTTCGTCCTGTGCACGCTGCTCCGCAAGCTCCCGCTCGGCTTCAGCGCGTTGGTTCTCGATCCTCTGCTGGCGAGCGTCCTGCTGGACACTGAACAAGAACCCGATGACGACCAGAGCAAGCGGGACCACGAGCAACTCCAGCCAGCTCCGTAAGGTCATCCCACGGAAGCCTGTCCATCTCGGCCAGGCTATCCCACGCTTCGACGGCGGCTCCGACTTTCGGACTAGCTTCTTCTGTCCCACAGAGCGCTCCTCATCGCTCACGTTCTGGACGCCATCATAATCAACCACCGATGAATCCACGATGAATCAAGAACTCGCATATAGAAGCACTCCTCGTGGCTCTGAGAGGTTATGAAGAACCGCCGTTCTCCCCGTCCTCCTTGCGGTCCTTGCTCTTGAGCCAGTCCTCGTACTTCTGGCCGTTGGGCATGGTGGCGCGTTGAAGGTACGGGGCACGTTGGAAGTAAATACCACCTCGATCGATCCACGCATTAGTGACTCCTTCAGCATCGGTTAGGTTCGCCTCCGTTAGGTCGGCCCTGATAACCACGGTCTTTTGTCCGGACACGTCCAAGGCCGTCACTCTGGCCTGGGTGAGGTTGGCACTGATTAGGTCCGCCTCGTCAAGCATTGCTCCGCTCAGGTCTGCCTTATATAGGTTGGCCTTGACCAGGTTGGCATGGAGCAGGATGGCCTGATGCAGGTTAGCCTCGGTGAGGTTGGCACCGCGCAGGTTGGCTCCGATCAGGAAGGCGCCGCTCAGGTCGGCCCCGCTAAGATTGGCATCGGTCAAGTGCGCGGCCTCGAGGTAGGCGCCACTCAGATCGGCCCCGCTAAGATCAACGATCCGGTATCCCTTAGCGATCAGGCCAGATTCATATAAGAATTGCACAACACGCGCTTTGTGAGGGCCGCCAAGTCTTGACAGTACCGTTAGTGTCCGCGCCCGGGCCACGGAGCTCAAGCTGTCACCCGGGCGCGCTTTGTACAACGATGGTAGGTCTATATTGGGTATCAGCATGTGCGACATTTGGTCCAAGTAAGCTTGGAGCGCTTCGTCTTGCGCGCGTTTATCCGCGGTTTGTAACTCTTGCTCTCGTTGCTGGCGGTTGAACCAAAGGCCTCCGCCAGCAAGTACGGCGGGGATGATTAAGAGCTGCAGCCAGTCGCAGAGCGTTCTCTTGGGGATGCCAGTCCACTTCCAGTCCAAGAGGTAGCCACAGATCACGATGATTAGGAACGCTACGGCTGCGATGCCGCGAGCCCACAGAAGCAGCAGCCTTATGAGATGCTGCCTTCTGAGAAGCCTTGTACGCTCTAATCTAGAAGGCGGCCAGCGAGACTGTTGCCGTCGCCAGCGAATTTGTTGTAAGCGATTCCGTTGCTCCCGTTTATCCACTCTGCCCTGCTCCTGACGCATAGCAGTATGATGCACATAACAGCACAGCGCGATGCTTGCGGCCATTCACCACGGCGCATTTTTATGCGGCACTACAACATCTACGGTTTAGGGTTTGGTACAGGAGGGAGGAGCGGCTCCGATTCTCGCTTTACGAGAAGGAAAGTATGCAGGATGCTGGATATGAACTTCCGAGAATTCATATAAGGCGAAGTTCCGCTAATCGGCTTTCTCAGAAGTTCGTGCTGCGCCGTTACGGAGCGCCGATGTTCTCCCCCTCCTCCCCGCCAAACGGGGAGTGCGTCTCAAAGTTAACATACGACCCCTTGCTCGGACCTTCTACGATTATCTCCGAAATTCCTGCCCTTACCACCGTGAAGAGGTAATCCTCGCCCATTGGGGAGTCTCCCGCAGGGTAGGTGTCGCGTATGGTAATCGTGATGGAGTTAGTCTTCGTCACCGCCATTTTCGTGAACTGCATTCTTGGTGAACGCACAAAGTTGGCTTTTACGGTGGAGCCATCCGAGAACCTGACCTCAGCAGTGCGAATCACCCGCTGCTGATAGAACCAGTAGGTGGAGTCGCAAGGGTCTATCTTGTCATAGCCTGGTATGATGCCTAGGCGGCGCACCCTTACGGGCTTGTCGTATTTCAGTGTGACCGACTCGCCCACTCCGGATCCATACACATTCCATGCAGTGTCAGCATAGTTGTCGAGGGATTTGCCCGGTTCGTATGTTACCAAGTTCGCGTTCGCACAGCTGTGCTGCGTCGGCTTGGCAACATCCGACGCAGTTACCGAGTCAGGCTCGACCTCTGCTAAGTAGGGGTTGCGCTCGCCTTGCCTCTTACCGTGGGCCATGGTTGCGTTTTCGAGGTGGAGAAAGTGTTTGTCTGCGTCTAACTGATCTCTGGAGACGTGGGCGCCGGTAAGTACAGCATTGGTTAGGTTGACATGGTCTAGGATGGCTTTGCCAAGGTCAGCCTTTATCAGGAGATCCTCCGTCAAGTTGGCATTGCTCAGATCGGCACCACTCAGATCGGCGCCACTCAGGTTGGCACCACTTAGATCGGCACCGTTCAGATCGGCACCACTCAGATCGGCACCGCTCAGGTTGGCACCACTCAGATCGGCACCCTCGAGTGAAATGGTGGGGCCGTGTTCGTCCTGGCGGTTGGCTAGATCTGCCTCTGTCAAGAAGCTCATGACTTCGCGTTTGCGGCTAGGGGTCACTCTTCCTAGCACCGTCAACGTCCGTGCTCGCGCCAGCGTACGCACCTTGCTCTTTGCTTCTGAAGTCAGCAGAGCCTTCTCAAGGAGAAGGCTGCTCATCTGACCGAGGTACGCTTGTAACGCTTCATCCTGCGCATTCTGCTGCTGGATCGATCGCTCGGCCTCAGCGCGTTGGTTCTCGATCTTCTGTGCTTGTTGAGCGCGTTGTTCCTCGATGAGGTCCTGCTGTACGTTCTGCCGTGCAGTGAACCATAACGTCCCAAGGGCGATGACAACTGGTATGGCTAAGGTCCCAAGGAGGTCCAGGTACTGCCACCCGCTCTTCTCTCCGAACTCTGTCCATCTCCACAACCGCTTCCACCGCGGCAGCTTGCCAGAGACCTGCTCTTGTTCAGTAGTGTGAGTGTCTTCCCCCTCAGCCATGCCCACTACGATAACTACCCGCGAGGAATGTTGGGTGAAAAGCGTTCGATTATTCGTGCTGCATATCCATTTTGGGAGGAAATTCTCGGAAGTTTAGCCTGTAGCAAGTCGCAATCACTCGTAACAATGCCTCGCTGCGTTTGTAGCTACCCAACCGGAGACAGTGGGAAAATCACGCCTTTTTGCGCTCCAGAGCGTTAGGATTGGGAGCTAACGTGCGGAGATTGCTACACCGAACTTCGCAGAATTCTTCTTCCACGGACTACGGTGAATAAGATGTGGAGGTGGACCTACTTCCGGACTCAGCCGAAGAAGGTCCGGTAGAGTGCAACGAAGGCATCTTGCATCCCTACTTATCCGACGGCGGAGCGATTCGCTCGTCCTATCCGCGCCGACGTGCCAGTCGACGACTCTGTTGACGCCCAACGACGAGCCAGTCGACGACTCTGTTGACGCCCGCATCGAGGCGGGCGTGCAAAGGCTTGAACAGCGCGACGACGATCAACACGGATGCAACCGTCTTGATCGATGAGGAATCCTCTAAAGCGGGGATAAATTGGAAAATAAACGGTAGCAGCAGCTGGGTTGCAAGCTCGAATACGACCGTCAGTATCGTCAGAAGGGGGGCGATGACGAGGCTGCGCCTGATAATGAGGTCTATGTCCCACAACCGGTAGCGCAGGATCGCGATCGCGATGGACAACGGTACGAGCAGAAAAGCCAGATCAATGACGATCCTGCTAACTAATGTGTAGAGTATTCCCGGGACGCCGGGTTTGACGAGTGTCGGGAAGGGTACTCTGACTAGGCCGTACCCAATAAACAGGGCGATTACCGCCGTCCAACCGAAGACAATCCATTTGGTCTGCTTGCGCTCGACCGGGCCGGATACGCGCACGTAACGGTAAACTTGAGCTACGACCAAGGTGCTGAGCAAGCTCAGCCATAGCGACGACTTAAGCAGAGGAGGCCATGTGGTCCCACTAAAGGGTGACGCCGGGAAGAAGTACACGGGCACCAGATACACGATCCAGATAGCCGCTAGCATGCGGGTCCAGCGGGGTACGAAACGCCCATCGGGGAACAGATAGAAGAAGATGAAGAAACACATGCTCCCGAGATAACTGACGAACGTGACCGGCAGCCACCACCCAGGGTATACCTCCCCTAGCAAGCTGGGGTTGTCTGTCCCATACGAGATCAAGGCCAGGGAGGTGAACAGAGCCATCCAATCGTCCGGCTTCTTCAAAGCGATGAATATTCCGACCGCGTAGAAACCTAACGTGTAGGCGACGTTGAACGCGACGTTATAGGCGGCGTAGAAGCCGATCGAGAGGTTGAGTTCCTCAAGGGCCCTAACATCTTCCGGGGAGAGCCGCCAGAAACCGTCCCCACAGCCTGTGCAAACGGTGTGTAACCAAGTGTAGGCGACGGGAACATTGGCAACGAAGATCACTAGCGCTAGGACGGTGACCGCGATCCACACGGCCCAGGCGATGAAGAGTCGGTGGCCGCGCAGCGTGATGCGAGGCTCCGTTGTCTGCTGTACCAGAGAGCGTCGAGGCTTCACGCGTCCAGCTCCGGTTGTGATTTCGCCGCCGCAGTCGAACTCAGCAAGAACCCACCGTCACCCTGTCTCAGGATGCGAATATCTCACAGTCTCTGCAGCAGGAGCCGAAAAGCGCTAGTTTGCTGGCCGCCCGTGAACGACACTCAGGAAGTCTCTTCTTCAGTGAGGCCAAAGACGTGCCGCCACGGGTGGCACCCCTTTCTCCCTGCACTTTCAGGGTCCATTCGACGGAGAGACTCCTCCAGATGCTCTTCCCACGCCCGCATCTCCACCATTACAGCCGAAGCCTTATCGATCTTGTTATCGGCAGAGAAGTGAAAACTGGTCATGCCGTGAGCTTCCACTTCGGCGCCAGTAGGCTCGATCACGTCGATCTCCCCCTTACGGTTTCTTCCTTCGATCTCCCCCTCATGGCGGCCTGTACCGGTCCAGCGAGCTACCACAAAGCCGTTCTCGGCTATCAGATCCTTGTCGACATTGATTTGAATATCGGAGAAGGCAAAGCAGATCTTTTCGACGATGTTTTTCACATCATCTGGGGCTCCTTCGATTGGCTCCTCGAAAAAGGGAGCCTGCAGAACAAAACGGGAAGCGAACATCTCCTCCACCAAACCCCAACGTTCGTTGTTAATGACCTCCTCGAAGAATTGCCTAACTATCTCCTTGTTCTTAGCCGTGTTGGTTTCTGCTGACATACGCATATCCTTTCCCAGCGCATCTTGGTCAACTCCTGAGATTTCTTGTCCCTTCCAAGAAAGGACGCGCTCGTCACTCCATGAATCTCACCTACTCGCCCTCAACGTTCACTGTATTGTGGTGTGTAAGTTTGCGCCCTGCCGTACAGCAGGTCTCACCATAGACACTCGCGATGAATTCTGGGTGGAATGCCGATGAAGACAGAGAGGGCCGGAGTCCGGTCAGGACTCCGGCCCAGTCGGGGGCGTAGTGGTGCGCCCGTATTGTTATAGCTAGGCGCTTACAGGTATGGGAGCACACCCGTTTTTGATCATTTCGATGATCCACCCGCCGGCAGCACCCCAGAAGCTCAGCAGGGCGATTACCCAACTACAGGCGAACCATATGAAACAGGCGATAACCGCAGCTACACCGACTACGATCGCTCCAGCGATGATGGCATACTTCCATACAGAGAGCGGCGAGTGAGGCTCCCTTCCCTTATTGGGGCGTCTTCTGGCCTCGAGCGCTTGCCGCGCCCTTTCTTGTCCTCTGGCCAGTAGCGCGTCGAGCCCCCCTTCCTCCAAGGCTGTTTGGGCTTCGTTCCAGAGGCTCGCGACCTCTTCGGCCTCCCCACCACTGATATCCGCGCTGACTAGATTGTCGTGGAATTGAGCCTGTGCCTCATGGAGCCTGTCTCGGAACTCTTGAGTCCCTATCGACTCACGAATCTGCCGCTGAGTGTTCTGGTCTAATTCGCTGGGCGCTCTTTCGAGCTCCGCCAGTGCACGCTGCATTTGGCGAATTCCGCCTTGATTGAACCTTTCCTCACGCGCCTTCGAGGCATTCACGCGTGCAGCATCGGCTCGGACTGCCTCCATCCGTCCCGCCTCGCGGAAGGCCTTCTCGCTTTCTACAAAATTGTCGCCTGCTCCGAGGATCGCCAAGGCTGCATCATCAAGGCCAATTTGTGCTAATCCGCGCCTAGCTTGTTCGGGCAGTTCTGTGGGAACTGTGGGCATTCGCTCACCTCCTGAACGTCGATTTATGGGCTACTCACGACTTCTGGTCATCACCTAACCGGGCTCTCAGCATTGCGGGACTTTGGTGACACCGCCCTTTTCGCTTCACTGGCTGCCGGAAGCACTCCTTAAGAGGCAGTATTGCGAGGCAGGATAAGCTTCAGAGCTGCGAAGCTAGGAATCAGCAGCCTCTCACATGAGAAGCGTGGTAAGGGTGGCTAGAATTACACAGGCACCTCCTCCCTTCTGTTCGGTAGCCCGGCTATCTCAATGACATCCCAATGACATCCGTGGCTTTGCGCGCCCGCCTCACGACGGGTTTGCCCTTCTCGCAGCATGCACCCGGATGCACCCGCTTGCCCTCAGAAAAGCACAGGCCGATGAATTCCCGATGAATTTTGAGGGGGTATTCGTCTTTCTTTTCTTAAAATAGCCCCGGGCCGAACGGCCAGGAGCCGTGCTGCGGGCCACGTCCGATAGGTATTATGAGGCAGCCAGAGTAAATCGAATAATACCCGAAGGAAGCCGATCTCAGCCAGGTACGCTCATAGGGCCTCCGGACCGGGGCTTTGCCGAACTTCCGAGAACTCCGTAACGTGGAAGTCCAACTTCTGAGAATTCCACTTCTAGGCAACTCGGTGAATAAGGGCAAAAGGAAGGGCCGAGGCTTCTATGCCCCGGCCCCTCCGATGGCTGGAAGGCTAGCGGGTCCTTCTCATCTAAGAGGCAGGAGTTTTGCAGGACACCTCGGGGTTGTACTGTGCGAACACCCCCTTAGGGTTGTCCTCCCAGATCCATGCGTGCAGGTCGTAGTGAATGCAGACCTCGCCATAAACTCTGCAACACATGGGTGGAATTTGCGTGGCAGATAAATCGGGCGACCAGATCTTCATCAGCCTGATACCTATGCAGTTTACGAGTTATCGGGGGTCTCGCAGAGCTATGATTTTCTGCCATCGTTACTCCGCCTATACGTCGCACATTTAATGGCGAGGTTTGGGGTGAGGTGTGATGAGGCTGGCCTCACGACGTCCCATTATCAGTAACATTCGCACCATACTCCTCTATCGGGGCAGGTGTATCACTCAAATGGGCTATCTTTGCTGCTGCTTAGGCGTTGCTTGTGGGTAGCGAACTTCCGAGAACTCCGTTTTGGCGAAGTTCGCATTCTGGGGATTCTCGGAAGTTCCCCCCCCAGCATTATGAATAGCCCAGGTCCTTTACAGTAGATCGTCTATGTAGAGCATCGAGGGTTCATAGCCTGGCATACATAAGACACTGTTAATACTCGCAACAGCTTCCCGATACTTT
>Ga0126304_10001678_pt1 | contig 10539 bp, 12 predicted proteins | sample Plot25_FD_92538 | JGI IMG/M metagenome (GOLD analysis project Ga0126304, IMG submission 92538) | Serpentine soil microbial communities from UC McLaughlin Reserve, CA, USA - Plot25 | ecosystem: Environmental > Terrestrial > Soil > Grasslands | place: USA: UC McLaughlin Reserve, Lake County... | reverse complement strand
CTCCACCGTGCGCGGCCCGGTGCTCTTGCCGCCGTGCATCCGGCAGCGGCCGTTCGGCATGGCGGCGCCGCGACATGGCGTGCCGTTTCGGCACCTCGCTCCGCGGTGAGGCGAGGCGTTCGCCAGCTTGAGGGCGCGTGCACGGGGTACCTTCGTCATTTCTGGCCTTTGCCCCCTGGGGCGCGGCGATGGCCGAACGGGAAGCGCGAGACCAACAGGCAAAACTGTATCAGCGCCACAAGGGGAAGGGGTGAGTTGGGGACCCGCTGACCGGCGGGTTATGTGCTGCGGCTCCAGCCGTTCCCGGGTCAAGGCTCCCGACAGCGAGAAGCTCGCATCGTAGGTGTCGCACCCGCAGGCATCACTCGCCGTTGAACTACGGAACACGCTCGACCGGCTGATCCAGCAGTCGCCGACTGCTAGATGGGATTCACAGGGATCCAGAATACCTCAGCATCCACGCTGCCCCAGCTCGCGAACGTCTTGACCAGCCAATCCTTGCCTCGGGGAATTGGCAGCAATGTGCCGGCCATCGCCATCTGGTGGTCGTCGCCCATGAACAAGTGGCCGGCGCAGCCGGCATAGAGCGGCTCCTCTTGGCCGGCGGAGTCGAGCGTGCGGATTTCCAGCCACCCGCGGGAGCCGTCGCTGCCCGCGCCGAGCTGGCCGAAGGCAAAGCCGTCGGTCTCCGCCGTATACCTTGTGTTGGGAGCCATGGGCTGCGGCGAACCGAAAGCGAAGGCCGGGTCGCTCACCGGCAGCCAGTAGGCCGGCAGCCGCCGGGCCGTCGGCGTTCCGGTGCTAATTTCGGACCCTCCCGGGATCGGGACGCAAATGGAGGCCGTGCCAACCTCGCTGGCATGGGCAGAGCACATAAACTGCAAAACCGTTTCTTCCGGCGTGGAGGCGTGGAGCTGCAATACGAGCGAGTCCACGGCCGCCTCGCCCGGTGGCGTCTGCACCGGGAAGGCGGCGAACCCAGCGGTCTCGACGATAAGGTTCTCGAACTTAGACCAGTCGCCCAGCGCCAGCCGGGAGGGATGAAGCCGCTGATAACGCCCGCAGCAGTTCCCATTGCGGTCTCGTACCAATCGCCCGCCGTCACCGGAAGGATGACGCTGGCTCGTTCCAGCCAGCGGTCGCCGCTGTCGTTGCGCCAAGCCGAATTGCTCACATACGCGAGCACCGGCGCGCCGGAGTCCTGCCCGCCGCGCGCACTCAAGGTAAGCGGATTGCAGTCCGCCGTGCCGGTCGCCGTCATCACGACGAACCCGTTCTCCGAGGCCTGGACCACCGCGTTCTCGGCCGCCTTGACCATTGCTCGGCCGAAGACGGAGAGGCCGGTCTGCCCTGCGGGGAGATAAGCGTTCAAGGCCGCGGCAAGCGCATCGCGTACCGCCGCATCCGACGCCAGGGTGTAGATCGGCGCAAACAGCGGCCGGATCTGCGGCGTCACCAATGCGGTGGCGTCCATCATCAGGGCGGGGCCCATGTTCACGCCCTTGAGGAACTCGTCCATCTCCTTGCCGCTGCCGGGGCCGCCGGTGTCGAAGAAGTCGATGGAGGAGGTTTTGTCGTCTGTCTTGAGCTCGTCGCGCGTGCTCTTGGAGATGTCCACTTTCGCGGAGAAGCTAGCCGTTCCATCGTCGAAACTCGTCTTGACCGAGCTTTCGATGTCTGCCGTGGTCAGGCGATCCGTGACCGTCTCCTCGACCACGGTGCGCATGGAATAGAGCCCGCCGAAGGAGCCCTCCATCAGCACATGGGTGCCAAAGTCGGTGAAGAAGTCGGTGAACTTCTTAGCGTTCTGCGGGTCCCCCGGCTCGAACTTGCTCGGCAGGCCGTGCAGCCTGCTGACAAAATCGTGGTCGAGCGCGTCGGCCGCGAGCCCGTCAGGCGCGTCCCGGCTGAAGTCGTAGATCTTCTGATAGTAGGCAATGACGGTGCTGCTGCGGGTGTCGTTCACGTCCACGTTCGATGATTGCGCCAACTGGGTGGAGGTGTCGGCGCTTACGCCCATGACGCTGAGCGAGGCCTGCACCGCCACAGAGAATTTCTGACCGTCCACGGAGTCTCGGCCGCGGAAGGTCACGGCCTCACTGCCCCTCTTGGTGACGTCCCGGGTCACCGTGATCCCATCGGGTATGTCATAGACGATGTTGTCGTTTCCATACGGCAGCGGCACATAGCCCAGGCCCGGCCCGCGCTGCTTCTGCTTCTCAAACCGCAGTTGGAAGACCGGTAGGTGACAGAAGCGCCAGGTCCGGGCATTGAGGCCCATTCGCGCCGGCGGAAAGAAGCCGAGCGGGTATTTTTTGTCAGGCGAGTCGTCCAGGGTGGACCACGCCTGTGTCGCTGACTGTTCGTTGCTCATGCGCTCCTCCCGCCTGCCCAGGCCTGCGGTGAATTGAGTTTGGCGATGGTGTCAGTCACGGTCTGCAGCTCGTCGGGGACGCGCGTGCCAAGACGGCTCCCTTGAAATCCGGTCTGCGCCTTCACCGTGAATGTGAAGAGGACTGTAAGCGGATTTGATCGCAAGCAGCCCTAGTTCGCGTCGGGAATTACCAATTTTTGCCCGGCGCCTTCCTATATGCAAGACCTAAGGACGACCCGCTTGTTCGTGACTTGAAGTCCGAAGCAGGCGCGGCCTAGCCAGTTCGTCGTCGCTCGCGTCGCGGAGCCGGTCGCGCTCGCCGATGTTTGGAACGTAGTCGAAGAGTCTCCAGCGGCTCCCTTGAGGCTCCTGCGGCCATTCAGCGAGCGAGGGGAATAAGCGCCCTTAGCCCTCGCATGGTAGCCCGGGCCTCGGCGCGTGCGGCTTTTGCCTCGGCCGAGTAGTATCCGTGCTTCCAGCCAGCTCTGCGCGACCGCTCTAGGCCCTCCGCCGTGCGCGGCCCGGTGCTCTTGCCGCCGTGCATCCGGCAGCGGCCCTTCGGCATGGCGGCGCCGCGACATGGCGTGCCGTTTCGGCACCTGGCGCGCACGGAACAAGGTCATCGCAATCCCCCTTTTTTGGCAGCCCGTTAGTGGGCACCTTTGTGCCGGCGTCCGCTCTCGCTCCCTGTGCGCTACATTCGAGCCGAACTCCCGATCAAGAGGAGCCAGAGAACGGCAGGGCGGAAATCGGCCGCCGCTAAGTCGCCAGGATGGGCGCATGCGGTTCGATGGGGGTGAACACATGCCTGTTTTCAACGGATTGAACTGCGTCACCACAACGGCGCGCAGCCTTCCGATCGACAACTCCGGGAACGAAAATCGGGTATGTCGTAAGTCTCGATAAGGATCGCCTCAGAAGCGCACCCAGCCACAGAGGACACCAGACTGGCTAACCCGAAGCGCAGGAAGCGAGGGTTCTCGCCTGTCCAGCGGATCATTGTTCCGAAGGTCAATGCGCCTCAGTACAATAGCTGAGCTGGTTTCAGACCCGTAGCTTCCTCCTAGAAGATAAGAATCAAGAGGTGGGATGATGACAGGGTTAGAAGCGATTCTGCTCGTCGGGGCATCGACCGTCGTGGTGCTGCTTGGGGCTTACTTCGTGCCGGCGTGACACGGGAGAGACTACGTGCTCGCCCGCCGCGCATAGCCGGGGTTCTTGACCTTCCTCCAGTGGTTACAGCGTCCCGAGCTGTAGGGCTGTCGAGGCGCTTCGACACGATACCCTCTAGGCCGAGTGTGCAGGCGTGCTGGAACATACGCTCACCGTCCGCTGCGTCCATGTGCTCGGAGAAGATTAGCACCGGTCCTGCCTTTATGAGCCTTCCCAGAGGCTTTGGCGGGCATATGCAGCACAAGCGTCACCGGTGACCTAAGCTACCCAAGGCGGCTCAATACCGACGAGCGACTACGACGCCCCGATGTTCGGCGGGATGCGCCAGTACTCCTGCATTTCCTTATCACGGCTACGCTCCGGCCATACCTCGGCATCCCCGTAGAGGGGCGGAGCACCGCGGACCTGCTCCTCTGTAACATCAGTGCTATAACCACCAAGGCTCGGCTCGTAGGCAAGTTTCTCCCACGGGATAGTATGATGGTGCCTGCCGAGACCGAGAAAACCTCCAAACGTGATATCGACGTACAGGACGCGGCCGCTCACTTTCTCGATGATCAGCCGCTTGATTGTGCCGATGTGATTATCGTGGGGATCATAGACCGCGGTGCCCTCTACCCGATCACTCTCGATTACAGACTTCGAAGACGGTCGAGTGTCGAAGACTTTTTTGTCCCAGAGGAAGAAGCCGTTCTCAGCGACGCCGGCGATGGAGGCTGCCTTGCTAAAGCCAAGGCTCCAGCTCTCCTGGCTCGCGACCTGACGAACCATTGTCCAAGGCCGATTATCGACTGGCAGCTTGTCCCCAGCCGGATCATCTGTGAGGCCACGGAGTTCAGGATCTTTCTCGGAGCGGAACTCATAGTAGGTTGTCATCGCCGCCTCCCGCTAGGGGATGCACGCCGCTCGGCTGGTGCGGCATCGCATCATCGAATCAATCCTCCAAGGACGGCGCTGTTCCTATTCGCGTGACCAACATCTGCACGCTCCTCAACGATATCTGTCGGTGGGCCGAGCCATCGGATAGTGTCTTGCTTCGGCATCGGCGGGCTTAGGGTCGTGGCGAACACTGATACTCCGGCGTCCAACCCTCCAGACCTACGGGAGCTGGTCGTCGATACGGCGCTCATCATGGCCGAGGAGAAGGGCAGCTGGTCAGCCGTCCGTTTGCACGACGTGGCGGACAGGCTGTCAGTACCGACTTCGAAAGTCCTCGACGAGTACCGCGACTTAGACGCAGTCGCGGATGCATGGTTTCTCCGCGGGCTTAAAGCCATGGTGGGACCCAAGCCCGCCGATTTCATGGATCAGCCGGAGTGGCGGCGGGTAGAGACTTGCATGCTCGCTTGGCTCGATAAGCTGGCTGAGCACCGGGCGGTGAGCGCTCAGATTCTGAAAGGCAAGCTTCACCTTTCGCATCCGCATCACTGGGTTCCTATGATCTTCAGTCTCTCACGGACCATCCAATGGCTCCGCGAGGCCGCACAGTTGCCCGCCGTGTATGGCACGCGCCGAGCACAACGAGAGGAGGTCGGGTTAACCGCCCTGTTCCTCGGCGCTCTGATGATCTGGACGCGCGATAAGACTGCGAGCCAAGCGCGTACAAGGAGGTTTCTGCGTCGCGAGTTGAGGCCGATACTATGACATTGCGCGGTCGGCAGCTTGCTGATGATGCGCGAGGCAGGTGCAGCGCGGGCTCTCGTGCTTGGCAAGGCGCCCCCCGTTCGACACCCGCCCCAGGGCTTGGCTCCGATCACGCTCCAGCGCCCGCAGGAGGTCCTACAGGCGCTTTTAGAGCTTGGCGGCAGGGGTTTTCGGCGTTCAGCATCAAAGACGCTCAGAGCGGCTCATGGTTTTCGAGGTAGCGGGGGCGTCATGCGGTTCGCGGTCGCTGTCGGTTTGGTTTTAGCTCTCGCGTCCGGCACAGCCTCGGCGGTGCCGCAGGCGATCCCAGCACACCATGGTCGCCTGTCGCTCCCAACTGCGGGAAAGTTCGCGCCCCTGCTGCACAGGCGCTTCGTCGCGAAGTGCCGGATGGATCATTGCCAATGGCTTCGGCTCGACGGCTCGCGCCTGATCGGGCGGTCTGCGACAGGCGAACTCTATGCCGTGAAGCAGCGCTGGTGGCACTCCGGCCCACATAAGACCTACAAACACGCTGGCCCGATCAAGGAAGCATCGGAGCGCGGCGCGACTGGCTACGTTTTCTGCTCGAAGACGAAGCCCGCTGTGATCGGGACCGATGGGAAGACCGCTTACCAGATTTACCCTGGCAGCAGATCGGTCGCGGGTGTGTCCGAGACTGTGTACGTCCTCTATTGGGCGGCATGTCATCGGTCTTCGACACCTGAGGCCGGTGACGACACAAACCTTGCCAGACGGTTCGGCTACAATGTCGTCAAACCATCGGGCGCGAGCACGCTAACGGAGGTAACGTTGGGCTCCGTCGAAGAGACATTGAGCTGGTGAAGATCATCCCCCTGGCATCCGTGCGCCCGTACTCGCCGCCCCGGAAATGAGGCAGGCGAGAACGAGAGCTTTTCGCGGTCGGGCTCAGAAGGGCGCTCACCGTCCGCCACGTCCATGTGCCGGGCCAAGCGGCGGCTACGAGCGGCGTCGTCCGGGCCTTGCTCGCCGGCCGGCCTTCGGGCGCCGCGTCAATCGCTGCTCGGCCGAGGAGTCGTGACTGCGAAAGCACCTTGTGGGAACTCACGTGTTTAGGGTCCGTTGACTCTGTGCGTCAACTGAAGGAGGGCACCATGTGCTACTCGAAATCCTGGATGGCCGAAGACGAGCGCAGGCAGAGGGAAGCCAGGGTGAAGGGGGCCGAGGCAAACCGCTCCAAAACCATCAAGGCTATGCTTACAGACGCCGAGAAGCAGGCGAAAGTGTCCGACGTTTCCAAAGCGCGAGAGAGCACCCCTGCAAGGTAAACCGGGAACTCACGTAGGCATTCTGACATGCTCGGCTACTAAGCGCCCCACGGGGCGCTTTCTGTTGGCCAGAGTGATATCGTCTGCGCAGGCCGTAGGAGCGATGGCGACGCTCCCGTTCGTCACAAATCGCAGCAGGAAAGTCATTCATCTTGAACCGACCGCCGAACTCGAAGCCCAATCCAGCGGACCCGCTCTCGAACCCCTCTCCAACGCCTGATCTGGTGCGACCCGACGCGAGACCGGAGCCCTTGCCGAACGAGCCGCCGGACGTGGAGGCCGGTGCTCCGACGCCCGTGCACCCCCCCGCTCGACCGGATCATCCGCTCGGGCCACCGGAGCCCATTGAACGGAGATGCTCGATTTCCTGAGCGTCCAACCCTCACGGGCTATGATGCTGCAAAGCGCGGTCAAAAAGATAAGTCAGCGGCACCGATGGACGCCGTTCATGCGCGAAGCGGAGGCGCGGGAGTGCCGGCGGCGTTCGCGGCAGCCCGCAAGCTTCCTTAGGCTGCGCCGCGCTCCGCCGGCAGCCATCCATCATCCCGTCTGGCGGGGTTTTCTGCTGGCCGAGTTCGCTTCAAATGCTCAGCAACGCCGGTTAGCCATCGCAGCACCTCGGCATGGCCGGCCATCACGGCACCTCGCGCCACACCGAGGCGAGGCATTAGCCAGCGCCAAGCGCTCGCGGAGAATGCGCGCAAGGGTTCGTGAGCCCCGGCAGGGCGGGTGGCCTTGGAGGTAGGGATTACCCCCATCCCTATCGGCCGGTTGTGATGCCGGGTGAGGTCGCGTTAGTTGGCTCAGCTAACGCCTCGTTAACCCTCGCCGGGGCAGGCTCGGCGAATGAGCAGTTGGCAGCACCAGTCAGAGGCAAGCTGGCCACGACGGAAGAAGGACCATCAGGTTCTTTTCGTGGTGCGCTATCGTGATCAGCCCGACGCCTACATGCGCGTTCCGCCGGCCCTTGCAAACTTCGGGGCTTCTCCACCAATCCTGAGAGCTGCGTTGGAGCGGCAAGCGCTGGGCGAGATACCGCCGGGCGAAATAGTCGCCGTCGTGCGGGCGCGCTGATCTACACGCATGCGCAACAGTCCAAGCTACATCGCTCATCAGCCGCGCCCGCGATCTGGCGACCGGCAGGCCCTCCTTCTCGTCCGCTATGCGGATGCGACGAGCACGACGATGCGTGTCTCGCCGGGTATTGCGGTATTTGGACCGTCGCGGCTCTTCGCCGTCGCCACTGAACGCCAAGCCAGGGGCGAGCTGCCGAAGGGCAAGATAGCGAGTATCGTCCGGGTGCGCTGAAGCGCGGCCCACTCGCAGGTACAGTTCATCCGGGAGAAGCCGCCATCCGCCTTACATCGAGCTGATCAGGTCGAGAACGTCGTCCTCGTTCCCTGCCGCGATCGGCGAGGCAGGCGATACTGCTGGCGCGCCTCTCGCCGCACCCGCTTCGCCTCGGCCGAGTAGTGCCCGTGCTCCCATAAGGCATTAGCGAGCGCCAAGCGCTGGCGGAGGCGCTCTCCGCCAATAGACCGCGCTAATTATCTCGCAACGTTCCTGTTTTCCGAACTCATTTGAGCGGCACCCCAAACTTTACCCCAACGTTCGGCGCAAACACAGGCGGACAAGACCGCAGCCTATCTACACCCTCCGCCCGTCGCTCAGCACGAGGTCGAAGAACCTCCGGATCGTCTCGGTTGCGCGGGGGCGAATTTTATGTGACGGCGTTAAAAAACCGCCGGCCCAGTGGGATCAGCCGGCGGCTTGAGTTTCTGGGCATTGACGGGCGGCTGAGGGGCTGAACCGCCAAGGGCTCCAGAACCATCACGGTTGCGCATCCAGACGCGCGTCTCATTAACATGGGTGAACTTTGGCGATGGAAAAGCCCCGCCAGCATGAGGGGGCTGACGGGGCTTCTGAGGAACGATCGATTGGTCTGTCTAACCGTTACACCCCCTCAACCCGCGATCTGAGGCTTGGTTCCTGAGCTGCGCGTTGGCCCCCAGTCTAAGCCAAATTACCGGACCCGCTTTACGCTAATGATGTCACCGCCTGGAACCTCGCCCCAGCGCTGCCGTTCGCGCGCTATGCTCGGCACGTCCTCGTCACCGTGCTCCACCAGCTCCTGCGGGACCACAACGTAGCCGGTGCGGCCGTCCGCAAAACTGAGTGAGTACATCACCGTCTTGCGGAGCGCTGTGGTGCGCTTCCAATGGCTCGCCTTTGCCAGCATCGCGAAAACCTCCGACGCGATGGTCGGTCATAAAGCGAGCCGGAGCAAGGGAGCACGCAGTTTGGCTAAGGCCTTTTACTCCGGATTCTTGGCCTTCACCCACGAGGCGCACCGTCCCGAGCAATAGGCGGACTTTCCGCTTCGCCGGGATGCCCTCCTTTCGTCGCCGTGCAACGGCAACGTCCGGTTTAATCGCAACAGCCCGCGTCCGGCCAGCGACAGGAGAAGAGGAGAGGCGCAGGGGGCCTGACGCGCGGCTCAAGCCCGCGCGCTACAGGATTCGCGCTGATGAGCACGACGCCGGCCACAAGAAGGCGGTCGGCTAAGAGCCTTTGCCCCCGCCTCCGCGGTCGCGTTCGCTGTCGGATTCGCGCGACCCGTCGGGAACAACGCCGGTGGTCACTGCCGCTGCGGTCGTGCGGCACTGTTCGCCATATTAGCCGTAGCCGCGACAAGCTCACTACCCCGCCTGAATAGCTCCGGTTACAACTTCCGTCCCCAGAGCCATCGCTGCGGTGACTGCATTCCTGATCGCAGCACCGAGGGTCGCGTTCTCCGTCCGCCGCGTCCTTTGTGCGCCGCTCCGATTCGACGCCGCGCTCTTCGTCGTGCTCCGTTTGCGAGGTGCGTTCGCCCGCTTCGAGGCGGTCTTCGTGGTGCGAGATGCGCTCTTTGTCGTGCTCCGCTTGCGAGATACGTTCGCCCGCTTCGAGGCGGTCTTCCTAGCGCGAGGTAGGCGCGATCAGCGCCGAGTACCAGCACAGCTTCCACGACGAAACCTCCTGCACGAGAAACCCCACGGCGTCGCGCTATGTTGCCCTTGACCCTCACCGTTTCCCTTCAGCCAGGCGGAAGTGGATGGGCTCACTCAGGCGTTGAGCAGGTTCAGGAGCAGCATGGTCGGCGACCGCGATTATTGCGGAAGAACGGTCCCACCGTCCAGCATCCCGCACGGACCTCTGTTCGGCTCGCGCCCGCTGCTCCGCCTTCGGTGTCCTTGCCTTGGCCATCCCCGAACGTTCACTCCGGTTTGGCTTGCTATCTCGCACCTTCAATTGCTGCTCGCCTAACGGCAGAGAGCCGGTGACTTCCGGGTCGGGAACAGCCTCGGGGAGCTTGGTTGGCCGCAACAGGATGCTGGAGGGTTGCTCAGGGACAATGGCCGGTCTCTCGACGACTTTGGCAGGCTCCGCTCGACCGGCGATGCACTCAGGAGAAATGTTGGGCCACGTCTGACTGTCACACGAGTTCGGTTCGGCGATCAGGCGCCGGGAACGGTTCGTATCACGCGCAGGCTCTTTCTTGCCGTTTGCTTCGGGGCTGGAGGAGGCGACCGACGTGGACCAGTTCGAGACCTTTCGACCATCAGTGTAGTGGGAGCTGAGGTACAAGCCCGCCCCCGCAGCCGTCATGAGGGCGAGTTTGGCAGCCAAGCTTGCGATTCGGTGCATGACGGAGAGCAGCCTGCGAGGACGACGGAACAACGTATGTTCGCTCACCTCGTTCCGACCGAGCCTGATGAGAACGGCTTAGGCATCGAAATCCACCGCGGTAGTTCCTCGAAGTGGTTTGGCTCCGACGACACGAGAAGCCGCCGAAGAGTCAGGACTGGGTGTTGGTGGCCCGCGATGCGTCAGGCGGCTTTAGCGGCGCGACGTTCTACATCCCACAACCCGCCATGGAGAAGGATCGAGCTGATGCCATCGCTAAGGCGGTGGCTTGGATTGACGAGCACGGGATGATCCCGGCCTGGTCGGAGCACCTTGCGCCGCCGCGGCGCTATTCGCTCACCAGTTGATGCCGCGACGCATGCCGTAGTG
>Ga0126304_10001677_pt1 | contig 10543 bp, 8 predicted proteins | sample Plot25_FD_92538 | JGI IMG/M metagenome (GOLD analysis project Ga0126304, IMG submission 92538) | Serpentine soil microbial communities from UC McLaughlin Reserve, CA, USA - Plot25 | ecosystem: Environmental > Terrestrial > Soil > Grasslands | place: USA: UC McLaughlin Reserve, Lake County... | reverse complement strand
CGAGCACCAGGAGGAAGGGGCTACCCGCGGGCTCGGACTTCTTAGAGGTCGAGTGCGCGCGCTCAGGTCGCAAGTCAAGGTGCCGCAGATCGGATGGAACCGCGTGCGCTGGATTCAGGATGCCGCCGGCTTCCGCTCCGCTGCGCAAGATGACTTCTATTTCGTCCACTCCTACATCATCGAACCGGATGATCTCGCCGATGTCGTGGCCGTTACCCGCTATGGCGAAGTTTTCCCCAGCATCGTTCGGCATGGCCATGTCTGGGGCACACAATTTCACCCCGAGAAGAGCGGGCCCGCCGGTCTGAGGCTCGTCGCGGGTTGGGTCGACGGGGCGGCATTGATTGCCCGTGGCAAGCTGCTAAGCGTCCCCGCATGATCCTCTATCCAGCAATCGATATCCGGGGCGGACGGTGCGTACGTCTCGTCGAGGGCGATTTCGATCGCGAGACGATTTACGACAGTGATCCCTCGCTAGCAGCCCGCCGTTGGGTTGATGCCGGCGCGGAGTGGCTGCATGTCGTCGATCTCGACGGCGCCGTCGCGGGGAGACCGATCAACGGTGAGACGGTGGCGCAGATCCGTGCCGCGGTCGATGTCCCGATCCAGTTCGGCGGCGGACTTCGCCAGTTGAACGATCTTGAAGGCGCATTCGGCGCCGGCGTCGAACGGGTAATTCTTGGCACTGCCGCACTCCAAGATCCGGACCTGGTGAGCCGCGCTGGCGCGCGCTGGGGGGATCGGATCGCAGTCGCGCTCGACACCAGAGACGGCCAGTTGGCGACTGATGGCTGGCTCGGACAGAGCGATACCAGCGCGGTCGACCTGGCACAGCGTCTAGCTGGCAGCGGTATTCGCCACTTCGTCTATACGGATATCCGCCGCGACGGCACGCTCTCTGGCCCAGATCTGCGAGGGCTCAGCGAGTTAATTGAACATGTGGACGCCAACGTCATCGCCTCCGGCGGTATCGCCTCGCTCGAGGACATCAGAGCCGTGGCGAATGCTGGCGCGGCCGGCGTGATTATCGGGCGGGCGTTGTACGACGGACGCATCAGTTTGGTGAACGCAGTGGCGCTCTTCGGGCGCAGCGCGGCCGCATGTTGACTCTATCCCCAGCCATGGGCGGTAATGATCTTCCCGATACCGGACCGTATCGCAGAATTATTCCCTGTTTGGACGTGACCGGCGGCCGCGTCGTCAAAGGCATTGAATTTGTCAATCTGCGCGATGCCGGAGATCCGGTCGAACTGGCCGCGTTCTACGATAGCGAAGGCGCGGACGAACTCGTTTTCCTCGACATCACGGCATCCTCAGACAGCCGGCGGACGATGATCGACGTCGTCGAGCGCACGGCGGATCAGGTGTTTATCCCACTGACGGTCGGGGGCGGCGTGCGGTCCGTGAGCGACGTGCGCGAACTGCTTTCTGCCGGCGCCGACAAGGTGTCGATCAACACTGCGGCCATTAGCGATCCAGATCTTATTGACGCCGGGGCGCAAGTATTCGGTCGCCAGTGCATCGTTGTCGCTATCGACGCTCGCCGCAATCGAGACGGGAACGGTTGGGGCGTCTACACCCACGGCGGGCGGCGCGCCGCCGGGCTCGACGTCGTCGCCTGGGCCGCTGAAGTGGCTCGCCGCGGCGCCGGCGAAATCCTGCTCACCAGCATGGACCGGGACGGCACGCGCGATGGCTACGATCTGCCGCTTCTGGAAGCTGTTTCCGCGGCCGTCAACATCCCGGTGATCGCCTCTGGCGGCGCCGGCAACCTCGATCATCTGGTCGAAGGTCTTGCACCTGGTCGCGCCGATGCTGTGCTCGCCGCTTCAATCTTCCACTTCGGGGAGTACCGCATCGTGGAAGCGCGGGCCTTTCTCGCCGGCCGCGGTATCCCGGTGCGCCAGTCTCGCTCGTGAGCGAAATGGGGTCGCCGAGCATTCGCTTCGGCGCCGATGGCTTGGCGCCGGTAGTCGTCCAGGACGCCGTGACCGGCGACGTCCTGATGATCGCCTACATGAACGACGACGCGCTTCGCCTGACCTTCGAGACGGGCAAGGCGCACTACTGGAGCCGCGGCCGCAAGGCGCTGTGGCGAAAAGGCGAGACATCAGGTCATGAGCAAGTGGTGGACGAGATCCGGGTCAATTGCGAGCAAAACAGTCTCCTGCTACTCGTGCACCAAGTCGGCGCCGTTTGTCACGATGGCTATGCGACCTGCTTCTACCGTCGCGCTGCGCCGGACGGCTCAGTCACTATCGTCCGCGAGCGCTCTTTCGATCCAAGCGTCGTCTACCCTGGTTCGGCGACCGCGCCCCAATCTGGTGAGATACAGGCTATTGACTCCCTTGCGGAGCTGACACGACGCCAATTCGGCGCCTATGCCTACCTGCGGGACCATGACCTGACCTCCGAGTCAGAAACGTCCCGCCAACTGCGGCACCCCGACCATAGTTTTGGGGTGCGTATTGCCGACGAGCTACGCGAGCTGGCTGGAGTCCTGGTCGGCGAGCACCGCCACGAGGGCCGGGAGCATGACGCACTCCTCGAAGCGTCTCAGGTCATTTACTGGTCGCTTCTAGAGTCGCTGCGCAACGGGGTCACCTGGATGATGCTGCGGCCGGATCGCGCTTTGGCCACCGTCGACGCAGACCTTTCGACCGAGACTATTGGCCGTCTGCTTCGCGCGCAGGCAGACCGGTGGTCCCAAAATGCTGGCACGCACCGGGACGTCGCCGCGGTCGCTCACGCCACCCTTTCGCTCGTCGGACAGGCCTGCGTCAGCATTGGCCTGGATCCACTTGCTGCTGTCCAAGTCGATCTTACCGAACTGGCGTCTCGCCCCTATCTCACTCCCTATTTCGGAAGCGGGACCGGATAAGCGGTGTCATCTAGCGGCGAAAGGCTTTGGACCCCATGGCGGATGCGCTACGTCGTCGGAGCGGATCGCGAGGAAGGCTGCATCTTCTGCAACCGCCTTGGCGAAGAAGACGACGTGAGGTCGCTGATCCTAGTCCGCGGCCAGCGCGCGTTCGTCATCATGAACCTCTACCCGTACAACACCGGGCACGTGATGATCGTACCGAACGCACACGTCGCTTCACCGGAAGACGCGGAGCCCGACGTGATGAGCGAGATGACAGTGCTACGGGGACCCGTTCTGCGTTCGCTGCGCCGGGCGTTATCGCCCGACGGGTTCAATCTCGGACTCAACGTCGGGGCGCCGGCCGGGGCGGGCGTCGCCGATCACCTCCATGAGCACGTCGTTCCGCGCTGGCAGGGAGACGCCAACTTCATGCCGATCCTTGCCTCGACGATGGTCATGCCTGAGCTGATCCCGGTGACCTACGCCAAGCTTCGCGCGGAGCTCGCCGCTGAGCTTGAGCCCGACAGTCGGGTTACTAACGTTGTGATTGCGGACGACCGGAGACACGTCCTCGTCGATGCAGCCGGGCGACTGCCACAGGTTGAGTCCCTTCCGAGCGAGCCGGTCTGGAAGGCGGCGATGCGCGACGCACTCGCGCGCGGGGCGATCGACGCCGAGTTGCTGGGGTGGGCAGGGGACCGTCACGCTGGCTCGGCGCGATCCGCGCTTCTCTTGCGCGCGAGCTTCCCGAGCAATACCGTACTCCCCTCTGGGAGCCACCTGGCGCCCGTGAACGAGCTGCTGACTGGGAGGGACGCCCCGCTGTTGCGTGCCGCCTTGCAAGACCGCGTTCAGCCCAGTCCTTGATCTGCGCATCCGACCATCAGTCCTCCTTCCTGGGGTCGATTGCCGTAGCTCAGTCGCTGGCGGCGGTCACGCTCTTATACTCGTCGGCATGAAACCAATGCTCCTCCGGATAGGCGGCTAGTTCGTCGTGCCTGGCTCCGAGCTTCGTCACGACTCCTCCGACCGGAGAGGAATGGCGTTGAATTCAATTCTCGGCGTCGCGGCAGAGTCGGTCAGCGCCGCCGCAGAAGTGATGCTGCTACCGAGTCTTATCCTGGCGTTTTTCGTCGCCGAACTGACCCCATCCTATGCCACGATCGGGCTCGTACCTGCGATAGCAATCGGATTCTGGACACTTGGACGGCTGCCGGCGCATCTGCTGGCCCGGACCCGACGGCGCCAGCAACCGTGGGCCTTTGCCTCAGTGGTGGTTCGTGCGGCAGCAGTCGGGATCCTTGCCATAGTGACCAGCCGCACCGGCCCCGCGGTTCTCACAGAATCGGCGCGCCCGCTCATCCTCACCGTGTTTCTTTGCCTCATCGCCTACTCACTGGCGGGAGGATTTGGCAGTCTCGCCAGCAGTGCACTTCTCCGATCCTCGATCCCGAGCGAAACCTGGGGTGCCTTTGTCAGAAGGCGCTCCGCGTGGAGCGCCCTGCTCTCCGTGCTCGCGGCCATTGTCGTTGCGAGATTGCTTGGTACCAATGGAATTGCCTTTCCTGGCGGCTACGGGCGCCTTTTCCTGGTGGCGACACTCTGCCTGGTAACAGTCGCTGCCGTGACCGCGGCGATGCGTGAACCCTGGAGCGCGGCTACGATCTTGAGCGCGCCTAACCCGCCACGGCGGGCTTGGCGACAGCTCCTCGAAGACACCCGATTCCGCCGATTTCTTTTGTTCCGGGTGCTCCTCTCATCGACGGCCGCCATCGATCCGTTTCTCTTTCTCTATGCGGTCACTCGCCTCGGGGCTCCAATCACCAAGATTGGGGATTATGTCGTCTTGGGTGTTCTGGGGTGGATCCTGTCTGCTCCGGTTTGGTTCTGGGTCGAACGTCGTTCTGGCGCTCGTGCACTGCTGCAAAGCGCCGCCGTCGTTCGTCTTATCGCGCCGGCAATTGCATTGGCCACGCCCCCGCTGGCGGCGATTGGCCCGATCCGAGAGCGACTTCCCGACGCGACAACGCTGACGACCGCGTACGGAGCCGTGTTCTTCGTGGTCGGCGCGGCGCTGGCTGCCCAATCACGAGGCAACTATGACTACCTTGCGGCATTGGCTCCGCACCAGGTCTTCCCGGCGTACACGGGTCTGACAAATATTGTGCTTGCCATCGTCGCGTTCTCCCCGGTGCTTGGAGGGGTCCTGATCGAACGATATAGCTATGAAGCGCTATTTGGGGTCGCGGCAGCGGTCGGGCTAGCCGCGGTGTTCGCGGGTGGCTGGCTCGCGGAAACACCGTCGCGGGCGCGAGAGCGACAAGATACGGGGTACCTAACGACCTCGAAGGCGCTCCTTTCCGGACCCGTCTAACCAATTTCGCTTGCTTCGTCGCGCCCTAGTGGGTCCGCGGACCGGTGGCCCGAACTGCTGGTGGCGCGCCATCCTCAAAAACCGCAAAGTTCTGGGTCAAGTCGCGAGCAAGCCTGTCGGCTGTCGCGTCGTACTCGGCACCATCCGGCCAGGTGTCACGAGGGTGCAAAAGCCCACCCGCTATGCCAGGAGCCGACCGCGGCACGGCAAAACCAAACACCGGGTCAATGTCCACTGGCACATCGTCGAGCAAGCCGTCAAGAATCGCGGCGACGGCCGCTCGTGTTAGACCGATAGGCATCCGCTTTCCCGTGCCGTATGGGCCTCCCGTCCAGCCGGTGTTGACGAGCCAAACGTCCGATCCATGTCGGTCCAGCCGCTCGCCGAAGAGGTTCGCGTATCGCATCGGCGGCAGCGGCAGAAATGGCGCGCCAAAGCACGCTGAGAAGGTCGCGCTTGGAGTGGTGACGCCTCGTTCTGTGCCGGCAAGTTTGGCGGTATACCCAGACAGGAACCAGTAAAGCGCCTGATCACGAGTGAGCCTGGCCAGGGGCGGCAAGACTCCGAACGCGTCAGCAGAGAGGAACACGATCTTCGACGGATGGTGACCGACCCCACCGGCGTCGGGATCGAGAAAAGCGAGTGGGTAGGCGGCCCGTGTGTTTTCGGTTAAGGAGTCGTTGTCGAACCGTGGGACTCGTGTGAGCGGATCGAGCACGACGTTTTCGAGGACGGATCCGAACCGTTGCGCCGCACGAAAGATGTCGGGCTCCGCCTCCGCCGAGAGTCCGACGGTTTTCGCATACGAGCCGTTCTCGAAATTAAAGATGCCGCGTTCCGACCAGCCGTGCTCGTCATCCCCGATCAACCGGCGCTCGGGACCGGTGGAGAGCGTCGTTTTCCCGGTTCCCGACAGCCCGAAGAACAGCGCGGTGCTGCCGTCTCTTCCCTCGTTTGCCGAGCAGTGCATTGTGGCCACGCCAAGCCGCGGAAGCCACCCTTGCATCACGGTAAAGATGGCCTTTTTTATCTCGCCGGCGTATTGGGTGCCGGCGATGAGGACGCGCCGCCACTCGAAGTCAATTGCGATCCCGGTGACACTCGCCGTTTCGTGTCGGTCGGGGTCGGCCTTGAATTGGGGAACATGGAGTACGGTCCAGCCGCCGGCGCTAGCTTCGTCCTTGCCGCGCTCGGGCAGAAAGAGATTGCTGGCAAACAGCGCCGACCACGCGCTCTCCGTGACGAGATGGACCGGCAGATTGAACCCAGGGTCGGCGCCAGCCGAAAGGTCCATGACGTAACGGTCTTTGCCGGCCAGATATCCGACGATGTCGGCGTGGAGCCGGGCGAAGGCGTCCGCCGACATCGGCTGATTGACACTCCCCCACCAGATCTCGTCCGCTAACTCTCCGTGCTGCACAACGAATTTGTCCTCGGGGGAGCGACCAGTGTGCACGCCAGTTTCGACAACGAGCGCACCGCCGTCGGCAAGTCGTCCTTCCCCGCGACGAATGGTGTGCTCGACGAGGACGCTCGGCGGGAGGTCGCGGTGGTCTACGCTCACCGCGCGGCGGGACTCTCTCTTCACCGGACGGCTACCTGGCTCAGGTTTGCCATCAGCTTCCTCGATCACAAGGGTGACGGTTTGTCGGCCGGCGCTCACGCTTCTGACCCTCCCGATGGCAGGCGGCGGTCGCTCGACGTATCAGATCGCGCGACACAGGCGGCAGGGCGATCGCGAATGCGTGGCCGCCTAACTGAGGATCAGTCTCGCAAGGCCGGGGCCATCTCGAGCCAAGCTCGGCGGCTAGCGCAGTCTCAAGCCGCCAGTACGGGACGAATGGCATTGATTGCGCGCCGGAATCCGGCCAGCACCTCGTCGATCGTGCCTTCGTCCATCGCGGTCGAGGCGCACATCATGAGCCGCGGCGCGACGTAGATACCCTCGAGCAACAACGCCAGGTGTAGCAGCCGGGCAAGCCCCTTATCGGCGAGCGCCGCATCTCGGTACGTATGAACCGCAGCCGCACCGAGATGGACGCCGGCGAAGGAGCCGTAACCTGTCACCGCCGCCTGTACACCGGCGTCTTCGAGCACCGTGGCCAGGCCGTTGCGTAGGCGTTCGCCGAGCGAGTTGATACGGACGACCTCCCCCGGCGTGTACGCCTCCATCGCCGCGACGCCGGCCACCATCGTGATCAGGTTCCCGTTGAACGTGCCGGATTGCCAGAGCGGCGCCGGCTGCAAAGGGTCGAACTGCTCCATGACGCTAGCGCGTCCGCCAAACCCGCCGACCGGAAACCCGCCCCCGATGATCTTGGCGAACGTGGTCAGGTCCGGACGCACGCGGTAGTGCTGCTGCATGCCACCCGCCTCGAGACGGAAGCTCATCACCTCGTCGAATATCAGCAATGCATCATGCTCAAGAGTAAGTGCCCTGAGCGCTTCTAGGAACTCGTGGTCCGCCGGCAACATGCCGGCCGATCCCATTACCGGTTCGATGATGATGGCCGCAACCTCGCTGCCGCGCTCCCGCATCAGACGCTCGACCGCGTCGATGTCGTTCAACGGCGTGACCAGGACATTATCGAGCGTGTTTTCCGGAACGCCGCGTGTGCCCAACACTGCGTTAGGTGCGCGGTCCGGCCCGGCCACAGGGTCATTTGGATCCGGGCGCACGCTCACTTCGACATCGTCGTACGTGCCGTGGTAGCCGCCCTCCATCTTGACGATGAGATCGCGGCCAGTGAACGCGCGCGCGGCACGCAGCGCATTCATGATCGCCTCAGAACCCGAGTTGCAAAAGCGCACCATGTCAACTGAGGCAACGCGGTCGACCATGATTTCGGCGAGTCGAGTCTGGGCCTCATTCGGCGCGGGAAACGCCGTGCCGTAGGGAAGTCGTTCCACCACGGCGGAGACGATTGCCGGGTGCGCGTGGCCGTGGATCAGCGAGGTGTAGTTGTTGAGGAGATCGACGTAGCTGCGGCCATCGGCGTCTTGGATTCGACAACCGTGCCCTTCCGTGATCACCAGTGGGTAGGGCGCATGAAACGCCACGGTGCGGGTATCACCGCCTGGCATCACGCGGCGGGCGGCCTCATGGAGTGCGGCGGAGCGGGGCGAGCTAGCTCGGTAATCGGCAATCACCTCTGCTTCGACTTCCGAGCGCGTACGCGAATCGAGGTTCGAGGATATCTGTACCCCCAGCGCCATATCATTTCTCCCAGTTGACCGGGCCACTACTCTGGACTGGGATCGTAGGAACCAGGGCCGAGCGCGTCAAGTCGAGCCAGCGAGTACGATGCCGCGGGTCGACATGCAAACGGCAGGAAAGGGCAGACCTGAGTGAGGATCGAACCGTTTCAGCTCGAGCGCTGGATGACTAAATACGAGGTCAAGGTCAAATGGGATATCGCCGAAAGCGGGATCTATCCCATGTCCTTGCGTGAGATCCTCGATCTGCTGCCAACCGCGGAACGCGAGACTGAGCTGGACCGATTGCTCAATTTGCGGTTGGGATACAGTGAGGCTTGCGGGAGCGCCGAGCTGCGAAGCCTGCTCGCGGGCACCTACGAGAACACATCGCCGGACGAAATTCTTGTCACGACCGGCGCCATTGAAGCGAATTTCCTGCTTCTCAACGAGCTCCTTTCCGCGGGGGATCGGGTTGTGGCCGTCAGCCCGGCTTACCAGCAGCTACATAGTGTCGCCAAAGCGATCGGTTGCGACGTCGCGCTCTGGACACTGCGCGATGACGGAGGGTTTCACTTCGATCTGGACGATCTGCGTGCGCTGGCAACACCAGGCACCCGGATGATCGTCATCAACACGCCGCACAACCCGACCGGAGCGATGCTGTCCGAGCAGGATCTGCGCGAGATTTATGCTTTGGCCGAGGAGATAGACGCCTGGGTCCTGAGCGACGAAGCCTATCGCTGGCTCGATCTCCCGGGCAGTCCACCGCTAGCGCCGCCAATGCGAAATCTCGGTCCGCGGGCGATCAGCACCGGGACATTTTCCAAGCCGTTTGGCCTGCCAGGATTGCGTATCGGCTGGATCGCTGCGCCGGAAGACGCGGTACGGCGCTGCTGGGGGCTGCGCGATTACATCAGTCTGAGCCCCGGCAAGCTGAACGATGCGCTCGCGGTCCTCGCCTTTCGCCATCGCAACCAGATTGTGGAGCGCACTCGCCAAATCGTTGCCGAGAATCTGCCGTTTGCCGAGCGCTGGTTTGCCGAAAACGAGGATCTGGTCTCCTGGACGCCACCGCGAGGCGGCATCCTGGCACTCATGAAATACCAACTCGATCTACCCTCGTTGGAGGTCGCCAATCTCCTTGCCGAAGATTACAGCGTGATGCTTGCCCCGGGGTCGGCATTTGGCTACGAGGGATATCTGCGGATTGGCGTCGGCAACAGCCCAGCGATCTTCGCGGAAGGACTCCGCCAGACAGCGCGCTGTCTGCGAGATCTGTCGAGCGCTGGATTGCTGGGTCGCTCATCGGAGTTCGCGGCGTCGATCGCCTGACCGGAACGCCCTCACCCCAACCCCTCTCCCAGTGCGCTGGGAGAGGGCCTACGTGCGCGTCGCCAAGCCGAACTTTCTACTGCCCACGCACGGGGAGATAGGTCGGGGACGAGGAGAGTTACATCGATGCAGCTGCTCGCGTGAGTGCGCGACCGGTCAGCACGCCGACGAGGTGCCTTCGGTATTCCTCGGATGCGAAATGGTCGCCGTTGATTTCCAGCCCGTCTCCTGCTACCGCTGCGGCCGCCGCAATTGACTCAGCGTCGAGACGCTTACCGGCGACGGCCTGTTCGGCGTTCGAAGCACGGGTCGCCTTGCTCGTGGCTCCGGTGACGGCGATCCGCGCCCAATCGACTTCTCCTCCAGAGCCGGCGCCCACCACGGCCGCCACACCAACGACCGCGTAGCCCGAGGCGGGGTGGCGAAACTTCTCGTACGCCATTCCGGTGCCTGGTGCTGGCACCTGAAACGAGACCGAGGTGATGATCTCGTCCGGCTGCAGGGCCGTCGTGAACAGATCGACGAAGAGCTCATCCGCTCCGATCGTCCGCGATCCTTGAGCGCCGGTAACGTCGACGCTGCCGTTCAACGCCAGGAAAATAGCCGTGAAATCAGCGGCGGGATCCGAGTGCGCCAGCGCCCCGCCGATCGTGCCCCGCGCTTGCACGGCCGGGTCGCCGACGTTATCGGCCGCCTCTGTCATCGTCGGCAAGACGCGACTCAGCTCGCGCGAGTCGCGCAGCATCGCGTAGGTGGTCATCGCCCCGATGGTG
>Ga0126304_10001675_pt1 | contig 10550 bp, 9 predicted proteins | sample Plot25_FD_92538 | JGI IMG/M metagenome (GOLD analysis project Ga0126304, IMG submission 92538) | Serpentine soil microbial communities from UC McLaughlin Reserve, CA, USA - Plot25 | ecosystem: Environmental > Terrestrial > Soil > Grasslands | place: USA: UC McLaughlin Reserve, Lake County... | reverse complement strand
GAAGCGGATTGCGGCGCGAAGCTTGGCGATCTCACCGACGTCACCCACGTCTTCTATTGCGCCTTCCAGGCGCGCCCGACCTGGGCCGAGCACAACGCCCCGAACCTCGCCATGCTGGCGAACGCCGTCGCGGCGATCGAGGCGGCCTCGCCGGGGCTTGAGCGCGTCGTCCTCGTCGAGGGCAACAAGATCTACGGCTCGCATCTCGGGCCCTTCAAGACGCCGGCGAAGGAGACCGACCCGCCGCACATGCCGCCGAACTTTTATTGGGACCAGGAGCAGTGGCTGCGCGAGCGCCAGAGCCGCAAGGGCTGGAGCTATGCGGTGCTGCGCCCGCACACCGTCTGCGGCTTCGCGCTCGGCAGCCCGATGAACATCATCACCGTAATCGCGGTCTATGCCGCGATCTCGAAGGAGCTCGGCCTTCCCTTGCGCTTCCCGGGCAAGCCCGGCGCCTTCAACGCCGTCTACCAGGTCACCGATTCGGAGCACCTCGCCCGCGCCATGGTCTGGGCCGCGACCGCGCCGGCGGCCGCAGACGAGGTCTTCAACGTCACGAACAGCGACTTCTTCCGCTGGTGCAACCTGTGGCCGCGGATCGCGGCGCTGTTCGAAATGCCGGAAGGCCCGGTGCAGACGATCCGGCTCGCCGAGTTCATGAGCGACAAGGCGCCGCTGTGGCAGGCGATGCAGCGCCGGCATGGCCTGCAGGCGATCGCCTATGACGACCTCGTCGCCTGGCCGTTCGGCGACTACGTCTTCGGCACCGACTGGGACGTCATGACCGACACCCTCAAGATCAGGCGCGCCGGCTTCACCGAGGGCGTCGATTCCGAGGCGATGATCCTGGCGCTGCTCGCCGATCTCAGGGCGAAGAGGATCGTGCCGTGAGGGGCCGTCCGGCCTTATTCGATCACCTCGTCGGCGCGCAGGAGGAAGGACTCCGGGATCGTTAGGCCGAGCGCCTTGGCGGTCTTGAGGTTGATGATCAGCTCGAACTTGGTCGGCTGCTCGACCGGCAGCTCACCCGGCCGCGCGCCCTTAAGGATCCGGTCGGCGAGGGCCGCGGCACGCCGATAGCTCTCGGCGAGGCTCGGACCGTAGAACATCAAGCCGCCGTCCTCCACCTCGGCCGCGAACGCGTGCATGGATGGCAGGCGATGGGCAAGCGCAAGCTCGGCAACCTGTTTGCGATGTCCGAACATCAGGTTGTCGCTCAGGAACACGACGGCTTGCGCACCGGCCTGCGCGGCGGCTTCGAAGGCCGGCGCGAGGTCTTCGAGGCCGCGGAGCTCGCGCGCGAAGATCGCGATGGCGCGCGTCGAGGCGGAGTTACGGATGCTCTCCAGAAGCGGGGCGTTTTGCTGGACGCCGCTGCCCCAGAGCACGGCGACCCGCCGCGTTTCGGGCAGCGCATCGATCAGGAACTCGAGCCGCTTCCCGCCGAGATCGGCCTCGCTGTACGTCGTCCCGGTGAAGTTGCCCGCAGGCCGTGCGAGGCTTTCGACGAGACCTAGACCGACCGGGTCGAGCACGACGGCGAACACGACCGGCATCGAAAGCTCGGGGCGCTTGAGCGCAACGGCGGCAGGCGCCGTGATCGCGATGACGACATGCGGCTTCCGAGTCGCAATCTGGGCGACGAGCGCGCTCAGGCGATCCGGGTTGCCCTCGCCGCCATGCAGGTCGATCGTCGCCGTGCGGCCGTGCTCGTACCCGAGCCGGCCGAGAGCCTCGAACAGGAGGTGGATCGGCGTGCGGTTCGGGAAGCCGCTGTGCAGGATCGCGATCCGCGCCTGCTCTTGGCCATGTGCCATCGTCGGGGCGGACGCGGCGAGCAGCCCGGCCATGAACGCGCGCCGCCTCATCGGTCACCTCTTGGCACGAGCCGGGATGGAGCTCCGCTGCCGGCCGCAAGCTATAGCGGTGAAGCACCCCGCGACCAAACCCTGCTCCGTGCAGGCTCAAACCCCCGCCGGCCCGGCGCCCTCGAGCCCCGTGCCGCCGTAGAGCCAGGCGAGGTGGTCGTAATAATCCTCCGAGGTCTTGGCCCGCATGATCGCGTTGCGGACCTCGGCATGCGCGCCGGCCGGGTGGTAGATGTGCTCGCCGATCGCCCGCGACTGGAGCTGGACCCGGGCGGTCCGCACCACCCGCTGGGCGCGGTAGGCCTCGAGCGCCGGCTCGGGGGCGTCGAAGGACGACAGCATGTGCGACAGGCAGACCGCGTCCTCGAGCGCCATGCAGGCGCCTTGCGCGAAGTACTGCAGCATCGGATGGGCGGCGTCGCCGAGGAGGACCGTGCGGCCGTCGACCCAGCGCTCGACCGGCTCGCGGTCGCACAGCACCCAGAGCCGCCAGTCGCTGCCGTGGCGGATGATCTTGCGGGCGCGCTCATGCACGTGGCCGAAGCCCTGCATGACCTCCGCCTCTGAGACCGGCTTGCCGGCGACGGGCTCCGGCGCGTCGTTGTGGTAGGTGACGACGAGGTTGAACACCTTCCAGCCCGAGAGCGGATAGTGGACGATGTGGCACTTCGGCCCCGCCCATAGCGTCGCGGCGTTCCAGCGCAGGTCCTCCGGCATGCGCTCGGTCGGAATCACCGAGCGGTAGGTGGTATGGCCCGACACCCGCGGCGGCCCGTCGCCGACGACCTGCTGGCGGACGTTCGACCAGAGCCCGTCGGCGCCGACGAGGAGCGCCCCCGTCACCGCCTCACCGGAGGCGAGACGCGCCGTCACGCCGGCGTCGTCCTGCGCGTAGGACACGACCTCGCTCTTGACCCGGAGCTCGATCGCCGGGTTGTCGCGGCAGGCCTTCAGGAAGACGCCGTGCAGGTCGCCGCGGTGCACGACCGCGTAGGGGTTGCGGAACCGGGCTCGGAACGGCTCGGTCAAGTCGATATGGGTGATCTCCTCGCCGGTGATCGCGTCCATCAGGCGCAGCCTGTCGATATAGACCGCCATCGCCCGCGCCGCTTCGCCGACGCCGAGATAGTCGAAGGCATGGAAGGCGTTCGGTCCGAGCTGGATCCCGGCCCCGATCTCGCCGAGCACCGGCGCCTTCTCCAGCACGACGACGGAAAAGCCCTTCTGGGCCAGCCCGACCGCGGTCGCGAGCCCGCCGATGCCGCCGCCGGCGACGAGGATCGGGTGCGTGTCTCGGCGCGAAGCCATCGCATTCTCCGGTGGATGTGCCGTCCCGCCGTCTAGCCGGAAATCGCCGGCCCGGTATGCCTAGGGCCTGGCGCGGCTTTGGAAAATCCGCAGGAGTGCGACGATGCGCGACCGCTACGCGAATATCTATGGACCGAACGACGCCGTGGGACGGCTCGTCAGCCTCGACGTGGTCCTCCTGATCGGGCGCATTCTCCTGGTGATCCTGTTCATCCGGGCCGGGTTCTCGAAGCTCACCGGGCTCGAGGGAACCGCGAGCTACATCAACACCAAGCTCACGATGGGCGTGACGCTGGCGCCGATCGTCGGCGTGCTCGAGCTCGTCACCGGGATCCTGATCGCGGCCGGCTTCCAGACGCGGCTTGCCGCCGCGGTGCTGTTCCTTTTCACCGCCGCCGCGACGCTGATCTTCCACGATTACTGGAACATGACCGGCGCCGCCGCGGCCGCGAACGCGACCAACTTCTACAAGAACCTCGCGATCCTGGGCGGGCTGTTGATCCTCGTCGCCGCCGGTCCCGGCCGTCACTCGCTCGACAAGCGTTAGCGCGCAATGACTTCTCGTCGAGTCGTCATCCCGCTCTACCTCATTGTTTAAGCATGATCTTTTCCGAAAACCGGCAGCCACTTTTCGAGATCATGCGTTAGCGCGCGGCGTCGTAGCCGGCCATGAAGCGCGGCGCGATCGCCCGCAGGCGGTCGCGGTCGACCCGGCCCGAGCGGGTGATGTAGCTCATGGCGAAATCGAGCGGATCGAGCCGCATGTGCGAGGCGAAGCGCTCGTACCAGGCGGCGCTCGCTTTTGACGCCGCGACGAGCTTCTCGACGATCGGCCGGCGCGCGGCTTCGTAGGTCGCGAGCGCCGCAGGCAGGTCCGGCGCCGCGTCGAGCGCGTTGACAAGCGCGATCGCGTCCTCGAGCGCGAGCCGCGTGCCGGAGCCGATCGAGAAATGCGCCGTGCGCAGCGCGTCGCCGACGAGCACGATGTTGCGGTGCGACCAGCGCTCGTTCCAGATCCAGGGGAAGTTGCGCCAGGCTGACTTGTTCGAGATCAGCGGGTGGCCATCGAGCGCCTCGGCGAAAACCTCCTCGCAGACCGCCTTCGTCTCGTCCGGGCTCATCTCGGCAAAGCCGGCCTCGAGCCAGGTCGCACGGTCGCACTCGACGATGAAGGTGCTCATCGCCGGGGCGTAGCGGTAATGATGCGCGTTGAAGGTGCCGAGCCTCGTCGCGACGAAGGTCTGCGACAGGGTCTCGAAGCGCTTGGTCGTGCCGTACCAGACGAACTTGTTGTCGAGAAAGGACAGCGACGTCTTGAAGTCGCCCTCGAAGGCGCGGCGCAGGAGCGAGTTCACGCCGTCGGCGGCGACGACGAGGTCGAACCCTTGCAGCTCGTCGACGGATCGCACCGGCACGCCGTAGCGGGGCTCGACGCCGACCGAGCGGGCGCGCTCCTGCAGCAGCGCCAGGAACTCGAGCCGTCCGATGGCCGAGAAGCCGACGCCGTCGATGGCGATGCGCTTACCGCGGTGGACGAGCGTGATGTCCTGCCAGGCTTCCATCCGGGGGGCGATCAGGTCGGCGGTCTCGGGATCGTCCTGGCGCAGGAAGTCGAGGGCGCGGTCGGAGAACACGACGCCGAAGCCGAAGGTCGCGCCGGCCGGGTTCTGCTCGAAGACCTCGACCTCGCTCTCAGGCTGCCGCCGCTTCCACCGATAGGCGAAGTAGAGCCCGGCCGGGCCGCCGCCGAGGACGGCGATCCGCCTCAAGATCATCTCAGGACGCGAACGGCTCGACGGCGATCCGCCGCCCGATCATGAAGGCGTCGGCGACGAGCCGGAACGGCGCCTCGTCGACCTCGGACCGGCCGTCGCGGACGAGCGCCGCGAAGCGCTCGTAGATGCGCGGGTATTCGGCCGACGCCTGGTCGACGACGACCTTGCCGTCGACGGCAAGGCGGCTGCCGCCCTTCTCGAGGAGGAAGCGCGCACCGTCCGCGGTCTCGACCGCGATATCCCAGCTCTGCTCGCCGGTCTGGCGCCAATCGAAGGCGGCGGTGAGATCGGCGTCGCCGGCGGGCGCGCCCGCGGCCGCGCCGAAGGCGAGATCGGCGGCGATCGGCGCGTCGCGGTTCGCCGGGAAGCTGAGATCGGCGCGCTTGACGAACACCGGCTCGGGCAGGATCCGGGTCACGATCGAGAGCGCGTTGATGCCGGGATCGAACACGCCGAAGCCGCCGGCCTGCCAGATCCATTCCTGGCCCGGATGCCAGACGCGCACGTCCTCCTTCCAGGTCACGGCGAGGCGCGTCACCGATCGGCCGGCGAGGCGCTCGCGCGCCTCTTCGACGGCGGCGTTGTATTGCGCGTGCCAGGTTGTGAAGAGCGTCTTCGCCGCGGCCTCGGCGGCGGTTTTGAGGTCGACGAGCTCGCTCAAGGTCGCGGCCGGCGGCTTCTCCAGGAGCGCGTGCTTGCCGGCGGCGAGCGCATCGCGGGCGATGGCGTGGCGCGGCTGCGGCGGCGTGCAGATCGCGACCGCGTCGAGGTCCGGCACCGCGGCCAGCATCGCGCGGTGATCCTTGAAGGCGTGCGGGACGCCCTCGACCGAGAGTCCGCGCAGGCTCGCGACCGCGACGAGCCTGAAGGCCGGGTTTGCCTTGATCGCCGGGATATGCTGATCCTGCGTGATCTTGCCGAGGCCGACGATTGCGATGTTGAGCGGCATGCCGTGTCCGTCCGGTGCGGCCTCATGTTAGCGGCGATCGGGCCGGCCTGTCAGGCCCCGGGGAGGCGAGGACGATGCCGGCACGAGCGCGGTTCACCGGCGTCTTCCCGGTCGCGCCGACGACCTTCGACGAGCGCGGCGAGCTCGACCTCGACAGCCAGCGGCGCTGCCTCGACTTCCTGATCGACGCCGGCTCCTCCGGCATCTGCATCCTGGCGAACTATTCCGAGCAGTTCGTGCTCACCGACCGCGAGCGCGAGGTGCTGACCGAGGCCGCGCTCACCCATGTCGCCGGGCGGGTGCCGGTGATCGTCACGACGACCCATTTCAGCACGCGCATCTGCGCCGAGCGCAGCCGGCGGGCCGAGGCGGCGGGCGCCGCGATGGTCATGGTCATGCCGCCCTACCATGGCGCGACGATCCGGGCCGGGGAGGCGGGCATCGAGGCCTTCTTCCGCACGCTGTCGGACGCGGTCGCGATCCCGATCATGATCCAGGACGCGCCGGTCAGCGGCGTCGCGCTCTCGGCCGATCTCCTGGCGCGGCTCGCACGCGAGGTCGCGAACGTCGCCTATTTCAAGATCGAGGTACCGGGCGCCGCGGCGAAGCTGCGCGAGCTGATCCGGCTCGGCGGCGACGCCGTCGAGGGCCCCTGGGACGGCGAGGAGGCGATCACGCTGATAGCCGATCTCGACGCCGGCGCGACCGGGACGATGCCGGGCGGCGGCTACCCCGACCTCCTGCGCCCGATCGTCGAGGCGCACGCCGCCGGACGGCGCGAGGAGGCGGCTGAAGGCTACGGGCGCGTCCTGCCGCTGATCAACTACGAGAACCGGCAGTGCGGGCTTCTCGCCTGCAAGGTGCTGATGCGCGAGGGCGGCGTGATCGCCTCCGACCACGTGCGGCACCCGCTCGCGCCGCTGCATCCGGCGACCCGCGCCGGGCTCCTCGAGATCGCGCGGCGGCTGGACCCGCTGGTGCTGCGCTGGGCCGGTTGACCGACGGCAGGCTCACTCGGAGAGCGGATCGAGCGCCGGCTCGCGGCGGAAGGCGCGGCGCAGCACCTTGACGATGAGCGGCGCCATGAGGCTCAACAGCGTGATCGCGAAGAGCACGACGACGATCGGTCGGGTGAAGAACATCAGCCAGTTCTGATCGAAGATGAGGAGCGACTGCTTCAGCGTCTCCTCGGTCATCTTGCCGAGGACGAGCCCCATCACGAGCGGCGCCGGCGAGAAGCCGAAGCGGCGAAAGACGAAGCCGACGACGCCGAACACCAGCATCACCCAGACGTCCATCAGCGACTGGTCCGGCCCATAGGCGCCGACGATCGCGAAGACGAACACGGCCGGCCACAAAAGCGCGTCGGGGATGAGCGTGATGCGGGCGAAGAGCTTCGCCGCGAAGAGGCCGAGCACGAGGTAGATCAGGTTCGAGGCGAGCATCGAGGAGAACACGGCCCAGAGCAGGGTCGGCTGCTCGTTGAACAGATGCGGGCCCGGCCGCACCCCCTGCACCAGGAGCGCCGCGAGGATGATGGCGGTCGTCGTCGAGCCCGGGATGCCGAGCGCCAGCGTCGGCACCATCGAGCCGCCGACGGCGGCGTTGTTCGCGGCCTCCGGCCCGGCGACGCCCTCGATCGCGCCTTTGCCGAACTCCTCCTTGTGCCGCGACCAGCGCTTGGTCTCGCTGTAGGAGATCAGCGCCGCCGTCGTCGCGCCGAGCGCCGGCAGGATGCCGATGAAGGTGCCGAGCACGCTCGACATCGAGATCGCCTTGGCGCATTTGCGGAAATCGGCGAGGCTCGGCAGGCGCACGGCGTCGAGCGCCAGGCGCTCCGGCACGACGTGGAGCTGCGACGCCTGCACCAGCATTTCGCTGATCGCGAAGAGACCCGTCAGCACCGGCACGATGCCGATCCCCTCCGACAGCTCGGGCAAGCCGAAGGTGAAGCGCTCGACGCCGGTCGTGAGGTCGAGGCCGATGGTCGCGAGCAGCACCCCGAAGGCGCCGGCGATGAGGTTGCGGATGCCGCCCTCCCCGCCGATGGCGCCGAGCATCGACAGGCCGAAGAGCGCGAGCGCGAAATATTCCGGCGGGCCGAAATTGTAGGCCGCCCGCGCGAGGAGCGGCGCCGCGACGATCATCACCACGACGGAGAAGATCCCGCCGATGGCGCTCGCGACCGTCGACATGCCGAGCGCCCGCCCGGCCTCGCCCTTCTTCGCCATCGGGTAGCCGTCATAGGCGGTCGCCGAGGCCGAGGGGTCGCCGGGCGTGTTGATCAGGATCGCCGTGATCGAGCCGCCGAAATTCGCGGCACAGTAGATCGATCCGAGGAAGGCGACGCTCGGGACCGGCCCCATGCCGATGGTGAGCGGCAGGAGGAGCGCCGTCGTCGTCGAGCCCGACAGCCCGGGCAGCGCCCCGACGATGACCCCGAGGACTGTCCCGGAAAGGATGACCCACAGCATGTAGGGATCGAGGAGGATCGCCATCCCGCCGGCAAAACCGCTCATCGCACGACCCCTAGAAAAGCCAATCGCCGATAAGGCCGCGCGGCAGCGGGATGCCGAACACCTTGGTGAAGAAGCCGTAGATCGAAAGCGACAGGCCGACGCCGCTCGCGACGAGCAGCGCCCAGCGCCGCTCGCCCCACATCGCCCCCATGCCGACGATGGCGACGATCATCGCCGCAACCATGCCGACGAGCGCGAGCAAGCCCATGAAGGCGATCATCGCCGCGGCGGTCCAGTAGACCATCGGCGGCACCGGCTCGCGGACCTCCTCGGCGCGCCCGCGAGCCGTCACGGCGAGGATGATGGCGAGCAGCGCCATCACGGCAAGGAGCAGCCGCGGGAACGCCGCCGGCCCCATCCCGACGGCGAGCGCCGCCGGCACCGTGTCGAAGGTGAAGGTCAGCGCGAACACGCCGGCGCAGAAGGCAAGGACCGCGAGCGCGACGACCGCGTCGGTGTGGAGGCGGCGAGCTTTCATCGATGATGGTCTCATGACATCCCATTCGTCTGGGCCGTACTCTCGAGCCCTCATCCTGAGGTGCGACCCCCGGGCTTGACCCGGGGGGAGCCTCGAAGGACGCAAACCCTGTCGATGCAGCGCCTCGCCGCCGGTGCGTGCTTCGAGGCTCGTCGCTAACGCTCCTCGCACCTGAGCATGAGGAGTTTGGGTGTGACCCCTCCACCCCTCCCGATGGCTACTGCTTCACCCCGATGGTGGCGAGGGCCTCCTGGCCGGTGCGCAGGAACTCGTCGATCTGAGCCTGCCATTCCTGGCGGCCGACGACGCTCTTCTGGGCCTGGCCCGAGGAGGAGAGGTAGTCCTGGTAGAGCTTGCCGCTCATCGATTTCACGAGGCCCTCCTCGAGGGCCTTGATCCGATCCTCGGGCGTGCCCTTCAGAACCGCGAAGCCGCGCACCGTCGAATAGACCGCGTCGATGCCGATCTCCTTCGCGGTCGGCACGTCGGGGAGCGCCGACAGGCGCTCGTTTGCGAGCGTCAGGAGCGGCCGCACCTCGCCGGCCTTCACCTGCGATTCGGCCTCGGCGTAGTTGACGAGCGACGCCTCGAGGTTGCCGCCGACGAGGTTCAGCACGATGTCGCCGCCGCCGCGGAACGGGATCACGGTCGGGGCCTGCAGGCCCGCCTTCTTGGCAAAGCCGATGACGGCGAGGTGGTCGACGCTGCCGACATGGGTGGTGCCGTATTTCAGCGCCTTCGTCTTCGAGGCGTCGATGAACTCCTTAGCGGTCTTGTAGGGGCTGCCCTTGCCGACCATCAGCACCTGCGGGTCCTCGGTCGCGCGGGCGACGCCGACGATGTCCTCGGCCTTCACGCCGGCGCCGCGCCCTTGCAGGATCGTCAGCAGGTGGGTCTGGGTGATCAACAGGATGGTGTGGCCGTCCTTCGGCCGCGAGGCCGCGTAGCCGAGCGCCGCGGCGCCGCTGCCGCCGGTCTTGTTGACGACGACGAGCTCCTGGCCGAATGCCGCCGGCGCCTGCACCATCATCATCCGGGCCGTGATGTCGGTGCCGCCGCCGACGCCGGCATGGGTCACGACCTCGATCGGCCGCGACGGGAATTTCTCCTGGGCGCCCGCCGCGGCGGCGGCCAGCACGGCGGCGACGACGCTGAGCGCCGCGAACGGCTTCAAGCTTGGCTTCACTGGCGTTTCCTTCCCGTGTTCCTGGCGGCTCTCGGCGGCCGCTCGCGGCATCGTTTCGACGCCAAGCCCGGCGCTGTCAACACGAGCCCTGTTGATCTTTCCCGGCCCGGACGGCAGGGTCTGCGCCCTTTGCGATCAAGGGCCGAAGCCATGCCGTTCAAGCCTGCGTCCCGGGCGCTCTCGCGCTTCACCGTGCTCGATCTCACGCGGGTGCGCTCCGGCCCGACCTGCGTGCGCCAGCTCGCCGACTGGGGCGCGAACGTCATCAAAATCGAGACCCCGGAGGGGCTCGAGAAGGGCGACGCCCCGGGCGGGCCGCGCCACGGCTCCGACTTCCAGAACCTGCACCGCAACAAGCGCTCGCTCAGCCTCAACCTCAAGACCGCCGCCGGGCTCGACGTCCTGAAGCGCCTCGTCGCCAAGGCCGACGTCCTCGTCGAGAACTACCGCCCGGACGTGAAGCACCG
>Ga0126304_10001674_pt1 | contig 10552 bp, 7 predicted proteins | sample Plot25_FD_92538 | JGI IMG/M metagenome (GOLD analysis project Ga0126304, IMG submission 92538) | Serpentine soil microbial communities from UC McLaughlin Reserve, CA, USA - Plot25 | ecosystem: Environmental > Terrestrial > Soil > Grasslands | place: USA: UC McLaughlin Reserve, Lake County... | reverse complement strand
GCTCCGCGAGCTCGCCGGCGCGCCGGGGCGACCCGACCCCGGGGACGACGACGCCCCACCGCTGTCCGAGCTCGACCGCGCGGTCGACATCCTGGTGGAACTGAAGGACCTGTCCGAGGCGGCTGTCGGCCTGGCCTACTCCTCGATCCTGTTCAACAACCGTGCGCTGGCCGCCGAGGTCGGGGCGCTCGAGGCCCGGAGCGACACGCTCCACGACGAGCTCGAGTCCTGGGTGCTCCGCGCGGCGCCGGAGGCTCGGAACCCGGACGAGCTGCGAGGGCTGCTCCGGCTCGGGAGCGCGAGCGAGTCGATGTGCGACGCGGCGCGCGACCTCACCTGGTACGTGGAGCACGGCGAGCCGCTGCATCCCGTCGTCCAGATCGCGCTCGAGGAGACCGAGGAGACCTCTGCGGAGACGGTGGTCGAAGCCGGGACGCCGGCCGCCGACCGGAGCCTGAAGGATCTCCGGCTCGAGACCGAGACGGGGATGTTCGTGCTCGCGGTGCAGCGCGGGGCCCGGTGGATCTACCGGCCGCGGGGACCGTTCGTCCTGCGCGCCGACGACCGGTTGATCGCAGTCGGACCCGAGGAGGGCGCCGAGGCGCTCGACGCCCTGTGCCGGGTCTCGGCTCCCGCCGCCTCCTGAGACGCGCGCCGGTCCTTCCCCGCTGATCCGCCCCTTCTCCGCCCGATCGGCCGCCGAGGTTCACTCAGACGCGAACGTCGGAGAATCGCAGGTGTTCCTCGGTGAGGCGGAGCTCCTCGACCTCGGTCGCGCCCTGATCCGCGAGCCAGGCGAGCAGCCGATCCACGAGTCGCTCCGGTGCCGAGGCCCCGCTCGTCAGGCCGACCACCCGAGCGCCTTCGAGCCACGCCGGGTCGACCTCGGTCTCGTCGTCGACGAGGTAGGCCGGGGTCCCGAGGTCGCGCGCGACCTCGGCGAGACGGTTGGAATTCGACGAGTTGTCCGAGCCGATGACGAGCACCACGTCGGAGCGACGCGCCACCTCCTTGATCGCATCCTGGCGGTTCTGGGTCGCGTAGCAGATGTCTTCGCGCGGCGGCCCCTGGATCGAGGGGAACCGCTCGCGGAGCGCCTCGACGATCTCGTTGGTCTCATCCACCGACAGCGTGGTCTGCGTGAGATACGAGAGGTTCTCTGGATCGAGCACCTCCACGGAGCGCACCTCGTCGACGTTCTGAACCAGGACCGTGCCGGCCGGGGCCTGACCCGTCGTGCCGACGACCTCCTCATGACCGGCGTGACCGATCAGCACGATCGTTCGTCCGTGGTCGGCGAACCGCCGCGCCTCCAGATGCACCTTCGTGACCAGAGGGCACGTCGCGTCCAGGACCGTGAGCCGCCGGCGTTCGGCGTTCGCGTACACCTGCGGCGCGACCCCGTGCGCCGACAGGACGACCACGGCACCCTCGGGCACCTCGGTCTCCTCCTCGACGAAGACCGCACCTTTGGCCTCGAGATCGCGGACCACGTGCGCGTTGTGAACGATCTGCTTGCGGACGTAGACGGGACGGCCGTGCGTCTCGAGCGCCCGCTCGACCGCCTCGACGGCGCGCTCGACCCCCGCGCAGTAGCCCCTGGGGGCGGCGAGCAGGACCTTGGCCGGCACGTCCCCATGGTAGCCGCCATAACGGAGACTGGAGTTTCAAGGGCATGTCGTTGGCTCGTGCCACCCTGACAGGATGACCCCGGGGAGCCAACCTACGAAGAGATGCCACAAGTGTGGCCTCATCAAACCCGTTAGCCTGTTTCCGCGGAATCGACACTCATCCGATGTTTATCGATCCCGTTGCAAACCTTGCCACGCAGCAGACGTGCGGCAATGGACTCATGCCGAGCCTGAACGGTTGGAACGCGTGCGCCTCCGCGTTGCCGAATGAGAAGAAACACCATCCTGAGCGGCACCGCGCGAACGAACGTGAACGACACAAAGAACGATGGCTCCATGATCGAGTGTTCCGTCAAGCTTCCCGTGAGAAATGGCGTCGATACCGACAGAAAAACACTCACACGTGCGCAATGGCCTACCGGAAATGGGCGCAAGACAACCCAGAGCGCGTGAGAGCCCGAAACCGTAGGTGGGCGGCGCGACATCGAGGGAAGACGCGTGAGAAGGCTAAGGCTTGGCGCTTGGCGAACCCCGACGGAGCAAAGGCACTTTGGCGCGAAGGGAGTGCAACACCTCGCCAAGTTCGGGCACGCAGGCAGGCACCTGGCAATTCATCCTCGGTGAAGTCGAGCGCCACCTCGCGCTCCAACGAAGACGAAGGCGCCCAGAATTCAGCAGCTGAGTAGGGCCGCGCTGCCAGGCACCGTCCAACTCGCCACGATGTTCTTTTGTGCGGAACGATCTCTGTGCGCCCTGAGGCCGGATGCTCGTAGAGGTATGCCTCCTGTTCGAGAGTCAGCTTGCGTAGCCAAAGCTGGCGGCGGCTAGGCGAGGACCGGGCCGCCGGGACCGTTCGACGGCTTGACGGCCACGCGGACCTGCTCGAGCGAGCCGACCGCCACCGCCCCCGGGAGGGGACGGTCCGTGATCACGCGCAGGGACGGGTACGCCTCGAGCGCGCGCTCGACCAGGGTCGGGAAGGATCCGAACACGACGAGGACCTGCGGACGCTCGGCATGGAGCTGGCGGATCGCGTCATCCTCGGTCGTCGAGCCGGGCGCGAGCTCCCACTCGGCCGAGACGGTCGCTCGCTTCAGCTCGGCGAGGGCGGATCGATCACCGGCCACGCACAGGACCTTGAGGGCTCGGCACATGTCACAGCCACTCGCGCTTGCGGAAGCTCCGGTACAGCAGGAAGGCAGCCCCGCCCATCACCGCGAGCGCGAACGGGTAGCCCAGCGCCCAGTCGAGCTCGGGCATGTGGCGGAAGTTCATCCCGTAGATGCCGGCGATCAGCGTCGGTATCAGGATGATCGCGGCCCAGGCGGTGAGCTGCTTCATCACGACGTTCTGCCGGTTGGCGACCTGGGCGAGCTGAAGCTCCCGCGCCGAGGTGAGCAGATCGCGGACGTTGTCGCTCAGCTCCGTCATCCGGATGACGTGATCCAAGACGTCGCGGAAGTACGGCGTGAGGGCGGGGGTCACGGTCGCCGGCGTCTCGATCAGCAGGTCGACGACCTCGCGCATCGGCGCCGCCAGCCGCCGGAACCGAACGACCTGCTGGCGGAGGCGGAAGATGCGTCGCGCGAGCGTTCGCGTGGCCTCGCCTTCCGCACCCTCCTCCTCGGTCGCCACATCGTCCTCGATGTCGTCGGCCCCGTCCTCGAACCGCTCGATCACGTCGAGGTAGCCGTCGACGATCTCGTCGAGCATCAGATACAGGAGGAACCCGATCCCCTCCTTGGAGAGTTCCGGTGAGCTCTCGAGCCTCGCCGCCACCTTGGCGAAGTCGAACGTCGGCTCGCGGCGGACCGTGGCGACGTACAGGCCCTGGCCCGCGAACAGGTGCACCTCGCGATCGACGAGCTCGCCCTGCTCGTCCAGGTCGATGCCGTGCGCGACGAGGAACAGGTGCTGCGGGTAGAAGTCGACCTTCGCGCGCTGCTCCCAATGGCGGCTGTCGTCGATCGCGAGCTCGTGCAGGCCCAGCTCGGCCTGCAGCTCGGTGAGCTCGTCGTCGGTGGGATCGACGACGTCGATCCACACGCGCCGATCGCCTTCGCGCGCCTCCTCGATGGTCCGCGCTTCGAACGGCATCTCGCGCTTGAGCGAGCCGTCGTGGTAGACGCGACAGGTGATCACGGCGGGGCGAGCCTATCGCAGCGCCTCCGTCGCACGAGCGTTCGAGGACGGCTGGGCGGCGCATCGACTGCGAAGATGGCCGCGTGCCCGACCTCGAGCCGCTCCTCCGCTTCTGGCGGGCTCAGGACGCCCTGTTCGAGCGAACCGAGGCGCGGTGGTGGGGGGCCGTCGTGTCGGACGCTCGGTTCCGGGCGATCCAGGAGCCGAACTACGCGAGGGTCGAGACGCGGCAGCCGGTCCGGCTCGAGGAGATCGAGGGATCGCTGCTCCCCGCGATGCTCGCGAGCGGCGTCGAGCGTTCCCACATCGTGATCTTCCACCCCGAGGACCAGACGGACCTCATCGCCGCCGCGAGCACCCGCGGCGAACGGATCGTGTGGGACCTGGTGATGGTGACCGCCGATCGCGGCGTCGAGCCCATGGGGGAGGTCCAGGAGGTCTCGGCGTTCGACGGGCCGTTCTGGTCCGACCACCGTGACTCGGCGCGGCTGTTCGACATCTCGGACGCGGACACGCTCGACCAGCTGCAGGCGATGGAGCGCGACGTGCAGATCCCAGCCGGCCGCCGCTGGTTCTCGGTGATCGACGGCGGCCGTCGGGTCGCGCTCGCGGCGCTCCTGGTGCTCGAGGGTACGGGGTTCGTCGATCACGTCGTCACGTTCCCCACCGCACGGCGCCGCGGGCACGCGGACCTGCTCACGCGCCGGTGCGTCTGGGAAGCCGCCGCGATGGGCGCGGACCGCGTCTACCTGCTCGCCGAGCCCGACGGCGGCGCGGTCCGCATCTACGACCGGATCGGGTTCGAACGCGTCGGGCATCTCGCGAGCTGGCTGTCGCCGCGGGACCCGTGACCGGACGCCCGTCGTGCGCGTCAGCGGCGACCCGCGATGCCGACCCCGATCTCGATCGTGCCCCGGAGCGTCCGCCCCAGCAGGGCAGCCGCCGAGCGGGCCTCCGCGACCGCGGCGTCCGGGTTGCCCGAGCCCGAGATCAGGACGTGGACCACGCCGTCGCGCAGGTCGGTCGCGACCTCGAGCCGGTCGCCCTCGGGCCCGCGCCCGATCGCGTGCGCGATCCGCAGCATGCCCACCAACACCACGACGGTCTCGCGCTCCGGATCGGACAGTGCCGCGAACGGCGGGTACAGCGGCCGCGGGTCCTTGCCTCGGTGGAACCGAACGACCGAGGCGATCATCGCGATCTCGTCGGGCGTGAACCCGCGTAGGCCGGCGTTCTCGACCAGGTAGGCACCGTGCTTGTGCAACCGGGCCGGCGAGATCCGTGCACCGATCTCGTGCAGCCGCGCGGCGTGCTCGAGGAGCTCGCGCTCGGGAACCCCCAGACCGTGCAGCCGGGCGGTGTCGTCGAACAACCGCCGGGCGATCCGGGCGACGACGTCCACGTGTCCCCGGTCCTCACCCCACGCGCGGACCAGCCGGTCGACCGATCGGCGTCGGAGCTCGGCCGGCGTCGGGGTCGGGCGGTCGGCGAGCCCCAGCGCGTCGAGCACCGCCCCTTCGCGCAGCCCCCATTCGGAGTGCACGAGACGCTTCGCGCCGAGCTCGGTGGCTGCGCTCGTCAGGATCCAACCGCCGGCCGGCAGGAGCCCCGCACGACGCTCGTCCACCGCCGGCACGCGCAGGCGCTCGGCGAGCGACAGGGAGGCGAGCTCCCGGGTCAGGTCGCGGATCTCGGACACGGTGACCTCGTACTGGTTGAGCGAGGCCGGTGGGGTCCCCCACCGCCGCGCCGCGATGACCCGCGCGAGGGCGCCCGCCGTGCCGCCGCTCGCCACGCACCGGGCCGGCTCGGCCGCCGCGATCTCCTCCACGAGCGGCGCAACGGCCTCCTCGACCGCGGCCCGCACCGCCCTGCGTTCGTCCCGCGTCGGCGGGTCGTGGGCGACGAGCAGGCCGGTGATCCGACCGGCGCCGATCGGGAGGCTCCTTCCCCACCGCAGGCCCTCGGGCCCGGCGAGCGCGACCTCGAGGCTCCCCCCGCCCAGGTCGAGCAGCAGCGTCGGACCCTCGCCGAGCGCGACGCTCGCCGTCACGCCGGCGAAGGTGAGGCGGGCCTCTTCGCGCCCGTCGATGAACCGCACCCGCGTCCCGATCGCGCCCTCGAGCAGCGATGCCAGCGCGTCGCGATCGGGGCTGTCCCGCAGGGCGCTCGTGGCGAGCGGGATGACGCGGTCGGCCCCCATCCGGACCGCGAGGTCGGCGAGGCGCCGGGCGGTCTCGCCGACGCGGGCGGCGACGTCCTCGGGGATCCTGCCGCGCCCAGCCAGTACCCGTCCGAGGTTCAGCACGACGCGGTCCCGGAACACGGGGGTGAGCGAGCCTTCCCTGTCCGCATCCGCGACCAGGAGCTGGAAGGTGGTGCTGCCCAGATCGAGCACGGCGAACCGCGTGTCGGACGCCACGTGCTAGCCGGACGGCGCCGGCAGGTAGTGCGCGGCCACGATCCGTTCGCCCTCACGGTCCAGGACCCAGACCGAGCCCTTGGCGATCCCGCGAGCGCCCTCGATCGTCGCGCCGCCGGCCTCGAGCCGATCGATCATCGACCGGATCTCTGTGCCGTGACCGCAGACCACCGTCGGGCGGTCGCCGAGCGAGTCGAGACGACGCATCAACTCGTCCACGCTCGCGCCCTCGCCCAACTCGGAGGCCACCTCGACCGGCAGCCCTCGAGCTTCGGCGAGGGGCTCCACGGTCTGCACGCACCGGACGAACGGACTCGACAGGACCCGCTGGATCTCCAGGCCGCGGAACCGAGCAACGAGGCGCAGCGCCTGCTTCCTCCCCCGTCGCGTGAGCGGCCGCTCCACGTCGGGACCGGACCAGGCCTCGCGGACCCCGGCCTTGGCGTGTCGAACGACGTAGAGCGCAGACGCGGAGGCCGGGGCGCCTGTCGCGACCCGCCGCAACAGCCTGCGGTCGTGGGCGTAGCTCAGCAGCCGCAGCGCGTCCTCGACGGGCACCCACCGAAGCTCGTCCACCTCGTGGTTCGGAGCGAACCCGCCGCCGTTCGCATCCATCCGGAAGTACCGAACGACCTTGGTCCGCCCCAGACGATCCCGATAGGTCACCGCGCCGACGCCGGGCCCCAGGCGGACCCGCAGGCCCGTCTCCTCCTCAACCTCCCGCAGGGCCGCCGTCGCCTCGTCCTCGCCGTCCTCGAGTTTGCCCTTGGGGAACGACCAGTCGTCGTAGCGGGGACGGTGCACCAGGGCCACCGAGCGGTCGCCCCCCTCACCCCGCAGGACGATGCCTCCGGCCGCGCGGACGGGCTGGCTCACACCCAGAAGCGTAGTCGCTTGCGGGACAGCGCCTTCCATGCCGTGGGCCACGCCGCTCGTGCGTTGGCGGCCGCCTGCGCCTCGATCGCCGCGAGCTCTCCCGCGACGAACGCATCGGCTTCGGCCTCTGCCGCATCCCGCAGCCACTCCCTGGCTACGACCGAATCCTGGTGGTCGCCGAGCACGTCCTGGAGCTCGGCCGCGGCCTTCGCGAACGCCTCGGCGCGCTTGCCGAACACCGGGGACACCGCCTCGGCCGCGTACCGGGCCCGCTTGGCTCGGATCCGAACGGCGTGCAGCGAGGCGTCCGAGGCATCCTCCCGGGCCCCTTCGACGGCGTGCTCGAGATGTTGCCAGGGCCGCTCGAGTGCAGACCGGAGCTCGCTCGCCGCGGGTGCGCCGGCCGCCTCCTCGAGCACCCGTGGTTCGCGGGCCGCCTCGACGAGCTCGTCGAGCAGCTCCACGTACGTCTCCTCCCCGATCGCGGCCAGCAGCTGCTCCCGGGCCTCGTCCCGGGTCGACTCGAGCATCGTCACGAGCTCCTCGAGAGCCTTGCGGTCGCCCTCGGGCAACGACGGCTCCCTCGAACGGAGCCGGTCGCGCAGGACCTCGGTATCGCGCACGGCCCCGAACGCGTCGGCCACCCCCTTCAATCGATCACGCAGCGATCGACCCCACTCGGGGTCGAGCACGTCGCGGAACGTCCGGAGCGCCGAGCGGACGCGACGCGTGGCCACCCTCGCCTGGTGGACCGCCTCGGGATCGTCCCCCAGACGAACGCCGGCATCGTGGCGGAGCAGCCGCACGACGGACGTCGCGAGCTCGCGACGGACCACGTCGGCCACGGTGGCGTCCTCGTCGAGCTCGGCCACCTCGACGTCCGGCGGCGACGCGGCGCGTGGACCGAGCGCTCGCACGAGCTTCGGCACGTTGTCGAGGGGGCCGGCGCCGGCCTGCGTCAGCCGGTCGATGAGGATCTCCGAGAGGGCGTCGTCGGCCTCCGGGTCGAGCTCGACCTCCAGCTCCCGGAACCTGCTCGCCACTCGGCGTCCGTCCATCACCGACACCTCATCGTCGGTCACCACGGCCAGCCGTCTGCCCGCGTCGTCGCCGATCTCGACGCCGCGGCGGACGGTCTGCAGCCGAGCCACGGGCGCCAGTTCCTGCCCACGGACGTACGCGCGGAGGAGGTCGGCGGCGGCCGTCGGCAGCTTCCTCGCGTCGTCGCCCTCGAAGTTCACCTCGGTGCGGACGAGCTGTGATCCGTTGGTCGGGGACGGGAGCTTGACCGTCCATCCCCTCTCCTGGCCTTCGCCGTGTCGGTGACGCAGGCTGCTCCCCCACCGGGCGATCCGGAGATCCGGGGTGTCCACGTAGACCGTGACGAGCCGCTGGGGCTTCATCCCGGTCGCGACCAGACCGTCGCCGCCCAGCTCGGGGAGGCGGAAACCGGCGGGCGCCTGCAGCTTGGCCTCCCGTTCCAGGTTCGTCGAGCCGGCCTTCGTGCTCACGCCGTGCGCGACCCCGCGCGCTCGACCGCCAACTCCTGGAGACGCTGCTGCGCGTCGATACCGCGCTCGCCGTGAACCTTGGTCCACGTCCCGTCCGGGCCGAGCGTCCACGAGAGCATGTCGTCCTGCATCAGCACCTCCAGGATCTCGTCGAGCCGGGCCGCCAGGGACGGGTCCGAGACCGGCACCAACGCCTCCACGCGCCGATCGAGGTTCCGCTGCATCAGGTCGGCCGAACCGATGTAGTGGGTGGCTCCACGCCGCGCACCGAACCGGAAGATCCTGGAGTGCTCGAGGTACCGGCCGACCAGCGAACGAACGGTGATCCGCTCGGACAGGCCGGGGATGCCCGGACGCAGGCAGCAGATCCCTCGGACGATCAGGTCGATCTCGGCGCCGGCCTGGGAAGCCTCGTACAGCGCGTCGACCATGTCGGGGTCCACCAGGGCGTTCAACTTCAACACGATCCGGCCGCCCTCCCGGGCCTGGCCTCGGATCAGGTCCAGCATCTCGGGACGCAGGTACTCCGGGGCCACCAGCAGCCGGCGGTAGTCGCGCTGCCGGCTGTAGCCGGTCAGCAGGTTGAACAGGTCGGTGAGATCGGCGCCGATCTCGGCGTCGGCCGTCAGGAGCCCTATGTCCTCGTACAGCCGGGCGGTCACCGGGTTGTAGTTGCCGGTACCGACGTGGGCGTATCGGCGGACCCCCCCGGCCTCGCGTCGCACGACGAGGGAGATCTTCGCGTGCGTCTTCAGCCCCACGACCCCGTGGACGACGTGCACGCCCGCCTGCTCGAGCTCTTGCGCGTAGGTGATGTTCGCCTCCTCGTCGAACCGTGCCTTGAGCTCCACCAGGGCCACCACCTGCTTGCCGAGCTCCGCGGCGTGGATCAGCGCGCGGATGATCGGGCTCTCCTGCGTCGAGGTGCGGTACATCGTCTGCTTGATGGCGAGGACCGCCGGATCGCGCGCGGCCTGCTCGACGAAGGCCTCCACCGAGGAGGAGAAGGAGTCGTACGGGTGATGGACGAGGACGTCGCCCGCCCGGAGCACCCGGAACAGATCGGGTGGACCGTCGCCATCGGCCAGGCGTGGCTGCGTCACCGGCACCCAGGGCTCGTACTTCAGCTCGGGGCGGTCGAGCTCGACGAGCGACCACGTGGCGCTCAGGTCGAGCAGCCCGGGCGTCACGACGACCTCCTGCTCCGCCAGGTCGAGCTCGCGGCGAAGGAGCTCGAGGACCTCGTGGCTCATCGTCTCGTCGACCTCGAGCCGGACCGGGTTCGCGCCGCGCCGGCGACGCCGGAGCACGCTCTGGATCGCCTCGAGCAGATCCTCGGCCTCGTCCTCCTCGACCTCGAGATCGGCGTCGCGCGTCAGGCGGAATGCGTGATGCGCGACGAGCTCCATCCCCGGGAACAGCCGATCCAGGTGCGCCGCGATCACGGTCTCGAGCGGGACGAACCGCTCGCCGTCGGGGAGCGGGACGAAACGCGGGAGCAGCGGCGGCACCTTCACGCGAGCGAACCTGCGTACGCCCGTCATCGGGTCACGCACCATCGCAGCGAGGTTCAGGGAAAGGTTCGAGATGTACGGGAAGGGATGGGCGGGATCGACCGAGAGCGGGGTCAGCACCGGGAAGATGCGCTCGTCGAACTCCTGGGCGAGGAACGCTCGGTCCGCCCGGTCCAGCGCGTCGAACGAGCGCACGATCCGGATCCGCTCCTTCTCGAGCGCCGGCACGAGCTCGCTGGCGAACACCGTCGCCGCGCGGGTCGACAGCTCCTGCGCCCGCTCGCGGATCCCCTCGAGCTGCTCGGCGGGCGTCCTGCCGTCGGGCGATCGCTTCACCACCCCCGCCTCGACCTGCTCCTGCAGGCCCGAGACGCGGACCTGGAAGAACTCGTCCATGTTGCTCGCGAAGATCGCGACGAACTTGACCCGTTCGAGCAGCGGGAGCGAGGCGTCCTC
>Ga0126304_10001673_pt1 | contig 10552 bp, 15 predicted proteins | sample Plot25_FD_92538 | JGI IMG/M metagenome (GOLD analysis project Ga0126304, IMG submission 92538) | Serpentine soil microbial communities from UC McLaughlin Reserve, CA, USA - Plot25 | ecosystem: Environmental > Terrestrial > Soil > Grasslands | place: USA: UC McLaughlin Reserve, Lake County... | reverse complement strand
ATTTTAGATTTGCGATGTAAGATGTACGACGGAAAATGTTTTTATAAATCTAACATCCTACATCTCAAATCGTACATTTTTACTGGTTGTCTTTTTTAACGTTCTTAAACGGCATTCCCATTTCTTTCAAAAGTTCGAATGCTTCTTCGTTAGTATTTGCTGTAGTTACAATTGTAATATCCAGCCCTGTGATCTTATTCACCTTATCGATATCCACTTCCGGAAATATAATTTGCTCTGTAACGCCAAGAGTATAGTTGCCGCGTCCGTCAAATGCTTTCTCACTCACTCCTTTGAAATCCCTTACCCGTGGAAGTGCCGTAGCGATGAGGCGATCCAGAAATTCGTACATTTTCGTGCCACGCAATGTGACTCTCGCACCGATTGGCATATGCTTACGAAGCTTGAAATTTGAGATGTCTTTCTTTGAAAGAGTCGGAACAGCTTTCTGCCCAGTGATCAATGTCAGTTCGTCAACTGCTACGTCAACCAGCTTCTTGTCGGTCACAGCGCCATTCACCCCACGGTTCAAACAGATTTTTTCCACCCTGGGAACCTGCATCACGCTGTCATAATTGAAGCGTTTCATCAAAGCAGGTATGACATCTTTTTTGTACTTATCCGCTAGGCGCGGAGAATATTTAGTTGTGCTCATTGTCTATTTATTTAATGATCTCACCAGACTTTTTTGCCACGCGAACCAGCTTACCATTTTCACGGCTGCGCTTAACTTTACTAGGACCGCCCGATTTTGCATCCCATAACATCACGTTAGAGATGTTGATCGACGCTTCCCTTTTTACGATACCACCCTTTGTATCACGTGCAGAAGGCTTTGTGTGTTTTGTGATGATATTCACTCCTTCCACAAGGACCCTTCCTTTCTCAGGAAAAACATCCAGCACCTTTCTCGGCTTTTTTACATCCTTATCATCACCCGTTATGACAACTACTGTGTCACCTTTCTTAATATTGAACTTGGGTTTAAATCTGTTGTTCATTTTCTTATCTTAATGCGAAACACTTAACGCGTATCGCAGTGAAAAATCTTTTTAGCTTAATGCTAAACGCTTAACGCATGAAATTCGAGAGCTAAATCAAAAGGCCGCGTTCAGCATTGGCCTTCAGCGTTCAACTTATAATACCTCCGGTGCCAGCGATATAATCTTCATATAGCCTTTATCACGGAGCTCACGGGCGACGGGTCCGAAAATCCGCGTACCTCTTGGCTCGTCCGCCTGGTTCAACAGAACCACGGCATTGTCGTCGAAACGGATATATGAACCATCCTTACGACGCAATTTGTTTTTAGTACGAACAATAACAGCCTTGGTTACTGTGCCTTTTTTAATACCACCTGCAGGAATAGCGTCCTTTACGGTTACAACTATCTTATCGCCAATCTTCGCATAATCCTGGCCACTGTTTCCCAGTACCCGGATACATAACACCTCTTTGGCGCCACTATTATCCGCTACATTTAACCTGCTTTCTTGCTGAATCATTTTTAGTTCAATTTGAAAATTTGAAGATTTGAAAATTTGAGAATTTATAGATCTGAAAATTTGAACGGTGCATTTTCAAATTTTCAAATTCACAAATTTTCAAATTACTTAGCTTTCTCAACAACCTCCACCAATCTCCAACGCTTTGTTTTGCTTAGGGGACGGGTTTCCATAATCTTCACTACATCGCCAACGGTGCATTCGTTCTTCTCGTCATGAGCATGGAACCTGGTCGTCTTCTTTACGAACTTTCCATAAATAGGGTGCTTGACTTTCCTTTCAACAGCAACAGTAATGGTCTTTGTCATTTTGTTGCTGGTTACAACACCTTGTCTTATTTTACGCAAATTTCTATCGGACATTTTTATCAGATTTTAGCTTTAGCTTTAAACAGCCACCGCTCTTTTTTGCAATTCAGTTTTTAAACGTGCAAGGTCTTTGCGAAGACTGCGTATGCTCATCGGGTTCTCCAACGGAGAAATGGCGTGAGCAAATTCCAGCTTCTTCAATCGCAGCTCGTCTTCCTGGATCCTTGCCTTCAGATCCGTATCACTCATATCCTTCAGCCCCTTTACAAAATCGATTCTCTTTGACATCTTTGTTAATTTGAAAATTTGAAAATTTGAAAATTTGAAAATGAATTCATATCAATTTCGCACTCGCAATTTTCTATACTTCGTTAGCAAATCAGCGCATTTTCAAATTCTCAAATTTGCTAATCTGCTAACTAGATTTACGCCTGATAATCTCTCCTCACAATGAACTTCGTCTTAATCGGGAGTTTTTGAGCTGCCAGATCAAATGCTTCCTTTGCAACACTTACCGGAACACCATCGCATTCAAACAGGATACGTCCTGGCTCAACTACTGCCGCCCAGAATTCAGGGTTACCCTTTCCCTTACCCATTCTCACTTCAAGTGGTTTGCGGGTAATCGGCTTATCCGGGAATATCCTTATCCATACATTACCTTCACGTTTCATCGCACGCGTCATCGCCTGACGCGCAGCTTCAATCTGGCGGTTTGTTAACCAGATCGGCTCCAGCGCCTTCAATCCAAATGATCCAAAAGAGATGGTAGCTCCACGCTTAGCCACTCCGCGAATCCGCCCTTTCTGTGCTTTCCTATGTTTGCTTCTTTTTGGTTGTAACATAAAACCAATTTGAAAATTTGAAAATTTGAAAATTTGAAAATGAATTTGAAGATGTGAAGTTTTGAAGATTTGAAAACCAGTTACAACTGGAACCGTTCATTTTCAAATTATCAAATGTTCAAATTTTCAAATTATCTTCTTCCTCCCCTTTGCTGGCCTCCGCCGCCTCTTCTGTCATCCCTTCTATCTCCTCCACCTCTCCTGTCATCTCTTCTTTCAGGTCTTTCATCTCTGCGTTGCTCACCACCCCTTCTTTCACCACCCTCGGCTTTACCACCAACAAAGTTTGGATTCAAGTCTCTCTTACCCAGTATCTCACCTTTACAGATCCAAACTTTGATACCGATCTTTCCATACACTGTCAGCGCGAATACGTTTGCATAATCGATATCCATCCTCAGTGTATGTAATGGCGTACGGCCTTGTTTGATTTCTTCTGTACGTGCTATCTCAGCACCACCTAAACGTCCGGCCACTTTTATTTTGATACCTTCCGCACCCATGCGTAGCGCTGAGGCGATTGCCATTTTAATTGCTCTTTTGTAATTAATACGGTTCTCGATCTGGCGGGCAATAGTATCACCTACGATCATGGCATCCAGCTCAGGACGACGGATTTCCAGGATGTTTATTTGCACATCATCCTTTCCTGTCAGCTTTTTCAACTCTTCCTTAATACGATCAACCTCCCCACCACCTTTACCTATAATAATACCAGGCTTTGAGGTGTGGATAGTAACAATCAGTTTATTGAGTGTACGCTCAATAACAATCTTTGCAATACCACCCTTATTGATACGTGCATTCAAATAAGTTCTGATCTTATTATCCTCAATCAACTTGGTAGAGAAATCTCTTTTGTTACCATACCAGTTAGATTCCCAACCGCGGATGATCCCTAACCTGGCTCCAATAGGATTTGTTTTCTGACCCATATTATGCTTTAAAAATTTTTTTCAATTATTTTTTTGCTGCAGTTTTTTTAGCCTTGCTTTTTGCTTTAACAGGCGCCTTCTTCTCCACTACTGGTTGTTCTTCTGCCCTTGCATCAACAATTAGCGTTACATGGTTGCTACGCTTTCGTAAACGGTAAGCCCTACCCTGCGGAGCAGGAAGCATTCTTTTCAGTGTACGCGCTCCGTCGACATAAATCGTTTTCACAACAAGACCTGCATCAGCGGCACTTTTCCCTTCATTTTTTTGCTCCCAGTTGTTAATTCCACTTTTCAATAACTTAAATAAGGGCGTAGATGAATGTTGCGGATGATGTTCTAACAAAGCCAATGCCTTTTCAACCTCCATTCCACGGATCTCATCAGCAAGCAAACGCATTCTGCGCGGCGATGTAGGATAATTTCTGAGTTTAGCTACTGCTTCCATTTTATTAAGTTTCGAGTCGGGAGTTTGGAGCGGACTCCCGACTCCCGACTGCTGAGTATTAATTATGCCACTTTTTTACTTGAGTGTCCTTTAAAATTCCTTGTAGGTGCAAACTCGCCGAGCTTGTGACCGACCATGAATTCTGTTACATATACGGGAATGAACTTGTTGCCATTGTGTACGGCGAAAGTGTGTCCCACAAAATCAGGAGTAATCGTTGAACGACGGCTCCATGTTTTGAGCACTCCCTTTTTTGCTTTCCCTTCATTAATAGCCAGCACTTTCTTCTCTAGTTTAGCGGCTACATAAGGACCTTTTTTAATTGAACGAGCCATATTAATTTGAAAATTTGAAAATTTGAAAATTTGAAAATATCTTTTTCTCTTTCATGGGATTGAAAACTATTTTAAAATTTTCAATCCGCATATTTTCAAATTATTGAGATATTTTCTTTCCTTTCTTAGTTTGTATGATGAGTTTGTCGCTTCCTTTTCCTCTCTGGCGTGTCTTCAATCCTTTTGCATACTTACCAGTACGTGAACGTGGGTGACCGCCCGATGCTTTACCTTCACCACCACCCATTGGGTGATCAACTGGATTCATCGCAACGCCTCTTGTACGAGGACGTATACCTTTCCAACGGTTACGGCCAGCCTTTCCCATCATTTCCAGGTTATGATCACTGTTACTTACTATACCTACAGTAGCATAGCATTTGATCAGAACTTTTCTTAACTCACCGGAAGGCATCTTCAACACAGCGTATCTTTCTTCCTTGTTTGTTAATTGTGCCGAGGTACCAGCACTACGAACCAACTTACCGCCCTGACCTGGCTGCATTTCTATATTATGCACATTCGTACCTAAAGGAATATTCTTCATCTGCAAAGCGTTTCCTACCTCGGGCGCCACAGCATCACCTGCAACGATTGAACCACCTACCTGAAGTCCTTGCGGAGCTAGAATGTATCTCTTCTCACCATCGGCATAGTTTAGCAGAGCGATAAAAGCTGTACGGTTCGGATCATATTCAATAGAAGCAACTGTTGCTGGAACTCCCTTTTTGTTTCTCTTGAAATCGATCATACGGTACATCTTCTTGTGACCACCACCCATGTAACGCATCGCTCTTCTTCCCTGCGCATTTCTTCCGCCAGTAGAATTTGTCTTTTCCAGCAGGCTCTTTTCAGGAGTGTCGCTGGTTATCTCGGCATATGCGTTACCAATTCTCCAACGGGTTCCTGCTGTAATCGGTTTGAATTTTTTCAGTGCCATATCCTGAATCCCTTGCGGGTTTTAATTTTTGTTTGTTTGCAATGTTTGCGGTCTTGCCGACCATTCTTTATATATCAACCTATCATTCCTTACTGACGAAGGTTATATGTTAGCATACAGATCGATGTTCTCGCCTTCCGCCACAGTTACATATGCCTTTTTAAAACCTGGCTTGCGGCCGGATATAAATCCAGCTTTCGTAAATTTTGATTTCGCCTTGCTGGGAACCACTACAGTGTTCACATCAATAACACTAACGCCGTAAAAGCTTTCAATCGCTTTTTTTATTTCCAGCTTGTTTGCCTTGCGGTCTACACGAAAAGCATAAGTTCTGCGCTGATCAGTAAGCTTATTGCTTTTTTCGGTAACGATAGGTTTTACAAGAACTTCAGAGAGCTTCATCTCTTAATAATTTTTTCAATGATTAATTGATCCATTCACGCTAGTCCGCGCTCCGCTTAGCGCTAATTCACGCCTCACTTCGCGTTAATTCGCGTCAAAATCTTTCACGTCTTCTACAAGCTTCTTTACGGCGCCTTCAGTAACCAGTACAACATTTGAATTTACAATGTCATAAGTGTTCATGTCATTGAACTGGTATCCCTGTACGTTAGGAAGATTTCTAAAAGAGCGGTAGAAATTGGCATTATCGTCACTCGTCAATACCAGTACCTTTTTTCTGTCGGCCTGCAGGCTTTTCAGAATACCAGTAAACTCTTTGGTTTTAGGAACTTCCAACTTCACGTCTTCCAATACGACCAGGCTGTTTTCTTTCACCTTATAAGAAAGAGCAGAGCATTTTGCCAGGCCCTTCACTTTATAATTCAATTTGAAATCGTAATCCCGCGGCTTAGGGCCGAAAATAGTACCACCGCCTTTGTATAATGGGTTACGGAGATTTCCTTTACGTGAACCTCCGGTACCTTTTTGGCGATGCAATTTCTTACTCGATCCTTTTACCTCCAGGCGGGTTTTAACCTTATGCGTTCCCTGACGCTGAGCAGCGAGATATTGCTTCACAGCGAGATAAATAACGTGGTCATTCGGTTCGATACCAAATATTTCATCTGGGAGGTCAACAGAACGACCGGTTTTCTCACCTTTTATATTTAAAACATCTACTTGCATGACTTCTGATTAATTCTGATTAATTCTGATTACTGCTGATTTGTCTCTGATTAATTACTTCTGAATTAAGACAATAGAACCATTGTGGCCAGGGACAGAACCGCTAACCAGGATATAATTCTTATCAGGAAAAATCTTGATTACTTTAAGGCCTTTCATTTTCACCCTGTCGCCACCCATGCGGCCCGCCATACGCATTCCCTTAAATACGCGAGATGCATCTGAAGAGTTACCGATTGAACCCGGAGCTCTTTGACGGTCGTGTTGACCATGTGACTGCTCACCAACACCATGAAATCCGTGACGTTTAACGACACCCTGGAAACCTTTTCCTTTGGTAGTGCCCACTATATTTACTTTGTCGCCTTCGCTGAAGATGTCAACTGTGATATTATCGCCGAGTGCCTTTTCGAGAGAGAAATCGCGGAATTCTTTTACAAATTTCTTAGCAGGAGTGTTTGCCTTTGAGAAGTGATTTCTTGCTGCTGCTGTGGAGTGTTTTTCGTTCTTATCGCCAAATGCGAGCTGAATTGCGCTGTAGCCGTCTGATTCCGGCGTTTTCACCTGGGTCACCACACAGGGGCCAGCTTCAATAATGGTGCAGGATGTCTGCTTACCATCGGAACTGAAGATGCTGGTCATCCCGATTTTTTTTCCAATAATTCCTTTCATTGTAGTGTGTTTGTGCCTTCGTTGTTGAAGAGACAGTAATGATGGAATTCCACCAGGACTTCAATCCCCGTTTGCCATCGACCTTTTCTTTTAGTCGCCGAAGCCTTAGCGTAGGTGACCACCTAACTCATTGCTTCGTCATCCTTTTTCGGATGCCCACCTTCGCTTAAAGCTTCGGGGGTAACAGAAGTACCGACAGTAAACTAACCACGAACGGCTAGTTCATATGTTGCCTCCCTTACTGAATCAGCAAAGGGAGAATTTCTGAAAAAATCAGCGCTCCTTTCCTCCTTCAATCAGAAAGAGTTGGGAGATGATTATATGTTATAAAAAGAACTGACTAAACTTGTTTTCCCGCCCCTCGCTTTAGGGAGTCCGGGGAGGGTTCTTACGCCTTAATCTCTACGTCCACACCGCTTGGCAGGTCAAGCTTGCTCAGTGCATCTACAGTTCTAGACGAAGACGTGTAGATGTCAAGCAAACGCTTGTGGGTAGCCAGTTGGAACTGCTCACGGCTCTTTTTGTTCACGTGTGGTGAGCGCAATACAGTAAAGATCTTTTTGCGGGTAGGTAAAGGAATAGGACCTGTTACTACCGCGCCAGTGCTGCGCACTGTTTTTACAATCTTTTCGGCCGATTTATCAACCAGGTTATGGTCGTACGACTGTAATTTGATTCTAATTCTTTGAGACATAAGTCAAAATCCATTTTTTCGAATGGGATGCAAAGGTAAGGTGTTACAAATAACCTGCAAAGATTTAAAGGAAGAATTTTTAAGAATCTAAGAGAATTAATGGCCATATCCAGCTAACCATTCTCCTCTGATCTGACTTATTGTGTCGTTATTACACACGTGCAAGGGAGGAAACCATAAATTCACTACTTGTTAAGGTTCATGAAAATGCTACCTGCGCAAATAAAAAAGCCTCCGATAAAACCGGAGGCTTTTTATTCATTGTTTAGTTAATCTTAATCAGCCTTCACTTTCCCCTTCACTTTTGCAATCACTTCCTCAGCAATTCCACTCGGGGCGGGTGCATAGTGAGAGAACTCCATTGTTGAAGTAGCGCGACCAGATGATAAGCTACGCAACTGGGTCACATAACCGAACATTTCACTCAGCGGCACTTTTGCCTTGATAACCTGTGCACCTGCACGGCTGTCCATACCTTCGAGCATACCACGACGACGGTTAAGGTCACCGGTTACATCACCCATGTATTGATCAGGAGTGATTACTTCCACTTTCATGATGGGCTCAAGTAATACAGGTTTTGCCTTGCGGGCTGCTTCACGGAAACCGGCTTTCGCGCACAATTCAAATGACATCGAATCAGAGTCCACCTGGTGGAAGCTGCCATCAAAAATCCGGACCTTCATATTTTCAACCGGGTAACTCGCCAATACTCCTGTGCCCATTGCAGATTCAAATCCTTTCTGTATGGCGGGAATAAATTCACGGGGAATAGAACCTCCGAAAATATCATTTATAAATTGATAATGGCCCTTGCCTTCTTTGAGAAACTCTTCATCAGCGGGCCCGAATTGAAATACGATATCAGCGAACTTACCGCGACCACCAGTTTGCTTTTTCAGGATCTCACGGTGTTCAATGGTTGCCTGGAAGGCTTCTTTATAAGCCACCATCGGTGCACCCTGGTTTACTTCTACCTTGAATTCACGACGCATACGATCCACGATGATCTCGAGGTGTAATTCACCCATCCCTCGCAGGATTGTTTGACCGGTTTCTTCGTCAGTATTTACCCGAAGCGTTGGATCTTCTTCAACCAGCTTCGAAATGGCCATGCCCATCCTGTCAACATCCGCCTGTGCCTTTGGCTCGATAGCAATGGCGATAACTGGTTCAGGAATAAACATATTCTCGAGAACAATCGGATGGTCTTCATCACAGAGAGTATCTCCCGTCTTGATCTCCTTAAATCCAACAGCTGCGCCAATATCACCTGCCTCGATAAAATCTATTGGGTTTTGTTTGTTCGCAAACATCTTTAAGATACGGCTGATACGCTCGTTCTTTCCACTGCGCATGTTTTTTACATAGGACCCTGCATCCAGGTGCCCGCTATAGCACCGGAAAAACGCCAGACGACCTACAAACGGGTCAGTCATAATTTTGAAAGCGAGCGCTGCAAAAGGTTGTTTTGGATCTGGCTTTCTCGTAATCTCAGCGCCTGTGTCGGGATCAGTACCAACGATCGCTTCTACATCTACTGGCGATGGCAGGTAACGGCACACTGCATCCAATGCCGTTTGCACGCCTTTATTTTTAAATGAAGAACCACACATCATCGGCACGATACTTAGGTCAATCGTAGCTTTCCGAACTGCCTCATGAACTTCTTCCTGCGTGATCGTATTTGGGTCATCAAAAAACTTCTCCATTAGCTTGTCATCATACTCAGCAACAGCTTCGATTAACTGACCTCTCCAATATTCCGCGTCCTCCTTCATGTCTTCGGGAACCGGAATCTCATCGAAAGTCATTCCCTCTGTGGCCATATCCCATATCACACCCTTCATGGTGATCAAATCCACAACGCCTTTGAAATCGTCTTCAGCTCCCAGTGGTAATTGTAGAGGAACGGCCTTCGCACCCAGCATTTCTCTCACCTGCTTAACCACCATTAAGAAATCAGCTCCTGCCCTATCCATCTTGTTCACGAAACCGATACGGGGAACCTTGTAACGATTAGCCTGTCTCCAAACTGTTTCAGACTGCGGTTCAACTCCGTCTACCGCCGAAAACAGGGCAATAAGCCCATCAAGTACGCGCATAGAGCGCTCCACCTCAACTGTAAAATCCACGTGACCGGGGGTGTCGATAATATTGAAGTAATAATTTTTTGTATTTGGTCCGGCCTTGCCTTTGACTGTGGGAAAATTCCATTGACAGCTTACTGCTGCGGAGGTAATGGTAATACCCCTTTCTTTTTCCTGCTCCATCCAATCGGTGGTAGCAGCACCTTCATGTACTTCGCCGATCTTATGTATCATCCCTGTATAACGTAATATGCGCTCCGTTGTAGTTGTTTTGCCGGCGTCGATATGGGCCGCAATACCAAAATTCCGTTGTAATCGTAAGTCTGCCATGACTTGTGTTTAATTTCTTTTTAATGATTCAGGAACAAAATACTCCTGAATTTGGGAGCGCAAAGGTATGTAAAAATCCCTCCAAAAGTTTGGATTATTATGGGATAATTGAAAATCAGCGGGCACTTTACCTGATGAAATGACGAAGGGTTTCAAAGCCCACCAACCCAACGTACACTATTTCCAAAAGCCACGTTTGTCTGAACCTTGATTTGCATGTTGACAGAATTGCCATGATGTAATCTGGTTCATCCTTCAAATCATGTGAATCATGGTTCAGACTAGCGGCTATTTGTCTGAAGCTTGATTTGCATGTTGACAGAAT